>Ga0137428_1000048_pt1 | contig 56101 bp, 49 predicted proteins | sample EasRivERMZT718_2_FD_102305 | JGI IMG/M metagenome (GOLD analysis project Ga0137428, IMG submission 102305) | Soil microbial communities from meander-bound floodplain in the East River, Colorado, USA - East River MetaG ERMZT718_2 | ecosystem: Environmental > Terrestrial > Soil > Floodplain ...
CAGGACCTGATTCGAGACGGCCGCCTCGAAGAAGCTCTGCGGCACGATGTGCTCGAGCACGCTCGAGAACGTCGGCTGCGCGCCGCCGGGCACGGGCGACCCGGGCGCCGGCGGCGGGAGCTCCACGCCCACGCCGGGCTTCACCAGGTTCACGGCCAGCAGACCAATGAACAGCGCGAGCGTCGTGACGATCTCGAAGTAGACCAGCGACTTGAACGCGAGCCGGCCCACGCGCTTCATGTCGTCGCCGTGCCCGGCGATGCCCACGACCAGCGTGCCGAAGATGATCGGCACGATGATCGACTTGATCATGCGCAGGAACGTGGTGGACAACGGGCGGAGGGACGTCGCGAAGCCCGGCCACGCCCAGCCAATGAGCGTGCCCAGCGCCATCGCGATCAAAATCCACTGCGTGAGGCTGATCCGGCGAAGAAAGGTCCACATCGGCGGCGCGTAAGGTAACCGCCCGAAAACGAAGCTGGCTAGCGGCGCCGGCCTCGAATTTTTCGAATCAGCAACGTGAGGACCGCAATGCCCCCGGCTACGGCCGCAAACGGTGCCAGCCGGCTGGGAGCGAGCTTGGCGCGCAGATCTCGAACGTCCGCATCCAACCGGTACCGGGTCTGGCGGATATCCTCGGAAATCTCGGCTGCGGACTTGCCGTCGCCGCTCCAGCCGTATCTGGCTGGGACTTTGTTGCGTACCGAGACGGTCATCGGGGTGGACTCTTTTTCGGGTGGCGGGCGCGCTGCACGATCAGGAACGCCCCCAGCAACACCACCAGTGCCACGGTCAACGCGGCGAGCCATGCAACCACACCGATCGCGATCAAGCCGAGCACGAGAGCGGCGCAGAGCACGAGCAGGCCGGCATACGCCAGCAATCCGGCGCCGGCGTACAACGCAGCCTGCTTCGCGATGCCCGCGGCCGTCTCTTTCAACTCGGCTTTGGCGAGCGCGATCTCCTGGCGCACGAGCAGTCCCGCGTCCGTGCGCAGATCACTCACGAGCTGCTTCAGCGAGCGGTCTTTCGACTCCGTCGAGATCTCGATGGACATGAACTGTGGTACCCCGCCCGTCCCCTGCGCTCCTAGGTCGATCGGGCTAATCCGCAGGAGCAGTCAACCTTTCTTGATGAACGTCCCGTGCCGCAGCTCGTCATACGCGTTGAGCAGCTCTTCCCGCGTGTTCATGACGATCGGGCCCTGCCATGCCACGGGCTCCTGCAACGGCTGACCGGACACCAGCAAGAACCGCATTCCCTGCTCGCCAGCCTGAACCGTGATTTCGTCGCCCGTGTCGAACAACACGAGGGAGCGGTTCCCGGTCTCGTGCTTGCGTTCCGTGCCGGCGTCACGTCCGCTGGCCGAGACCCGATCGGTCTGCACGCCTTGCGGCGCCGACGCATCACGGAACGTCCCGTCCCCTTCGAATACGTACGCAAACGCGTGGCGCGATGACTCGACGGGGATCGCCTTGCGGACCCGCGGCGGAATCCACACGTCGAGGTAGCGGGGATCGGCGGCCACGCCTTCAACCGGCCCCTTCTTGCCCCAGAAATCACCGGCCACGATGCGCACCCGCGTGCCGTCGTCATCGACGACCTCAGGAATCTCCCTGGCGTGAATATCCTGGTAGCGCGGATCAGTCATCTTCAGGTTGCGCGGCAGGTTGGCCCAGAGCTGGAAGCCGTGCATCCGGCCGTGCTCATCGCCCTTCGGCATCTCCTGGTGCAGGATGCCGCTGCCGGCCGTCATCCACTGCACGTCGCCGGCGCCCATCGTGCCCTTGTTGCCCAGGCTGTCGCCGTGCTGCACGCTGCCGCTCAACACGTAGGTGATCGTCTCGATCCCGCGGTGCGGGTGCCACGGGAATCCAGGGAGGTAGTCCTCGGGATGCTCGTTGCGAAAGTCATCGAGAAGAAGAAAGGGATCGAAGTCGCTTGTGCGGCCGAACCCGAAGGCCCGGCGCAGCTTTACGCCGGCGCCTTCGAGAGTGAGCTGCGACTGCGAGATCGATTTAACGGCACGGATCGACATATGACCTCAAAGGGAGCTGGGAGCATGGAGCAGGGAGCAGGGTGCAGCCTCCATAAGAACACTGCCAGGTTCCCTGCTCCCTGCTCCCCGCTCCCTGCTCCCAGTATTAGAACCCCAACCAATAATTCACTTTGATCATGAAGATGTTCTGCGAGGGCCCCTGGAAGAGCGCGCGCGTATCGGCGCTCCAGTCGATCTGCCCGCGTGGTTCCTGAGTCGCCCCGTCGCGCGTCCAGACCAGGAAGATCGTGGACCCGGGCCGGTATTCCCAGCGCAGCACCGCATTGCCCCGCAGGGACCGGACGGTAAAGCTCGGATCCTGGAACGTGAATGTCGTGTCGCCGCCAGGGCCGTCGCTGTCCAGCACGATCGTACTCGGCCCGCCGGCAGGGTCGGGCGTAACCGCGATGGTTCCAATGTCAGTCCCGTACGTCAGCCGCTGGGTGGTTCTCGTCGTCGCGAACTCATTGTAGCTCGTGTAATCGCCCGCCGAAATGAACGGCTGCAGGTACAGCTCGAGCGTGAGCAGGGGCGAGAACGTCACGTTGAGGCGCGTGTCCATACCGATTTCGTTTCGCTCCAGCTGCCCAAAGACGTAATGCGTCCCGTAGAACGCGGTGCTGTTCGCGCCGGCGTAGCTCGCAACAGCCTGCACCCCGGTATGCGAGTTGCTCACGCTCGGCCCCAGCGCCACCGTCACGTTGGAGCGCGGGCGCAGCTCCAGCGACAGGAACGCTGCGCGCTGGCAATCCCCGTCCCCGTTGCAGCCGCCCTCCACGTTGAAGTCCCCGACGATCGCCTTGCGCGAGTCGCTGCGGATCCCCGCGGAGATGAAGTCGGATTTGGGCCGGCCCACGACCGGTCCACCGCGCGTCAGGCGATCATCCAGGACTCCGTTCCGGTGAATCCAAAACGTCGTTAGCCACCAATACCCGAGCGTTTGCGTCTGGGCGAAGGCGTGAAACTGCCGCTGGGTCAGATCGCCGTCGAAGTTGTATTGCTGCTGCGCGCCGCCGATCAGGTACAACTGCCGGTACCATCCGGTGGGCTTGGTCCAGAGCGGGAACAGGTTGGCCCCCATCCAGACGTAGTCACCCTGGGTGAGAATCGTGATGTCGTTGTTGTCGAAGCTGGGAGTCCGGAAGTTGACCATGCCCTCCCACAGCAGACCGCCCGATTCCTTGGAGATCCGGGCGTACCCGCCCAATCCGGTCATCGACGTCCACGGACGCCGGACCTCGAGCGTATCGGAACGGTCCGGCCGCTGGAAGAAATGGCGTTGCGACTGCTTCACCCGCCGGATCGCCGCCGTATCGCCGGCGACGTGCGTCCCCGCGACCTGCGCCATCAAGCGATAGGTCCGGTTGCTCCACCACATTTCGGTGGACACACCGAGCGCCTCGGAATTGCGGGACAACCGTTCCCTGATGTACGGGTCATCCAGCTGCCGGTACACCGACGTCCCCATGACCTTGAAGACCGTGGCTCCGCCCCGCAGATCCTTCGCGACCCGGCCGGCGAAATAGTTGGTCAGCGGCTCGACGATCCTCGTGCTGCGGGTGCCCGCGCTGTCGTCGAGCGCCACCGGCGCCGATTCGCGCGCCGTCAACGAATTCAGCGCGCCGATCGACCAGCCGCTGGGTGTTCTGCCGGTGAGCTTGAGCGCGCCGATGATCCTCGTGTTGTCCGGCTCATCCGCGTAGGCGACGCTGTCCCGGACGGCGGGCATCTGCGGTTCTCGTCCGATACGCCGGGTGTTGAGCATGGACAACGAAGAAACGTTCGAACAGAAATAGCAGCTGAAGCCGCCGATCCCGAAATACCCCGCCCCTTCGACAAAGAACGGCCGCTTCTCGGGGAAGAACGTTTCGAACGTGCTGAGGTTGACCACGGCGGGATCGACTTCGACCTGCCCGAAGTCGGGGTTGACCGTGGCGTTCAGGGTGAGGTTCGACGTCACACGCAGCATCGCGTCCGCCCCGACGCGGCCGTCGATCGCATGCGGATCGAAGAACGGGTCCGCCGGATCACCGGGCACGTTGGCTGACCGACCCACGACGTACGGCAGCAGCTCGGCGCGCCCCGGCGCTTGGTGAATCACGAGCCCGCTCAAATGTCCGAACCGCGGCGGGCCACCCACTTCGTCGGGGCGCCAGTAGGACCACTGCGACAGCTCATTGAGCCGGTTCTCCTGGCGCCAGATCTGCAGACCCCAGGTTTGTGCTTCGGTGGTGGACGGATAGCGCAGTTGCGAGAACGGAATCCGCATCTCAGCGGTCCAACCGAGGGAGTCGATCGTCGTTTGCACTTCCCACACGGGGTCCCAGGACGGGTCCCCGCCTCCGCCAAGGCCGTTGGCGTCCTGCTTCACGCCGGAGGGATTGACCAGGAAGAACAGCCGGCCGATGTGGTCGTGGTAGGTATCGAAGATGACCTGGATGTAGTCGGTGCTGATGTCGGCGTCGCGGCGGGCGAGGCGCGTGCTCACACCGCGGGAGCCCGCGTCATCAAACATGCGCGCGCCGACGTAGATCGCCGCTGCGTCGAACGCGAATCGCACGTCGGTACGTTGCGTGGCTGGCTCGCCCTGCTTCGGCTGATTCTGCAGGAAGTCGGTCGCCACGGGCGCCGTTTGCCACACGGGCTCGTCCAGCCGTCCGTCGAGGCGGAACACCCCCTGGAGCGGCACCGCGCGCACTTCGGGCGGCGTCGTGGGATGGACATTCTGCGCTACTAATGAAAGAGGAGCACACAGCACGGCGAGAAGGACGGGGAGTCTCGACATGGCAGTCACTTGGCTAGGATACCACTTTGGACGCGCTCCGCCGGGAAAAGGTTGCGGCTCTGACTGGAGCCTTACAATCTCCTTCGTTAGATATGTCGCAACGATGACACCACCGACGCCGGCCTCGACCGACCCCAGCTCGATTCCTGTCCCAGCCCCCGTGTCCACGCCCGCTCCCGCTCCGCCGCTGGAGCCGAGTCAGCTCCCGGCGCGGATTCGCCTGTTGTCGGATATCAGTCAGAACATGTGGTGGAGCTGGCAGCTCGACGCGCGCGAGCTGTTTCACCGCATCGACCACCGGCTGTGGGAAGGCACGCGGCACAATGCCGTGGAGTTCCTGCGCCAGGTCGGCCCGGATCGCCTCAAATACCGGGCCGAGGATGCGACATTCCTGGAGCGCTACGATCAGGTCGTCCGAAGCTTTGGGGCGCTGTCGAAGAAGAACGGCACCTGGTTCGCAGGCCTTTATCCCGAACTCGCGAACAAGCCGATCGCTTACTTCTCCGCCGAATTTGCTCTGCACCGCTCGCTGCCGATCTATTCGGGCGGTCTGGGGGTGCTCGCCGGAGACCATTGCAAGGAAGCGTCCGATCTCGGCGTGCCCCTCGTGGGGATCGGACTCTACTATCGCGGCGGGTACTTCGATCAGCGAATCGGCCTGGACGGGTGGCAACGCGATTCCCAGGACCCAATCGACCCGACGGTCAACCCAGTCTTCCCCGTGAACGGACCGGACGGCAGGCCCCTGCTTGTCCCGGTGACCATCTCCGGCCGTGAAGTAAGGGTCGGCACGTGGCGTGTCATGGTCGGACGAGTGCCCGTCTACCTGCTCGATACTGACCTGGAGTCAAACCATCCCAGCGACCGCGAGCTCACCGGACGACTCTACACGAGCGCGCCGGAGTGGCGGCTGCGTCAGGAGTGGGTGCTCGGCGTCGGCGGCGTCCGCGTCTTGCGCGCACTCGGCATCAACCCGGAGATCTGGCACGCGAACGAGGGGCACGCGGCGTTCATGTACATCGAGCGCATGCGCGAGCTCATGGAGAAGGGACTCACGCTTCCGAAGGCGGAGGAGCAGATCCGCGCGACCAGCGTGTTTACCACACATACGCCGGTGCTCGCGGGACACGATGTTTTCACGACCGATCAACTCGAGCAAGTGACGGGACCGTTCTGGAACACGATGGGCATGACCCGCGACCAGTTCATGGCGCTGGGAAAATCGGTGGCCGATCATCCGCGCTTCGAGATGACCGTCTTGTCGTTGCGGCTTGCGGGACGCGTGAATGGCGTGTCGGCGCGGCATAGCGAAGAGTCACGTCGCATCTGGCGGTGGGTCTGGGGCAACAAGCCCGCCGCCGAAATCCCGATCGGATACGTGACGAATGGCGTACACCTCGGCACGTGGATGGCGCGGCCCATTCGCGACCTCCTGGCCCAATCCCTCGGCGCTGGCTGGGAATCGCAAGCCGAACCGCAGGCCGTAGCCGCCGCGGTTCGAACGCTCGAGGATCACCGACTCTGGGCCGCCCACGAAGGCCTCCGCCATCTGCTGTTCCACTATGTCCGCGAGGAAGCACGTCACCGTTGGCGGGACTACTGGAAGGACCCGGCGCACCTGGCGGGAGCCGGCGCGCTCCTCGCTCCGAACGTCCTGACGCTGGGCTTCGCGCGACGCTTCGCGACCTACAAGCGCGCCGATCTGTTGTTCCGCGATCCCGACCGCCTGCGGCGACTGCTCACCGATGCCAGGTATCCCGTCCAGATCATCTTCTCCGGCAAGGCGCACCCGGCCGACGACCCCGGCAAACGCGTGCTGCAACGCATTTACCAGGCAGCGCAGGACCCCAGCTTCGAGGGGCGAATCGCGTTCCTGGAGGACTACGAGCTGCATCTCGCCCAACGCATGGTCGCCGGCGTGGATGTGTGGGTCAACCTGCCGCGCGTGCCGCTCGAGGCATGCGGCACGAGCGGCATGAAGGCGGCACTCAACGGCGTGCCACAGTTGAGCACGCTGGATGGCTGGTGGGCGGAGGGCTATACGAGCGGTGAGAACGGGTGGGCGATTCCGTTGCCGCCTGCGGAGGCCGAGGCCGAAGCGTCGGACATGGAGCACCTGTTCAGCCTGCTCGAAAACGAGATCGTGCCCTGCTATTACGATCGCGTCCCTGGCAGCCACTCGGCCGCCTGGGTACATATGATGAAAGGCGCGCTGGCCGTCGCGATCGAACGCTTCACCACTCGTCAGATGCTCCAGACGTACGTCGAGCGGTATTACGTTCCCGCCGCCGTCGGGGAACCGATTCCCGGCGATCCACCGTCGTAGCAATCCGCAGGGGGGCTGGTTGAAGACCCGGGTTCTCCATCTCACCGCTGAGTTGTGGCCGTACGCCCGCACGGGCGGCCTCGGCCAGGCCGTCGCCGGCCTTGCCGAGTATCAGGCGGCGAGCGGAACCGAGAGCCACGTCGTGCTGCCGCTGTACCGGGAAGCGCGCGAGCACGCGGGAACGCTCAAGCCGCTGTGCAATCCCTTCACCGTGGAAAGCGGCGGCCGGCGCGAGGAAGTGCGCTGCTGGCGCCAGGTCGGCGAGAAATTCCCGCATACGCTGTTCCTCGAGCACAATGCGTCGTTCGATCGCGCAGGCATCTACGGCGAAGGCGGGAGCGACTATCCCGACAATGCGCAGCGCTTCGCGTTGTTTGCGTCGGCGGCCATCGAGATCGCGCGCCGCATCGGCGACGACAATCTGATTCTGCATGCGCACGACTGGCACGCGGCGCTGGTCCCCGTCTTTCTCCGGCGCGTGTACCGCGACGAACCGGAGCTGCAGCGCTTCCCCGCGGTGCTCACGGTGCACAACGGCGGCTTCCAGGGCGTCTTCCCCGCTCGTGTGCTCCGCGAGATCGGGCTGCCGCCAGAGATGTGGTCTCCCGATTTCATGGAATGGTACGGGCGGCTCAACTTCCTGAAGGGCGGCCTGCGCTACGCCGACATGGTGACGACCGTCAGCCCCACGCACGCAGTCGAGTTGCTGACCGACGTGGGCGGCTTCGGCCTGCAGCACAGCTTCCGCGCGTTGGGCGACCGGCTGGTCGGCATTCGCAATGGTATCGACGTCGACCAGTGGGATCCCGCGAACGACCGCGACATTGCGGCGCGATTCACACCGGATGATCTCTCGGGCAAGGTCAAGAACAAGGCCGCGCTCCAGAAGATCTGGGGGCTGCCGCGGCGGCGGGACGTTCCGGTGTTCGGGATGAGCGCGCGCCTCGTCGGGCAAAAAGGTCTCGACCAGATCGTGGCGTCGCACTCGCTGCGGCAACTCGACGCGCAGTTCCTGTTCCTCGGCGCCGGCGAGGCGCAGTTCGAGACCGCGCTGCGCGCGCTCGCCGCGCGCTACCCGGCCCGCATCGCCATCAACACCGGGTTCACCGACACGCTCGAGCACCAGCTGCTCGCCGGCGCCGACTTCCTGATGATGCCGTCGCTGTACGAGCCGTGCGGCCTGACTCAGATGCGCGCCCAGCTGTACGGCGCACTCCCCGTCGCGCGCCGCGTGGGTGGGCTCGCCGACACCATCGAGGACGGCGTCACCGGGATCCTGTTTGACGCGTACAGCCCCGAAGCGTTCGATCACGCCGTGCAGCGGGCGGTGACGTTGTATCAGGACCGGCCACGGTTCACCGAGCTCGCCCAGGGCGCGATGCGCAAGGATTTTTCATGGCGTCAGCCAGCCGAGGCGTACGCGGCGGTCTACCGGCGCGCGCTCGCGGCGCGCGCGATCCCGCAGCCGGGGGCGAGCGACGGCGGGCGCGCGCCGCGGAAACGGCCCGCCCGCGGCAAGGGTGGACGAGGTGTGAGCGCGCGCCATTAGGATGGACTTCGTTCTGAGCGCTCCGCAAAAAGGGCTCGTGGTCATCCACGGGCATTTCTATCAGCCTCCGCGCGAAAACCCCTGGACCGGACAGGTCGACGCCGAGCGCTCTGCGGCGCCGGATCACGATTGGAATGTCCGAATCACGCGCGAAGCGTACGAGCCGCTGATCCCGGTCTACCAACAACTGAGCTTCGATTTCGGACCCACGTTGCTCGAGTGGATGGAGCGCGAGGCGCCGGCGGTGTACCGGGCGGTGCTGCGCTCCGACCACGGCAATGCGCTCGCCTCGCCGTATCACCACATCATCCTCCCGCTCGCGAGCCGGCGCGACAAGGAAACGGAAGTCCGCTGGGGCATCGACGACTTCAAGCGCCGGTTCGGCCGGATGCCGGCGGGATTCTGGCTGCCGGAAACGGCCGTCGACAGGGAAACATTGGATGTGCTCGCACGGGCAGGGATTCAGTTCACCGTGCTCGCGCCCCACCAGGTTTCCAAACCGCCCGAGCACGGGATGCCCGCGCGGATCGCGCTGCCACAGGGTCGGTCGATTGCCGTTTTCGTTTATAACGGCGCGCTGTCGCACGGGGTCGCATTCGGAGGACTCACGACCGATGCGAATCGCTTCAGCGCGGCGCTGGAGCACACTCGGCCAGGAGCGCTCGCGAGCATCGCCGTGGATGGCGAGACGTTTGGGCATCACCACAAGGGCGCCGACACGACACTCGCCACGGTTCTGCAGCGGCTCCAGCAGTCGGGCAAGGTCGTGGTCACCGATTTTGCCACGGTGCTGGGCGCGCACCCGCCGGCGATCACCGTGGATCTGGTCGAACCGACATCGTGGAGCTGTTCGCACGGCATCGAGCGTTGGCGCGCTGAGTGCGGTTGCCGAATGCATTTCGATAGACCCTCGCAGCAAGAGTGGCGCGCGCTGCTGCGGGCTGCGGTCGATTGGCTGGCCGCGGAAATCCATGCGATCTACGAACGCGAGGGTCGCAATCTGCCGGGCGGGCCGTGGGCGTTCCGAGACGCCGCCGGGGCGAGTGGATCCGTCAACGGAGATGAAAGCACGGAACGGCTGATCGAAATGGAGCGTGGCGTGCTGCGCGCGATGACCTCGTGCGGGTGGTTCTTCGACGACATCGCCGGTCTCGAAGGACGTCAGGTCCTGCGGTACGCCGCGCACGTGATCGCGCTCGCGGGCCCCTCCCCGGAGGCCGGCCGGCTCGAAGCCGGCTTCATCGAGAAGCTGGGCGATGCGCGCAGCAACGACCCCGCTGCAGGCAGCGCCGCCGATGTGTTCCGACAGCTGCTCCAACCCACGCCGTGATGAAGCCTCCACTGCGGTTCGTGTTCGGCCTGCATCTGCATCAGCCGGTCGGGAATTTCGACCACGTCATGGCCGATCACGTGCGGGACGTCTACCGCCCGATCATCGAGCGCGCGAGCGCCGCGGGATTCTTCCCGCTCACGCTCCACGTCTCGGGTCCGCTGCTCGAGTGGCTCGAGCAGCACGACACCGCCTGGCTCGACATGATCGGCCGCCTCGCCGCCGACAACAACGTCGAGCTGCTGCTGGCGGGATTCGACGAGCCCATCCTCGCCTCCCTCCCCAAGCCGGACCGGCTCGAGCAGATCGGCCGGCTCCGCGAGTACCTCAAGCGCCGCTTCGGCGCGGACGCGACCGGCCTGTGGCTCACCGAGCGGGTGTGGCATCCGGGGCTCGCCGAGGATTTGGCCGAAGCGGGTGTGGAGTACGCGCTCGTCGATGACCGCCATTTCCTGGTGTGCGGGTTCCGCAGCGAGGACCTGCACCGCCCCTACTTCACCGAGTCGAACGGGCGCCGCATGGGCCTGCTCGCGATCGACGAACGACTGCGCTATCTGATTCCCTTCCGGCCGCCGGAAGAGACCGCCGCCTATTTACGCGAGCTGCGCAGTCGCGGTCATGGGTTGGCCGTGCTGGCCGATGACGGCGAAAAATTCGGCGGCTGGCCGGGAACCAAGGACTGGGTCTACGGATCGGGCTGGCTCGACAATTTCCTCAAGTCAATCGAGCGGCTGGTAACGGCGGGCGAGGTCATACTGTCGACCGGCCAGGAGGCGTTCCGGCGCGTGCCGTCGGGCGGGATGGCCTACCTGGGGACCGCATCGTACCGCGAAATGGAGAAATGGGCGCTTCCGCCGGCCGCCCAGACGGCGCTGACCAAGCTCGAGGACGAGCTCGGACCCAAGCATCTGGAGGCGTCGACACCGTTCGTGCGGGGAGGACATTGGCACCATTTCCTGGTCAAGTACCCAGAGTCGAACCGCATGCATAAGACGATGCTGGCTCTGTCCGACCTGTCGCGACGCCATGGCGATCCCGCCGAGGCCCGCCGCGCCATTGGGCGTGCGCAGTGCAACGACGCGTACTGGCACGGCGTGTTCGGCGGCCTGTACCTGCCCCACCTGCGCAACGAGGTGTGGCGCCAGCTCGCGATCGCGGAACGGGTGCTGCGCCACGGCGAATCGCTGGCGTGCGAGGAGCTGGATCTGGACTACGACGGCTTCCCGGAGCTGTGGGTCCACTCTGCTCAATTCTCGGCGCTGATCAGTCCTCGGCGCGGGGGAGCGATCGAAGTATTCACGCGCTTCAGCGATCTCATCAATCTCGCCGACGTGCTGACGCGGCGCCGCGAATCCTATCACGAGCCGCCCAAGCCCCACGCCGCCTCGCACGACGACAAGGGCAGCGGCACGGCGAGCATCCATGACATCGAGAAGGCGGCGCGGCTCAAGGAGCTACCGCCGGTCGACGCGGAGCCGCGCGCGATTCTGGTCGAGCGATTCATCGCGGGCGACGTGACCGCGGCGCGGTACGCGAGTGCGCACTACAAGCCGCTGCGCTCGTGGTCGGCTGTTGCGATGAACGCCACGGTGACGCCGGGAGCGGATCGGCTCACCGTGCTGCTGCGGGGCGAGGGGCTGGAGAAGACGCTCAGCTTCGATGCCCGCGGCTGCCTCGACGTCTCCTACAAGTGGGACGTCGCCGGCCTCGCGGATGGCGCGCTGTTCGCACCCGAGCTTTCAGTCTCCCGCAGCATCCCGTTGCGTGTGCACCCGGAGGCCGAGATCTGGCGGTCGGAGATCAAGACCGTAGCGCGCAGCGAGCGTGGATTCGAGGAGACCGTTCAGGGGTTCTCGCTTACGCCGCGGTGGCCGGCGCATCTCGGAGGAGCCGGTCTGGAGCTCGGCCCGTGAGCCTGGTTATTCTCAAAGGATGAATAAGTCGACGATCCTCGTTGCCCTGTTGCTCGCTGCATGTGGTCGCGCGCAGCCGCGCGACGCAGTCGCGAGGGACAGCGGAGCAGTCACAGACACCGCCAGAGTCACAGACACCGGAGGCATAAAGGGGACGCCGCCTGTGGTCAACCCGCCGAAATCGATCGATGCTGTGCTCGCTGCGCACAACGATTCTCTGATGGCCGTACCGGGCGTGGTGGGGACCGCGGTGGGCCGCTGCAAGGGCGCGCCGTGCATTCGCGTGTTGGTGACGCGCACGAGCGATGAGCTGCGGCGGCGGATCCCCCGGGAGCTCGAAGGCTTCCCGGTGCAGATCGACGTCACCGGACCGATCGTGCCTCGTTAATCGGCGGGCGCCAGTCGAGAGAAGCGGCGGTTGGATCCCGGCAGATCCACTCCCATCGCCGCCCCCGTAATCACTCCCAGAATCAGCGCGGACCAGATCAGCGACGGCGGGAGCGACGAGAACGGCACAGGCGCCGGGGTGGACGGCAACGCCGTCGCCACTATTCCCGCGAGAACAGACACAATCGCCACCCATTGATACGAGTGCAGGCCGGCGATGATCGGCGTCTGGGGCTCTGCCCGGAACGATTCCTCCACGAAGCGCGCGCAACCGGCCAGGATCAGATAGCACCCCACCAGCATCGCATCGGGGGCGCCGAGCAGCCGCAACCGCAGCAGCAGCAGACCGATGACGATGTTGCCCGCGATCGAGTAGAGCGGCGTCGCGTGAATCGGGACCCCGGCGAGGTCGGCCAGCTGCGTCACACGCGAGCGCCGGTGGAAGTACCGAATGCCGGCTGCCGGCGACGCTGGCCCGCCGTGACAGCATCCCTGCACCAGACACCTGAGCCGCCCCAGGATCTGAATCCACGGCGCCGCCACAGCGAACGCGCCGAGCAGCGGCAGGATCGGGACGCCGGCCACACGCGCCGTGACCGCGCCGAAGACGCCGCCGAGCACGCCGCCGTACCAGCCGAAGGGCCGCAGCAGCCGCGACGATCCCTCCAGCCACTGGGCCCAGATCGCGGAGCCCACGAGAATGCACACGCCGATCCAGACCACCGCTCCGCCAACCGCGGGTCCCGCCGCGCTCCCCGCGACGAGGATCCCGACCACCGCGGCTGCAGCGGCGTAGACGCCGTGGACGATCACGCGCACCTGGCCCACACGCCACTCCGTCCAAGAATTGGCAAGCCATTCCGCCGCGCGCCGAATTCCCGCCCACGTTGCATCATAGCGGCTCAGCGGCGGATACAACACGAGCGCGGCCAACACGTCCACCAGCGTGTGCATTCCGGTCGTGATACAGCTGACCGTAATCGCCGTCGCCCAGATCCACCCGATCCAACCCCAGGTGCGGCGCACGGTGGCGGGCGAGTTCGCCGCCCAACCCTCCGCCGCGAGCAGCGTCCAGAGCACGTGGAAAGCGGGAAACCCGGCGACGCCCTGCGAATGGCGCTGCTCCCAGGCGAGCACTCGGCCCCAGAACCCGGCGGGCTCGAACGAACGATTGGCGGCAACGGCGGGAATGACGATCCAGAGGACCGCGACGACGACGGTCGCGAGCGCGGTCTGAATCGCGAACCGGCGCAGCGCGGCGCGAGTTCGAATCAGTAACACGGTCAGCGGGATGAAGAGATACGCGCTCACATAGAACAGCTCGCTCCACTGCCACACCGGCCAGCCGCGCTCGAACGACAGCTGCGTGCCGAATGCATCGAACGGGCGCCCCAGCGCTTGCACGCCGTAGTACACGATGAGCCACGGCAGAAAAACCCAGACAAAAACCGCGACTCGCTCGACTGCCGTTGGTGCGCCGTCGGTCGCCCGCGGCACCGACAGGAGCGGCGGGGCGGCGACCGGCTCGCCAAAGCGGCGCGCGAGGTCGTGGCGCTCATAGCCGAACACCAGCGCCGCCGCCCCCAGCGCCACCGCCGGTGTCACGAGCCACAGTCCCGACGCCGATCCCAGCGCCAGTGCGACGCCTGCACAGATCGTTACGAACCCGATGTACATCGGATTGCGCAGCCAACGATAAACGCCGGTCCGGACGTACCGGGAAGGCGGAAAGGGATTCATCGGCAAGCCGCGTCCCGTCACGATCAGCTCGTACGCGCCTGCGACGCCGAGCAGCAGGGCGGCGGCCACGAGCATCCAGCCCGCGCCGGGCGCGCGAATCCCGGGGAGTGTGATCACGCCGGACGTCTCGCGCGCCCACACGAAGAGCCCGGCCGGCAGCGCGATCAGAAAGAGCGCGCCGTACCCGACCCTTACCACTGCACCTCTTCGTGAATCGCCCAGCCCGCATCCACCTGACCGGCCCCGTTCACCAGGGTTGCGCGCGACAGGCACTTGTGCTCGCGAACCGCGTCGAGCGTCCCGGCGAGCCGGCGGGCGAGCTTGGGAAGCGGTACGCGGATCGTCGTGAGGAGCGGCTGGTCACGGATCGGGCGGGTGTCCTGAAGCACCAGCCTTCGTTCGCCATCGAGGCAGTCGAGTCCCACTTGGGGGGCGCCGTCGAGCCACACCCATCGGCGCTGGCTTAGGCCGGTCCACTCGATCCACACGAGCGTATGCGCCGGCGACCCATATCGGCCCCATCGCAGCACACCGCCGCGGAACGGCCACGCCGCTGGTGGGATCGTCATCCGCAGCTGCTCGACGTACCCGACCCCGTGCAGCGTCACAGCACCGACCCGCACGCACGCCAGCGCACGCGGCATGTGGCACGTCCACTGAATCGAGCCGACGGGCTCATCCACGAGGCGGGTGTCGATCGGTGCTGCATCACGACACCAGGTCGCATCGACGCCGAGCGTTTCGTTGCGCCAGGTTGAGGCGTTGGCGTCGATGCGAGGCATGGCCACGCGGCGAATCGACGACTCACTCCGCGTCGCGTCCGTATCGAACACCAGGGTGGCACCGTACGCGACGCGTAGAGGTCCCCAGCGGAGCCGTGCCGCGTACAGAATCGCTCCCTCGCCCTGAGTGGTGACGACGTCACCGTACCACTTCTCGAGGAGGAACACCGGGCGAACCTGACCTTGCCGGCGGGAAAGCGCAAGCATAGGCTCCTCTCGGCATGAACGATCTGGCTTCGCAGCTCGCGGAGGTGGGCCGCCACTGCTATGCCCGCGGCTGGGCGCTCGGGACCAGCGGCAACTTCAGCGCGGTTGCGCGCAAGAATCCTCTCACGCTCGCGATCACCACCAGCGGCGTGGACAAGGGTCTGCTCGAGCCTGACCAGATCGTCGAGATCGACGAGTACGGCCGAGTCGTTCGGGGCGAGGGCAGACCGTCCGCCGAAGCGTCGTTGCATCTTGCCATCGTGCGCTCACGCGGAGCCGGCGCGGTGTTGCATACGCATTCGATTTGGAGCACGATTCTGTCCGACGCGGTAAGCGATGAGTCCGGCGGCGTCGCCATTGAAGGCTACGAGATGCTCAAAGGGCTGGACGGCGTCCGGACGCACGAGCATCGCGAGTGGCTGCCGATCGTCGAGAACTCGCAGGACTGGGCTACCGCCGCGCCCGGCATCGAGGCGAAATTGCGGGAGCATCCTGAGGTCCACGGCATCCTGATTCGCCGTCACGGCCTGTACACCTGGGGGAAGGATCTCGCCGAGGCCAAGCGGCAGCTCGAGATCCTGGAGTTCTTGTTCGAAGCGATGGGGCGAAAGCGAGGCATGACATGGCAACCGTGAGAATTCCGTCCGAGCAGCGGACGCTCACCGATGAGCGCGAAGTCACGGAGTATCTCGCCACGCTGGGCATCGACTACGAGCGCTGGCCGCTCGCGCAGCGCGCCGCGGCGAATGCCCCGGCCGAGGCGGTGCTCGCCGCCTACGCGCCGGAGATCGAGCAGCTCAAGGCGCGCGGCGGGTACGTGACGGCCGACGTCATCGACGTGACGCCGGCCACCCCGGGGCTCGACGCGATGCTCGCCAAGTTCAGCACCGAGCATTGGCACGATGAAGATGAAGTGCGCTTCATTGTTCGCGGCCGCGGCCTGTTTCACATTCATCCCCCGCAAGGCCCGGTGATCGCCATCGAGGTCGCAGCGGGCGATCTGATCCGCGTGCCGCGCGGCACGCATCACTGGTTCGATCTGTGCGCGGACAAGGACATCCGCGCGATCCGGCTGTTCCAGGACAAGGCCGGCTGGACCCCGCACTACACCAACAGCGGCACCGACAAGGGCTATCAGCCGCTCTGCATGGGCCCGACCTATATCCCGCTCGGAGCCGCAGCGCGCCCGATCTGACCGGAGTTCTCGCGATCCTCCTGGACATCGAGGGGACCACGACGCCCATCGCGTTCGTCCACGAGGTGCTGTTTCCCTACGCGCGCGTGCGAGTGCGCGAATATCTCGAACGGCACGCGAGTGACCCTGGCGTCCGCGCGGATATTACGGCCCTGCGTTCCGAGCACGCCGCCGAGTCCTCCAGCGAGCCTGGTCTCCCGGCGTGGAATCCCGCCGGCGAGCTGCAGTCCGCGGAGTCCTACGTCTACTGGCTGATGGATCGTGATCGCAAATCGACGGGGCTGAAATCGCTGCAGGGAAGGATCTGGGACGAGGGATATCAGAGCGGCGCACTGCGCGGGAAGGCCGAGGTCTACCCCGACGTCCGGCCCGCGTTCGTGCGCTGGCGCCGCGACGGCATCTTCATCGCGATCTTTTCCTCCGGGAGCGTCCAGGCGCAGCGCAATCTCTTCGCCAACACGAACGCCGGCGATCTGTCGCCGTTTCTCTACGATTACTTCGACACGAAGACCGGCCCGAAACGGGAATCGCGGAGCTATTGGCTCATCGCCACCGCCCTGCACCAGACGCCGCGCGACGTGTTGTTTGTTTCCGACGTCACGGCCGAGCTCGACGCGGCGCGCGAGGCAGGCCTGCAGACCGCGCTGTGCGTGCGCGGCGGGCCGCCGGGGCCGCCGCCGACCGGTAACGGACATGCCGTCATTCACACATTTGCGGAGTTATAGATGAATCGAGTGCTCCCCCTCCCCCTCCCCCTCCTGACCGCCGCCCTTGTCCTCACGGTTGGTTCGAGTTGCCGCGGGACGCAGTCTGCGCCATCAACGCCGGGACCGGCGGCTGGAACCGAGCCCAGCATCACCGCGCGCGACCTGCAGCGCCGCCTGTATCTGATCGCGGACGATTCGACGCTCGGCCGCGAAACGGGGAGCGAAGGGGCCTTCAAGACCTCGGCGTACATCGCCGCGGAGTTCCAGCGCCTCGGCCTCGAGCCGGCGGGCGACCATGGGACGTACTTCCAGGCTGTGCCCTTCTGGGACGTCCGTGTCGATCCGCGATCGCAGCTCACGAGCAGCACCGGCGTGACGCTGCGGCTCGTCAGCGACTTTCTCCCGGCAAGCTTCAGCGCTCCGGCCCGGGTGTTCGACCGCACGGCGATCGTCTACGCGGGGAGCGCGGGCGATACCGCGCATGTGATGGCGCCCTCCGGTGTCGCCGGCAAGCTCGTCGTGATCGACGTGCCACCGGGAGTCGATCGCCACGCGATCCTGGGTCCGTTTCTCGGCCGCTATCGGGAGGCGGCAGCGATTGGCGTGGTCGCCCTCGATCAGCTGGGAGGCGAGCAAGTCGCGCGCATCCGCGATGGCCGCCCCGTCGCCGACACGTCGCGCAATCCGCGGGCGATCTCGCTCGTCTGGTTGAGCCGTCTCGCGGCCGCGTCGCTGCTGGGCGCCGATCCGACCTCGCTCGCGCCGGGAACGACCGTAGCCAACACGGTGAGCGGGCAGTTCGATTTCCCGCGCGCGCCGGTGCGCTGGCAGGCGCGCAACGTCGTCGGGATTGTGCGCGGCAGCGATCCTGCGCTCCGCACGCAGTACCTGTCGCTGTCGGCCCACCACGATCACGTCGGATTCGATCACAGTCCCGTCGATCACGACTCGCTGCGGGCCTTCAACCGCGTCGTTCGCCCGATGGGTGCCGACTCACCCATGCGCCCGGCCACGGACGACGAGTGGGTCCGCATCCGGGCCATCCTCGACAGCCTGCGCCAGGTGCATCGGCCGCGTCTGGACTCGATCCGCAACGGCGCCGACGATGACGGCTCCGGCACGGTGGCGATTCTGGAGATTGCCGAAGCGTTCGCGCGGAGCGCGACCAAGCCGCGGCGCTCGGTCTTGTTCGTCAGCCATACGGGCGAAGAAGCCGGCCTGCTCGGCTCGCGCTGGTATGCCGACCACGCGACGGTGCCGATCGATTCGATCGTGGCGGAAATCGATCAGGACATGATCGGTCGCGGCACTGCGTCGGATTTTCCGCGCGGCGGCACGGGCGCCGGGAGTCCCACCTATCTGGAGGTGATCGGGGCCAAGCGGATTTCGCGCGAGTTCGGTGAGATGCTGGAGGCGGCGAACGCGCGCCAGCCGGTGCCGTTCGTGTTCGACTACACCTACGACCAGCCGGGCCATCCCCTGCAGTACTATTGCCGGGCCGATCACTACAGCTACGCGCGCTACGGCATTCCGTCAGTCGCGTTCTCGCGCGGCGAGCACCTCGACTATCACCAGGTGACGGACGAAGCGCAGTACATCAGCTACCCGGATCTCGCCCGGGTCGCGCAGATGGTGCACGATGGCGCGCTGGCGATCGCGAATGCCCCGGAGCGGCCCAGGCGCGACGTGCCGAAGCCCACGGATCCGAATGCCCCCTGCCGTCAGTAGACAGAGACAGCCATGATGATCTTCCTGGTCGCGGGTCTCGCCGTGCTCGCCTGGGCAGTCTTCACCTTCAACCGGCTCGTCGGACTCCGTCAGCTCGGTGACAACGCGTGGGCCGACATCGACGTGCAGCTCAAGCGGCGGCACGATCTCATTCCTCAAGTCGTCGCCGTCGTCCAGGGACACGCCGGGTACGAGCGCGGCACGCTCGAGGCGCTGGTCGCGGCGCGGGGACGCGCCCTGCAGGCGACCGACCGCGGACCCGCGACGCGCGCGCGCGAGGAGGACCCCCTCGCCGGGGCGTTGCAGCGCGTCGTCGCCGTCGCCGAGGCGTACCCGGAGCTCAAGGCGGCCGCGAGCTTCGCCGGACTGCAGACGACGTTGATCGACGTCGAGGACCATCTCCAGAACGCGCGCCGCTACTACAATGCCGTCGTGCGCGACTTCAACACCGCCATCGCGCAGTTTCCATCCGGGATCGTGGCAAGCATGATGCGACTTCAGCCGCGCGAGTTCTTTGGGCTCGACGATCCGTCCGAGCGCGCCGTCCCGAAGGTTGCGCCGGCGCTGCTGCTGCTGATCTCCCTGTCGGCCACGCCACTCCAGGCCCAACAGAAGTCCTACTGGATCGAGCGCTTCGAGGCGCGCATTGCCGTCAACCGCGATGCCAGCATCGACGTCACCGAAACGATCACCGCGCACTTCGTGGGATCCTGGAACGGGTTGTTTCGCACGATTCCCGTGAAGTACACCGCGCGGGGATTGAACTGGACGCTCGGCGTGAGGCTGGTGAGCGCCCAGGATGACGCGGGCCACGATCTGCGCGTAGAGACCAGCCGCGAAGCGCACTACATCAAATACAAGGTCTGGATTCCCGGGGCGGCGAATGCGAATCGGACGCTCGTCCTCCGCTACCATGCGACGAATGCGTTGCGCTTCTTCGACGAGCACGACGAGCTCTACTGGAACGTCACGGGCGACGAGTGGACCGTTCCGATCAGGACCGCGACCGCCGAGATCGTGCTGCCCGGCGGCACCGCCGGGGTCCGCGCCATCGCGTTCAACGGCGCGTACGGCTCGACGGCGCAGGACGCGAAGGTCGAGCTCCGGAGCAACGTCGTCCGAATCACGATGCCCCATCCATTATCGTATCACGAGGGGTTGACGGCCGTGGTGGGCTGGGCCAAAGGCGTGGTGACCGAGCCCTCCACCGCGGACCGGGTTGCCGGTGTAATGCGGAACAACTGGCCGCTGTTCATTCCGATCGGTGTTTTTCTCCTCGCCTTCCTGGCATGGCGTCGCTGGGGGGCCGATCCGCGCCGCCGGCCCATCGCCGTCCAGTACGAGCCGCCAGCAGGAATGACACCGGCGGAGGCGGGTACGCTCCTCGACAACCGTGCCGACATGCGGGACATCACTGCGACGCTCGTCGATCTGGCCGTGCGCGGCAACCTGCGGATCGAAGAGCGGCAGAGTCCCAAGCTGTTCGGTCTCTTCGGCGGAGGAGCTGAATACACGTTTCGCCGCCTCAACGGACCGGGTGACTTACTCTCGCACGAAAACCGAGTGTTCACTGGGATTTTTGCGGGTCACGGTGATGAGGTGGAGCTGTCGGACCTGAAAGATGAGTTCTATACGAAGATCTCACCGATTCGCGATGCGATCTACGACCAACTGAAGGAGCGCGGCCATTACCGCAGCCGGCCCGACAAGGTGAAGCAGACGTGGACGGGGATCGCACTCGGCCTGGGGCTCCTGATCGGCGTCGGTGGGAGCTTTCTGTCCTCGTTCTTCGAGCTGACGCCTGTTCCCTTCATCATCGCCGGCATCCTCGTCGGGCTCATCATGCTCGTGTTCGCGCAGATCATGCCCGCGCGTACCGAAGCCGGAACACGCGCGCTCGAGCACGTGCTGGGATTCGAGGAGTTCTTGCGGCGAGTGGAAAGCGAGAATCTCAAGCGGATCATCATCGGGCATCCCGAGCTGTTCGACAAATACCTGCCGTTCGCGATGGCGTTCGGCGTGGAGCGCCAGTTCGCGCGGGCCTTCGCCGGGATCTACACGGAGCCGCCGCAGTGGTACGTCGGCCCGAGCGTCATGAATTTCAACGTGGGCCATTTCTCGAGCAGCATGTCGCACCTGTCGAGCGCGGCGAGCACCACGATGGCGTCGTCACCGCGCAGCTCGAGCGGCTCCGGGTTTGGCGGTGGGGGAAGCTCGGGGGGCGGTGGCGGTGGGGGCGGCGGCGGCGCGTTCTAGAGGTACTTCAGCCACCAGTCGCTGCGTTTGGCCTTCAGGTCGGCGTACCAGCGACTGGGGACGTAAAGCAGCACGACGGCCACGGCCCAGACGAGGTACAGCAGGCCCAGGCTCCACGTGTAGCCGTCGGGTGCGGGCGGGTTGCCCATGGGATGGTTCGTGAACAGCCACCAGCTCGCCTCGGGCGTCCGAATCTTCGCCACGACCAGGGCGAGCGCGTGAATCAGCGGGATGTGCAGCAGATAATAGAAGAACGGCACGCGCCCAAACACCGTGATCCATTCGGCCATCTTGCCACGCGCCCGATCGAGCACCGGGATGAGCGCAATCGTCGGGCCGAGTGTCATCAGGAGGAAACTGAGCGACGCCGGATACTTTGTGGTGTTCAGGAATGAGAGGACCGCCGGCATCCGGCCCCCTGCGCTCCAGGGCTGCGGATCGCCGTAGAGATTGAATCCCCGCAGCACGAGAAACAGCGCGAGCGCGCCAAGCCCGATCCGTGTGCACCAGCGGTTCCGCCGCGCCGGCTCCAGCGTGAGGATCTCGCCGAAGCCGTACCCCGCTGCCATGACGCCAATCCAGGGAATGATCGAGTACAGCACGATCAGCGGCGTGCCGCTCAAGGGTCCGTCGAAGAACCCGATGTACAGCACCTTCCAGGATTCGCCGAGCGGCAGCACGTGCATGAGGGGGCCCATGATCGCGTTGTGCAGCACGATGATGGCGACGCCCACGAGGCCGACGATGCGCGGCCGCATGTGCACCAGCGCGGACATGATGATCATGCACCAGCCGATCACCCAGATCACGCCCGCCAGCATGTAGTTCTTGAAATCGACATTGAACGTCCACGCGACGCGAATCACCGTGAGCTCGAGCAACACGAGCAACACGCCACGACGGAACAGGAATCGCGAGAGATCGCTGTGCTTCCTGCCGTAGAAGAACGCGCTCGTCCCCGCGAGGAAGATGAACGCGGGCGCGACGAAGTGGGTGATCCAGCGGGTAAAGAAAACCGCCGCCGTCGGACCGCCGGCGGGAACTCCCGCGTAGACGCGGACGTGATCGATCGCCATCAGCACCATCACCGCGCCGCGAATCAGATCGATCGATGCGACGCGGGAGGCCGTGGTCGCCGGTGCCGGAGCCGCGAAGGACGCGCTCACGGCTCGAACATGCGGCATCCGGCCAGGGCCTGCAACCGCGCGGTACGAATGATGCGTTAGGCAAGCGTTTCGTTCAGAGCCGTGCCTCCCCGATCTGCGCCACCGACACCTATACAGGACACATGTTCACCGGTTGAGCCAGTGGACACGGGCGGGAACCGCTGAGACTCATACCCGAACTGGCCGTTACCATTGTACGTTCAGTACAGGCTGGGACTGGCAACTTGTCTGGAAACGGGGGTAATCCTAGGACATGAACAACCTTCGTCGGCTTAGCCTGTTACTGGCGGCGCTCGCTCTGTTCTCACGCCCGGCCACGGCTCAGTACTTCGGCCGCAACTCTGTCCAATACGAAACCTTCAACTTCAAGATCCTCCGAACCCAGCACTTCGACATTTACTTTTACGACAAAGAAGCATCGTCGGCTGCAGAGGCCGCACGCATGGCCGAGCGCTGGTACGAGAGGCTTTCGACGGTGCTGCGGCACCAGTTGAGCAGCCGCCAGCCCCTGATTCTGTACGCCGATCACCCCGACTTTGAGCAGACCAACGTCCTCGGCGAGTCACCCGGTGAAGGGACCGGGGGCGTCACCGAGAGCTTGAAGCGCCGCATCATCCTGCCGATGGGAGCGACGCTCGCCGAAACCGATCACGTGATCGGCCACGAGCTCGTGCACGCATTCCAGTACGACATCACCGGCGTGGGACGTCAATCGATGACGGGATTGACGCGCGTGCCGCTGTGGTTCATCGAAGGCATGGCGGAGTATCTCTCGATCGGCCCGGTGGACCCGAATACGACGATGTGGATGCGCGACGCCGTGCGTCGCGGCGAGCTGCCGAGTTTCCGCGACCTGGAGGGCTACAAGTACTTCCCGTATCGCTGGGGCCAGGCGTTCTGGGCGTACATGGGCGGGACCTACGGCGACGACGTGGTGGGTGCCCTGCTCCGTTCGGCGGGGCGCAACGGCAACGTGGAGCTGTCACTCGAGAGCATGACGCACCGGCCGGTGGACAGCCTGTTCGCCGACTGGCATCGCGCGTTGACCGCCGCCGCGCACGAAGTCGCGGCGGCGACCGGCACCGAGATCCCGACCGACAAAGCCCGCATCAAGCGCGAGCGGGAGACCCCCGTGACGACCGCCGGCGCGCGGCTGCTCATCTCGCCCGGATCCCAGTCGCACTACAACCTGGCGCCGGCGATCAGTCCGGACGGCAAGCGCATCGTCTATTTCTCGGACGCCGGACTCTTCTCGATCGACATGTATCTCGCGAATGCGGACAACGGCCGGATCATCAGAACACTCATCTCCGCGACGCGCGATCCGCATCTCGAGAGTATGCAGTTCATCAACTCGGCCGGCGCGTGGGACGCGACTGGCACGCGGTTCGTGTTCGGAGCCGTGATCACCGGACATCCGGCCCTGCGGATCGTGAATGGCAACACCGGGAAGACCATCAGGGAAGCCAAATTCCCATCGCTCGGCGAGATCTTCAACCCGACCTGGTCGCCCGACGGAAGGAAGATTGCGTTCAGCGCGCAGGTGAGCGGCTACACAGACTTGTTCATCTTCGATCTTCAGAGCCGGCAGCTGCAGCGCCTGACCGACGACGCCTACGCCGATCTCGAGCCGGCCTGGTCACCTGACGGATCATCGATCGCCTTCGTGACGGACCGGTTCGGGACATCGCTCGACAGCCTGTCCTATGGGGCGTACCAGCTCGCGGTCATGAGCGCGAGCGGCGGGCAGATCACGCAGATGCCGAGGCTCTCCGGCGCCAAGCACATCAACCCGCAGTGGAGCCCGGACGGACTGAGTCTCTACTTCCTGTCGGATCCCGGCGGCATCACGAACATCTATCGCTTGTCGCTCGGCGATGGCGTGATGACGCAGGTGACCAACGTGTTCAGCGGGGTCAGCGGTATCACGGCCCTGAGCCCCGCCTTGAGCGTCGCCCAGAAGGCGCCGCGGGCGGTGTTCACGGTGTACACGGGCGGGGGCTACGCCATCCAGGTGATCGACGACATCCAGACGCTCGCCGGAGGACCGATCAGGGATCTTCCCAAGGCGGCCGCGATCCTGCCGCCGCTCGATCGCGAAGTCGTCGGCACGGGCATTGCCGCGGTGCTGGAAGACGCCCAGGACGGCCTCCCCGCGGAAACGTCGCTCGATCTGGCCAGCGCCGTCAAAGCGTATCACCCCAAGCTCTCGCTCGACTTCATCGCGGAGCCCAGTCTCGCGATCGCGGCTGACCGGTACGGGACCTACGTCGGCGGCGGCATCACGCTGTACTGGAGCGACATGCTGGGGGATCACAACCTCGTGACGATGGCCCAGGTGAACGGCCGGATCGCGGACTGGGCCGCCCTGGTCGCGTACGGCAACCGGAAATCGCGCTTGAACTGGATGATCGGCGCCCAGTGGATGCCGTATATCACCGGCCGATTTGGCTACGGCACCGACAGCATGGGCAATTACGTCGAGCTGATCGAGCGGCTTAAACAAACCAATCGCGAGTTGAGCGGAATCGTCGCGTATCCGTTCAATCGTTCGCGCCGGATCGAAGCGTCCGTTGGCGTGAGTCAGATTTCGTACACCCATGAGATCCGGCAGACGACCTACGATTTTCAGGGCAACGTGCTCGACGATCGCACGATCGACCTGCCGGCACCGGGCTCGTTGACTCTATTCACGCCGACCCTGGCGCTGGTCCACGACAATTCGTTCTTCGGCGCGACCGGTCCGATCCTCGGTCAACGCTGGCGGTTCGAAGTCGACCCGACGTTCGGCAATCTGCAGTTCTTGACCGCGGTGGCCGATTATCGCCGCTACGTCATGATCAAGCGTCCCTTCACAATCGCGGGGCGCTTCATGCACGTCGGCCGGTATGGACGCGATGCCGAAGACCCGCGCATGTATCCCCTGTTCATCGGTTATCCAACCCTGGTGCGCGGGTACGACGCCGGCAGCTTCAACCCGATCGAATGCGGTCCGGTCCAGGGCCGGTGCCCCGTGTTCGACCAGATGGTGGGCTCGAGGTTCATCGTCGCCAGCGCGGAGGTGCGGTTCCCGCCGTTCGGGCTGCTCGGCTTGGGCAGTGGCTACTACGGATTCCTGCCCGTCGACGCCGCCATCTTCTATGATGCCGGAGTGGCGTGGACCCAGACCGAGGGCGCGAAGATTTTCGGCACCGGCCCTCGCGACGTCGTCAAGAGCGCGGGCGTCTCATTCCGGATGAACCTGTTCGGCTACGCGATCGGCCAGATGGACGTCGTCCATCCCTTCAACCGGCCGCAGAAGGATTGGATGGTGCGGTTTAGTCTGACGCAGGGGTTCTAAGAACTCTCCGGAGGATGGTGGAGGTTGTCGAGGAATACATCGACAACCTCCTTTTTTTTACCGCACGGGAAGTCCACTCGGCACGGACGTCGGTACGATGCCCGACAGGTCCCGGGCAGCCGGATCAGTCAGCGATTTCAAGAACGCCACGAGATCGGCCACCTGTGCGTCGGTGAAATTCAGCGGCTGGCGCAGCCGGAAGTCGAGCGTCGCGAGCAGCGTGTCGATGGTGCGTTGCTCGCCGTGATAGCTGCTCTGGAATGCGGCTGGCAGCGTCGCGGGATCGAATGTGCGAAGCGATTTCGGGACGTCGCTGTAATGCCGCACGGCGGCTTCAAGCGTCGGGATCGTCCCGTCGTGGAAGTAGGGCGCCGTCAGCTCGACGTTGCGCAGCGGCGGAACCCGGAACGCAAACTGGTAAAACTCGAAGTTGGCAAGCTCACCACGTCCCCTGTCGAGCGGCGCCCCGCGGCCGACGCCCGGGCCGAGCTGTGGGACGCCGCTGCTCGCGAAGTCGCGCCCGCCCAGGAGCGGGCCGTTGTGACAGCTGAGACACCTGGCGTCGCCGAAGAACAGCACCGCACCGCGCTTCGCCTCGGGAGACAGCGCAGTGTCGTCGCGTTTCAGATAGCGGTCGAACGGCGAGTCCGTTTTCGTCAGCTCGGCGATCTGAAATGCCGCCAGCGCCGCGGCGGCATCGCGGAATGAGAGCGATGCGGTGGAGCTGTTGGGGAACGCAGCCCTGAACATCGACACATACCCCGGGATCCCGAGCAGGCGCTGCATCACGGCCTGCCACACGTGCTCGGGCTCCGCATCGCCGAGTGCCGCGAGCTCGTTCGGGTTGCCGAAGACATCGACATCGCCCGGCTCCCCGCGCATCTCCCGCCGGTTGAGCACCGGGAGCATCGCCTGCGCCTGAAGCACATCCTCTCCGAACAACGGCACCGGCGCCTCCGGTAGCGGCGGTCCGAAGCGAGTGAGCCGCCCGTCCCAAAAGACGTAGAACATGCCGATGCCGCTGTTCAGGAGTGTCGGCGCGTTCCGCGGCACAAACGAGCGGCCCGGTCCCAGCGTGCGTGCCGGTCCCGCACCGGTGCCGCCCGTGCCGATCGCGAGCGGCAGACCATCGGTCGCGTGCTCGCTCGGCGTGTGGCACGTCGCGCACGCGATGTCGCGATTGCCGCTGAGCACTTTGTCGAACATCAGCGCGCGACCCAGCTCGACCAGGGCCGGGTCTTGACGCGCCACCGGACCGATCGGAACCACGCCGTACTGGCCCAGGGTCTGGCGCAGTTGCGCGTCGATCGATAGCGGCCCCCCTTCGGAGGGGAACGTTTCATCGCACGCCGCCGCCGCCACGACCAGCGCCACCACCCCCACTGCTCTGAAGAAAACAGTCATGAGAATCTCCTCTCCTCAGCGGAGCGGCAGCGACAGCGAGATCTGGTGGGTGACGGTACTGACGTCGGTCATGAACAACGGCCCGGTCGGTGCCGCGAGAATCGTCGAACCGGCGGCCGATAGGGCGCGTATGTCACCGAAGAAGATCTGCGCCTGCGGCCGGCCTGCGCCTTTGGTCGCACGGCCCTGATAGCGCAACTCGAACCTCGGCTGTCGGTACGAGAGACCCCACGTGGGCGTCCACTCCCACCAGGTTGCTCTGACGCTGCGCGACGTGAGCTGCACGTTGTCCTGCTGTTCGAGCCGATAATCAATCGGGTGGAGAATCAGCCCGAGCTGGAAACTGGTGGGCGCGCCCTCTTTCACCGGTTGTTCCACGCCGAGACGGAACCACGCGTTGGAAAACCGGAATCGGTTTTCGATGGTCTTCCCGCCCGGAGCGATCGTGTCACCGGCGGCCGTGGGCGTCGGGACAGCCGCATCAGCCCAGGTGTAGCTCGAGATCGGCTCGTAGATGAGATCGATGCCGAACCGCGCCGGGCCTTCGACCCTCGACACGCCCATGCCCAGATTGAACGCGTGGGTGTAGCCCGGGTCGCGCGGAATCGCCGGCACGTTCGTCAGCTCGTAGGTCGGAATCTTCGGATGCGAGGCGCGGTTCGCGACCGCGAGCCAGCCGATACGCCAGCCGGGCGCAGCAAGTGGGATCTGGTAGTTCATTTGCATGCCCCACGTATTGGTCCGCTCCTCGTTGTGCTCGATCCGCGCCTGCTCGTCGAACTGTTGCGTGATTGGATTCCAGATCGCGTCCGCGTACGTGACGGTATGGGTCGCCGCGAATCGGTTGTGCAGGAGAATCGCCTGGAGTGATCGCGCCCCCTTACCGCTGTCGGTCGGCCACTCCTTGAGTGCCCCCACGCGCAGATCCACCGCATCTCCTGACTGCTCGAGCCGCCGGCTGTTCGCGTACAACAAGTCGACGCCATCGACAGCGTGGAGCCCATTCCAGAGCATGCTGGCGCCGATTGACAAATGGCGCTCCGGCATCCGGCGTCCGATCGATGCGAACGCAAACTGGTTGCCGTGCGACTCGCTCTCGGGTTGGGTCGGCACCGTCGAAGAACCGAACGGCCCGCCCCCGGGCGGCGGGGGAAGGTCTGTGACGAACACGCCGCCGTCGGACTGTGGCGCGCGACTCGGGTCGACCTGCTGGACGGCGAGCGAGAGTGCTCCGTACCACTTGGCGTGACGGACGAGCAGCGCGAGCGGCAGTGAACGACCTCCCCCGGTCCCCTGCGAAATCGTGTACACGGTGGGTGTTCCGAAGAACCGCGACGCCAGGATCCGGGACCCGGTCGCCGGATTCACGAACGGATCGAGCGCCGAATCGGCGAGCGCGATCGAGACACTGGCCATTCCCAGATTCGCCGACGGGAAGATCTGATACTGATTCCCCTGGGCCAGGGGGAGCGTCTTGACCTGAATCAGCTGCGCGCGCGAGGGAGTGATGAGACAGAGGGAGAAAACGCTGAGACCAACCACCGCACGGCGGGAGACGGACATGATGACCTCGACGAGGACGGGTGCCTCAGATGAATACCACCGGAGACCCCCGTGGGGTCACCGAGGTTATGACTTTTGGTGCGCGCTGGGGAGGCTATCAGGCTAGACTTTCGGGCGTGAGAATCGCGACCTGGAACGTGAACGGCATTCGCGCCCGGGCGGCGCAGCTGTGCGAATGGCTGGGGCGCGAGCGGCCGGACATCGTCTGCCTGCAGGAGCTGAAAGCCACGTCGGCGCAGATCCCCGCCGAGTGCAAGGTGGCGGACTATCACGCGTTCTGGCACACCCTGAAGGGATACTCGGGCGTGTCATTGCACGTCCGAAAGGACCTGTTCGCGGTCGATCCAGTCTTCAGCCACCCACCGTTCGACATGGAATCGCGCATTGTGCAGGTCGAGCACGGCAATCTCGTGATCGCCTCGGTGTACGTGCCGAACGGGGGGAAGGACTACCCCGCCAAGCTCGACTTCGTTAACAAACTCATCGCCTGGACCAAGCAGCTGCACGCCGAGGGACGCGACCTGATTCTGTGCGGGGACATGAACATCGCGCGTACTGAGATGGACGTGCACCCCAAAGAGCGGAAACCGAACGCCGTGGGACAGCGGCCCGAGGAGCGGGCGCTGTTCGCCGAGTTGCTCGGCGAGCATCTCGTCGATCTGGGGAGGCACTTCGGCCCCGACAATCCCAACCTGTTCACGTGGTGGGCACCCTGGCGCAACCTGCGCGCCCGCAACATCGGCTGGCGGCTCGACTACGTTCTCGTCTCGCCGCCGGTGGCGGCGCGCGCGGCCGGCTGCATCGTCCAGGCGGATGTCGGGACCAGCGATCATGCACCCGTCGTGATGACGGCGACTTGAGACTATTTTAGGGTTGTGCTGACGGTCTTTCTCCTCTCTCCGGCGAACTGCGCGGGAACGCGCGCGCAGATGCTGCTCAAGAGCCAAACCAGTCCGCTCACGGCGCGTCTGGCGAACGGCGGCGCGCCGCTCGGTGAGGTGTTCACGTTCATGAGTAGCCTGTACTTCCGCGGCAAACTCGCGTACGCGACCCGGTTCGGGAGCGCGTACGTGATTACGCCCGGCCGCGGGCTGCTCCCGGCCGACATGCTGATCCGCATCGACGATCTGCGGCAGATGGCGACTGTCGAGGTTGACGAAGCGTTGCCCGCGTTTCGGGAGCCGCTCGTGCGGGACGCGAGGGCGATCGCAAACAATCTCGAACCGGCGGACCGCGTCGTGCTGCTCGGCAGCGTGGCCACCGATAAGTACGTAGGGCCGCTGCTCGATGTCTTTGGCGACCGGCTCTACTTCCCTCCCACATTCGCCGGCCGTGGCGACATGAGCCGTGGCGGTCTGTTGCTGCGCAGTGCGCGCGCCGGCACCCCGCTCGACTACGTGCCGCTGCGCGGCGCCGTGAGGCACGGACCAAAGCCGCCCAAGCTTCCCCGCCTGCGGTAGCCTGATATGCACCTGTTCCTGCTGGTCTTACTTGTTCAGGGGCCCCCCCACCCACACGACTCGGTCGTGTATCACCTGACGCCCGCGAGCAGGTTCGAGGTTACCACGGGGAAAGCAGGACTGTTCGGATTCGCCGGCCACGAACACACGATTCGCGCGCGCGCCTTCTCCGGCCGCATCGTGTATCGACCAGGGTCGATCGCGGCGTCTCACATCGAGATCACCGTGCTGACCGACAGCCTCGAGGTGCTGACGCCGCCCGATACGCAGGAGATCCGCAAGGTCACGGCATCGATGCGCACGGAGGTGCTGGACGTCGCGAACTACCCGGAGATTCGGCTGGTGTCGCAACGGATCGAGGGCACACCACAGCGCATCACGGTGACCGCCGCGTTGACGATCAAGGGACAGACGCGCGAGGTCCCGCTCACGGTCGATCTCGAGATCGGCGCCGACACCCTGCACGCCAGCGCGACCTTCAAAGTCAAACAGACCGACTTCGGCATCAGGCCGTATCGGGGCGGCCCCGCTGGAACGGTGCGTGTCGCGGATGAGGTGAAGTTCTCGATCAAGGCGATTGCGATTCGGCAGGCGCCCTGAACCACTTGCCACGCGCCGCCCCGGCCTGCAGCATACGAAACTGTCCGACCGCGCCGCCGTCACGAAGGTCCAAGACACTGGGAGAGTCGTTCTGATCCACAGTCTGTTGCTTGCGTTCGCGGCGGCGGCCCAGGCCGGGTCGCCGCCCGCGGGCCAGGGACCGGTCAATCGCGATTCGGTGTGGGCCGCCGCGCTGGCGCGCCTCAGCCCTCGGAGCACGATCCGCGTCCATCGGATCGGAGACGGGCGCATCGAGGGGTCGTTGCCGATGGAGTTTCCGGTAGCGACACTCGATTCACTGTGGGTGCGCGGGAACAGCGCGAAGACCGGCGCGATCATCGGCGGGATTTCGCTCGCCGTTGCGGGAGCGGCGTACGGGGCTTTCGCGAATGAAGTGGGTTGTCAGGACGACGGCGGAGATCCCTGCCCTGAGGCGATTCCGCTGTTGGGGCTGGCGGGCGCCGCCAGCGGAGCCCTGCTGGGCGCGTTGATTGGCTCTGCCATCCCGCGCTGGCACCTTCGAGTGCCATGAACTCACATCTGAAGGAAGTCATTCCCATGCGTCACAGCTATTTGTTCGTCTGCGCGGTGCTGTTGTCCTCGCCTGTTTCGGCGCAACAGGACGGGCGGGGGCGCCACACGATCACGCACGAAGATGTCTTTCTCTCCAAACGCGTAGGGTCGCCCGCCATCAGTCCCGACGGCCGCTGGGTCGTCTTCAGCGTCACCGACCCCTCATACACGGACGGCGATCAGGTGACCGATCTCTGGCTCGTGCCGTTCGACGGCAGCGCGGAGCCGCGGCGCCTGACGAATACGAAGGGCGGAGAGAGTGGCGTGGACTGGAGCCGAGACAGCCGGCGCATCGCGTTCAGCGCGCGCCGCGAGGGCGACGACGTGGCGCAGATCTACGTGCTCGATCTGAGCGGCGGCGGCGAGGCGCAGCGCGTCACCAGCATTTCGACGGGGGCTTCCAACCCGCTGTGGCGGCCCGACGGCAAAGCGATCCTGTTCTCGAGCATGGTCTATCCCGGCGCGAAGACCGACTCAGCCAATCGCGCTGCGGCGGCTGAGCGTCGCGCCCGCAAGTACAACGCGCGCGTGTACAACGCTTCGCCGATCCGGCTCTGGGACCGCTGGCTCGACGACCGCAAGCCGGGCCTGTTCGTGCAGACGCTCGAGCCCGGGGGGGGCGGGGGGGGCGCTCAGGCCAAGAGCCTGCTCACGGGAACGCAGCTCGCGGCCGGCGCCGGTTTCGGCGGACAGCTCGGCACCAGTGGCGATGATCTGTCGGCGACGTGGACGCCTGATGGCGGCGGGGTGGTATTTGCGGCGACCACGAATCGGGGCGACTGGGCGCACGCCGACATCGTGCAAGCGCTGTGGCTGGTCAGCACCGGCGGGGGCGAGCCGCAGCGGCTCACCGAGGGTGCAGACTATGGAAGCCCGGAATTCAGCCCGGACGGCAAGACGCTGTATGCCGGGATGACGCCCTCGAACGCCAAGACCTTCAACAACCGCCGGCTGGTCTCGTGGGTCTGGCCGCTTGCGGGTGCCCGCACACCTCAAGTCGTGGCCGGCGGGGCAAATCACTCGGTGGGGAGCTTCTCCGTCGCATCCGATAGCCGCGCCGTGTTCTTCCTGGCGGAAGACGCCGGCCATCAGCGGCTGTTCCGCGCGGCATCGAGCGGCGGCGAGCGCGAAGTCGGGACGATGACGAGCGGCACGTTCAGCGCCCTCCAGGTCGCCACCGGGACCACAGGGAATGCGGCGCGCCTCGCGGGCGTCTGGGAAAGCGCGACGAATCCGCCGGAGATCGTGCGCATCGATCCGGCCACCGGCCGCTGGACGGTGCTCACGAAAATCAATACCGACCGCTCGGCGAGCATCGACTGGCAGCCGCTGCGCGAGTTCTGGTTCACCGCGAAGAGCGGCAAACGGATTCACTCGTTCGTCGCGCTACCGCCGGCATTCGACTCGACGCGCCGCTACCCACTGTTCGTGCTGATACACGGCGGCGCAGCCAACATGTGGACCGACAACTTTGGGCTGCGCTGGAACCCGCATCTGCTGGGCGCGGCGGGTTACGTCGTCCTGATGAGCGACTACCGCGGCTCGACCGGGTACGGCGAGCAGTTCTCGCAGGACATCCAGTTCGATCCGCTCGAGGGGCCGGCGAACGACATCAACGAAGCCGCCGACTCGGCGATCGCGCGCTATCGCTTCATCGACGCGAGCAAACAGGTCGCCGGCGGGGCGAGCTACGGCGGGCATTTGACCAACTGGCTCGCCGCCACGACGACGCGCTACCGCGCGCTCGTGAGCCACGCCGGCTTGTGGGACCTGGAGACCCAGTGGGCGACCAGCGATTTCAATTACGACCGCGAGCGCAACGTCGGTGGACCACCGTGGGAGGACAACCAGCTCTGGCGGACGCAGAGCCCGATGCGGCGCGCCAAGAACCTGCGTACGCCGGTGCTGGTGTCCGTGGGGGAGCGTGACTTCCGCGTGCCGATGAACAATGCGCTCGAGTTCTGGACGGCGCTGCAGCGCCAGCAGGTGCCCAGCCGGCTGATCGTGTGGCCCGATGAGAACCACTGGATTCTGAAAGGCGAGAACAGCCGCTTCTTCTATAAGGAAGTGGCGGCGTGGCTCGCGCGCTGGCTCAGCGAGCCGACGGCGAGTGGCCAATAATGGTAGCTTCCCCGCTCATCCTCTGCGTAAGGAACCTGGCATGATCGCCTCACTGCTGATAATCGCCGCCGTCGCGTTGCAGTCTTCCGAGATCACCGAGCCAAATACAAAGGTGAAGTTCCCCACGGAACTACAGGCGCCGTCGGGGGGGGGACAGCAGGTACTTGCCGGGACGGGCGTACGTACGCGTACGATGCTCAAAGTGAAGGTCTATGCCTTCGGCCTGTATGTGGACGCCGCGGGCGCGCGAACGGCATTGGCCGCCTGGCGCGGCAAGAGCGCGGCGGATCTCGGCCGCGACGCGTCGCTCTACAACGAGCTGCTCAAGGGCGGCTTCCCGATGACGCTGCGCCTCGTGATGACGCGTGATGTCGGCGCCGACCAGATGTCCGAGGCGTTCAATGAGGCGCTCGGCCCGCGCGTCGCTCAGGCCGAGCAGCGGGGGGGGGGCATGACCGGAGGCGCCGAGGCCCTCACGCGCTTCCGTGGGTTCTTCACTGATCGGCTGACCAAGGGCACCGAGCTGGTGTTTTCCCGGAACGGCAACACGCTGAAGGTGTCGATCGGCGGCAAGGACGCGGGCGAGATCGATAACGGCGCGCTCGCGTGGGCGCTGTTCGACGTGTACCTGGGCGGTAAGCCGATCTCGCCCGACGGAAAGAAGACCGTCGTGGCGCGGCTGCCGGAGATCCTCGGCGCCTAGCGGCTGCTACTCGTAGAGCTTGCTCGCGTCAGCGCGGGCGAGCTCTACGAGGAAGTCGGCGATCTTGCCGGTGACGGCTTCGACGTACCGCTGTCCCTTCTCGGCGGTCGCCTTCGCGGGATTCCCCACGCCGGTGTCGGCTGTCACTTCGGTCCACTTTCGTGGCGCCCAGGCCCATCCTTCGCGGAACGCGGCGATCCTGAACTGCTTGGCCTTCCCACTGCCCGCCTCGCTCAACGGCAAGACCAGATCGGGCGCCACGTGCTGCATGACGCTGGTCTCGAGCTCCCCGGCATGGTCGCCGAGGTCGGAGAAGTGGGATTTGGGATCGACCACTTTGTACCAGTTGACGGTGCAGAGAAACAGCGAGACCTGCGGCTGGATTTCGCGAATCATCTGACGGAAATCATTGCCGCCGTGCCCGTTCAGGACGACGAGTTTTGGAATACCCTGCCCGGCCAACGCCGCCGCAACATCCCGCAACACGAGCGCTTGCGTACTGGGATTCATATTGATGCACAACGGGATATCCAGTTGTCCCGTGTTCACCCCGAACGGCACGATTGGGAGCACGATGACTTTGGCACCCTGGTGCCAGGCGCGCTCCGCGGCCCGATCGGCAATCACCTCGGTCTCGATGTTGTCGGTGCCGTACGGCAGGTGGAGGTTGTGCGCCTCGGTCGCGCCCCAGGGGAGGACGGCGACTTCGTAGCGCGAGTCGCGCACGGTCTTCCAGGTCAGCTCGCTGAGAAGATGGGGGCGGTTAGACATGGTCCGAAACCGGCACCGGACTGCGCAGTCCGACGAGAATCGCGCGCCGCGCGAACAGGGCGATGGGCAACCCGATGAGCAGCATGTGCACCGCGATGCTCATCCCAACCCAGAGCGGATCGCTGGAACTCGCGCCGGCGCGAGACAGCGGCACGACGATGTGGTTCATGATCACATACAGGAGCAGCCCGTAGGCTGCGCCGTACGGCACCGGCCGTTCCCACAGCGCCGGCCGGCGGCGCGCGACGACGTAGTAGGTCACCGACATCGTCGTCGCAATCAAGAAGTGGGTGGCAAACCCCAGGGCTGCGGTCGCCAGCCCGCCCGTCAGGCTTGCTTCGCCCAGCCAGCCCGACGCGACGCGCTGCAGGATGCGTTGCGGCGACACGCCGAGCTTGATCGCCCAGAACACACAGGCGTACACGATGTCGAACGTGCCGGCCACGACGCCGCCTGCGAGGACGAACCGCCACGCTTTGTTCACGGGGTCCACTCCAGGATGCGGCGCTGCCGGCTGCTCTCCCGCGCCACGATGAGCCCGCGCATCACGTCCAGCGACCATTCCGGCGTCACCGCCAGTTTGGCTTTGCCGAGCACTGCGTCGCGTACGTTTTCGTAGTAGTGCGCGAAGCTCGAACGCAGCGTCGGCACGACGCGCGTGCCCTCCGGCGTCACCAGTTTGCCGTGGAGCTCCGCCGGCTCGGTGTCCCACTCGGGCTCCGCGGGCGTTCGGCCTTCCTTGAGCGCGGCTTCCTGTGGATCCATCCCATACTTGATGAACGTGCCTTTCGTACCGTGCACGATCCACGTCGGTCCCACCGGCTGCGCCAACATGGAGGCCCGTAGCAGCGCGCGCACGTTCGCGTAGTGTAAAGTCACATCGAAGGCATCATCCACGACTGAACCTTCACGGTCGACGCGGATATCGGCGCCGATCGCATCGGGAACGCCGAGCAGCAGGAGCGCCTGATCGAACAGGTGCGGGCCGATATCGAACCAGACCCCCGAACCCGGCAGCTCCTCCTCGCGCCAGGCATTCGGCTTGCGCTCGGGGCGGAAGCGGTCGAAGTGTGACTCGAACGTCACGACGCTTCCTATGGACCCCTCGGTGACGACTTTCAGAACGGTGACGAAGTCGCCGGTGTAACGGCGATCCTGGTAGACCGTCACGATGCGCTGCTGGCGTGCGGCGGTCTCCACCAGGTCTTCCGCTTCTGCCAGCGTCGTCGTGAACGGCTTGTCGACGACGACGTGCCGCCCCGCGAGCAGGCATTGTTTCGCGATCGGATGATGTGACGTGTTGGGGGTCGCGACAACGACGAGATCAATCGGGCGCTTCAGCAGCTCATCGACACTGCGCACAAACTCCACATCGGCGTAGAGCGGATCGGGTGTGCCGTGGCGCTGCACGATGGTCGTGAGTCGCAGTCCTGCCACCGCGCGAATGACCGGCGCGTGAAAGACTCTTCCCGCAAAGCCGAAGCCCACGAGGCCGACGTTGAGCATCAATCGCGGGGAGTTTTGCGTCGATCGTCGCTCGTCATGATGAACAGCGGTGCGCCGTCGAACTTGTAGATCGGCCGCAGGCGTTCGGTGTTGTAGTACTTGGACACGTCCACGACCTTCTTCTCGGACGTCACGCTCGCGAGGGGTACGCTGTCGTAGAAGCCGTGATGGATACTGACCAGCCGGCCGTACTCCTTCTTGTTGATGAGATCGAGCGCGAGATTGCCGAACGCCATCGGCACGATCGAGTCCAGCGCGTCGGGGTCGCCGGAACGGACGAGGTAGCCAAGCCGCTGGTTCACCACGTCGATGCGCCGGCCCTTGTTGTGTTTCGCGGACGAGTCCTTGAGCGCCGCGCCGATCCGGTCGCCGATCCCGCCAAGCTTGCGGTGACCGTACATGTCGGTCTCTTCGCCCTCGAAGCTCATGCCCTCATGCGCCGTGAGCGTGGCGCCTTCTGACACGAGGACCACCGAATAGCGGCTCGGGTTGCGGTTGCGGTCCGTCGTGAGCAGCTCGGCCAGATGCTCCACTTCGACCGGGTACTCGGGGATCACGCAGCGATCGGCGGCGCCGGCCATGGTGGGCAGCAGCGCGGTGAACCCCGCGTACCGGCCGAACACCTCGATGACCAGGAAGCGCTCGTGCGAACCTGCCGAGGTGCGCAGCCGGTGGGTCAGCTCGATCGTGCGCGTCACGCACGTGCTGAAGCCGATGCAGTAGTCGGTGCCGTAAACGTCATTGTCCATCGTCTTGGGAATCGCGACGACATGGACGCCTTCGTCATTCAGCCGCTTGCCGTAGCTCAGCGTATCGTCGCCACCGATCGGGATCAGGACATCGATGCCGATGTGCTCGAGATTCTTGAGCACGTCTTTCGTGGTGTCGTTGGTCTTCTCGGTGTAGGTGCTCGCCAGGTGCGCCGGCACGCGCTCTTGGGGCAGGTGACTCGGCCGCGTGCGCGAGGTGTGGAGGAATGTGCCGCCCGTGCGTCCGGCGCGATTGACGATCGCTTCGGTCAGCGGCAGGACGTTGTCTGCGTTGTCTGCGTCCTTCTCGCGCGAGTAATCCACGAGCCCGCCCCAGCCGTGGCGAATGCCGACGACCCTGTAGCCGTCGCGGAGCGCCCGGATCGTGATCGACCGGATCGCGGGGTTGAGTCCGGGGACGTCGCCGCCGCCCGTCAGAATGCCGATTGTGCCTTTGCCCATGGTGGCAAGAAGATAGAGGGATTAGGCGCGCGTCGCGATCATGCTGTCGTAGTTGCGGCCCGGCAGATACAGGATCTCGATCCGTTCTCCCGCCCGCCATCGGTCGGCGATCACCGGTAACGTGAGGTCGCTGCCCCGCCGCGTCTGCCCGTCGGCCGTGAATTCATAGCGCACGCGCGTGAGCATCACCTGGAAGCCCACGTCTTCCGGCCGGAAGTCGATGATCTCCGCCAGTGTCGGCGTGCCCTGCTTGAAGAACCGGCGCAGCCGGCGCCTGCGCGAGCTTGCGAGAGTCAGAAACACCAGTGGCAGGATGCCAGCCGTGACGACGGAGAAGAAAACCACACCGAGCAAATCGCCGAACCCCCAACTCTCATCTAGCGGCGTTGTGGGATCCATCAGCTGCCACATGCTGTAGGCGACTTCGCGGAAGCGCTCGCGTGTGGTGCCAACCAGCTCGCGCGGCGCCGGGCTCAGCGCGGTCAGCGAACGCGCCGCCTCGCGGACCAGCGCCGGCGCGAGATCGACTTCCGCCGCGAGCGCTTCGACTCCGCTAATCGTCAGTGACCCACCGGCGGTGGGACGGGCCGCTTCCAGCTCGGTCGCGCGCCGCACGATCTGTTGCACCTCGTCGGCGTCGTAGCGCTGCCTGGACGGGGCAGCCCCGGCAAGCGCAGCGATGAACTCCTGCGGCGACCCAGTTCGTTGCTCATGACTGAGCGCCAGGCCGCGCACCAGCGCGGCTTCGATCGCAGCGCCAAGGGCATCGAGCCGCGTTCGATGCTGGCCCGGCACGTCGCGAAACCGACCGGCGCGCACGGCGTCTTCACTGGGCCAGCGCCCCGGGGGCAGCACTTCGCCGACGAGCATCTCGTAGGTGAGCGCCGCGAGCCCATAAACGTCGGTGCGGGCGTCGAGGGCGGTGAGTCCCGCCGCCTGCTCCGGACTCATGTATCCCGGCGTGCCGAGCGGAAATCCCGTCTTGGTGAGATTTGCTCCACTCGCCGTGCTGATCGCCTTGGCGATGCCGAAGTCGGCGACAATGGCATGGCTCTCGGCGAACAGCACGTTCTCCGGCTTGATGTCCCGGTGCAGAATCCCCATGCGATGCGCGTACGTGAGCGCGTCCGCCACGCGGGCTGCGATGGTCAGAGCTTCGTGCGGCTCGAGGCGTCGGGTTGCTGTGAGCCGCTGGCGCAGCGAAGGTTCGGAGAGAAACGGCATCACGTAATAGAGGAAACCTGCCGCCTCACCCGAATCGTACAGCGGCAGGATATGCGGATGCGTCAGGCGCGCCGCAATCCGGATCTCCGTGAGAAACCGCTCGGCGCCGACATGGGCCGCGAGCCCGGGCAGCAGCACCTTCAGCGCAACATCGCGCTGATGGCGGGAATCAAAAGCGTGATACACGGTCGCCATGCCGCCCTGTCCCACCACGCGGCGCAGGTCGTAGCGGCCGGCGAGCGCGGCCAGCAGCTCGGCAGGCAGTTGAGTCGACACGCGAGAAACCAATATAGGGGAGGACGCATGGCCCTGGCGCTGCTACTCAGTCTCACGACTCTCGCGGCCGCGCAAAGCGACACCGCAAGCGATGCCGCCGTGCGCCGCACGATCGAGCAGCACTACTTCGCGGCGCACGCGAGCGGGAGCGGGGAGCCATTACGCGGCGTGTTCGTCGAAGACGGGCGGATGTTCTGGGCCGCCGACGGGCAGCTGCGCAGCCGCACCAGCACGGACTACATCAAGGGCTTCACCGGAAAGCCGGCCGCGGATGAATCGCAGCGCCAGCGCCGGATTCTCGCGGTCGACGTGACCGGCGACGTGGCGGTCGCCAAGGCCGAGCTCGATTACCCCGAGGTTCGGCTGGTCGACTACTTCATCCTGGTGCGCTCCGGCAGCGACTGGAAGATCGTGAGCAAAGCGTTCCAACGCTTCCCGAAACGCTAGCGCTCCTTGCGATACAACCGCATCGCGATCGGCGATGCGACGAGCACGATGAGCGCGGATGCGACCAGCACCCACGTGACCTCGCCGAGCGCGGGCTGGCCATGCATCAGCTTCCGCGACGCGGCGGCGAGATACGTGACCGGATTGCGCCCGACAAACGCCTGAAGCCACGGCGGCATCGTCGCCAGGTTGACGAAGATGTCGCTCGCAAAAGTCAACGGCATGAGAAAGAGGAAGCTCGTCGTCATCACGGACTCGGGCGTGCGCACGAGCATCCCGGCGATGATCCAGAGCCATGACAGCGCTACGGAGAACACCATCACCAGCGCGGTAGCCAGCAGCACACCCAGCAGGCCGCCCTGCGGGCGGAATCCCAGGATAAAGCCGACGATCAGAATGAGGAGCGACGCGACCGAGTAACGGAACAGATCGCCTGCGAGCGCGCCGAAGATCGGCGCGCCCTGCCACATCGGGAGCGAGCGGAACCGGTCGTGCAGTCCCTTGTGGATGTCGGTATTCAATCCGACACCCGTGTAGACCGTGATGAAGACGATGGTCTGCACGAGGATCCCCGGCAGCAGATACTGGATGTATTCACGCGGAGTCCCCGCGAGCGCGCCGCCGAAGATCCAGGTGAACAGCAGCGTGAACATGATCGGCGTCACGGTCACGTCGAACAGCTGGAACGGGACATGTTTGATCTTGAGCATTGCGCGCCACGCGAGCGTCACGACGGCCGAGAGGGCGGTGGCGGGCCTGGGTCGGGCACGGATTGCCAGCGCCTGGGTCGGAGCGGTCATGGCTTGGCCTCCTCCTCAGCAGGGCGCCCGGTCAAGGCGAGGAAGACTTCATCCAGGGTCGGACTGCCCACCGAGAACTCGGCCACCTGCACATTGCTCTCGCTGAGCGCCGCGAGGATCGCCGCTGCCTGCGCCGGACTCTCCAGCCGTGCCGCCACTTCGGTTGGCTCCTTGCCGGGCAACATGCCGTCGCCAAGAATGCGCGAGACCACGGCCTGCGCTTGCGCGCGTTGATCGGCGCTCGCGAGCCGGACATGGAGCGCATTAGAGCCCACCGAGTCTTTGAGCTCACGACTGGTCCCCTCGGCGATCACGCGCCCGTGATCGATGACGGCGAGTCGCTCGGCGAGCCGGTCGGCTTCGTCGAGATACTGCGTCGTGAGCAGCACGGTCGTGCCTTCGGCCGCGATGCGGCGCACCAGCTCCCAAACCTGCGCGCGGCTGCGCGGGTCGAGGCCGGTGGTCGGCTCGTCGAGGAACAGGATCTCGGGGATGGCGACCAGGCTCGCCGCGATGTCGATCCGCCGGCGCTCGCCTCCCGAGTAGGTCAACACCTGGCGCGCGGCCGCATCCGCCAGGCCAAACGCGTCGAGCAGCTCGCCCGCGCGCTGCTTCGCGGCCCGCCAGCCCAGCCCGAGCAGCCGGCCCACCAGCACGAGATTCTCCTGCCCGGTGAGGTCTTCATCCACGGTCGCGAACTGGCCGGTGAGGCTCACCTTCTGCCGCACCGTTTTCGCTTCGCGCACGACATCGTGGCCGAGCACGGTGGCGCTGCCGGCGTTGGGCTTCAGCAACGTGGCGAGGATCCGGATCGCCGTCGTCTTGCCGGCGCCATTCGGGCCGAGCAAACCGTAGACCGATCCCTGGCGGATCTTGAGGTCGACGCCGTCCAGCGCACGCGTCTTACCGAATGTCTTGACCAGTCCTACTGTTTCGATTGCGTTGTTCACGGACCTGCCCTCGGTTGCGTCCATAATAACTTCGGGATATGTTCGGGGTAAGAGGCTATGCGTCGGATTCTACTCGCGGATGCTGACGCGTTCTACGTGGCGGTGGCGCGTTCGGTCGATCCCGAAGGCGCTGGCAAGGCAACGCTACTCATCGTCGGCGGCTCGCGCGAGAGTCGCGGCGTGGTGTGCTCCGCCTCTTACGAAGTCCGCAAGTTCGGCGTCCGCTCGGCCATGCCGATCGCGCGCGCGCTCCGCCTCTGCCCCGACGCGACCTGCGTACCCGTCCCGTTCAAAGAATGCTGGCAAAAGAGCCGCGAAATCCGCCAGGTGCTCCAGGAATTCACGCCCGTGGTCGAAGGCGCGAGCGTCGACGAGTGGTACCTCGACATGACGGGCACCGAGGGCATCTACCATCACGAGCCTCTGACCAACACCGCGCAGCGCATCCGTGAGCGCGTGCGCGCCGCGACGGGGTTGACGCTCTCGATCGGCGGCGGCACCAACAAGCTGATCGCGAAGATGGCGGTCGATCGCGCCAAGCCGAGCAGCGGCGGAGATGGCGTCGTGATCATCGAGCCCGGCGCGGAGGAAGCCTTCCTGAGGACGTGCACGCTCGCCGAGATCCCGCTCGTTGGTCCCAAGTTCCAGCAGCGACTCGCCAAGCACGGGCTTGTGAGAGTCGAGGACGTGTTGCGCCACGACCGGACCGCGCTGGAACAGTGGATGAGCAAGCGGGAGGCGGCGTGGCTCTGGAATCGGGTGCACGGGATCGACGACCATACCGTCGCGCATCGCGTGATGAACAAGGGAATCAGCCGCGACGAGACGTTCGGCAGGGATCTCAGTAGCGACGAAGACATCGAGCGCGAGCTGCTGCGCCTGGTCACCCGCGCCGCGTCCGACATGCGCGGCGATGGGCTCACGGCGCGGACTGTCGCGGTGCGGCTGCGCGACGCGGACTTCACCACGCGGGCGACGCAACGCACGCTCCCGGAGCCCGTCGTATCCGATCGCGTGATCCTGCGCGTCGCGCGCGAGCTGCTCGCCAAGCTGCGCCAGGCTCGGCGCGTGCCGGCGCGGCTGGTCGGTGTGCGGCTCTCAGGGCTGACCAAGGCGCACGACCGCGATCAGATGGCAATGCTCGGATCCGACGAAACGGAGCGCGACCGCGGGCTGGCGCGGGCGATCGACCGGGTACGCGGCAAGTACGGCCCCAAGAGCATCATTCCGGGGGGACTCGCCCCCGAGCCTGCAACGGAACCGGGTGCAGGCGCGTAGCAAAGCATGGCCTCCCACCTCACTCGTCGCGAAATGCTGGGCCGCGTCGCGGCCGGCGCAGCCTCGCTCGTCGTTTCCCAGTCACTCCTCGATCTTTCTCCCGCGCTCGCGGGCGGGGATGATGAGTGCGTACTCACGGCGGCGCTGACCGAAGGTCCGTTCTTCGTCGATGAAAAGCTGAACCGCTCCGACATCCGCACCGATCCCGCGACCGGTGCAGTATCCGCGGGCGTCCCCCTCGCCCTGATCTTTAACGCAGAGCGATTGGTGAACGGCGTGTGCACGCCGTTGTCTGGCGCGTACCTCGATGTGTGGCATTGCGATGCCGGCGGCGTGTACTCAGACGTTGGGTCCGCGAGCGGGCACGAGTTCCTGCGGGGCTACCAGATCACCGACGCAAAGGGCGTGGCGCGGTTCTCCACGGTGTATCCGGGGTGGTACTCCGGCCGCCCCGTACACATCCATTTCAAACTGCGCTTGTACGCTGGAGAACGGGAAACCTACGAGTTCACGTCGCAGTTCTTTTTCGACGAGACACTGACCGACAAGGTGTACGCGCAGGCCCCGTACGCGACGAGGGGTCAGCGCACCACGCGCAACAGCTCAGACCGGATCTACAATAACTTGTCGAGCGCCGAGAAAGCGGGGCTGACGCTCCGGACCGCCCCGGCTGACAAGGGCTACAGCGGCGTGATCAGTCTCCGCGTCCGGGTCGGGTAGCTAGAGCGCGACCTGGATCCCGGTCGTCAGGATCTTGTCGGTCTTCTCGAACGTCGGCTCAGGTTGGTTGTCGAAGCGAATCACATACGACACCCGCAGGCCGATCTTGCTCGAGAGCGGCGCGATGAGCGCCGTCTCGGAATTCACCCGGTAATCGGCGGACGTCTCGAGATTGGCGATCCATTCCAGCGACTGTGTAAACGACGCCTTGCTCGTGAACACGTGCTTGAACAGTGCCGCCGTCCGCGTGGCCGCGAACGAGCGCTCGAGCGGCGCGGTCGTTCGCTCGCTCTGCTGCGTCACGGCGACCTCGAGCCCCAGCGTATCGCGCGCGGTCTGCACCAGCCCGGCCGCGAGACCGGGTCCCCCGCTCCACCGGCTGGCCAACCCGGCGAAGGGATCCCGTTGATACGCGACGAACACGTAGACGCCGAGGCGCGCCGAGAGCGCGCGCTCGCCCCGCAGATCGGCGTCATACGACTCCGTCGTTCGCGCGCCGTCGGTTTCACCGTAGATGATCTTGGCGTTCTGGGCCGCGCGCCACGCACCGTTTTTCCACGTCGCTTTTTCACCGAAGTTGGCGCTCGTGAACTCCGAGTTCCCCGATGCGTTCACGAGTCCAACATCGAGCGTCAACGTCTTCTTGGCTTGACCAGCGAGGGGCGAGGCGGCGCAGAGACCAGCCGCGAGCAGGATGAGTGTGCGCATAGTGGGTATAGCATGCGCGGCCCCGTCCGTTCCCTCAAGGCTTGCCGAGCCAGGCCTGCCCCAACGCATTCGGGGCGCCTTCGATTCTTACTGCTGGACGCTGGAATCCGGCAATGACGACGGTCGCCGTGTACGGACCGCTCGGCCGCTGTACTTCGATCCGGACGGTGTCCCCCATCCGCAGCCGTTGCAGCCGCCCGCGCAGCTCAGGCCAGGTGTTGACCGGGGAGCTGTCTATGGACACCAGGCGGTCGCGGCTGTGCAGTCCCGCCCTGCCCCAGATGCTCGCCGGATTCGAGATCACGAGCCGGAGGGTGCCGTCGCGGGCCTCAAATCCGAAGATCCGCAGATCGCGCTCGGGCTCGCCATTGGACACCGCCGGCGCCCAGCTCACGCTCGCCCGCAACCCCATCAGGACGAGATACCGGTTGTAATCGAGCGCCCCCCCCGCCGCACCGCGCACGTGCGCATCGAAGAACGGGGTCACATCGCAGCCACACGTCTCTTCCACCGCCCGCTCGATCGCGCGTCCGTCAACCCGCTGATCGGCACGACTGAACAACAGCCGCATCACGTCATCCATCGAGCGGCGGCCGGACGTCGCGTCGCGCACGATGAAGTCGAGCATCGCGCCCAGCACCTCCCCCTGGCGATGCGTGCTCGCGGTGTAATCGCCCAGCGCGCCCGGCCCGGCGTTGTAGGCCACGCGGCTGATCGATTCGGCGGAGAAGCGTTCGTACGCCGGAGTCGCGAGGTAATGCGACAGCAACCCCTCGAGGCGGGCAATTCGCGTCGAGTCCGCGAGCGGCACGCCGGCGCGCCGCAACAGCAGGTCCGAGTAGAAGATCGTGAGTCCTTCACTGAACCACAGACTCGAGACCGGTGGCTGCGTGCGGTAATCGATGTCGCGATACTCGACCGGCTTGATCGCCATCAGGTTCCAGGTGTGGATGAACTCGTGCGCGGTTTCTTCGATTTCCTCGTTCGGATCTCGCGCGAGGGTCACGCTGCGCGCGCCCAGGCTCACGGAATTGGGATGCTCGAGGCCGCCGTAGGCGCCGTCCTGGAATTGGAACGTGTATTCGCGGTAGGGAGCGCGGCCGAACAGCGCGAATGTCTGTGCGACCATGCGCCGAATTGCGGAAACGAACGTGGTCGTGTCGAACGGCGTCGCATCGGGCAGCGGCCAGTACACGATCCGATGCCGCACGCCGCCCTCGACAAAGCCCCATTCGCGCAGGTGCCCGGCGAGAATGGGCGACTCCATCAGCGCCGCGGCGTTGGCAGCCGCGTATACTCTGGGGTCGCGCGTGCGCTCAAGTCCGGTTGCGACGCGCCAGGAGCGCGGCAGATCGAGCGTCACCGTGGTCGGCATGCGCTCGGCGCCAAGCAGGTACATGAACGCATGCGGCCCGCCGAGCAGGCCACCGGTCGGAGTGAGGAACGGGCGCCACGCGGCGCGCGGGAGCGGCTCCGAAGGAAGCGCCAGGCGATAGCGGACGCGGATGTCGCCCTGTGGCACAATCACCTGCCAAACCGCGCTATCGACCTTCGCGATGATGGCTGAGCTCGGCTCGACGGTGAAGGCCGTGACGTAGCGGAAGTAGCGATCGTCGTACTCGGGGTGCGCGGCCATGGCGAGACGGAACGTGTCGCTGACGGTCCGGAGCCGGATTTCGACGCTCCAGCCGGAGAGGTCGGTGCTGTCGACACGCAGCGAGTAGTTGATGACGGGCTTCAGCGTCGGAGGCGGTTGGGGAACCGCAATCAGGACGAGCGCGACGGCTATCTGTGTTCTCATGCCGGTTAGATGGCGCGAGTGCGCCGATCGTTTGAACCGCGAGCCATTCTTCCTATACTACACCGTGACCCCATCGCTATTCGCGCTGCTCCTGGCGAACGCCGTGCCGATCATCGGCGTGGTGTTCCTGGGTTGGACCGTCTTTCCACTCATGCTGCTGTATTGGCTCGAGAACGTCGTGGTGGGCGGCTTCAACGTGGCCAAGCTGGTGTTCAACAAGCCGAGCGAGCCCGTGTTCTGGGCGGCGAAGTTGTTTCTCGTCCCGTTCTTTATCGTGCACTTCGGCGGCTTTACCTACGTTCACGGTGCACTCCTCATCGCATTGTTCGGTCCCAAGGGAACGCAGTCGTTTGAACTCCTGACCACGGTGCCCGCCGCGATTCGTGCCAACCAGCTGGGGTGGGCGGTCTTCAGCCTTCTGCTCAGCCACGGCCTTTCCTTCTTTTGGAACTACATCCGGAACGGCGAATACCAGCGCGCCTCGCTGCAGGCCTTGATGATGCAACCGTATTCCCGTGTCATCGTCCTGCATCTGACGGTCCTATTCGGCGGCTGGATCGTCATGCTGCTCGGCTCCCCGACCCTCGCGCTCGTGCTGCTCGTGGTGCTGAAGACCGGCGCCGATTTGCGCGGGCACAAGACCGAGCGGCGGAAGTTTGCGGCGGGAGCAGACGTGCCGGACCAGCCTCTTGCGACCGTGAAGACATGACGGTATCCCTAGGTATGCCCCGTTTGCGTTGCGTGGCGATTGCCGCGGTGCTGCTGGCGTCGGCCTGTGGCGGTGGTGGCTCCAAGCCGCCCGGCACGGCGCCCGTGGATCGCGAGACGCTCCGCCCCGACGAGTGGGGGAATCGCAACTTCTATTCGGCATACGAAGCGATCGAAGCGCTGCGGCCGGCGTGGCTGAACCGCCGGGGACCTGACGGCGCGATCCAGGTCTACGTCGATGACAATCGTCTCGGCGGTGTCGAGGTGCTTCGCACCATGCGGACCACGAGCATCTCGATGATCAAGCACCTCGATGGCATCCAGGCGAGCGCGCGGTATGGGCTCGGCCACGATCAAGGCGTCATCCTCATCTCGACTCGCGCCACGGGTCGCTGAATAGACACAGTCTCCATTCGCTGCTAGCTTCGCCGCGTCATGTCCCCGTTCCTCGCTGAAGTCGTCGGCACGATGCTGCTGATCATCCTGGGTGATGGGGTGGTCGCCAACGTCGTTCTGAACCGCACCAGAGGCCACAACTCCGGCTGGATCGTCATCACCACGGGATGGGCATTCGGCGTAACGGTCGCGGTATACGCGGTCGGCACGTTCAGCGGCGCGCACCTGAATCCCGCCGTCACGATCGGACTGGCCTCGATCGGCAAGTTCGCCTGGGGCCTCGTGCCCGCCTACATCGCGGCCCAGATGCTCGGCGCATTCCTGGGCGCCGCGATCGTGTGGCTCGCGTATCTGCCGCACTGGAAGGAAACGCCGGATCCCGCTGCGAAGCTGGCCGTGTTCTGCACCGGTCCCGCGATCCGCAATCCGCTGTCGAACGTGATCACCGAGGTGATCGGGACTGCGGTCCTCGTGCTCGGCGTGCTTGCGGTCCTCACGCCCAAAAATCTCAATCCGGACTACGGCTGGAACGTCGGCCTCGGCCCTGCCCTCGTGGGCGTGATCGTCTGGGCGATTGGGTTGTCGCTCGGCGGTCCGACGGGCTATGCGATCAACCCGGCGCGCGATCTCGGCCCGCGCATCGCGCACGCCGTCCTGCCCATTGCCGGCAAGGGCGGCTCGGATTGGAGCTACGCGTGGATTCCGGTGGTCGGACCGATCATCGGCGGCGTGATCGCCGCTCTCATCTATAAAGCGTTGTGGCCGGCGTGACGTACATCCTCGCGCTCGATCAGGGAACGACCAGCTCGCGGACGATCGTGTTCGATCAGGCGGGCAGCGTCGTCGCAACGGCGCAGAAGGAGTTTCGCCAGATCTTCCCGAAACCGGGCTGGGTGGAGCACGACGCGAACGAGATCTGGGCCACGCAGCTCGCCACCGCTCAGGACGTGCTGAAGCGCGCGGGCCTGAGCGCGTCGGACATCGCCGCGATCGGGATTACCAACCAGCGCGAGACGACCGTGGTGTGGGACCGCGCGACGGGCGTACCGATCCACCACGCGATTGTCTGGCAGGACCGCCGCACGGCGGCGCGCTGCGATCAGCTGAAAGCCCGCGGTCTCACCGCAACGATCAAACGCAAGACCGGCCTCGTGGTCGACTCCTATTTCTCGGGCACCAAGCTCGAATGGATCCTGAAGAACGTGCCGGGCGCTCGCGCAAAAGCAAAAGCCGGCACGCTCGCGTTTGGCACAATCGACACGTGGCTCGTGTGGAAGCTGACCGGCGGCCGAGTGCACGTGACAGACCCGAGCAACGCATCGCGCACGATGTTGTTCAACCTGAGGGGAGACTGGGACAACGAGCTGCTGAAAATGCTCGGGGTGCCGCGCTCGGTGCTGCCCGAGGTGCGTTCCTCGAGTGAGGTGTACGGCCACACGACGCTGCTCGGTGGATCCATCCCGATCGCGGGGATCGCCGGCGACCAGCAGGCCGCGCTGTTCGGCCAGGCGTGCACGCAACCGGGCATGGTGAAGAACACGTACGGCACAGGCTGTTTCATGCTGATGAATACGGGGACGAAGCCCACGCCGTCCAAGCACAATCTCCTGACCACGGTGGCCTGGCGTATCGGCAACCGCACGGAGTACGCGCTCGAAGGCTCGATCTTCATCGCGGGCGCCGTGGTGCAATGGCTGCGCGACGGGCTGGGCATCATCAGGTCGTCAGCCGACGTCGAAGCCCTCGCCGCGCAAGTCACCGACCCGGACGGCGTATACCTCGTCCCCGCGTTCGCGGGCCTGGGCGCACCGCACTGGGATCAGTACGCGCGTGGGCTCGTCGCAGGCGTCACGCGCGGCACGACCGCGGCGCACATCGCCCGGGCCGCGCTCGAGGGCATCGCGTTCCAGGTGGCCGACGTGTTGCGGGCCATGCAAGCGGACGCGAAGATCAAACTGAAGGAACTGCGCGTCGACGGCGGCGCCTCAGCGAACAATCTTCTGATGCAGTTCCAGTCGAGTCTGCTCGACGTCCCCGTCGTGCGGCCCAAAGTCACCGAAACGACGGCGCTCGGCGCGGCGTATCTCGCTGGGTTAGCCGTGGGCTATTGGAAGGATCAGAAACAGATCGCGGCGCAATGGCAGGTGGACCGCAGATTCACGCCGTCCATGAAGGCTGCCGACAGAAAGCGGCTCGAGACGGGCTGGAGGAAGGCGCTGGATCGGGCGAGACGCTGGGAAGAGGCGCGTTAACTCACAACCAAGGGCTCCTCAATGGCGAACGCAACACGCGAAAACCAGCAACGCATCATGGGGAATCAGCGGACGATCATTCGCAACCAGAAACAGATTCTGCGGAACATGAAGGCAATGATCAGGAACCAGCGAAAAATCCTGTCCAATCAGACCCGCATTCTCGCGAAGTAATCACTCGGCCGAGATCACGTGATGGATCGCGCTGGTGTAGCTCCGCCAGCGCGTGATTTCGGCTTCCAACACCTGCCGTCCCGCCGGCGTCAGCCCGTAGTAGCGGGCAATCCGACGGTGCTCCGACGTCCACCAGTACGAGTTCACCCAGCCCCGGCGCTCGTAGCGGTGTAGGGCGGGGTAGAGCGTTCCCTGCCCGACCCGGAACGCGTTGCGCGAGATCCGGCGAATCCGCTCGCTGACCCCCCAGCCATGCATGGGCTCGAGTGACAGGACCTTCAGAATAAGCAGGTCCATCGTCCCCTGGAGCACGGTGTTCGGACGTCGTCCCATGGAGACATTATTAGCGCTCGCTCCTGTCGAAGCAATAGGGAAGCAACCTCTAGCGGCTGCCGCGCTGCGCTGATATGATCTCGCGCCCACTTTCGTGAGGGAAATCATGCTGCTTGCGTTTGTTCTGGTCACATCACTCTCGGCGCAATCACTCGACGACGGAACGCTGCTCGCACGGCGCGCGCTGGGCGTCGGCGTGTCGTACATGCACGAGGACTGGTCGCAGTACTGGGAGGGCACGCTCAAGCGCAGCAACGGCAACGTCGGAAACGTCAGCACGCAGACCGCCACGTTTCTGTCGGCGTACGGTGTCAGCGATCGACTCACGCTGCTCGCGATGCTGCCGTACGTCTGGACTGATGCGAGCCAGGGCGTGTTGCACAGCATGCACGGCGTCCAGGATGTGACCGTGGGCGCGAAGTACCGCCTGCTCTCGACGCCGTTCACCGATCAAGGCACGCTGCGCGCGATCGTGGTGGCCGCCGCGGGAATGCCTGCGAGCGATTACACCCCCGACTTCCTGCCGCTCGCGATCGGCCTCGGCAGCAAGCGGGCCGGTGGTCGACTGACGGTGAACTTCCAGGCGCACCAGGGATGGTTCCTCAACACCTCGGCCGGCTACACCTGGCGCGGGAAGGTCACGCTCGAGCGGCCGTCCTACTACACGAACGGGCAGCTCTATCTGACCAACGAAGTCAAAATGCCGAACGTTGCCGACTACGTCTTCACCGCGGGCTACCAAAAAGGACGGCTGTGCCTGCCGCTGTCGTTCTCCTGGCAGAACACGCTCGGCGGCGGCGACATCCGGCGTCAGGACATGCCGTTCGTCTCGAACAACATCGACTTCACCAGGGTGGAGGGGATGGTGATGTATACCCTGCCCTCCCCGCGCGACCTAAGTATTCGCTTCGGGACGAGCCACGTGGTGGATGGACGCAACGTCGGCCAGTCCACCTCGTTCAGCGGCACGCTCTTCTATCTCCTTCCCTTCTGACCGCGAGACCTCTGATGCCCCTCGTTCGTCGGTCCATTCTCCTGTCTCTCGCAGGTGCGGCTGTCCTCGGCGCGCTGAGCTGCGACAATTCGATCACATCGCTGGAAGTGCTCCCGCCGCTCGACGCAGCCAGCACCGACTCGAGCGCCGGGAGCTGGCAGATGATTGTGTTGAGCGGCCCCACCCAGTTCACGGTCGCCGCGCCGGCCGCCGAGACGTCGGCCGCGTATCTTGCCGAGCTGGGGGCGATCAAGACGGTCCAGGCCAATCTCACCGCGGCGCAACGGCAGGTGATCGAGTACTGGAGCGGCGGCGGGGTCCTGCGCTGGAACGAGATCGCGCGTGGGCTAGTGGCGCGGTTCAGCCTCCCGCCCGCGCCGCGCGCCGACGGCACCTACCCGGTGCCCGATCCCGAGAATCCGTTTGCGGATCCCCAGTTTCCGTTCGCGAATCCCCCGTACGCCGCGCGCGCGTACAGTTATCTCGCCGTCGCACAGTATGAAGCACTGAAGACGGCCTGGTATTGGAAGTATCAATACCACCGGCGCGCCCCCGCGCAGGTCGATCCCGGCGTGCACGCGCTGGTGCCGCTGAGCAACCTCCCGGCGTACCCGTCGGAAGAGGCCGTGCTGTCAGCCGTCACGGTCGAGCTGCTGAAAGTGCTGTTCCCGGCGGCCGTCGAGGAGATCACGCGCCGGGCAGGCGACCAGCGCAATGCCGCGCTGTGGTCAGGCAAGGCGACGGCGAGCGACATCGCCGCGGGGCTCGCGCTGGGGAAGGCGGTGGCGGCGGTGTTCGTCGCGCGCGCCGGCGCGGACGGGATGCGCACGGCAGGCGGCACACCGGCACTCTGGAAGGCACTGGCCGATACGGCGATCGCGCATGGAGAGACCCCCTGGATCAGCCAGGAGACCCCACCTCGCCCGCCGATGCTGCCGAACTTCGGTCTGGTGCAGATGTGGCTCATGACGCCGACCGACGGAGTGAACGAGCGGCCTGCCGCTCCGCCCTCGACGTCGTCCGATCAGATGCGGGACGAGGTGGCGGAAGTCCGGCAGACCGTCGATCACCTGACACATGCGCAGCTGGCGATTGCCCAGAAATGGAACGATGGTGGTGGCACCTACACACCGCCCGGCCACTGGAACGACATCACGACCGAATACGTGCGCGACGCCCGCATGAGTGAGGTCCGGGCGGCGCGTACGTTCGCGCTGTTGAACATGGCGATGCACGACGCCGCCGTCGGGTGCTGGGGGGTCAAGTTCCTTTACTTCAACCCGCGACCTACGCAGCTCGACCCCGAGATCAAGACTGTGATCGGACTGCCGAATTTCCCGTCCTACCCCTCGGGCCATTCGACTTTCTCTTCCGCCGCGGCCGAAGTCTTGACATCTCTATTCCCAGCTGGGGCGGCCGACTTCGCGAGCATGAGGGACGAGGCGAGCATTTCCCGAATGTACGGCGCCATTCACTATCGCAGTGACATCGAACGGGGCAAGGAGCACGGCGCCCGCGTCGGCGGCTATGCGGTGCGGTTTGGGCAAACCGACGGAGCAAATTGAGATGACGGCATTTCGCGAGCGACTCAACACAGCCTGGCATGAGCGGGCATTGCAGCTGTTCACCGGGATCGTGCTGCTGCACTGGGCCGAGCACCTCACGCAGGCGTATCAGGTGTACGTGCTCGACTGGCCGATGCATCACGCGCGCGGATTTCTGGGCCAGGCATTCCCCTGGCTCGTGCACTCGGAAATCCTGCACTACGGCTACGCGGTGATCATGCTGGTGGGCATCTGGGCGTTATTGCCGGGATTCGTCGGGCGCTCGCGCACGTGGTGGCTCGCGGCGCTCGTGATCCAATTCTGGCATCATATCGAGCACGCGCTGCTGCAGGCGCAGGCGATCCTCGGCACGCCTTTTTTCGGCCGAGCGGTCCCGACGAGCATCGCGCAGCTGTGGATCCCTCGGCTCGAGCTGCACCTCTTCTACAATACGCTGGTGTTCGTGCCGATGGTCGTGGCGATGGTCTACCATCTGGTGCCGTCGGCGCATGAGCGAGCAGGCATGCGCTGCAGCTGCGCATTGCGGCCCCGTGCCGTCGTGGCCTAGAGGCCTTTCACTTCCTCCACCGCCTCGAGCGCGGTGGCGATCTCGCGCGACAGGGCGCGCCCCTGCTGGGTCGCGCTGGTCACCTCGGCGAGCGCCGATTCGAGCCCCGACGAGCGGAATCGGATCAGGTCGAGCCTGATGTTCTGCAGCGCCGTGTTGGCGGACTCGAGCTGGCGCCGCAACGTCGCGCGCTGGGCCTCGAGGTGCCGCGCGATGCGCGGGTCCGTCTCTTCGTCGAGCCGGTGCAGCATGTGCGCGACACTGACGACCCGGTCGACCAGCGCATTGACGGTCGCCGTCAGGTCCGGCAACAGGGCGCGATCGGGTTTCGGCAGGGCCGACATCATTTCCATGATCGCGATCCGATCCTCGACGGCCTGCCGCAACGCGTCGCCGCTCGACCCTTCCAAGACCTCGCGCGGCGCGAGTTTCGCCAGCTCCTTCTCCGCCGCCGATCGTTGCGATGCCGGCAATACCCACACGGCCCGCGGCATGAGCAGGACGCGGCGCAGCCTGACTCCGCTCCGGCGCAGTGACTGAGCCCTGAGCCACCACTTGGTGCCCATGTAGATCGGCACGATCGGCGACAGCACCAGCGGCGGGGCATCCATGATTCCAGTGACGAACCCGGCGATCCCCCCCACGATCGCGGCGAGGGTGAGCACCGTGTAGCCGCGCATCGCCTTGATCCGGTCGAGAATGTGAATGCGGCCGTGCCACAACCGGATGTCCTGACGCTGCTCCTGCGTGAGCGCCGCGAGGTGCGCCGGCTCGACAATGACGCCTTTCTCGACGACCGGCGCAGGGGCAGCGGAAACGGGGCGCTTCGCCGCTGGGCGCGGCGATGTGTACCGCACCGGCTCGCGCGTCTCGGCCCGCCAGGACGGCGCGGGGGACTCAGCGCCGAACAGGGCATCGCGGAATGACGCCGCCGTGGGCCAGCGTTCCTCTGGTTCCTTCATGAGCGCACGATCGATGGCATCACACAGCGCTTTCGGCACGTCGGGCCGCAGGTCGTTGATCGGACGCGGCCGCTCTCCCACGTGCTTGAGCAGCAGCGCCATCGGATTGCTGGCGGCGAACGGCACCCGACCCGTCAGCATCTGATAGCCGATCACGCCGAGGGAGTAGATGTCCGTGCGGCCGTCGATCTCGCGCTCGCCCACGGCCTGCTCGGGCGACATGTAGGTCGGTGTGCCCACCGCTGCGCCCGTCACCGTGAGTCTCGTGCCGGCTTCGATGGCGCGCGCGATGCCGAAGTCGGTCACCATCACCCGTCCGCTCGCCGCATCGAGCAGGATGTTGTCGGGCTTGATGTCGCGATGAATGACGCCGCGCGTGTGCGCGTACGCGAGCGCGTCGGCGATCTCGCGGAGCATGCGGCGCGCCTCGTCGATCGGCGGGCGCGGCTCGCGCGCCAGCAGCTCGGCGAGATTGCCGCCGGTGACGAGCGCCATGACGAAATGCGCCACGCCGTCCTTCTCGCCCACATCGTAAATGGGGACGATGTGCGCGTGCGCCAGCTGCGCGGCGGTCTGCGCTTCGCGCGTGAAGCGCGTGCGGATCGCGGGGTCGTACGCCAGCTCGGGCGGCAGGACCTTGATCGCGACGAGCCGGTGGAGCCGGCGGTCGCGGGCGCGGAAGACGACCGACATGCCGCCCCGTCCGAGTTCCTGCTCGACTTCGTATTGCTGACCGATGGCCGCGACGACGCGATCGTGGAGTGGTTCAGGCATGATCCGGAATCTTACTACGGGATCACAAGCCCAGAAGGTTCGTTCCGCCAGTGCACCAACTGGCGCATCCGCCGCAATAGCGACAGAATCTCCCGCCATGGAAGTCATCATCCAGCGCGACTACGAGGCCATGAGCAGGCTGGCGGCGCAGCTCGTCGCGGAGTTGCTCAACACCAAACCCAACGCCGTGCTCGGCATGGCGACCGGATCGACGCCGCTCGGCCTGTATAAAGAGCTGGTGCGCTTGCACAATCGAGAACAGCTCGACTTCTCGCGTGTGACCACGTTCAACCTCGACGAGTACGTCGGATTGAACGTGACCCACCCGCAGAGCTATCACCATTTCATGCACGAGCATTTCTTCAGCCACGTCAACATCCCGCCCCAGAACATCAACATCCCGTCGGGTACCACCAGCAACTATCCCGCCTTCTGCGAGTGGTACGAGAAACGCATCGTCGAGTGCGGCGGGATCGATCTGCAGATCCTGGGAATCGGTGGGGACGGGCACATCGGGTTCAACGAGCCCACCAGCTCGCTCAGCTCGCGCACCAGGCTCAAGACGCTCTCCAGGCAGACGATCGACGACAACGCGCGCTTCTTCGAGCGGCGCGAAGACGTTCCCGTGTATGCGATCACCATGGGGGTCGGCACCATTCTCGAAGCCCGCAAGCTGGTGCTGGTGGCGAGCGGCAAGGCAAAAGCCACGGCGATTGCACAGGCCGTGGAGGGGCCGGTCACCAGCATGGTGACCGCGAGCGCGCTCCAGCTGCACGGCGACGCGATCGTGATCGTGGACGAAGCGGCCGCTGCGGGACTCAAGATGCGCGATTACTATGAGTTCATCTACGCGGCCAAACCCGCCGCGCCGAGAGGGACATGAACGCTCTGCTGCTCGTGCTCGCCGTTCAGGCACCGGTGCTGCAGCTGGACGGCCAGCGCTTTCGGGATCTGAACCGAAACGGCACGCTCGACCGGTACGAGGATTGGCGCCTCACGCCCGAGCAACGCGCGCGCGATCTCGTGGGGCGCATGACGCTCGAAGAAAAAGCGGGCGTCATGATGCACGGCACCGCACGCACCACCGGCCCCACGGGCGGCGTCGGCTTCGGTGGGCAGTACGACACGGCCGCCAATCGCGCGCTGATCGACAGCGGGAAGGTCAACAGCATGATCACGCGCCTCGCCGGCGACCCGGCGATGCTCGCCGCGCAGCACAACGCCCTGCAACGCATCGCCGAGAACACGCGGCTCGGTATTCCGCTGACGATCAGCACCGACCCCCGCCATCATTTCCAATTCGTCGTCGGTGCGACCACGCAGGCGAACCGCTTCTCGCAGTGGCCCGAAGCGCTCGGGTTCGCCGCGATCGGCGATACGGCGCTCGTGCGCCGCTTCGGCGACATCGCCCGGCAGGAGTATCGCGCGGTCGGGATTCACATGGCGCTCTCACCACAGGCGGATCTCGCAACCGAGCCGCGCTGGGGCCGCATCCAGGGGACTTTCGGCGAGGATGCCGATCTCGCGGGACGCATGGTCAAGGCGTATGTAACCGGATTCCAGCATGGCACGGCGGGCCTCGATACCGGCAGCATCATCACGGTCGTGAAGCACTGGGTCGGCTATGGCGCGGCCCGCGACGGCTTCGACAGTCACAGCTACTACGGCCGGTTCGCGGTCTTCCCGGGCAACAATCTGGATTATCACATTCGTCCCTTCGTTGGGGCCTTTGCCGCGAATGTCGCCGGCGTGATGCCGACGTACTCGATCCTCGAGGGCGCGACGTGGAACGGGCAGCCGATCGAGCCGGTGGGAGCAGGCTACAGTCGCC
>Ga0137428_1000049_pt1 | contig 54402 bp, 50 predicted proteins | sample EasRivERMZT718_2_FD_102305 | JGI IMG/M metagenome (GOLD analysis project Ga0137428, IMG submission 102305) | Soil microbial communities from meander-bound floodplain in the East River, Colorado, USA - East River MetaG ERMZT718_2 | ecosystem: Environmental > Terrestrial > Soil > Floodplain ...
ATCTCGGAGCAGGGCGGCGTGGTGATCGTCAGCTGCACGGGCACGACGAACGGGCTGCCCGCCGCTCCGGGAGACACGACGGTCACGGTGCCGTTGTGCGGCCCGGGACTCAGGTCGCGAGGATCGAGCGTCACAGTCAGCTTCGAAGGGGCGAATCCCGCCGGATCCACGGCGATCCACGGCGCGTCCGCGCTGGCGAACCAGGCGAGCGTGCCGCCGGCGGAGTTCGACACGTCCAGGTCGAACTGCTGCTTCTTGTTGTCGGTCGCCTCCGCCGTCGCGCTGATGGACGGCGGTGTGACCACGAGCCCGGGCACGGTGATGTCGAATTGCACGGGCACTTTCACCGGCCCGTTGAGGGCTTCGGGCGCCGTGAACAGGATCGTGTCACTCTGTATTCCCGGCGGTAGTCCAGTCGGATTGAGCGTGACCACGACATCCGCGGGCGCTGCGCCGGTCGTCGCGGAGAGCGTCAGCCACGGTTGCGTCTTGGTCGCGCTCCAGGTGATCGAGCCGTTTCCGGAGTTGGCCACGTGCAGATTGGTGTTGATCGGCGTCGTCGAGCCCGTCGGCGCCGTTTCATGAATCAAGGCGGGACTGACAGCGAGGCCGGGAGCGAGGACGGTCAGTACCACGCTCACACGCTGGGGGCTGCCGGTCGCACCAGGTGCCGTGACGACGATCCCTCCGGTATACGTCCCTCCGGCGAGGCCGCTGCTGTTGATCGCCACGGGAATCGACGCGTCGCCGGTGCCGGATGTCGCCCCCAGGGTAAGCCAGGACCTGTCTTGGGTGGCGGTCCAGCTGAGCTGCCCCGTGCCGTTATTGCTGACTTGAATCGTCTCGTTGAACGTCTGGTTGCTGCCCAGGTTGGTGGAACGGTCGATTAATGTCGGCGTTACGTTCAGCCCTGGCCGCTGCACGACGAACGTCACCGCGATCGTTGTGGACTGACTGTCCGTCGCACTCTTCGCGACGACGGTTACTTCTCCCTGATAAACGCCGGGTCCTAGGTCTTCCGGGTCGAGGGTCAAGGTGAGGGTTCCGGGCACCTCGCCCTCGCGTGGATTCATACGGATCCAGTCCGCACGATCGGACGCTGACCACGTGAACGCTCCGCCGCCGCCGTTCGTGATTGCGACGTCAACGGTCTTCTCGTCGTTGGAGTGGGCACGCGCGGTGTCTTGCACCTCCGCGGGCGTGACGGTCAGCACCGGCAACGGCGTACCGTTGGATTTCAGCAGCATGTCGAGGTTGCAGGCGACGGACAAGGCAACCAGCGCGACGGCGCCGAGCAGGTACGGGTGACGAAGCGAGTAATGCGTGCGCATCAGGGAGTTCCGGAGTCGTCGTCGCCGCCGCGCTTGCGACGCATGGTCACTTCGATCTTTTTGGGATTCTCTTTCGCGCCTGGGGACGACACGATGATCGTCTCTCGATAGGTCCCGAAGAAGGAGAGCCCGGCGTTGCTGGCCCTGATCGCGATCACGCTCGGCGCAGTCCCGCTGGTGTCGCTCTCGAACGTCAACCAGCCGACGTGATGCTCGGTGGTGACGGACCAGACGAGGGGGCCGGTGCCTTCGTTAGTCACGTAGATCGTGTCGTGGAACACGGTGTTGCTGTTGCTGGGCCGGAACTCGAATTCTTTGGGCTCGATGGCGAGGATCGGTTGCTGGATGAGGAAGTCGACCGCGACGGTGGCACTGGCGTCTTCATTCTCCTGTTCCTGCAACGTGACGGTGCCGCGATGGAGTCCCGGCGAGAGGTCCTCGGGATCGAGCGACAGATGCACCGTGGCGCGCGAACCCCCGCTCGCGGGGGAGAGGTGAATCCAGTCGTCGTCGGTGTTGGCCGACCAGCCGCCGCCGTTCGTCACCGCCAGGGTGGTGACCCGCATCGTATTCGTGCCGGCGATCGCCGAGTCTCTGACCAGCGAGGGAATGACGATGATCACCCCACCGCCGGTGCCGGCCTCGCCGTTAGGGCTGCTCAGTAACTTGCTGATGCCGCAACCACTTACGATGAGGCCGCTGAGCAGCACGAGGGCGCCTGCCGCCAATGAGATGGCGACGGGCCCCAACCACGGCTGGGTCCTGCGAGGGGTGGCTCTCATTCGGTTGTCCGGGAGGGGTGAAGGGCAATAAGCGGGCCAAGTACCGGAAGGGTTTAGAACCGTCTAAGGTCTCTCCTCCTATGACACTCGCCTCGAATTTGGGCATCCCACCCCTGGGAGCCGCGCGCGAATTGAAGCGCGCGACCGCGGGCTACGCTGGTCGGCCCGGTGCCAGCAGGTTAGGTTTCCCCAACAACAGTCGCAGTACGTGGTGAGTTACGGCCTATTGCAGCCACGTTAAACAAGTCGCTAAAAAGCCGGGGCCTCCCCCGTCCGCATTGGCGACGGGGGTCTTTTTTTTCAGAATGACCGATCGTACGGAACGCCTCACCCAGCTTCGCGCCGCGCTCGCGCAGCGCATCCTCGTCCTCGACGGCGCCATGGGGACGATGATCCAGTCGTACGCGCTGGAGGAGAAGGATTTCCGCGGGCAGCGGTTCCGCGCGCATCCCAAGGATCTGCGTGGCAACAACGATCTCCTGTCTCTCACGCGCCCCGACGTCATCGCCGAGATCCACCGCGGCTACCTCGAGGCCGGTGCCGACGCGCTCGAGACCAACACGTTCAACGCCCAGGTGATCTCGCAGAGCGACTACGGGATGGAAGACGTGGTGTACGAGCTCAACGTGGCCGCGGCGCAGCTCGCGCGCCGCGAAGCCGACGCGATGACGGTGCGTACGCCCGAGCGGCCACGCTTCGTGATCGGCGTCCTCGGGCCGACGAACCGCACTGCATCGCTTTCGCCCGACGTCAACGATCCGGGTTTCCGCAACGTCACGTTCGCGCAGCTCGCCGCCGCCTATCGCACGCAGGCCGAAGCGCTCCTCGAGGGCGGGGTCGACCTGCTCATGGTCGAGACGATCTTCGATACGCTCAACTGCAAGGCCGCGCTGTTCGCGGTGCGGAGCTTGTTGGATGAGCGCGGGCTCGATGTCCCACTGATGGTGTCGGGAACGATCACGGACGCGAGCGGGCGGACGCTGTCGGGACAGACGGTCGAGGCGTTCTGGAACTCCGTCCGTCACGCGAATCTCTTCACCATCGGGCTCAACTGCGCGCTGGGTGCGGCGCAGCTGCGTCCCTACATCGAAGAGCTATCGCGTTTGGCGAATCTCCCCGTCAGTTGCCATCCCAATGCCGGGTTACCGAACGCGTTCGGCGGCTACGATCAGACCGCCGCCGAAATGGCGGCGCTGATGAGCGAATTCGCGCGCTCGGGATTCGTGAACGTCGTCGGCGGCTGCTGCGGCACGACGCCCGCCCACATTCGGGCGCTCGCCCAAGCGGTGGCCGGCGTGCCGCCGCGCGCGCTCCCCGAGGTCGCGCCGATTTGCCGGCTATCTGGTCTCGAGCCCCTCAACATCCGGCCGGACACCCTGTTCGTGAACATCGGCGAGCGCACCAACGTCACCGGCTCGTCGCGGTTCGCTGGGCTCATCAAGGCCGGGAACTACGAGGCCGCGCTCGAGGTCGCGCGCCATCAGGTGGAGAATGGCGCCCAGATCATCGACGTGAACATGGACGAAGGAATGCTCGACGCGGTTGCCGCAATGGAGCGCTTCCTGCGACTGGTCGCCGCAGAGCCGGACATCGCGAAGGTACCGGTGATGGTGGATTCGTCCCGCTGGGAGGCCCTCGAGCAGGGGCTGCAAAACCTCCAAGGGAAGGGGATCGTAAATTCCATCAGTCTCAAGGAAGGCGAGGCGGAATTCCTCGCCAAGGCGCGGCTCGTCCGCCGCTACGGCGCGGCGGTCGTGGTGATGGCGTTCGACGAAGAGGGCCAGGCCGATTCCGCCGATCGCAAGGTGGCGATCTGCGCGCGCGCGTACAAACTGCTGACCGAGCAGGCCGGCTTCCCGCCCGAGGACATCATCTTCGATCCCAACGTCTTCGCCGTGGCGACGGGGATCGAAGAGCACAACACGTATGCGATCGGTTACCTCGACGCCACGCGGCGCATCAAGGAGACACTGCCGCGCGCGCTCGTGAGCGGCGGCGTGAGCAACCTGTCCTTCGCGTTCCGCGGCAGCGCTCACGTCCGTGAAGCGATGCACTCGGCGTTCTTGTACCACGCGATCAAGGCGGGGATGGATATGGGCATCGTCAACGCCGCCCAGCTCGCCGTATATGAAGACATCCCGCCCGACGTGCTCGTGCTGGTTGAGGATGTCCTGTTCAACCGCCGTCCCGACGCCACCGAGCGCCTGACCGCGCTTGCCGAGCAGCACCGCGAGAGCACGGTCGTCACCCGGGCCGATGCCGCGTGGCGTTCGCTGCCGGTGATCGAGCGTCTGCGACACGCGTTGATCGAAGGCATCATGGACCACGTCGAGGCCGACGTTGAAGAGGCACGGCGCAAAGCCGCTCAGCCGATCGACGTGATCGAAGGTCCGCTGATGGACGGCATGAACGTCGTCGGCGATCTGTTCGGGGCGGGGAAGATGTTCCTGCCGCAGGTGGTGAAGAGCGCCCGCGTGATGAAGAAAGCCGTCGCCTACCTCGTGCCGTTCCTCGAGGCCGAGCAACGGGCGGCGGGGGGCGTGCGCCGCGCCGGCAAGATCGTGCTCGCGACCGTGAAGGGCGATGTGCACGACATCGGCAAGAACATCGTGGGCGTGGTGCTGCGCTGTAACAACTATGACGTGATCGACCTCGGCGTGATGGTGCCGGCGCAGACGATTCTCGACACCGCGCGCAAGGAAGGCGCCGACGTGATCGGCCTCTCGGGCCTGATCACGCCCTCGCTCGACGAGATGGTCCGCATGGGAAAAGAGATGACCCGGCAGGGCTTCACGCTCCCGCTCCTCATCGGCGGCGCGACCACTTCGCGGGCGCACACGGCGGTCAAGATCGCCCCGGGCTACACCGGCCCGACGATTCACGTGCTCGATGCATCGCGGGGCGTGGGCGTCGTCAGCCAGCTCTTGTCCGCGGAGCGCCGGGGTGCCTACCTCGACGAGGTCGGCGCGGAGTACCAGCGTCTGCGCGCCGAATACGGGTCGCGCGATGCCGAGCGGGTGACCCTGCCGCTCGCCGAAGCGCGACGGCGCAGCCTGCGCCTCGACTGGGACACCTACGATCCGGCCCGTCCCTGCCACCCGGGCGTCACCACGTTCGACGACTACCCCCTCGACGAGCTCGTCCCGTACATCGACTGGACGCCGTTCTTCCAGGCGTGGGAGTTGAAAGGCAGCTACCCTGCGATCTTCGAGGATTCAACCGTCGGCGAGGCTGCCCGCAAACTCTTCGCGGACGCGCAGGCGCTGCTCAAGCGCATCGTCGCCGAGCGGCTGGTGCAGGCGCGCGCGGTCGTCGGCCTCTTCCCCGCCAACGCCGTGGGCGACGACATCGAGATCTACGCGGGTGAGGATCGCGCCAAGGTGCGCGCGGTGCTGCGCGGGTTGCGGCAGCAGTTCGAGAAGGGACCCGGGCGCCCCAACCTGACCCTGTCCGATTACGTGGCCCCCAAGGACAGCCGCAAGCCCGACTGGGTCGGCGCCTTCGCCGTGACGGCAGGCCACGGCCTCGACGCGGTGTGCGCCGCGTTCGAGAAAGACAACGACGACTACTCGAGCATCCTGGCGAAAGCGTTGGCCGACCGGCTGACCGAGGCCCTCGCCGAGCGGCTGCACGAGCGCGTGCGCACCGAGTTCTGGGGCTACGCACCGGAAGAGAAGAATGACGTCGCCACGCTCGTGGGCGAACGCTTCCGCGGCATCCGTCCGGCGCCCGGCTACCCTGCGTGCCCCGACCACACCGAGAAGCGGACCCTCTTCGACTTGCTCGACGTGACAGACGCCACGGGCATCACGCTGACGGAGTCGTGCGCGATGTTGCCTGCGGCGTCGGTGAGCGGATGGTACTTCGCGCATCCGGAAGCCAAGTACTTCGGCCTGGGGCGCATCGGGCAGGATCAGGCGACGGACTACGCCGCTCGTAAAGGCATGACGCAAGAGGAAGTAGAACGCTGGCTGGCGGCGAACTTGGCGTACACGCCGTGAGGCCTTAGGTTGCCGCATATGAGTCAGGTTGAGATACGCATTACCGCCGAGCCGGTGGACAACCACCGCTGCAAATTCGTCGTGAGCCAACCGCTGCACGCGGCGGGCGTACGGCGCTTCGCGTCCGCCGACGAGGCGAAGGGATCGCCGCTGGCGGAAGCGATCTTCGCGATTCCCGCAGGCGGTGTCACCGAAGTGATCGTTTCCGGCAACATCGTCACGGTCGTCAAGGACAATCCCGCGCCCTGGCAGGCGGTGGCGAAGGCGGTCGGCGCGGCGATTCGCGCGGCGGCCGCGTCTGGGGTCCCTCCGGTGGCCGCGAAGGCAACCCCCCCCCCCGGGGGGGGGGCCGGCGCCGTCGACGACGACGCGCTGTACGAGCAGGTCGCGAAAGTCTTCGAGGAGCAGGTGAACCCGATGGTCGCGCGGCACGGCGGACGCGTGGAGCTGATCGACGTGCAGGATGCCGTCGTGATGCTGCGCATGGGCGGCGGCTGTCAGGGCTGCGGCATGGCGGATGTGACGCTGCGCCAGGGGATCGAGGGGATGCTGGGGCAGCTGGTCCCCGAGGTCCGCGGCATCGTCGACATCACCGATCACACGTCGGGTTCGAACCCCTACTTCCAGGCTTCCAAGAAATAGCCCCCCGCCTCCTGCTGCTGCTGCCGACCACGACATACCGCACAACGGCGTTCGTGGAGGCTGCGCGGCGGATCGGTGCGGATTTGACGGTCGCCTCAGAACGCCCCAGCACGCTCGAGGCCGCGAATCCCGCAGGCCTGCTCACGCTCGATTTCCAAAACCCGGCCCGGGCGGCCGAAGCCGTGCGCGCGTTCAGCGCGGACCATCCCATTCAGGGCGCCGTGGGGGTCGATGACGACACGGCGATCGTGGCCGCCGCAATCGCCGAGCGGCTCAAGCTCAAAGGCAATCCCGTGCACGCGGCGGAGGCTGCGCGCGACAAGCACGCACAGCGCCGGAGGCTGGCTGAGGCGGGCGTGCCGATCCCGAAGTTCGCGTTGCATGCTCTGTCGGAGGATCCGCACCAGGTCGCGAGATCGATCGCGTACCCGTGCGTGCTGAAGCCGCTTCGGTTGTCGGCCTCGCGCGGAGTGATCCGCGCGGATGGGCCGGACGGGTTTGTCAAAGCCCACGCGCGTCTCGAGGCAATCCTCGCGGCGCCCGATGCGGCGGCCTGTGGCGAGCCCGCGCGTCAGTATCTGGTGGAGGAATTCATTCCGGGCTACGAGGTCGCGCTCGAGGGCCTGCTCGTCAATCGCCGGTTGCACGTGCTCGCGCTGTTCGACAAGCCCGATCCGCTCGACGGCCCGTTTTTCGAGGAGACGATCTACGTGACGCCGTCGACCGTCCCCGAAGGCCTTCAGGCCGCGATCACGCAATGCGCGGAGCGTGCCGTGCGCGCGCTGGGCATCACCGAAGGTCCCGTCCATGCCGAGCTTCGCTACAACGAAAACGGTCCCTGGCTGATCGAGCTCGCAGCCCGCCCGATCGGCGGTCGCTGTTCAGCGGTATTGCGTTTTGGGAATCAGAAGAATTCGCTTGAAGAGATCATCCTGCGGCACGCACTCGACATGCCGATTCCATCACTCGCGCGCGAGCGCCAAGCCGCCGGCGTCATGATGATTCCGATCCCCGGTGCGGGCGCGCTGCAAGAAGTCCGAGGTGTGGCGGAAGCGAAAGCGGTGCCGCTGATCGAGGACGTGCAAATCACCGCGCATCCCGGCGAACGGCTCGTGCCGTTTCCGGAGGGCTCGCGCTATCCAGGATTCATTTTTGCGCGGGGAGAAACGCCGGGAGCCGTCGAGGCCGCATTGCGCGCTGCCCACGGCCGCCTCGAGTTCGTCCTGGCCTAGACTGCTTCGGCTACCACCTCGAGCCAGTGGCGTGGGACCGAGTCGACCCCGAGCTCGTTCATCGTCCGCTCGAGCCCCACTTCCAGCGCCTTGGCGCCTTCCTCGAGCGGGACGCCGGGCAGCGCGCCCTCGATGAACAGCGAAAAGCGGCCGATGTCGATGAGTGCGGCTCGCGTCATGTCGATCCGCAGTAACTCGACGGTCGTGGGACGAAAGCCCGCCTCCTTCAGCGCGGCCGTGTACTGATCGACCGAGTACCACTCCATGGCGGCGGCGTGCCCGTTGTGCTGGATCTCGATTCCTTTTTCCCGCAGCGCCTGCACCGAGCGCACGATCCAACGGCGCCAGAACCCGCTCGTGCCTTCGACATACGCGCCGTTGAAGAACGTGCTGTTGAACGCGAGCAGGCCGCCCGGCTTGAGCACGCGCCGAATTTCCTTCAGCACCTGTGGCTTGTCAGGCATCAGGTGAATGGCATTGAGAAAAACGACGGTGTCGGCGGATTTGACGAGCTTCGAGAGCCATTCGGCGCTGCCCTGCACGAACTCGGCGAACTTTGAGGAGATGGCGGCGCGAGCTTTCGCGAGCGCGGACAGCGAGGGATCGACGCCGATCACGCGGGGCGGGGGCTGCTGGCCGCGCACGCGCTCGAGAATCAGCTCGGTGACGGCGCCGGGGCCACAGCCCAGGTCGACAATGACCTGGCGGCCCGGACAGATCACCCGCTCCAGAATCCAGCGGTTGACGTGCGTGAAAAACGGATGCCGGGTGAACGGCGTGAACGAAAACTTCTCGTCGTCTGCTGCCGGGTTGATCGCGGTCAAGTTTTGTGAATCCCGAGCGGTCCGAGATGGACGTCGAGATTGTGGTTGACGCGATAGCCAACGACGCCGTTCAGGTCGGCTGCGTCGCCGGTGTAGACCTCTTTGCCGTTGATCATGTACTTCGCTTTACCGCCCTTTACTTCAACGCTCAGCTCGTTGCTCGCGCTACCGGTACTGTCAGCCTTGGTGACCGCATCGCTCGCTGTCCATTCGACGAGGGCGGTGGGCCGGGTCATGTAGCCGGTGCGGCGGCGGATTGAGTACATCCCGTCGACCGGCCGCACGAGCAGGTACGTGTACGTCTGGCCCGAGTCAGCGAGGCTCTTGCCGCCGAGGAAGATGCCGAAGGCTTCCGGGTGAGCCGGATTCTTCATTTGGATCATCTTCGCGACGATGTGATAGTTGCCGGAAATGGTGTCCTGGTTGCGCCAATAGATGGCAGCCGGTCCAACGGTGGTATGCAGACCGCCTGGTCCCATGTTCGTGAACTTCACATTCGAGAGTGGCGCGGGCTGGCCGGATTGGCGGTTAGGCTCGGTCCGCACGTTCCAGCCTGGCGGGAAGGTGCCGCCACCGGCGACGGTGCGGTCGGGGTCGGCCTGCGCGCTGAGACTTCCTGCGGGGGCGAAAAGCAGAAAGACCGCCGCAGCGGTCAGCAGTCGAATCGAAAGCATCGGTTCTCCTCAAGAATTGTCATCGATATGGCAGCTAAGTGAGCGCAAGAAAAGGTTTTAGTCAAGAGCGGCGGTCGTGTTTAGGATCGCCGTTCGGCCAAATCGTGCACCGTATCCAACCCTACGATCTTGAGCTTACGCTTCCCCATCGGGAGGGTGATGTCCACCTTCTGACCCACTTTACCACCCAGCAACGCCTTCCCGAGCGGGGAGGCCATCGACACCGACATCTCCTCCGCACCGTCCTCGCCTTCGATGAACTCGCCCAACGTCAGCGCGTAAATCTCCTTCTTCTTCGTATCCACGTCCTCGACGGTCACCCGCGACCCGAACCCGACGCGGTCGCGCGGAATATCCTGCTCGCGCACGTCGGACAGCTTCGACAGGCGTAGGCGCAGATGGTGCACGCGCGCCTGGGCGAATTGCTGCCGCTCCAACGCGGCCTTGTATTCGGAATTCTCCCGCAGGTCGCCATGGGCGCGCGCTTTCTCGATCTCTTTGGGCAACACGAAAGAGATCTCGTGATTCAGGCGTTCGACCTCCGCCTGGAGTTTTTGTTTGAGTCCCTCAATCATACGGGGATACTAACCGACCAACCGCCCACCCGGCTAGGTTTTAGCATGCGCACCTACCACCAGCTCACCGACCCTGACCGCTCGGGCCTGGCCGAGCAGATAGCGACCCAGCGGCGGCGGGTGGCCGAGCGCCTGGCCGGGGTGCGGCGGATCGTGGCGGTGATGAGCGGGAAGGGGGGGGTCGGGAAGAGCTATGTAACGGCCCACCTTGCCCGGGCACTCGCCAGGGCCGGGCATGCGACCGGGGTGCTCGACGCCGACTTGAACGGACCGACCATCCCCCGGCTGCTGGAGGCGCCGCACGCCGCACGCCGCACGTCAGACGAGGGGGTAGAGCCGGCCACCGGGCTCGACGACGTGAGATGCATTTCGATGGGTCAGCTGCTGGACGACGGTCAGCCTTTGATGTTCCGCGGGCCCGTGGCCGAGAGCTTCGTGTGGCGAGGCGCGATGGAGGCCGCGGCGTTGCGCGAGTTTCTGGGGGATGTCGCGTGGGGCTCGCTCGACATGCTGCTGCTCGATCTCCCTCCCGGCGTGCAGCGCTACATCGAGCTGTGCGATATCCTCGGCACGGCGCCCGCCGTGCTCACGGTGACGATTCCGACGCCCGAGTCCCGCGACGCGGTGCAGCGCGCCATGCGAGCCGCCGTGGAGCGCGGTTCCGAGCTCCTCGGCATCGTGGAAAACATGGTGGGAGCGCAATTCGAGGGGAATGCAGCAGACGACCTCGCGGGCGAATTCGCGACACAGGTCCTGGCGCGCATTTCCTGGCATCCCAGCGCAGCAGTGTGGGATCAGCTTGGAAGCCGCATCTCCCACATCCAACCTCCCACATCCCACGCCCCATGAAGTTCCTCTGCGTCGAATGCGACCAGCAGATGGCGTTCGGCGAACGCGAGCTTCCCGGCGACGGCACGCTCGCGGCCACGTTCAAATGTCCCAAGTGCGGGCGCGTGGTCGCGATGCTGACGAACCCGATGGAAACGCAGCTCGTGTCCTCCCTCGGCGTCGAGATCGGCGGGCGCACGGTGCCGGCGGAAGCGTTCGAGATGGTGAACAGCATGGTCGTGACGGGTGGTCCTGCGTGGTCGAGCGATGCGCAGGAGCGGCTGGCGCGAGTGCCCAACTTCGTGCGGGGCATGGTCAAGAAGATTTACGCTGACTACGCGAAAGAGCGCGGCATTACGGAGATCACTCCGGCGATCATGGACACTGCCCGCGCGGAATTGGGGTTGGAGGGCATGTGAGGCTCTTTTGGTTCGGGTGGTTGTTGGTGTTTGTCGCGGGTCCTATCGAAGCGCAAACCAAACGTCCCCATCGCGTGGCAACGAATCTCTTTGCGTATTCGGCGGTGCTGCTGAGTGGGAATCGCGTCACGGCGGTAACGACATCTGACGGCTATACCTATCAAGGTTTTTGGCCGAGGGGGACCACGGATCAATACATCTTTGCGTCCGGCCTCCAGGTCGCCGCGCTGATCCCGGCAGGTGCCGGCTTCGCGTGGGCGGGAGACACGATCGGGGCGTACTTCTATGACGCGCGCGGCGATCAAACGGCCAGTACCCCGCGCAGCGACGTCTTCAATTCTCTCGACACCAACGATGTCGCGAATTGGCCATCGGGCGCAGTCATCCGCGACCCGACGACGTTCGATCCCGGGCTGATCGGCCGAAACGTGGCTTCAGAACAGGATCTATGGACGCGCTACTGGGACGGAGCGCCCCATTCCCTGAACGGCCGGACTCACCAGATGGGCCTGCTGATCGATCAGCGCGTGCTGGCGTGGAATTATCCTACCGGGAATCAGGACATCGTCTATTTCGTTTTCACGCTGTACAACGTCACCGCTCGAACCGCGGGCGTGTACGCGAACCCGACGATCCCGCCAGAGCTGCAATCCGAAATCGCGGCCGTCGGGCGCGTATTCCAGGACAGCGTCGAAGCAGCGCTCGCGGTGAGTATTCCGGACGGTGGCTACGGATTCGACAGCATGTACGTGCAGCTCGGGATGGATCACGACATTGCCGTCCTCAACCGCAACTACGGCACGGCAAGTGTGCCGTTTGGAATGGGAATCGGGTACACCGGCGATTTTCGACCCGAAGTAGGCTGGGTCCTCCCACCGGACCCATTCGGCGCGCCCCCGTTCGCCGCGGCCCCGGGGCTGCTCGGCACCACGTTCCTGAAGAGTGCAGCGCCGTTCGCGATGTTCACGAATACGACGGGCGGTGGGTCCTTTCCCGACCCGATTGGCGTCGCTTTGTTATGGCGACGGATGTCGGGGAACCTCAGACCAACGGACACGCAGTGTAACATCTCCACGGATCCTGCCGTCGCGCGCGCGCGGCATGTGTGCTTCCTCGCGCAGGTCCCAACCGACAGCCGCTACCAGATGTCAACGGGGCCGTTCGGTCTGGCGCCGGGGGAGGCCAAGACGCTCGTGATGGCGTACATCCTCGCGGCTCCGCTCGACACCGCCACGGCCTACATCGGTGGTGATCTGAAACCGGGAATCCCGTTTACTGGTGATTCAATCGCGCTCGACACCGCGAAAATCCGAGTGATCGAGCGCGTAGCGGGATGGCGCACGCAAAGCGACATCTCCGGCAACGGCTCGATCGAGGCCAACGAAGTCGTGGCCGCCCGGCGCTCGCTGCTGCACAAGGCCCAGGTCGCCCAGGCCGTCGTGGATGCGAAATTCCTGATGCCATCCGCCCCCGAGGGGCCGGAATTCTTCCTCATCCCGGGCGACAACCAGGTCACCGTCGTCTGGCAGCCGAGCGCTACCGAAAAAAGCGGCGATCCCTACTTCGCCCTCGCGTCCGATCGCAGCTCGGCGCTGTTCGATCCCAACTACCGGCAGTTCGACGTGGAAGGATACCGCATCTACCGCGGCACCGACCCACGTTCGCTCACGCTGATCGCGCAGTTCGATCACGACACCACATCGTTCGTCGACTTCGTAGGGGCTCTGTCATACCCGGGTCAGTGCGCACCCGAGCTGGGGATCGTCACCGACTGTCCGGTCGCGTTCCCCCCAACGCCCGACACCACGGCGCGGGTTCGTATCCCCGTGTATGGCACCATCATTCAAGTCCCCGAGGGCGGCCGGATTGTCTCGAGCAATGGTCTCGTCACGACGGTCACGGCCGACACATTCCCCAAGAACGGATTCCCGGTGCCTTTTGAGACCGGTGTGACCTTCGCATTCACCGATTCCACTGTGAAGAATTCGTTCCGCTACTACTACGCGGTGACGGCATTCGACTTCAATTCAATCCGATCGGGACCGGTCTCGTTCGAGTCGCCTCGGTTCACGAAGCTCATCACCCCGCGGGTGTCGTCAGGGCAGGAGGTCGCGGGAACGCTGCAGGCCATGCAGCTCGTGGGTGGTGACGGCACGACGCTCGACACGGCTGCACCGATACCGACAATCGATCCCGCGACCGGAATCTTCTCCGGACCCATGCCTCCGGCGAACGGCATCGCGCTCGAGTTCAGTGGCTTTGTTCCGCAGCTGCTGGCGACGGGCGCGGTTACCGTCACCATCGACTCGATCGGCACAGGGATGGGGATCCTGGACGTACTGCCCGGCGCGGAGCGGCCCACGCTGTATTACCTGACCGCGGCGAGCCCCGGTCTCACATTACACTTCACGATGCCGGTGCAGACGAAGGGAACGAGCTTTTTCGGTAGCGAGGACGCCAGCGGGACGACCCGCTTTGCCGCTACCCTCGTCGACTCGGCGCAAGCAGAGCGGTTTGGCGCTTCTGCCCAGTACCAGCTGTTCGGGGACGTCACGTTGACAATCCCCAACGCGTTCCGACTCACCAACTGGGGCCGCGCGGAGGCGAATGGCGTTCCGCCAAACTCTGCGTTCAACGGACCGAGGTGGTGGGTCGGCGCTGCGAACGAGAACACGCCCGATCCCAACGGGGGCGTGTGCGCCCCCTCAACGGGTCTGTGCGCGAACACGGTCCGTGTTCCGAACATCGCCCGCAGTGCAGGAGCGATCGCCGGCATCACGATCTTTCATCCGCAGTCGTACAATACGACTCCCAACAGCCCAGGCCGCATCGTCGAGGCCGCATTGGCGTCGATTACGCGGGCCGCGGATTTCCGCATGTTCTGGGGTGCCGCGGGGCTCGTGGACTCGGTCATCGATGTCACACACCGCGTGCGCGTGCCGTTCAGTCCCAGGGCAGGTCCTTCGTGGGGGATTCTCACGGAGGAGTCCTTCGCCGGCGTCGGCGAAGGCCTGACCGGCGACACGAACAACACACTGCTCACCTGGTCGGATCTGTTCTGCGTGGAACCGCTGCCCGCGTATACCCTGCAGTGCGGCAGCGCGGCGCAAACGCCGGCGCCGCTGCAGAACACCGCAACGCTACGCCCGATCGCGATTCGGGACACGGCTTCGAGCTACGCCGGCACCGCCGCTCCGGCGTACACGGCCACCGGCACCGGATTCATCTTATACCTCAATGGCCATTTCTTCCTGATGCAGACGGCCTCGCTCCCGCCGCCGGGAACCGTCTGGAATGCGCGGTTTTATGCGGGCACCATCACGGGATCCGCCGCGCAGGCGAACTTTGCCTTCGTACCGTCCGTGCGCCCGCCTGCCGTGCCGGGCCTGCGGGCGCAAATCAGCTTCCAGGGCTCGCAGCTCAACGCGTCCGTGACCACGGATTCGATGTTGAAGCGCATCCACACCGTGCCGGATCCCTTCTATCTGATGAGCGGATACGAAGTGTCGCCCGACACCCTGCAGCTCAAGTTCGTTCATCTGCCCGCCGCCGCGATCGTGCGGATCTACTCGCAAAGCGGGATCCTCGTGCAGGCGCTCACGAACAACGATCCGACGGGGGGTGGCGTCCTGACGTGGGATCTGAAGAGCCGGTCCGGCAAGCAAGTAGCCTCCGGCGTGTACTTCTACCACGTCGAGACGATGGATCACAAGCGCCGGGTCGGGCGGTTCACGATCGTCACCGGCCGGCGGAATCAATGAGCGATTTCGACGAACGTCACGTCCGCGAGCTGCGGGTGCGCATCGACCGCACCCTCTGTGTCGGCTTCGGCGACTGCATTACCGAAGCCCCCGAAGCGTTTGTGCTCGACGAAAGCGGCACGGCGGTATTCGTGAATCCTGACCAGGTCGATCGGGAACGACTGTTACGCGCGTGCGACGCCTGTCCGGTGGACGCGATTACGGTTTGGAACGAAACCGGAAGCCAAATCGTCCCACCGAGCTTGTGAACAAGTTCCTTGACAGCCCCTTACCCCGTCTGCATATCCCTAACTCTGACGGCATCCACACCGACATCTAGCATTTAGACCCGCTCGAGCGGCGTCACTCGGGGAGGTAGCGGTGTACCGCGAGATTTTCGTTCCCGTCGACAACTCGCAGCACTCCGATTGGGCCGTGGATCGCGCGATCGAGATGTGTACGAAGACCGGCGGTCGTATCACCGGCAACCATGTTTACGCCGCCCGCCTCCACGATGTCCGCTTTCGCCAGCTCGAGACCGGTCTTCCCGCCCAGTTCCAGACGCCCGCAGAGATCAAGAAGCAGCGCAAGATCCACGACAAGCTCATCGAAAAAGGCCTGCAGCTGATCGCCGACAGCTTTCTCGATCAGCTCGGCAAGCGCTGCGAAGGCGCCGGCGTCCCACTGACCCGTCAGCTGCTCGAAGGCATCAACTACGAAGAGATCGTCAATGAGGTGAACCGGGGAGCCGGTCGACTGCCCGGCCTGATCGGCTTCGACCCCAATCGCGCCGCAGGTTACGACGGCGGCGACAAAGTCCGCAGCGACGTCAAACTGGGCGAGAACGGACGGCTGGTCGCCGAAGACGAGGACGCGGCGGCGCGGCTCGTCGGGTCTTCAGGGCGGCAGTACGACCTGCTCGCAATCGGCGCGCACGGCCTCGGTCGCCAGCCGTTTTCGCAGCTGGGCGGCGTCGTCGCGCGCGTGCTGCGCGAGATCGAGAAGGACGTCCTCATCGTGCGCGACCAGCAGCCGCTCGCGGGCGGCCGCTTCATGGTGTGCGTCGACGGCTCTTCGTACAGCTACAAAGCGATGAAATCGGCGCTCGAGCTGGCCCAGGAGTTCGGCGGCTCGCTCTACGTCTGCAGTGCGTTCGACGTCGAGTACCACCATGTCGTCTTCCACAATATCAAGGACGTGCTCTCGTATCAGGCGTCGAAGGTGTTCAAGTTCGAGGAGCAGGAAGAGCTGCACAACAACATCATCGACAAAGGACTGCTCAAGCTCTGTCAGGCGAATCTCAAGCGCGCCGAGGTGATGGCGCAGCAGTTCCCCGACGTGCCGATCAAGACGCAGATCCTCATCGGCAAGCCGTTCCAGGTGATCATGCAGTGGGTGGAGGAGATCAAGCCGTCCTTGCTGGTGATCGGCCGCCACGGGGCGCACCGCGTCGAGAATACGGAGTTGGGATCCCAGGCAGACAATCTGCTGCGGCTGGCGCCGTGCTCCGTGCTGCTGACGGGCGTGGTCGGAGTGCGGCCGGAAGACATCCCCTGGATCGAGGAAGACGGCCAGGCCGGGCTGCCGTGGGCGCCCGAGGCTGAAGTCCGAATTCTGCGCGTGCCGCCGTTCGCCCAGGGGATCGCGCGTCGGGCCGTCGAGGAATACCTGCTCGAGCAGGTCGGCAACGCCGGGCCCCCGCCGACCGTCACGAACAAATGGCTCGATGAAGCGATCCAGAAGCTCCTGCCGACGCACATGCAGCTCATCATGGGCATCGGCAGCGCCGAAGAGATCGCCCTCGCCGAGGTGAAGGCGACGGAGCAGATGCAGGCGACGAAGGTGCAGGGGCACGACGCCGATCCGGTCCCGGATGTCGCGGAAGTCGAGACCAAATGCCCCGTTACGGGCGCCATCTCGAAGCGGCCCCGCGTCGCCACCGATCCGATCGTGTGGACCCAGGAGGGGTGGCAGCGGCTGCAGCTCGTGCCGCTGATCGCGCGGCCGCTCGCGCGCAATACGGTCGAGCGCTTCGCCAGGAACCACGACATCTGGCGGGTAACGACCCATGTCATGGACGACAACAAGCAGGCGATGATCGAGGCTGACGAGTTCGACATCGACACGATGATGGTGATGTTCACCGAGCTCAGGGCCAAACAGATCCGGGCGGAAGCGGAGGGGAAGGACGCGCTGTCACCGGAGATGCGGGCTTTCATAGAGGACGCGAAGGCGCAGGGAATCACGCGCTGCCCGATCCGCGACATCGAAGACAAGATGGAGAAGTGTCCCGTCGACATGAAAACGGTAACGCCCGAGGAAGCGAAACGCGCGGTCGAGAAGCTGCTGCAGTGAATCACGTTCCGCACGTCGTCGCCTGGAATCTGACGCGGCGCTGCAACCTCGAATGCGCCCACTGCTACATCTCCGCGGGGCCGCACGAGAGTGCGACCACGGAGCTGGACACGAGTGAAGCCTTGCGGATCGTGGACGAGCTGCTCGCCGTCAATCCCGCGCCGTTGCTCATTCTGTCCGGAGGCGAGCCGCTGCTGCGCCAGGACCTGACGCAGATCGCCGCGCACGCCTCGCAGCGCGGGGCGACGGTCGTCGTCGGGACCAACGGCACGCTGCTCACCGACGAACGCATCGCCGCGCTCAAATCGGCCGGTGTGACCGGCGTTGCCGTCTCCATCGACTCCTTGCGTCCCTCTTACCATGACAACTTCCGCCACGGCAAAGGCTCGCTCGACGACACGGTGATGGCGCTGGGCCGCATGCGCGCGCAGCAGCTCGATTTCATCATCCAGACGACGGCCACCAAGGGCAATCGCGCCGAGCTCGAGCGCATCGCGCAATGGTCGGCGGAGCAGGGCGCGGTGGCGTTCAACTGCTACTTCCTGGTCGCGACCGGGCGAGGCGCGGGACTCTCCGATCTCTCACCGGCGGAGTACGAAGCGGTGCTCGCGGACCTGGCGCGCTGGCAGCGGCACTACCGCGGGCAGATGATGGTTCGCGCCAAGTGCGCGCCGCATTTCATGCGGCACGTCCATCGCGCGGATCCCGAATCGCCGATTCTGAACTACGAGACGCGCTGCCCGTGCGGCACGCAGTACTGCCGCATCACGCCCGATGGCAAGCTCACACCGTGTCCCTATCTCCCCGAAGTCGCGGGGGATCTGCGCGTGCAGAGCTTCGGTGAGATCTGGCGTTCGTCGGCGTTGTTCCGGCAAATCCGGGAAGGCACCCTCGGCGGCAAATGCGGCCGCTGCGAATACCAGAAGCTGTGCGGCGGCTGCCGCGCGCGCGCCTTTGCATTAGAGGGGGACGTCCTGGCCGCGGATCCGTCGTGCAGCTACGAGCCCCAAACGGTGGAAGTCATCGAACCCAGGAGCGTGAGTTACGGCAGCGAGTTCACACCCGCGCTGACGTGGTCGGCCGAGGCGCGGACGCGGCTGGAGCGCATCCCGTCGTTCGTGCGGGGCGTCGTGGCGAAGCGGGTCGAAGACTGGGCGCGCGAGCGCGGGTTCAACGTGATCACGCCCGAGCTGCTCGGCGAAATCCGCAGCGCGATGCCAATCGACTTCTCGAAACGCAAACCGTTCTTCGTGACCGATGACCGATGACGGATGACCGATGACTGACGCCTTTTCGCTGCTTCAGGCGGCCGCCGACACCGCCGGCGCGTACCGCGACTTCCCCCTGATCGGCAGCCGCGCCGCGATCTGGATCGCCGCCGAGATTCATCTGATGTTCGCGGCGTTCGTGCTGGGCGTGCCGATGTTCGCGGTGGTCGCCGAAGCGATCGGCATCTTCGGCAAGGATCAGCGCTACGACCGGCTGTCCAAGGAGTTCACCCGGCTCCTGCTGATCGCTTATAGCGCGACGGCGATCTGGGGCGCGGTGCTGACCTTCCTGCTCGCGACGCTCTATCCCCGGTTCTGGGCGTACCTGACGTCGATCTTCGGCGCCTCGATGTGGGTCTACGTCTCGATCTTCTTCTTCGAATCGTTCACGCTCTACCTCTATTACTACGGTTGGGACCGCTGGAAGTACGGCCGGGCCAAGCTCGTGCACTGGGGTCTGGGGATCCTGCTGAACGTCTGGGGCACGATCGTCATGTTCATCGCGGACGGGTGGCTGACCTACATGATGACGCCGCCGCGCGACATCACGCCGCAGACGCAGGTGGCGAGCATCAAGTTCTGGGAAGCGTTCATGAACCACACCTGGATGCCGATCAACATCCACCGCCTCATCGGGAATATCGTGTTCGGCGGCGCCATCGTGGGTGCGTACGCGAGCTACCGGTTCCTCGCGTCCCGGAGCGAAGAGGAACGGGCGCACTACGACTGGATGGGCTACGTCGGCAATTTCATCGCGATCTCCGCGCTGATCGTGCTGCCGTTCGCCGGCTACTGGCTGGGCCGCGAGATCTATCAGTACGACCAGTCGATGGGCATCACGATGATGGGCGGCTTCATGAGCTGGCTCTGGGTGATCCAGGCGTTCCTCATCGCCGTGTTGTTCCTCGCGGGCAACTACTACCTCTGGGTGGGCATGGGTCGCATTCCGGGTGCGGAGCGGTTCCGCCCCTACACCAAGTGGTTGCTGGCGGTGCTCGTCGTCGGCGCGATTGTCTGGGGCACACCGCACACGATGATCGCGGACTCGCGCGAGCTGGTCGCGATGGGCGGATCGCACCACCCGTTCCTCGGCGTGCTCGGCGTCATGAGCGCCAAGAACACCGCCGTCAACCTCATGATTCTCGCGACGTTCCTTTCGTTCTTGATGTATCGGCGGGCCAACATCCGCCCGGTCGTGCCGTGGGCACAGACCGGGACCAGGATCCAGGGCGCGATGTTCATCATCGCCGCCGCGATCGTGCTGTTCTACGGCATTCGCGGCTACTTCGTCGAAGCGATCGTGCGCATCGGGTACTCGGTGTATCAGGTGGGCGCGGTGCTGTCGTGCATCGTGTTCGTCACCGTGATCGACGTGCTCATGGCGCGTGGCGCGCAGTCGCTCGGCACGATTCAGTGGGGCAAGATGCCGGCGCGCTCGCAGTATGCCCTGTTCATTTTGGCGGTCACGTTCACGTGGCTCATGGGGTTGATGGGATTCGCGCGCAGCGGCATTCGCCAGCACTGGCACGTCTGGCAGGTCATGCCGGACACGTCGCAGTACGCGGCGACTCCGGCACTCGGCTACGCCTCGATCATGATCAGCACCTGCGTGCTGATCTTCCTCGCCCTCGTCGGATTCATCTTCTGGCTCGGCGGTCTCGCCGAAAAGTCGACGTTCGTGCCCGCGGTCAGCACCGTGGAGGCGCCGCATGTGGGCCATTAACCTGCGCATCGTCGGCGTCGTGCTCGGTACGCTCGCGCTCTATACGCTGATCGCGAACAAGATCCCGCAAATGCAGTCGGAGGTGCCGCGCGCACTGGCGCTCGGCGCGAACGTGACGCCCGAGCAGCTTGTCAGCGCCGGTGAGCAGCTCTATCAAGGCGCGGGCGGCTGTACAGCCTGTCACGGGCTCGGCACCCGCGCGCCCAATCTGGTCACCGATGAAAAAGGCCAGGGCCCAATCGGCGCGCGCTGCGGCAAGCGCGAAAGCGGGAAGGATTGCAAGGCGTACATCTACGAGTCGCTCACCAGCCCCGGCGCATTCGTCGTGACCGGCTACGAGCCGATCATGCCCGACGTGAGCCGCACCCTCTCCCCACAACAGCTGTGGGCGTTGGTTGCTTTTTTGGAATCCCTGGGTGGGACTGTCGACGTCTCGGCTGCAGACATCCCCGCGGTTAGCCAGCCAACCCCGGGCGGCAGCCCGGGGAGTGCGGGACCGGGCATCGGTGGAGGCACCAAGGATGCGATGGAGATCATCCGCGCCGCCGGATGCATCGCCTGCCATAAGGTCGGCGCCGAAGGTGGCGCAATCGGACCGGATTTCTCGCGGATCGGGGCACGCTTATCAGCCGCACAGATTCGCGAAGGGATTCTCGCGCCGGATGCCAGGATCGCCAGGGGCTATGAGAAGTTCAAAGGCATCATGCCGAAGACGTTCGGCGATCAGCTCACGGCCGCCCAGCTCGAGTCGCTCGTGCAATTCCTCGCGAGCCGCAAATGAAGGCCTACCTCCGCCACCCCTTCTGGCAAGCGGTCGGGCTCCTGGTGGGGGCGTACCTCGTCATCGCGTTCGTGATCCCGTTGCTCCCCGGCAGCGCCCTCGTGCCCAAGAGCGTCGTGCTCCAATACATGGCCACGGTGCTGGTCGGCGTGCTGATCTGGGTGAGCGACGATGAAGCCCGCTGGACGACATTCAAAGAGCCGATGCACGAGGTGCTCGTGCAGCCGCGGCTCAAAGTTGTGCGATCGGTGCTGCTCGGGGCCGTGACGCTGATCGTCGGTTGCTTCACGTACGGTCAGGTGCGCGCCAGCGTGTCCGCGCCGCCCACCTTGCGCTCGATCCACCCGGCACCGCCATCGCAGATCACGTTCCGCGGCAAGACGATCAACCTGGTCGGGCTCGACAATCCGTTGCGCCGCCAGGGGGAGCTCGCCACGCACGTCGCCGAGGGTCAGCGGGTCTATTACCAGAACTGCGTGCCGTGCCACGGCGATCACCTCGACGGCCAGGGCCCGTACGCGGCTGGCCTCAACCCGCTGCCCGCCAATTTCCAGGACAATGGCACGATCGCTCAGCTCACGGAGAGCTTCGTCTTCTGGCGGATCGCCAAAGGCGGGCCGGGCCTTCCGCGCGAGGGGGCGCCGTGGAATTCGGCGATGCCTGCGTGGGAAGACTTCCTGACGGAGGATCAGATCTGGGCGGTGGTGCTCTATCTCTACGAACAGACGGGGTGGAAGCCGAGGACTTGGGAAACGAGCGCCGAACATGATTAGCGCGGTGATCATGGTCGCGATGTTGACCACGCAGGATACGAGTGCAGGGAAACAGGTGTACCAGAAATGGTGCGCCGGCTGTCATGGTGATCAGGGCGCAGGCGACGGCGTCGCTGCCAAGTACATGATCCCACCGCCCCGTGACTTCACCGGCGCGATCTACCAGATCCGCTCGACCGCAAGTGGCAACCTGCCGACCGACGCCGACTTGATGCGCTCGCTCGATGAAGGGCTGCACGGCAGCGCGATGCCGGGATGGCGCAACGCGCTTTCCGATCGCGAACGGCGCGATGTGCTGGCGTACATCAAAACGCTTTCGACCTTCTTTGCCGACACGACGCTGCGGCCGCAGGCGCTCGAGTTCGGCGGGGCGCCGAGCGGCGGCACGGGTGACGAGGCACTGAAGGTGGGACGCCAGTTCTATGACTCGATCGGCTGTCAAAAATGTCACGGGGACTTGGGGCGCGGTGATGGACCGTCCGCGCCAACCCTGAAGGACGACGCCGGTCGAATCCCGATTTTTCCCGCCGACCTCCACCAGAATTGGCTGTTCAATGGCGGCGGGACCGTGGACGACATCTACCACCGGCTGCGCACCGGCCTCGATGGCACACCGATGCCGTCGTTCAGTGATCTCCTCGAGAACACGTTCCTCACCGACGGGCAACTCTGGCGGGTCGCGCAGTATGTGCGCAGCCTTTCGCCCGAGAAGCCGCCGGTCGTGCGGGACGTGATCCGCGCGCCGCTGATCGAGCGCGCGTTGCCGCACGCGCCGGACGATTCGGCCTGGACCTCCGTCGACGCGTACTGGTTCCCGTTGGTAGGGCAGGTGGTCCGGAAGAGCCGCTGGTTCGCTCCTGCGGTCACCGGCGTGTGGGTCAAGGCGGTGCATACGGCCGACTCGCTCGCGCTGCAGGTCACGTGGGATGACCGCTCCGAGAGCCCCGACCCAGCGTGGCTCGAACACGTGGGACGGGTGCTCGCGACCCTGGAGCAGGATGAAGGCGCAACAGAGCAGCCGGCGCTGTGGCCAGATCAAATAGCCGTTCAGTTCCCCGTGACGATTCCCACCGGAATGGAACGTCCCTACTTCCTGATGGGCAGCTCCAGCGCGCCGGTCTATCAGTGGCGCTGGACCAGCACGGCCCGCACCGCAGCGGTCGCCGGACTGGCGCGCGGGCTGGAGCGGTTCGATCCGGTAGCGAACGGGGGGGTGGGTGCGCAGGCCGTGTACGAGCACGGACAGTGGCGCGTCGTCTTCACGCGCGCACTTGCTTCGCCTGATACGGCTAGCCAGCTTCCTTTCCGGACCAGCCGTGCCATCCCGGTAGCTTTTTTCGCGTGGGATGGGTCCAACGGAGAGCACGGCACGCGCATGGCAATCAGTACCTGGTACTTCCTCGCCCTCGACGAACCGGTGCCGGCCCGGGTGTTCATCTCACCGGTGCTCGCCATGATGCTCACATTGGGATTGGGCATGCTGGTCGTGTGGCGCGCGCAGCAGAAGACTTCATACCGGAGGCAGCAATGAAAGGCAGAATCTTCAGCGTGGTGGGCGGGATGTTCCTGCTCACCGTCTGCAGCAAGGGAGACAACAGCCAAGTACAGGCCGCTCCACCCGCGGCAGACACGCCGCCGCCGGCGACCGCCACCGCGGGATCAGCCGCCGGCGGGACCATCACCGGCAAGATCAAGTTCACCGGCACCGCCCCGCGCAATCCCGCGATCGACATGAGTGAAGAGGCGGCGTGCAAGGCGAAGTACACTACCACACCAACGGAAGAGAATGTGGTCGCTGGGCCGGCCAACGCGCTCTCCAACGTTTTCGTGTATGTGAGCGCCGGCGTCCCCGCGGGCCAAACCTTCACGGCACCGACGACCCCGGTCGTGCTCGACCAGAGCGGTTGCCGCTATCACCCGCACGTCTTCGGCGTCATGGTCGGGCAGCCCGTTGAGATTCGCAACTCCGACCCCGTGCTCCATAACATCAAAGCCGTCGCCAAGAAAAATCGCCCGTTCAACGTGAGCCAGCCGAGTGCCGGCATGAAGACGACGCGCACGTTCACGGCGCCCGAGGTGACGGTCAATCTTCAGTGCAACGTGCACGGCTGGATGCACGCCTGGGTCGGCGTGCGGCCCGATCCGTTCTTTGCGGTGTCGGGTGCGGACGGCAGCTTCTCGATCACGGGCCTGCCCCCCGGGACGTACACGATCGAAGCCTGGCACGAGAAGTTCGGCACACAGACCGCGACCGTGACGATCGCGGGCACCGAGACCAAGACGGCCAACCTCACCTTCGCCGCGCGGTAGCGCGAGGAGCAAGCCCATGGGTTGGTGGCTTCCCCCGGCCGCTTCGACGTTCGCGGGTCCGATCGACATGCTGTTCCTGGTGATTCTCATCATCACCGGAATCGCGCTCGTGCTTGTCGAAGTCGGGCTCGTGGTGTTCATCGTGAAGTATCGCGCGCGACCCGGACGCAAGGCGTTTTACACGCACGGCTCGACGCGCGCGGAAATCATCTGGACGGCGATCCCCGCGGTCACGATGGTCGCGCTCGGCCTGGTGAGCAATCACTACTGGGTGAAGATGAAGGACAAGGACAGCGTGCCCGCGGACGCGTACCGCGTCGGTGTCATGGGCAAGCAGTTCGAGTGGCAGATGACCTACTCGGGGACTGATGGGAAGCTGGGCACGGACGACGACTTCACCGTGCGCAATCAGCTCCACATCACGGTGAATCAGCCCGTCGCGGTCGAGCTCACGGCTGAAGACGTGATTCACTCGTTCTTCGTGCCCGAGTTTCGCGTGAAGCAGGACGCCGTGCCGGGGATGCACATCATCGCCTGGTTCCAGGCGACGAAGACCGGCGAGTACGAGATCGGCTGCGCGGAGCTGTGCGGGATGGGCCACTACAAGATGCGGGCGCGCGTGTTCGTGCATACGCCCGAAGAGTTCACCGCCTGGATGGCACAACAAGCCGCCGGAGGGGCCGAATGACGAGTGTCGCGCACGCGAAGCCCGATGCGCATGGAGGCGGTGGGCACCACGCGGCCATGAGTTTCTGGCAGAAATACATCTTCTCGACCGATCACAAGATCATCGGCATCCAGTTCCTGTTCGTCAGCCTGTTCTTTCTGCTGCTGGGCGGCCTGCTGGCGATGCAGATCCGCTGGCAGGTCGGCTTCCCCGGCAAGCCGATGCCGGGCGGCGGGATTCTGCCGGAGAGCATGGTTTCGGGCGGCGTGATTCTGCCCGAGTACTACATCCAGCTCGTCACGATGCACGGCACGTTCATGGTGTTCTTCGCGATCATGCCGCTGCTCGTCGGGGTGTACGCCAACTTCCTGATTCCGCTCAAGCTGGGCGCGCACGACATGGCGTTCCCGCGCATCAACATGTGGTCGTTCTGGCTCGCCCTGCTGGCCGGTCTGATCATGCTCGCCGGATTCTTCGTGCCCGAGGGCACGTCCCGCGCGGGCTGGACGATGTACGCGCCGCTGTCGGCGCGCCCCGACCTGTCGGGGGCCACCGTCGGGCAGATGCTGTGGTGCGTGTCGATCGTGGTGCTGGGCCTCTCCTCCGTGATGGGCTCCGTCAACTACATCACCACGATCATCAACCACCGTGCGCCGGGAATGACCTGGTTCCGGATGCCGCTGTCGGTGTGGGCGCTGTTCGTCACGGCGATCCTGGCCGTCCTCGCGCTCCCCGTGCTCCAGGGCGCGGCCATCATGCTGCTGTTCGACCAGACCATCGGCACCCATTTCTTCGACCCGGTCGCGGGGGGCCAGGCGCTGCTGTGGCAGCACCTCTTCTGGTTCTTCGGCCATCCCGAGGTCTACATCCTGATCCTGCCGGCGATGGGCATGGTGTCCGACATCATCTCGAACGGCAGTCGCAAGCCCATCTTCGGCTACCACTCGATGGTATTCGCGATCGTGGGCATCGCCTTCTTGGGCTGGATCGTGTGGGGCCATCACATGTTCATGAGCGGCATGAACCCCACGCTCGGCTCGACCTTTATGGTGTCGACGCTGCTCATCGCCGTGCCGTCGGCCATCAAGGTGTTCAATTGGATGGGCACGATGTGGCGCGGGAACCTGCGCCTTCACGTGCCGATGCTCAACGCGATCGCGTTCGTCTCGATGTTCACGATCGGCGGGCTGTCGGGCATCTTCATGGCGGCCACGCCGGTGGATATCCCGATCCACGACACCTACTTCATCGTGGCTCACCTCCACTACGTGTTGTTCGGCGGCTCGCTGTTCGCGCTGTTCGCCGCGATCCCGTTCTGGTACCCCAAGATGTTCGGCCGCATGATGGATGAGCGGCTGGGCAAGATCCACTTCTGGCTGACGTTCGTGACGTACAACCTGGTGTTCTTCCCGATGCATATGATCGGGATGGGCGGCCAGATGCGGCGGCTGTACGATCCCACGATCTATGATTTCCTCAAACCACAGCAGCCGCTCAACGAGTTCATCACGATCAGCGCGTTCGCGCTGTTTGCCGTACAGCTCATCTTCGCGTTCAACTTCCTGTGGAGCCTGAAGAAGGGGAAAGTCGCGCCGCAGAATCCGTGGGAGGACAACGGCCTCGAGTGGTCGTTGCCCAATCCCGCGCCGCACGGCAACTGGGCGCCGCATACGCCCAACGTGTACCGCGGCCCCTACGAGTTCAGCGCGCCGGAATCGGGCGACGCCGACTTCCTGCCGCAGACGAAAAAGCTGCCCACCGACCGCGATCCGGTACCGGCCATCCCGCCGGCCGGGCACTGACCGGGAGATCGACGCGATGACGCACGCGACGCACACCGCCGACCTCATGCGGTCACCCGTCCCGGCCGAGCCGGGTGCGGGCGTTTACAGCAACAAGCTGGGGATGTGGGTTTTCCTGGCCAGCGACGTGATGTTCTTCACGGCGCTGATCGGCTCGTACATCATCCTGCGGTTCGGGATGACCGACGCCTGGGCGGCGCCCGGCGCGGTGCTCAACGTACCGCTGACCGGCCTCAACACGTTCCTGCTGATCTGCTCGTCGGTCTCGATGGTCAAGGCGTACGCCGCGATCGCCGACGGCAAGAAGTATTTCCTCCGGCCCGTGCCGGGGAAAACACTGCGCGACGGCGGCCTCAAGTTCTGGCTGCTCGTGACGATCCTGTGCGGCGCCGCCTTCGTGGGTGTACAGGTCTTCGAGTACATCAAGCTCGTGCAGCACGGCTTCACGCCCGCCGGCTACCGCGAGGGCTCGGAGCTCGCCGAGCTGGCGCTGGCCGACCCGGTGAAGTACGGCGCGGCGACGGGCGCCATGTTCGGCTCCACGTTCTTCACGATGACCGGGTTCCACGGCTTCCACGTGACCTGCGGCGTCGTGAGCATGACCTATCTGTACTTCCGCAAGGTGCTGCCGGAAAAGTACTCGCCGCAGGACTACCGCGGGATCGAGACCATCGGGTTGTACTGGCACTTCGTCGACCTGGTGTGGATCATCCTGTTCACGATCGTCTACCTGATCTGACCCGGGGGACCCCATGGCGACGACCGCGCACGTCCGACCCAACTATATCATGATCTGGCTGTACCTCTTCGTCCTGACCGTCGTGGAGGTTGCGGCCGCGTTCCTGTCGGGCATTCCGAAGCAGTGGCTGATCCTGATTCTCGTTTTCCTTGCGGTGTGGAAAGCGCTGCTCGTCGCACTCTACTTCATGCACCTCAAGTTCGAGCCGTGGCGGCTGCGGCTCATCTTCCTCGTCCCGCTGCCGCTGGCGGCCATTCTGGTCGTCACGACGATCATGGAGAAGCTCTGAGCGCGTTCCTCGAGCTGACCAAGCCTCGCATCACGCAGCTGGTCCTCCTCACCGCCGCCGCGGGATTCTACCTCGGCGCGCGCGAGCGCGTGGACCTGCTGCTGCTCGCGAACACGCTGCTCGGCACAGCGCTGGTCGCGGCCGGAACGAATGCGTGGAATCAAATCCGCGAGCGCGACGTCGATGCCCGGATGGCGCGGACCCGGCGGCGCCCCCTGCCATCCGGCCGGCTCGCCCTGCCGGCGGCGGTCTGGTTTGCTTCGGCGATCACCGCGGCCGGCGTGGGTTACCTCGCGATCACGGTGAACCTGGTGACGTCGGTGCTCGCGGCGCTCACCTTCGCCAGCTATGTGCTGCTGTACACGCCACTCAAGCGCACGACGACACTCAACACCCTCGTCGGCGCGGTGCCGGGCGCGCTCCCGATCGTCGGCGGATGGACGGCGGCGGGCGGCAGCCTCGGCGTCGCGGTCGCGGCGCTGTTCTGGATCCTGTTTCTGTGGCAGCTGCCGCATTTCCTCGCGCTCGCCTGGCTGTACCGCGAGGACTATCGTGCCAGCGGGCTGCGCATGCTGAGCGTGGACGATGAGAGCGGCACGGACACGGGTCGGATGGCGATGCTGTACGCCGTCGCCCTCCTGCCGATCAGCCTCGTTCCCACATTGCTCGGCGTGACGGGCGCGTGGTACTTCTACGGAGCGCTCGCGCTCGGGCTCCTATATGTCGCCGCGGGCACCGGACTTCTCGTTGGAGCAACGCCGGCGCGCGCGTGGCGACTGTTCTTCATTTCCATCCTGTACCTACCAGCTCTGTTGACTCTGATGGTGCTGGACAAGGTGACGGTGTAGCGCCCGCCCCATGATTCCCTTTCATCGAGTCTTGATCACGACCGGCATTGTATTCTGCGCCGGCTTTGCCGTCTGGTCGTTGTGGCGTGGCCAGATGGTCTTGGGCATCGGGTTCGGGGCTCTGGGAATCGGTCTCGCCTACTATCTACGCCACCTGAGGCGGTTTATCGGCCGATGACGCTCGCGCTCGCGGTCTTGTTGCACGGCGAGGAGATGGATCTCATTTACTTCTGGAGCTCGATACTCATCGTTGCGCTCCCGCTCGCGGTGTTCGGGACACTGGCGTTTCTCGTCGTGAAGGCGTATCGCAACAGGGAGCAGAAAGCAGGGAGCCCTCGTTAGATTCTGCCTATGGCTGCCCCTCCTTCCGAAAAACGCCAAGTCGTCCGCTACGCCTTCTATAAGCTCGATCCCGCCTGGCGGCGGCTGACCGCGGAGCGCCAAGCCTCGGCGAAGCTCGAGTTCGGTGAAGCGCTCGAGCGCTACCACGGCCGGCTGCTGCTGCGTCCTTATGGTCTCGTCGGGATCCGCGGCGACACCGACTTTCTGCTCTGGCAGGTGGCCGAGGACCTCGACGCTCTAGTCGAGCTCCAGACCGCGCTCAATCGCACCGACCTGGGCGCGTACCTGGCGATTCCGTACAGTTACCTCGCAATGACACGGCGGTCGATCTATGAATTCCCCGCCGACCCCAAGCACGAGCAGCGGCTCGTCATTCAGCCGAGCGCAGCCAAGTACCTCTTCGTTTATCCGTTCATCAAGACCCGCCCATGGTACGCGCTGCCCAAGCCCGAGCGTCAGCGCATGATGGACGAGCACGTCCGCGTCGGCCGCAAATACCCCACGATCCGGTTGAACACGACGTACTCGTATGGCCTGGACGATCAGGAGTTCATCGTCGCGTTCGAGGGCGACAATCCCGGCGAATTCCTCGATCTCGTGATGGAGCTGCGCGAAAGCGAGGCGTCATCCTACACGCTGCGCGACACGCCCACGTTCACCTGCGTCCAGATGTCGCTGTGGGACATGCTCGACACCCTGGGCGGCGCAGGTTCAGCTGACGCGGTCTCTCGCAGGCCGGCGCGCGCGGATGGATTTACACCCGTGGCGAGCCTGTCCGAGCTGCCGCCCGGCACCGCGAAGCGCGTGTATGCAGCGAATGAAGCCGTCGCGCTGTTCAACGTGAACGGAACGGTGTACGCGATCGCGAATCGCTGCACGCATGCGCGCGCCAGTCTGTCCGAAGGGACCGTGGATCCCGCGCGCTGCGCGGTCACGTGTCCCTGGCACGAAGGGGTGTTCTCGCTGGAAACGGGGCGCGTGCTGGGTGGGCCGCCGGTGCACGCCGTCGCGACGTTCCAAGTGAAGCTCGACGGTGATACCATCCTCATCGCCCCTCCTCACGTCGAGGCACAAGGTCTCGCGGTTTCTTAAGGCCTGCCGCCGGGAGCGCACCGACGTCACGCCTGTCTGGTTCATGCGGCAGGCAGGTCGCTACATGCCGCAGTACCGGAAACTCCGGAAGCGCCATTCCATTCTCGACCTCTGTCACCGTCCCGAGCTCGCGGCCGAGGTCACGCTCCAGCCGATCGAGCGGCTCGGCGTCGATGCCGCGATCATCTTTGCGGACATCCTGCTTCCGTTCGAGCCGCTGCGCCTCGGATTGCGGTTCGAGGCCGGGGAAGGGCCGAAGATCGAGCGGCCGATTCGGGATGCGACCGACGTCGAGCGCCTCCCCACGTTCAGCATCGATGCCGAGCTGGGGTATGTGTGCGACGCGATCCGGCTCGCGCGCCGCGCCCTGCCCGCAGAGATCCCGCTCATCGGGTTTGCGGGCGCGCCGTTCACGCTCGCGAGCTACGCGATCGAAGGCGGCGCCAGCCGCACGTTCACCAAGACCAAGCAGTTCATGTACCAGTCGCCGGCCGCCTGGCATGAGCTGCTCGGCAAGTTGGCGGATCTCGTGGGCAATTACCTTGCGGCGCAGGCGCGCGCCGGAGCGCAGGCGCTCCAGCTGTTCGACAGTTGGGTGGGATGCCTGTCACCCGACGATTACCGCACCTGCGTGGCGCCGCACACCAAACGTGCCCTGACACTCGCGGCGGGGGCGGGAGTGCCCCTCATTCAGTTCGGCACCGGGACCGCGACCTTCCTGGAGGACTTTGCCGCCGCCGGCGGCGACGTCATCAGCGTCGATTGGCGCATTCCGATCGACGCGGCTTGGACGCGGATCGGCCAGCGGGCCATTCAGGGTAATCTCGAGCCCGTGGCGCTGCTCGCGCCGGCCGCGGAGCGTGACCGGCAGGTCCGCGACATCCTGAAGCGCGCAGCCGGACGGCCGGGTCACATTTTCAATCTGGGCCACGGTGTCCTGCCGGAGACAGACGTCGACGCGGTGCGTGCCGTGGTAGATCTCGTGCATGACGGCTGAGCAAATCGCCGTTCTCGTGATGGCGTACGGTGGGCCGGGCAATATCAACGAGGTAGAACCCTACCTGATGGATGTTCGCGGGGGCCGCACGACCAAACCGCAGCTCGTCGAGGAGATCCGCGCGCGCTACGCGCGCATCGGTGGACGCTCACCGATCCTCGAGCTCACGCGCGCCCAGGCCGCCGCAATTGGGCGCGCGCTGGGACGACGCTTCGCCGTGTTCGTCGGCATGCGCCACTGGCACCCGTTCATCCAGGAAACCGTCCAGGACATTGCGGCCGCGGGGTTCCGGCGCGTGGTCGGTGTCGCCATGGCGCCGCACTACTCCAGCATGTCGGTGGGCGCGTACGAGAAGAAGTTGCTTCAGGCCGCGGACAGCGGGGGGCACTTGGACGTGACGCTCGTCCGAACCTGGTGGAACCAGCCGCAATTCCTCGATGCCACCGCGAGCAGGATCAGAGAGGCGTTGCAGCGCTTTCCGGCCGACGTCACCGTCGATGTCATCTTCACCGCCCACAGCCTGCCGGAGAAGGTTGTCGCGTCGGCCGATCCGTATCCCGACGAGCTCAAGGCGAGTGCGCAGGAGGTGGCGAAACGGGCGGGCCTCGAGGAGTGGCGGTTTGCGTATCAAAGCGCCGGCGCGACGGCTGAACCGTGGCTGGGCCCCGACGCTGAGGACGTGATCACCGAGCTGGCGCAGGCCGGCCACAAAGCCGTGCTCCTGGTGCCGATCGGCTTCGTGTGCGATCACGTCGAAATCCTGTACGACATCGACGTCGAGTATCAAAGCGTCGCCAAGCGCCTGGGCATTCAGCTCGAGCGCACCGCATCGCTCAATGACGATCCAGGATTGGTGGCGGCGGTCGCCGAGGCAGTTCGCCGAGCAGCAGGGCAGCGAGGGTGGCTCTGAGAGTCATCGTCGCCGGTGCCGGGATCGCCGGCTTAGCCGCCGCGTGGGAGCTCACGCGTCAGGGCCATGCTGATGTAGTGGTGCTCGAGAGCGAGCGGCGTGCCGGCGGCATGATCGTTACCGAGCAGGTGGACGGTTTCCTCGTCGAAGGCGGCCCGGATGGATTTCTTGCAGGCGAACCGGAGCTCCCCGACCTTGCGGCCGAACTAGGGATCGGAGATCGCCTGGTCGATCAACAGGCTCGCGGCACGGCGCTGTGGAATGGCACGGAGCTGGCGCCACTCGACGAAGGCCGCGCGGCGGCATTGCTCGGTATCGACGCCAGCAAGTCGGAGATCGCCGCGGGTTTTCGCAGTTTTGCCGCCGGGATGGCCGAACCCGTCGCGGCCCTGCTGGAGCGACTCTCGGGCAACGTGAAGTTCGCGCAAGGTGTCTCCGGCCTCATTCCTCGCAAGCAGGGTTGGCATGTGGCGATCACGGGCGGCTCCGCGCACGACGCGGACGCGGTGGTGCTGGCGCTGCCCGCGTACATGGCCGGCCGGCTGCTCGAGGCCGCAGGCGCGGGTCACGCACGAGCGCTGGCAGAGACGCCGTACGTGCCCAGCATCACCGTGTCGCTCGCGTATCGCGACACGCAGCTGAGCCGGCCGTTGAAAGGGGCGGGGTTCGTGGTGGAGTCGCCTCAGCAGCTGCGCGCGTGCACCTACGCATCGTTCAAATTCCCGGGCCGCGCTCCGCAGGGTCACGCACTGCTGCGCGCATACCTGCCGCCGCAGGACGGAGATCCGGCGCAGATCGCGCACGCGCAACTGGCGCGCATCCTGGGAATCCGGGGCGAGCCGCTCTGGTCGCGAACCTATCACTGGGATCACGGGCTGCCACGTTACCGCGCTCAGCATGCCGAGCAGGTGGCGGATGTCCGCAAACGACTGCGCCGGCTACCGCCTATTGCGATCGCCGGCGCTGGATACGATGGCGCGGGAGTCTCGGCCTGTCTGAGATCGGGCCGGGAAGCAGCGAGGCAGCTGTTCAGGAACTGACGCGCTTCGCCTCCGCCACCACGTTGTCTACCGTCAACCCAAACTCCTTGTAGATCCGCTGGTACGGCGCCGAGGCGCCGAACCGCTCGATTCCCACGATCGCGCCGGCCGGACCCACCCACCGATACCACGACTGAGGCGCTCCCGCCTCGACTGCGACGACCGGCACGTTGGGAGGCAACACGTTTTCGCGGTAGGTTTCTGGCTGCCTCGCGAAGTATTCGAGGCAGGGCATCGACACTGCTCGAGGCCGTCCGCCGTCAGCCTTCAGCCGCTCGTACGCGCCGAGAATCAGCTCGACTTCGGATCCCGTGGCCACCAGCACAACCTCCGGATTCGGAGAATCGGCCAGGACGTAGCCGCCTTGGTGCAATCCTGCGGCCGGCGCGTACCTGGTCCGGTCGACCACCGAGACTTTCTGACGGGTAAGCACGAGTGCGACCGGCCCGATCCGGTGCGTGACAGCCGCTTTCCACGCTTCCACCACCTCAGTGGGATCGGAGGGCCGGATCACGGTCAGGTTGGGAATGGCGCGCAGTGCCGTAAGCTGCTCGATGGGCTGATGCGTGGGCCCGTCTTCGCCCAGGCCGATCGAGTCGTGCGTGAAGACGTAGATCGTCCGGAGATGGGTCAGCGCGGCCAGACGAATCGAAGGCCGCATATAGTCGGAAAAGATCAGGAACGTGCCGCCGAACGGAATGAAGCCGCCATGCAGCGCGAGTCCGTTCATCGTGGCGCCCATGCCGTGCTCGCGGATTCCGAAATGGAAGTTGCGGCCGGTGTGATTGGTGGCGGTGAACACCCCCGCGCCCCCCCCCTTCAGCTCCGTGTTGTTGGAGCCGGTGAGGTCCGCCGAACCGCCGATCAGTTCCGGCATCCTTGCCGCGATGGCGTTGAGCACTTTCCCCGATGCAGCCCGGGTTGCCTGGGCGTCCTTGGGACCGAACGCAGGCAGCGCCGCATCCCAGCCCTCCGGCAGCCGTCCCGTAAACCGCCGGTCGAGCTCGGCGGCGAGGTCGGGATATTCCGCGCGATACGCATCCCAGCGCTTGCGCCACTCGGACTCGAGCCGTGCACCGCGCGGCTTTGCGGCGCGCCAGCGCTCGAGTGCTTCCTCCGGCACGAAGAACGGCTCGAGCGAGGGCCAACCGAGATTCTGCTTGGTGAGCTTGATCTCCTCCACGCCCAGCGGCGCACCGTGGGCATCAGCGGTGTCCTGCTTGTTGGGGCTGCCCCACCCGATGTGCGTCCGCACGATGATCAGGGACGGCCGCGTGCGCTCTCGTTGCGCGGCCACAATTGCCGCATCCAGCGCTTCGAGATCATTGCCGTCGTCGACGCGCTGCACGTGCCAGCCATAGGACTCGAACCGCTTCGCGGTGTCATCGGAGAACGCGAGGTCGGTCGAGCCATCGATCGTGATGTGATTGTCGTCGTAGAACCCGATCAGTTTGCCGAGCTTCAGGTGACCGGCGAGCGAGCAAGCCTCGTGCGAGATCCCCTCCATCAGGTCGCCGTCGGAAGCGAGAAAGTAGGTGTAATGGTTGAAGATCTCGTGGCCCCCCCCCGGGCGGTTGTAGAGCGCCGCGAGCTGCGCCTCGGCAATCGCCATGCCGACCGCGTTCCCGGTGCCTTGGCCCAACGGTCCCGTCGTGGCCTCCACACCGGGCGTCAAGCCGCGCTCCGGATGACCCGGGGTCTTGCTGGTCCATTGCCGGAAGCTCTTGATGTCGTCGAGCGTGACGTCGTAACCCGTCAGGTACAGCACGCTGTAGAGCAGCATGCAGGCGTGTCCCGCCGACAACACGAACCGGTCCCGGTCACGCCATTCAGGATTGGCGGGATTGTATTTGAGGTGGCGCAGCCACAGCACGTAGGCGAGGGGCGCGAGCGCCATCGGCGTGCCGGGATGGCCCGAGTCCGCTTGCTGCACGGCGTCCATGGCGAGCGTGCGCACGGTATTGATCGACAGTTGATCGATATCGACGCGGGGAGAAGCCGGCGCAGCAGTCTTGGTCATAGCAATCCGGATTTGGCGGCCTGCCATAGTTTGGTCAGGCGATCGAAGCCATCGACCAGCAGCTCCACCTGCTGCGGCGACGGCGTGGCCTGGGCGGCGATCTTCAGTTCCTCGACGAGCTTGGGCATCTCATGGCGTCCCTGCCTGGTGCTCTCGACGCCGATCTGATTCAGGAGGTCCAGGATCTTTGCTCGCGCCGCGGCATCCTTCGGCACCTGCCACAAGTATTCAGCCGTCTGTTTCCCATCGGCACATAGTTGGCCGAGGGGATCCATGAGCGGCTGACGTGCAGGGCGAGGCGCCTTCGGATCGTTCATCGAAGTAGATAATGTAACATTGCCTGCGCGTTTGAATGTCTCTAGCTTGCCAGTCCCATGCTTGCGCTCATGCTCGCCGCGTTGCTGCAGACGATTCCCGCTGACTCGGGGGAAGGGCATCTGCGGAACATCCGGCAACTCACGTTCGGCGGTCAGAACGCCGAAGCGTATTTTTCGCGCTCGGGACAGCAGATCATCTTGCAGCGCCAGGTGTCGGACTCCGGCTGCGACCAGCAGTTCGTCATGAATGCGGACGGCACCAACCTGCACCGAGTCTCGAGCGGCAAGGGCCGGACCACCTGCGGGTACTTCTTCGATAACGACCGCCGGATTTTCTACGCGACCACCGAGCATGGCGGCGCCGCCTGCCCGCCGCGCCCCGACTACTCGCGCGGATACGTGTGGGCACTATACGACTACGACATTGCCGTCGCGAACGCCGATGGCAGCGGGACCAGGCGCATCACCGACAACCCCCGCTACGACGCCGAAGGCACGCTCTCGCCCGACGGCAAGACGATCGTGTTCACCTCGCTGCGAGACGGCGATCTCGATATCTACACGATGCACGTCGATGGCACGAACCTGAAGCGTCTGACCCGCACCCTCGGCTACGACGGCGGCCCGTTCTTCTCGCCTGATGGAAAACAGATCGTGTATCGCGCCTGGCATCCGCAGAGCGCCGCCGACTCGGGCGAATACACGAGCTTGTTGGCGCAGAACCTGGTGCGCCCGACGCGGATGGAACTCTGGGTGATGAATGCCGACGGCACGGGGCAGCGCCAGATCACGAACCTGGGCGGTGCCAACTTTGCGCCGTACTTCCATCCGGACGGCCGACGGATCCTGTTCGCGTCCAACCACAAGAACCCGCGCTCACGTAACTTCGACCTCTACCTGATCAATCTCGACGGCACGGGACTCGAGCAGGTCACGACCAGCACCGATTTCGATGCCTTCCCGATGTTCTCCCCTGATGGCCGCCGGCTCGTGTGGGCCTCGAATCGAAACGGGAAGGTGCAGGGCGAGACCAACATCTTCATTGCGGACTGGGTTGAAGCGCCGTGACCGCCCCGCGCCGCTCAGAATCTCCACCAACCGCTCCCAAACTTTCACCGCCCCTCAAGAAGACGCTGAAGGATGAGGCGATCGCCTGGGCCAGGGCGATTGGCGCCGCGTTCCTCATCTGGATCGTGCTGCGGTCGTTCCTCGTCGAGGCATTTCGGATCCCGTCGCCCAGTATGGAAAACACGTTGCTCGTCGGCGATTTCCTCTTTGTCAACAAGGCGGTGTTCGGGGGAGAGCTCGAGATTCCGCTGACCGGGTTCCACTGCTGCCGTCTGCCGTCGTTCGCGACGCCGAAGCGCCAGGACGTCGTGATCTTCCGCTCGGTCGAGGACTCGACGCCCGACCTCAACATCGTGAAGCGCGTGATCGGCATGCCCGGCGACACGCTCCAGATGGTCCAGGACACCGTGATCCGCAACGGGCAGCGTCTGGAGGAGCCCTACGCGCTCCACACCGCGCTCGCGCCCGTGCCCGACGAAGAGTTTCGGCTCCAGTTGATCCGAGCCTGGCAGCTGCCGCATTACGTCGGGAAAGACGCCCAGCGCTACCGGCCCACCACGCACGATTGGGGTCCGATCGTTGTGCCGCCCCAGCATTACTTCGTGATGGGGGACAATCGCGACCAGTCCTACGACAGTCGATACTGGGGCTTCCTGCCGCGCGCGCACATCCGGGGCCGGCCGCTCTTCATCTATATGAGCGTCGCCACGCAGCCGTTCCGGATTCGCTGGAACCGGCTGTTTCGGCACCCATCGTAGTCGGTTCGGTCGTCAGTCATCAGTAACCGATGACCGATGACTGATAACCGAGTACCTATTTATAGCGGTAGGTAATTCGGCCGCGGGTCAGATCGTAGGGAGAGAGGTCAACAGCAACGCGATCTCCCTGCAAGATCCGGATGTAGTTCTTGCGCATCTTGCCGCTGACATAGGCGAGTACTTCGTGTCCATTTTCGAGTTTTACGCGGAACGTCGTGTTGGGCAGCACCTCGGTGACGGTCCCCATCATTTGTATCGCGTCACCAGCCACGCAGATCTCCGGTCATAGGCTCCTGGGGTCCATGGTTGCGTCGCGCGGGAGCTCCATCCCCCGCGTGATATAGTATGCCTGCCGGCTGCAGGCTCCGCACGTCAGGCTGATCCGCTCAGGAATTACGATCTCGCCCAGGCGAGTGGGCCGGCGGCGCGGCGAGCGCTGGATCGTCCGGGTCCCGCACGATGGACACACCAACGGTTCATGTGCGCGATCCGCCGCAATGAGCGCGAGAGCCTCTGGCGCCCGGTACTCCTTGATCCCCCGTCGACCCACGGCAACTCCCCTCTGAGGGCGAAATCTATACTACCCCGATCTTGACGCGCCTCCCCTGCGGGCTATCTCTCCGGCAACCAGGAAAGGCCCCCATGGAAACCCCTCGTCACCGCAATGCGACGCGGTCCCCGCGCCCGGTCCCGGCACTCCGTCCTGCGTACCAGCCCGTCGCGGCGATCGCGATCGATGCTGTCACACCATCGGATCGAGGCTTCACGCTCACCGGGCAAGGCGCGCCTCCAGACCGCGCGCGGTATCGGCTCGAGCTGCGCTTCGAGCTGCCGCTCGACCCCCGCACGCGGACCGTGCTGGGCGAGCTCCTGGCGCAATCCGACCTCACCGTGTCGCGAAGCGACACCGCACTTCCTAATTCTTGACGGCCCCATGGGAGGCAGGTAGCTTGGCGCGACCTTAAACCCTCCTTAGACGGCGTTCTCATGCCTGCTGAGCTTGGCGGTTCGCAGATCTCGTCGTTGCTCGAAGCCCTTCCCGGCATCGCCAGCGTGCTGCGCAGTCCGGTGGCGGACGCGCTCATCAAGGCGATGCGCGCGGCGGCCGGCTTGGTGGATTTCACGCAGGAGGACGCGGAAGAGCTGGTCCGCTACGCGGTGCGGCGTGGGCTCATCGGTCCGGACGAAGGGGATCGTGTCCTGGGAGAAGTGCAGGAAGGACTGAAGAAGAAAAAGCCGCTGCCTGTGAAGAAGCTAGCGGCCAAGAAACCGAAGAAGCGCCGCTAGAGTCGGAAGCCGCGCACCAATCCCCGCAGTTTTTCGGCCGCCTGGAGCAGATCTCCGGCGGCCGCTGCCATCTCCTGAGTCGACGCGCCTTGCTGCTCCGTCGCTGCGGTGACTTGTTCGGCGCTCGACGCGTGCGAAACGGCGCGATTCACCACCCGCTGCGCTTGCGCGCCGAGCTGCTCGGTGACGCCGCGATTCTCATGCGCCGCCTGGGTCACGCGCGCCGCGGCCTGCTCGACCTGCTCCACCGCCGCGACGATTTCCGTGAGCCCGCGGGCCGCGCCCGCCGCCACGGACTCGATGCCGCGCACTTTTGCCTGACCGACCGCCATCGTCGCGCTGACTTCCTCGACCTGCTCGCGAATCACCCGCGTCGTGCGCGCCACGTCTTCGGCGGCGCGCGCGGACTCATCGGCGAGCTGGCGTACTTCCTCCGCGACAACCGCGAACCCCCGCCCATGCTCGCCGGCGCGGGCCGCTTCGATCGCGGCGTTCAGCGCCAGCAGGTTGGTTTGCGAGGAGATGCGCTTGATCAGATCGACGAAGTCGTCGATCGCGGCGCTCTGCTGCGCGAGCTGCGTGACCTCGGTCGCGGTGGTTCGGACCACCTCGCGCACGTCGAGCAGCGTCGACCCGGCGGCCGCGACGTCGTTGCGATGCCGATCCGCCACCGTGCGGATTTCTTCGCCCAGCCGCGCGACGCGTGATGCCGCGTCCGCCATCTCTGCCGTCGCGCGCCGCTGCTGCTCCAGCCCGGCCTGCGTGGCGTTCAACTCGTTCCGCTGTTGCTCGGCGCCACCCGAGATCTCGAGCATGGCGCTGGATACCTGGCTCGACGACGCCGCCAGCTCTTCACTCACGGCGGAAAGATCGCTCGCCGATGCCGCGATCTTGTCGGCTGAGCCGACCACCTCCGACACGATGCTCCGCAGCCGTTCGCCCATCTGACGCATGGCGTCCGCGAGGACCTGGAACTCGCGCGGCATGCGTCCGGTGGTCACGGGCCGCAGATCCCCGCTGCCGAACCGCTCGGCGGCCGTCACCAGCCGTACCAGCGGACCTTCCACCCAGCGCAGCGTGAATGCGCCCATGACCGCGCCGACGACAATCGTGATCAGTAGGACCAGCCAGAGCAGGATCTCGCGTTCGCGGGCAATGCGCGCCAGCCGCTCGCCGGCCACGCTGGCGCGGTCCCCCTGGCGCGTGGACAACTCACGCACCAGCCGCGTCAGCTCAGTGACCGGTTCCCGCACCTCGGCGGCGGCAGCAGCGGCCGCGCTCGGTCGGCCCAAATCGACATTCGCGTGCGCGAGCGAATAGTCTACGTGAATTGTGGATTGAAGCTGCTTGATGCGGGTGACCGTGATCCGGTCCGCTTCCGTGAGCCCGGGCAGTCCGTCGAGCTGCTTCTGATAGCGGAAGGCGGCGTCGGCGGCTGACTGGAATTGATCGGCGGCCTTGGTCCCCCCCCCGTCGTCGAGGTATTGATGCGCGGCGCGAATCTCCTCGAACACCGCAGTGACCAGCCCGTTGCCCACATCACTCGACTCGCGCAGGTGGTCGATCTCGGCCCCCAGCGAACGGCGCAGCGTGGCGAGTGAGGTCACGCCAACGATGGAGGCGATCAGCAACCCGGCCAGCAATCCCGAGAGGCCGAGTATGATCCGCCAGCGAATCGTGTCGAGCGCTTTCATTGCGCGGCCTCGGTGACCAACCGCCCACCGCGCACCGCACCGAGCACAACCGACTTCGCGGGCACGTCGCCGCGGGCGTCGAAGGCGATCGTGCCTGTCACGCCTTCAAACGCCGGCGCGTCCATGCCGATCCGCGCGACACGGTCGCGAATGGCGCGCCGATCGGTGCCCACGTCGGCGAAGACGGTCCCGAGAAGATGGACGATGTCGTACGCTCCCGCACCGCGATGGTCCGGCCGCTCGCCCGGATAGGCCCGGCTGTACGCCTCGACGAACCGGTCGTTCCGGACGCCAGGGCGGTCGACGAGATAGGCGGTCGACAGACGCACGCCCTCGGCGAGCGGCGCGGCGGTTTCGATCCCACTCAGGGCGTCGCCGCCGAGCACCGCCCAGCGCACCCCGATCCGGCCCATGTCCCGCAGCGCCAACTCGGCCCCGCCTCGCTCGGTTGCGAGCACCACCGCGTCCACGCCGCCGCTCTGCCGGAGCCGTGACAGGTACGGCTCGAGGCTGGGCGTGGTCGAGAGTGCCGGATCTTCTTCGACGACTTCTCCGCCCAGGCGGCGGAACTCGGCCGCAAAGCTGAGCCTGAGGCCCCGTCCATAATCGTCATCGACGTAAATGACGCCGATCCGGCGCGCCCCGAGGGTCTGGCGCGCGAAGCGCGCGAGCTGCGCGCCGTGACTCAGGTCGGTGGGGCAGATCCGAAACACATACGGATTGACGCCGGAGAGGTCGGGGCTCGACGCGGATGGGGAGATCATGACGACAGGGCGCCGGGTTTCCCCGTACACCCGGCCGGCGGCGAGCGAGGTACCGGAGGTGAGGTGGCCGATGACCGCCACGACGGATGGATCATCCACCAGCATGCGAGCAATGCGGATCGCCACGTCGGGACGAGCGCTGTCATCCATGATGCGCAGCGCGAGCTGGCGGCCGCGCACCCCGCCGCGGGCGTTGATTTCCTTGACGGCGAGCTCGGCGGCGTGCTGCATCGACGCCCCGCGGGGCTGCGAGAACGGGCCCGCCAGCCCCAACACGATTGGTCCTTTTTCGCCCCGGGAACAGCCTGCGACCACCAAGATGCCGGCGAGGAGCCTCCGCAGAATTCCTCCTCGATGTGGAGAGGGAGAGTGCGGGCAAGGTTAAGCCTCTCCATGGGATAGCGCAATATCCACGCGCTTTCCACATTACGGGATGGATGCGATTCGGCGGCTGTGCGGATTCGCCGCGGGGCTCGAGCGGCTGCTCGCGGCGCGTGACGCCGCAGCGCTGGATGCAACGTGGGAAGAGTTGAATCTCGGACAGGTCGGGTGGGAAGCACTCGCAGTGGCGCGCCGCGCGAATACCGAGACGCTCGAGCCCGCGCTGACCCAGGTCGATCGCCGGCTGCTGGCGGTGTTGGAGCGCTGCCGCGCCTTTCTCGATCCGCACATCGTCACGTTCCGCATTCCGGAGCTCGAGCGGTTCCAGCACGCCGCCGCGGCCGCGCTGGTCGGCGCGCGCTGGGGCGTGGCGGGACTTCGCACCGTCATCGCCGATACGCAGGCGCCACTCGCGCGGCGGTACTTCGCGTTTCTCGCGCTCGCCGAGCGGCATCCGAAGGAAGCCTGGCCGTTGTTCGCGCGGTATTTGCGGACTCCGGGCGCGCATCACGCATTTGTGGCCGCGGCGGTCGAAGCGGCGCGCTACTATCCCGGCCAGGCCCCCGACGTGATCGCGCTGTTCCAGCGCATTCGAGGCGACCAGATGCTGCGGCGCTTCCTGGCGCCCAAGATCCTCGAGTCCCTCTATGTGCTGGGCGATCCGGCGGCGCTCCCTCTATATGAGGAGCTGCTCGTGGCGGGCCATACGGATCGCGATGTGGAGCGGTGTGAGGTGACCCGGGCGCTGGTTGGCGTGCGCAAGCTCACCGGCAAGGTGGCGGCGAGCAGCAAGTTCCCCGACCCCGACGAGCCGGGCGTGATTCGCACGCTGGATGAGGCTCAGAAAATCTTCGACGAGGAAAAGGACCGGCTCGAGCCCGTCGTGGTTATTTGACGAACGCGGCGAGTTTGTCGCGATAGGTACTTCCGCCCAGGTCGTAGGTGTCGTTGTGGCCAGATCCCTCAATCATCACGAACTCTACAGGTCCCCCCCCCGCCGCTGCCGCGACCTCCTGACCCATCCGCATCGGCACGAGCATGTCCGCGGTGCCATGGAAGATGAGGGTGGGGCAGCGAATGCCGGGCATGCGTCCGATGTTGTCGAGACTGAGGCGCACCAATGCGCGCGGCACGAAACGGTAGTGCCGAGCTGCCATCCCTGTGGCGCTCGTGAAGGGTGATTCGAGGATCAGGCCGGCGACCTCGCGGGTGGAGGCGATGTGCGTCGCAGCGGCGGAGCCGAGGGAGCGGCCGTACACGTAGATGCGTTTGGGGTCGACATCGGGGCGGGCACGGAGGGCGTCAAAGGCGAGATCGGCAGCCTCATACATTCCCGCTTCTGAAGCCTTCCCTCCACTCGCTCCATAACCGGGATAGTCTACGACCAGCAAGGCGGCCTGCGGAGGCCGAAACTCGCGAATAATGGGCCAGATGGCAGCGATGTTTTCGCCATTTCCGTAAAACCACAGAAGCCCCGGGGCGTGCGCCGCCCCTCGCCGCCCTTCGCCGCCCTCCGCCGCCCCATACCACCCCACGAGCCGAGTCCCATCGCGCATCGTGAGCTCGACGCGTTCACCGTCACTCAGGGAGGGAAGGGCCGCCCGGGGTGCAGGGAACGTCAGTTTCTCCTGAAATGCCCAGAGGAGCGCCACGATGACCACGTAGATGCCCAGAAGCCCAAAAACGATGGACATGACGAGTGTTAATTTGTGGCGCAATGAAAGGCGATCCCCAACTCGTCTCTCGGGCGCGCGGAGCGTTGCTCGGCCTCGTCGCGGGGAATCAGCTCGGCGTCCCTACCGAGCACCTGGGAACGGCCGAGGCCATTCGCAAAGCCTTCCCCAACGGAATTCGGGACCTCGCGCCCCCTCCCAAGAACTCTCCCTACGACGATGACGCCGCGATGACCCTGCTGCTCGGTGAGTCCCTGCTCGCGAGCAACGGGTTCGACGCCGCCGACGTGGCGCGCCGCTGGGTCAAATGGATGAAAGTGGATGGCCGGGGCATTGGCTTGACCACCAAGCGCGCGCTCACGCTGATCGACCGCGGGAAGGAGCCGTTCGAGGCCGGACGCCTTGCCTATCAGGAGAATCCCAGCCGCTCGGCCGGGAACGGCAGCGTCATGCGCTGCCTCCCGGTGGCGCTGCGCTACCACGACGAAATCGAGCGCCTGATTCGGGTCTCGACCCAACAGGCGGCGATCACACATGCCGACGAGCGGTGCACGTGGGCGGCCGCCGCCGTGAACCTCGCCGCGCGCGAGCTGCTGCACGGCAACATCTATTTCATCGACGAAGTGCTGCACCGGATCGGCGATCGCGCCCCGCGACCGCTGCGGGAGGCGCTGCATCGCGTACCGCGGGAGGGCGAAGGCGACCTGCCGATCGCGATCAAAGGAGAAGCGGGCTACGTCGTGCATTGCGTGGAGATCGCGTTCTGGTTCGTCACGCACGACCGGACGCTGGAAGAGGCGCTCATTTTCCTCGCGCAGGCCGGGGGGGACACCGACACCAACGCCGCCGTGGCGGGAGCGTTGCTCGGCGCGCGCTATGGAGAGGCTGGATTGCCGCCGCAGTGGGTCGATCAAATCACCGGAGCGCAGGGAATCGCGCAGCTGGCCGAGCGGCTCGTAACGGCTACTTAGACTTGGGCGGTGGCCGGTAACGCGCGATCCGGTCCATCACATCTCGATCGTTGAACGTGATCGAGACGACACGCCAGTCTTTCGCACCACGCCAGTTGAGCCGGGTAAAACGCCGCTCGTGCGACCACTCCCACATGCTCCGCTCGCGGCGCTGCGGCGGGCCCAACTTCTTTCGCATGTCGTCCTGCGTCCGTTTGAGCAGCGCCACGCTCCCGGAATCGAACAGCGAGATCACGGAGGTCCGGCCTTCGATCACGTTGGCGCTCAAGTAGAAGCGCGCGCTGTCGGCGTCCCGCACCCGCACCGCGCAATCCATGACCTGAGCGGTGTGTTTCATCGTCTGGCACGCGAGGACGTCCTTGTTGGTCTGTGCCATGCCGCGGGCTTTGGTCGCGAAATCCCGATACGCCATCCCGGGCGAAAAGCCTCGATATGCCAGTGAGCGAGCTGGGGGCTTGGCGGGGGAGGCGGCCGCTGGTGCTTGAAGGAGGAGCACGAGCAGGAAAGCATGGGTCATGGCGCCAATATACGAAAAAGCAAACGGGCCCGGTGTGATCCGGGCCCGTCACCACAGCTGTTGCCGCTCGCTCAGACCTTGCGAACGTTCTGCGCTTGCAGCCCCTTCGGACCCTGGGCGACGTCGAATTCGACGTTGTCACCCTCGGCGAGACTCCGGAAGCCCTCGGCCTGGATCGCCGTGAAGTGGACGAACACGTCCGGACCTGACTCCTGCGCGATAAAGCCGAAGCCCTTCGCGTCGTTGAACCACTTCACCTTACCCTTAGCCATATCTGTTCTAACCTCTGCACAATGGGGCTGGGCCCCGAACGGGATCGACCCAGGCCACCGCGGTCCTGGGGCGGGCTCAAACAAAAATCCGCGAGACGTATGGTCCTCGCGGAGCGCAGACAGCCGATGACGGTGCCACGTATGCTTGAACCGCGGCAAAAGGTATGGAGCGTCCTGAAACCTGTCAATTAGGACTGCCGTTTCGTCCTAACTGCAGTATGCTGACAGCTTCATGACAGTTCAGCCAGCCCGTGCCGCTCTTCCGTTCGACGCCGAGGTCCTGTAACCTCAAGCACTACTATAACCGCCGTCGGATGGAGGAGTCCCCATGCTGTTGCACGCGCTACTGTCGTTAGTCACGCTCCAGCAACCCACCAGCACCACCGCACCACAACCAATCGCCAAAGTCGAAGTGCAGCCGAGCGGCGGCGAGGTCCCCATCGGGGGCAAGCTCAAGTTCACCGCCAAGGCGCTTGACGCGGCCGGCAATCCGGTTCCGGGCGCGCAGATCGGATGGTTCGTCGGCGGCGATATCGGTGACGTCGACTCCCTCGGCGAGTTCACGGCCGGTTATCAGGGGTATGCGCGCGTGACCGCGGTCGGATTCGTCCCCGGTGACCAGCACAGCCAGGTGTTCGGCGCATCGTTGGTCCACGTGCTGCCGGAGCCCGCTGCGCGCATCGTTCTGGATTCGCGGCCCACGCGCGTCGTGGCCGGGTCGCGCCTGACGCTCTCCGGCACGGCGTTCTCACGGCACGGCGACAAGCGCTACGACCCGATCACGTTCACCTCGAGCAATTCGCGCATCGCGAGCGTGACGAGCGATGGCCGGCTGCGGGCGGTTGCCGCGGGCCGCGCCACGATTACCGCCTCGTCCGGACCCGCGACCGAAACACTGCCCCTCCAGGTGCTCGCCAACAACGTCGCGCGCGTGACGGTCGAGCCCGCCACGTCCAACGTGCGAGCGGGGGACGTCGTGAAGTTCACCGCGACCCCGCGGACGGCGGCGGGTGGCGCGGTCTCAAACGTCGCGGTGGATTGGGGGGTGACGGCCGGACCAGGTGTGTCGCTCATCGATCCGACCGGCACGTTCGTGGCCGAGCTGCCGGGAACGTACACGGTGACCGCGTCGGTGGGTGGCAGGGCAGGGGACGCGGTCGTGCGGGTCGCGCCGCGCGAAGTAGGGCGCGGCATCGAAGTGCGCGGCCGTGTGCCGATTACGATGAGCACCGCGGAAGTGTGGCTGCACCCGACCGCGCCCTGCGCGTACCTCTCCACGATTGCCGATCGCGTGTACGCGATCGACATCAGTGATGTCACGAAGCCCAAGATCGTCGACTCGATGATGACGAACGCGCGGATCGTGAACGACGTCATGACCACCGAGGACGGGAAGTACGGCGTGTTCTCGCGCGAGGGCGCGTCCGATCGCAAGAACGGCATCGTGGTGTTCGATGCGAGCAACCCGTGTCATCCGAAACCGGTCTCGGAGTACACGCAGACCGTGTCGGGTGGCGTGCACAGCTCGTACGTCTATAAGGGTCACGCGTACATCACCGACGACGCGACCGGGTCGATGCGGGTGATCGACATTCAGGACCCGCTCCATCCGAAGGAGGTCGCGCGCTGGCAGACCGAGCAGACGGAGGCGGGACGCTACCTGCATGACGTGATGGTGGTCGATGGGCTCGCCTATCTCGCGTACTGGAATGACGGCCTGATCATTCTCGACGTCGGCAACGGGATGAAGGGAGGCAGCCCCACGAATCCGCAGCTCGTCTCACAGCTCAAGTACGATCTGAACGCGGTCTATGCGCGTGTCTCGCAGCTGTGGGGGCCGGGCTTTGTGCGCGGCACGCATACCGCGTGGCGGCAGGGCAAGTACGTGTTCGTCGGCGACGAGGTGTACGCCGGACGTCCGTACAAAGGACTGCAGGACGGGAACAACCTGACGTTCGGGCGGCTGCACGTGATCGACGTGTCCGACATCAAGAACCCGAAGGAAGTCGCCTGGTATGAGCCGACGGACGGCGGCGTGCACAACGTCTGGGTAGTCGGCGATACGCTGTACCTCGGGAACTATCAGGGCGGTGCGCGCGCGCTCGATGTCTCGGGCGAGCTGAAGGGCGATCTCCTGCGTCAGGGCCGGGAGATGAGCTGGATCCTGACGGTCGATTCGCTCGGACACCGGCGGGCACCGTTTGCCTGGGGGGCGGTGGTACGCGATGGCAACATCTTCGTTCCCGACATCAATACGGGACTTTGGATTCTGAGACTGGAGCCGAAACAGCAAGCAACACCGTAACAACAAGACGCCAAGACGCCAAGTGGTTGTAAGTCAACCACTTGGCGTCTTGCACTTGGCGTCTTGGTCTTACTGCTGGCTTACTGTCTTTGTGCTGTCCGTCTTGTTCGCGGCTTGCGCATTCCGGAACGCAAGCAGCGCGTCGTCGTATGCCTTGAGCCGCGCGGTCAACGTGGTCGACACCGTAGCCGGATCACGGCCGGCGGTCTTCTCGCAGGTCGACGCGGCGTTCGAGAGCGAATCGAGCCGGGTCGTGAGCTGTTTGGCCAGAATGCGCAGCGAGTCGGCGTATGCCGCGGCCTGCATCTTGGGCCGGCCGCTCGAGATGAAGGACCGCCCGCTGCCGCACAGTCCGCCCAGGCGCCGGGCTGCGCCTTTGCGAGTCGATGAGTCGGCCGACTGCGTCCGGACGACGCGATTCAGGCCGTCACGAATCTGGGCGATGCCACGCGTAGCGGTCTTCAACCCTTCCATGTACCGGATCTGCTCGATCGTCGGCTCCGGAGGGGGCGGGGGCAGCGTAGGCACGGCTGGAGCCGGCGGCTGGGCAGGGACCGCCACCGGCGGCACCGAATCCCGGTTCGTCACCGTATCCTGCTGCAATGTCACAGCGGTGATCAGCATCACGAATCCAACAAGCATCACGGACAGCTCCTCTAACAGTTGAATTAGTGCTCCGTTATTATCCTCGGATGGCTGCTCCCGCAACCTCCCGCATCATGCGGACATTCGAGGATCGCGCCGACGCGCTCGCGCATTTCTTTCAGCGTGCCGGCGAAGCGCCGCGTCTGATCGCTTACGACGACGCCGTCGGTTTGCCGCTCGACCAGGCTCTCGCAGCGCTCGAGTGGACCGCACAGATCGGCATTCTCGCCGCAGAAGATCTCGTGCATGCGGCGCGCCTCAGTCCTGATTCTGCCGCGATTGTCGTCGAGCGTCGCGAAGGCGACAACCGCCTGTTCGTCTACTTCGGCCCGCGCATGGATGCGCCACCCGCGGACCCTTACGAAGGTACCCTGCTGTATGATGAGCCGGGAGTCCGCTCGTACATTTTTGCGCAGCGCGGGCACGCGATCGCCCACTTCCTAAGAGCTACGCACGGTTTGGGCGCGGCGCTGAGTTTGTTATCACGTCGCGCGCCGGAGCTGCGTCACATCCGTCGCTGGACGCAGGCGTTGTTCGCCGAACCCGCGGTCGGTCGTTCGACACAACTTCTCGCCGGCTGGTTTGCGACGAGCGGGGCCGGATTTCTATTCGTTCCCGCCGAGTCAGACCAGCCGTTTGCCTACTGCGAGGTGGCAATAGAGGGGTAAATACCCCAATGTGGGAACGTGCGCACTGTTGATTCACAACTCCACATCGTGTGGATGAAGTCCGGAACAGCTTGCAAGCTTGCGGTTTACTCTCCACAAATGATTCACATCGAAGTGAGCTAACCCGAAGAAACATCGGCACTTGCGCGTTTTTGAGTGCCCCCTATATTCACCTCACGCGCGATGGAGGGAAGGGTTGGGACCTGGCGTCCTAACAACGCCTTCAAAGCGAGTCCGAACGGAAATTCCGGGGAGGGCGCCGATGCAACCAAGGGCTCAGGCGCTCGTTGATCCGGGAGTCAACTCACCGGGTCGGACAGCTGGGGCCAGTCGCGTTGCCCTAGCCACGTCGAAATGGTGCCTCGACGTGCAGTGCGGAAGGTCGGTCCGCGACCCGATCTGACCCGTAGCACTCACATTGGTGAACCGAGCGACCCGACGGGGTTGTTTGGGGATGGAAGCCGGAGCCTCTGCTTGCCCTACCGAGGACGAAACAGTCCATAGGTGGCGACAGAGAGAAGAACGAAGGGCGCAAGCCCTCGACTCCGGGTAACCAATGTGTCGGAGCCCCCGGGCGCGCCTATCGAGCCGTCCCGGGGGCTTCGTATTTGTATACGGTTTTACCAGCCAGCACGGTCATCACGACACGCGCTCCTACGACTTCTTCAGGGGCGACGGTCATAACGTCCCGATCCAGCACCACGAAGTCCGCATACTTCCCAGCGGTCAGCGAGCCGCTTTCGTTCTCCATGAACGCCGCGTACGCCGGCCATAGCGTGATCGACCACAGCGCCTCCTGCCGCGTCGTGCGCTGCTCCGGCATCCAGCCGCCGGCTGGAAAGTTCTCCGCATCCTGTCTGGTCACGAATGAGTGAAACGAGATCAGCGGGTTCACGGCCTCGACCGGGAAGTCAGATCCGTTTGGAATCACCACCCCGGTATTGAGCAGTGAGCGCCACGCGTACGCACCCTGCGCGCGCGCCCACCCGAGCCGGTTCGGAACCCAATACATGTCACTGGTCTGATGGCTGCCTTGCATGGATGGAATGACATCGAGCTCGGCGAAGCGCGGAATGTCCTGGTAGCGAAGAATCTGAGCGTGCTCGATGCGAAACCGATGGTCGGCCGTCGGGACTTCGTGGAACGCGGCCTCGAACTGATCCAGCACGATGCGGTTCGCGCGGTCGCCAATGGCATGGACGTTGACCTGGAAGCCTGCCCGGAGCGCGCGCACCGCCACGCTGTTGATGCGCTCGGGCGGTGTCGTCAGCAATCCGATATTGCCGGGATCGTCGCTGTATGGCTCGAGCAGCGCGGCTCCGCGGCTGCCGAGCGCGCCGTCGGCGGTGATCTTGATCGAGCGGATCCAGAGCCGGCCTTCGTAAAGCGCCTTCTGTGGGCCGCGCCGCATGAATGCGTCGAGTACGGAGTCGCTCGCGCGAATCATCACATAATTGCGCAGGTTGTACCGGCCTTCCTTGGCGAGCTCCTCGTAGACCGCTATCCCTTCGGGACCAACGCCGGCGTCGTGAATCCCGGTCAGCCCCCAGCGGTTGGCTTCCGCGATGGCCGCGAGCGTCTGCTCCCGTAGCTCCGCGCGCGATGCCGCCGGGATCACGCGGCCGACGATTCCCTGCGCGTTGTCCACGAGGACGCCCGTAGGACTATTGGCAGAGTCGCGAATGAACCGGCCGCCGCTCGGGTCCGCCGTCGCCGCCGTCACCTGGGCGAGCTCGAGCGCTTTCGCGTTGACGAGCGCCGCGTGTCCATCGACGCGCGTCAGATACACGGGATTGTTTGGGACGGCTCGTGAAAGCGCGGCGTGCGTGGGGAACCGCGTGTCCGCCCAATCATTCTGATCCCAGCCCCGCCCACGAATCCACTCCCCCGGCCGCGCGGTCTTCGCTCGCTCGGCCACCCGCGCGATCACCTCATCGTACGACCGCGTTCCGACCAGATCGACGGTGCGCAACGCCTGACCCAGTCCGAGCAGATGCGCGTGCGCGTCCACCATGCCGGCGATGACGGTCCTGCCCGTGAGGTCGAGCCGCTCCGTGCGCGGGCCCGCGAGCGCCAACGCGCCGCGGTTGCTGCCGACAAACGCAATCCGGCCGCCTCGCACCGCCAGGGCCTCGGCGACGGGGCGATTCACGTCCGATGTGTAGATGCGGGCGTTCGTGACGATGAGGTCAGCCTGCTGCAGGGTGAGCGCGAGCAACAGCATCATGAGCGGAGTCTCGGAAGGTTGGTGTCGATTTCGTGCGTCTTGTGAAACGGCAGCCGGGGCGCGCGAATCGGAACGAGATGGGCGATCGAGTTGGCATAAAACTCGAGCAGCGGCCGGCCTTTCGGCAAGACGACGAGCGTGTTGCCGTCCGCGACGACCAGCCGCCGCATGCGCAGCATCCGCCACGCCCGATCCCAGATCTCCGCGATCCGAGCGCCGCCCCGTACCACCTTGCCGTTGACCTCCTGCAGCCGATCTCGCAGCTGGTCCATGCGCTCCAGCAGCGCGTCCCTGGTGATCGCCGTCTGCTCAAAGGATAGCAGGGCCGCCGCGGCCAACGGCACCGGGGTTACCGGGATGATCGCGCCGATGCGTGCCAGCATGCTGCGCGCGAGATGCTCGAGCTCCGTGAGCCGGCGCTCCTTGGCGGAGCGCAAAACGCCATCCGGCGCGGTGCGCAGCCATTCCCGCAGCGAGAGCGGCGTACCGAAGTTCACCGCGACGCGGCCGTAGCGCTTCAGCCGCCCCGTGAGCAGCCGCATCGTGTTGCTCGCGAGATAGGACAGGACGGTGCCGAGCTGCGACAGGCGGGCGGGGCGGTCCTGCTCGTCGATGAGCTCCCGAATCAGCGAGCGGTCCTCGAGTACGCGGTCGTAATTCAGCCCCACCGGCACGAGCCAGATGTCGCGGTCGAACTCGGGATCGAGCAGCGTGCGAACGATGTAGTCGAGCAGCCCGAGCTTTGGCGCGCGCAGCTTCCCGTCACGCGAGAGGCCGCCCTCCGGGAAGATGCCCTGGGTCACGCCGTTGCGTGTGATGAGCTGGACGTAGCGCTCCAGGACCGTGTGGTACAGCGGCTCCCGGAACCGGCGCCGGATGAAGTAGGCTCCGAAGTTCTTGAACACATACTCGAGCGGCCAGGCGCGCGCCCACTCACCGACGGCGTAGCTCACGTGCACGCCGCGCGCGAGCACGTATGCGACGACGACGTAATCGGCGTTCGAGCGGTGGTTCATCAGGTACACGACCACATCGCGCTTGGGGATGCGCTCGAGCGCGGCCTCGTCCTGATAATCGACGCTCACCTTGTAGAGCAGATTGACTAGAATCTTCGCGGCGTTGTATCCGAGCTTGTAGTACGAGAGGACGTTGAAGTGCGGGATGATTTCGTCGAGATACTTGCGAACCTGGCGGCGCACCGTCTTCTCGGTGAGCCCGTGCTCGGCCATGTGCGTCTGAACCGCGGCCGTGATCACGGGATCGTCCGCGAGCGCCCGGCGCGCCAGCCGGGGCTCCTGCTTCTTGTAGCGGCTTAAGCGAGCGCGGAACTCGTGAATGAGCCTCCCTCCTTCTTGAGCTGCGCGTAGCCCATCCCCTTGAGTCGAGAGATGCGCATACTCATGGGCGGGTGCGTCGCGAAGCGGTCCGCCAGCCAGCCCTCGCGGTTCGTGAGCCGGTGCCCCAGCGGATCGACAATGCAAAGATGCGCGCACCCCCGCTTGATCGCGGCCGTCGGCGCGGCTGCCGTTTCGATCTTCTCCAGCGCGCTCGCCAACGCCAGCGGATTGCGTGTGAACTGCGCGCTCATGGCGTCCGCCAGATACTCGCGCCGCCGGCTCACGGCCAAGGTCAGAAGCTGGCTGACGAGCGGCGCGACGAGCCACGAGATCACCCACAGCGCCAGCAGAATCGCGAGCAAGGGCCCGGCGTTCTTGGATTTGCCTCGGCCTGCCCCGCCACCTCCGCCCCCGCCGCGGACGGGGAACGAGCCCGCGCGCATCATCCGACCCACGCCTTCGCGCACAAGCAGAATCGCGCCGACCAGTGCGGCGAGCGTGGTCATCAGTCGGACATCGAGATTCTTCACGTGGCCGAGCTCATGGGCGATCACCGCCTGGAGCTCGTCGCGGGTGCAGAGCCGCAGGAGCCCGCGCGTCACCGCCACGTGCGAGTCGCTCGGATCGTGACCCGTCGCAAACGCGTTGGGGTCGTCATCCGGGATGATCCAGGTGCGCGGCCGCGCCACGCCGGCCGCGATCGCCATCTCGTCCACGACGTTGGCGAACTGCCGCTCGCTGTCGGTCTGGGGCGTCACCAGCTCCTGCGCGCCGGTCGCCCACAGCACCTTCTCGGGACCGGTCTTGTAGATGTACCGCGCCAGAATGATCGCGAGCCCCGTGACCGCGATGCCCAGCCACGGGAACGGATGCTGCCCCTCGAGCGCCCAGATGATGTCCGCGCCGAAGCCCAGCCACGCGAAAAACAGCACGAAGCCAATCACCAGCCAGGTCGTGCGCCGGCGATTGGCTTCCTGCTGTTGAAACAGGTTACCGTCTGGAGAGGTCAACCTGCGGCACCGCGCGTTCGGCTTGGTCCTCGATCTCCCACAGATCCGTCGGGGATGCGTGGGCTAACCCAGCGACGAGGGTCGTGGGGAATTGCTGCTGCTTGGTGTTGTACTGCGTCGCCGTGTCGTTGTAGAGCTGCCGGGCGAACGCGATCCGGTTTTCCGTGGACGACAGCTCCTCCTGGAGCTGGCCGATATTGCCCGTCGCCTTGAGCTGCGGATAGCGCTCAACCGTCACCAGCATGCGGGACAGCGCGCCCGACAGCGCGTTCTCGGCCTGGCTGATTTGCTTCATCGCCTCCGGCCCCGACGCATTGACCTTCACGGCCTGATTCCGTGCCTGGATCACCGCCTCGAGCGTCGAGCGCTCGAAGTCCATCGCGCCCTTCACGGCGTTGACGAGATTCGGAATCAGATCGTGCCGGCGCTTGAGCTGCACGTCGATCTGCTTGAACGCATTGACCGTCTGATTCTTGAGAGAAATCAGACCGTTGTACGCGCCGATCATCCAGAGACCGGCGACCACCAGCACTACCAGCAGCACCCACATCTTCAGGACTCCGTGTTGGAGATGGTAATCTGTATTACGTGCTGTGCGGCAGGAGTTTCGCGATCGCCTGGCGAATCGTCTCTGCCAGCCCGTGCGCGTCGGACCCCAGGCGCGCCAGCGGGTGGTCGGCGTCGACGTGCAACTCGATGCCGCGCGTGACGGGAATGCGGCGCCAGGTCGTCGGCCCAAGCGCCTCCTTCACGGCGTCGCGCGTCAGCCAGGCGGTGAGCGCCCGTCCGGACCGGCCGCGCGGCATGCCCTCGGCGCCCTTGAGCGGCAGACGGTCGGGCGGAAGCAGTGACGCGCCCAGCACCTGCGCGCAGCGGCGTTCGAGCACGTCGCCCGTCTGGTCGTGCATGTCCTTCGTGATCGCCGCCAGCGTGGCACCCTCCATCTGCCGCAGCTTGATCGCGAGCAACTGGAGAAAGTGGCGGTAGGAGTAGGTGGCCGCGGTGCCGCGACCTTCCGGCGGGCTCACCAGACCCCGGGTGACGTAGAACCGAATCGTGCGCTCGCTGGGCGCGGCCCGCGCGGCGGCATTGATCGGCGTCACGGCCGAGGCATCGAGCACGGCCCCGACCAGCACCGACAAGTCCCGCAGGTTCCAGGGCGCGAGGTTCCGGTACTCGCGCAACACGTGCAAGGGATCGGCGTGCGCGACCGTAGTCGTCATGCGTCCATCGCACCCGACGAGCGATTGCTTTGAATCACCTGTGCCACCCAGTCCGCTACCTGTTGAAGGTTAAACGGTTTGCGGAGCACGAAGCAGCGGTGATGCTCGAGCCAGGTGCGCACTTCCTCGGCCTCCGCGTCGCCGGTCATGATCGCGATTCGCCCTTCCAGCCGGGGCCAGCGGTGAATGATCGCGAGGTACAGCGCCAGCCCGGACATCGTCGGCAGTTGGATGTCGAGCAGGAGCGCGTCCGCATCGTCGGCCGTGAGGAGCTCGTACGC
>Ga0137428_1000054_pt1 | contig 52453 bp, 53 predicted proteins | sample EasRivERMZT718_2_FD_102305 | JGI IMG/M metagenome (GOLD analysis project Ga0137428, IMG submission 102305) | Soil microbial communities from meander-bound floodplain in the East River, Colorado, USA - East River MetaG ERMZT718_2 | ecosystem: Environmental > Terrestrial > Soil > Floodplain ...
GCGAAGAAGGTCGCCGAGCAGTACGCGGGGCAGATCGCCTGCGAAGACAAGATCGTGGACAACACGGCGATGCAGCTCGTGCTCAAGCCGGAGCAGTTCGACGTGATCGTCACGACGAACCTGTTCGGCGACATCCTGTCCGATGAAGCGGCCGGCCTGATCGGCGGGCTGGGGCTCGCGCCCGGCGCCAACATCGGGACGCACGCGGCGATCTTCGAGCCGGTGCACGGCTCGGCGCCGGACATCGCGGGGAAGGGCATCGCTAATCCGTCTGCGCAGCTGCTGGCGGCGGCGATGATGCTCGATCATGTGGGAGAGCTCGACGCGGCGAAGCGGCTACGCAGCGCGCTCGAGGCGACGATCGTGAAGGACAATGTCCGGACGCCGGATCTGGGGGGACGTGCTTCTACGGCCGAATTCGCCCGCGCCGTGGTCAAGCGGGTTGGGTCCTAGCCACCCGTGCGCCAAGTGTGGCGAGGGCACGCCCGGGATCGCGATCGGGGGCCTGTGCCAGAACTGCCTGCGGCTGCTGCATCGCCGTGCCACGCGGGTCGCCCGCCTGGTGTCGCTCGGCACGACTCTGCCGCTCGCGGTGAATGTCGGCATGGCCCTGCCGGTGGAGCAGACCGCCCGGCTGGTGGGCGCGGCCTGCATCCTTCTGTGGTATGTGTTGACGTTTCAGATCGCCAAACGGGTGACGCTGGAGTTCCTGAAATGAAGCTATCGGGTATCGGGTATCGGGTATCGGCGGCTCTGCTGCTCCTCGCGGCGCCGCTTTCGGCACAGACATCCCTTTCTATCTATAGAGACGGCCGCGTCGTGGTGCGGCGCACGCTGCCGCAGGCGCTGCAACAGGGCCGCAACGCGCTGACGTTGCGACTCGAAGGTTTGGATCCAGCGACGCTCTTTTCACCGGACACTGCCGTTGCCGTGAGCTCGGCGACGGTGCGTTATCCCAGCACGGCAACAGACGCCTTGGCTCGCGCGATCGGCCAGACCCTTTCATTTGTGCGGGCGAAAGGCGACACCATTCGCGCGACGGTGGTGCGGGCCGATCCCCCCCAGTTCAGGCTTTCGGATGGACGTTTGCTACTCGGGATGCCGGGTGAGCCGCTATTTCCTGCCGAGCTTGTGAGGTCGACGCCGGAGGCACAGGTCGTGCTCGAGGCGTCGCGGGCCCGTCAACGGACGGAGCTGGCCTACGTCGCGCAGGGGATGTCGTGGGAGGCGCTCTATCAGGTTGTTCTCATAGGCTCGCGGGTGTCGATCTCAGGGACGGCCACGATTACCTCGCAAGCGCTTCAGGTGGACAGCGCCGACGTTCAGCTTGTTGCGGGCGCGATTCGGCGCACCCGCCAGGAGAAGTCGTACCAGCCGGGAGTCGCGGGCCGCATGCAGCTTGATGCGGTTACCGTAACCATGCCCGGCGCGACTTCAGAAGAAGCGGTTGGCGAGACGCATGTGTATCAGCTTCCCAGCCGCCTGACGATTGAACCCAACGTCCCCTCTACAACCGCGCTGTTCCCGCGCAGCTCCGCGCCGGTGGCCCAGGAGCTGATCGTTCCCGGCGTGCTGCCGTGGCGTGGGTGGATTGGACAGAATCCCGAGCCCAACCGCGTTCCCGTGCAGGTGTGGTATACGATCAAGCGCGCGTCCAAGACCTCATTCGGTGATCGGCCGCTGCCCGCCGGCACCGTGCAGCTCTACGAGGCCGACTCGAGTGGCCGCATGCAGCTCATCGGCGAGGCGGCGAATGATCACACCGCTCCCGGCCGCGACCTGCGCTTGCAGTCCGGCGACGCGTTCGACATCACCGCCGAGCGCGTGCAGACCGACTACACTCAGGAACAAGTGCCGCCGGAGCGCCGCAACATGCAGCCCCGGCAGCGCGTGACGGCGGCGTATCGGGTCACGATCGCGAATGCGAAGGCGCAAGCGGTGACAATCGACGTGCGCGAGTCCCATTTCGGCGCCTGGAAGATCGTGGAGAGCAGCGTGCCGGCTGAGAAGCTCTCGTCCACCGAATCGCGGTTCCGCGTGCAAGTCCCGGCGCAGGGTGAGGCCACGTTGACGTACACGGTGCAACTCGAGTCATGACCTGCCAGATCGTGCACATCGGCGATCTCCACTTTGGTGGCGTCGCCGACATTCCCGTGGTCGAGGCGTTGGAGCGTGCCCTTCCCGATCTGCGTCCTGACGCGATCGTGATCGGCGGCGATCTCTCGCAGCGCGCCCGGCACGGCGAGTTCCAGCGTGGGCGCGCGTTCGTCAATCTCGCGCGCGAAACCGCGCCCGTGCTGGTGATCCCCGGCAACCACGACGTGCAGTGGTGGCGCCGGCCGTTCCTGCCGTTCGGCAAGGACGCCGTGTACGAGAAGTATCGCAGCTACTTCGGCGCGGACCTCACACCGACGCTGACGATCCCCGGGGGAGCGATCATCGCCTCGGCGCTGACGGCGCACGGTGTCGCGTGGGGCTCGCTCACGCCGCGGGTGCGCGATATCGCCGTGAAGGGCCATCTCCCCAAAAAGGAGATCCAGCGCGTGCACAGCGTGTTCGCCGGTGCCGACGCCGGCCTGCCGCGCATCCTCGTCGTGCACCACAACGTGCTGCGCGGCGAGCTGTCGGAACGCATGGGCCTCGCGCGCTGGCGCACCGCCCAGAAACGGATCGTCGCCGCGGGCACCGACGTGGTGCTGTGCGGGCACGACCACCAGGAAGGCGCCGAGATGCTCGACGGCAAGGTGGTGGTTTCGACCGCCGGCACGCTGTCGACGCGGGCGCGGGGCGGGCGGCCGGTCTCGTTCAACTTCGTCACGATCGACCCCGCCGCTGTCCAAGTCACCTTCTTCCGGTGGGACGCTGGAAAGCAGCGGTTTCAGCCTTCAGATACGGCGGCATTTGCCCGTTCGAAAACGCCCACTCCCCAGCTACAAGCGGCCCAGTAGGACGCCAAGACGCCAAGTTGCAAAGTGGTCTCAAGACGCCAGCTTGTAGCTGGGCTTGCGACTGTCACTGGCACTTGCAGCCACTTGTAACTTGGCGTCTTGGCGTCTTCTCTAGGAGCTTGTAACTGATGACTTCGAAGTTCCAAGGCGTGGATTTCTATAACATCGATGGTCTTCTCAGCGAAGAAGAACGCGCAATTCGTGACACTGTCCGCGAATGGGTGGATGAGCATCTGATGCCGGTGATTGGCGAGGCTTACGTCGCCGGCAAATTTCCCAAACAGCTGATCCCCGGCATGGCCGAGCTCGGCCTGTTCGGCGCGAACTTGCCGGAAGAGTACGGCTGCGCGGGACTCAATAACGTCGCCTATGGGCTCATCATGCAGGAGCTCGAGCGCGGCGACTCGGGCGTGCGCTCGTTCGCGTCGGTGCAGGGCGCGCTCGTGATGTATCCGATCTACGCCTTCGGCTCCGAAGAACAAAAGAAGGAATGGCTGCCGCAAATGGCGAGCGGGAAAGTGATCGGCTGCTTCGGACTCACCGAGCCCGATTACGGCTCCAATCCCGCCGGCATGATCACCGTCGCCAAAGAAACGAATGACGGTTGGGTCCTGAACGGCGCCAAGATGTGGATCACGAACGGCTCGGCGGCGCACGCGGCGATCATCTGGGCCAAGACGGGAACGCTGGACGACGCCGATTCCATCCGCGGCTTTATCGTGCCGACCGACACCAAGGGATTCTCCGCCAAGGACCAGAAGGGAAAACTGTCGCTGCGCGCGAGTGACACGAGCGAGCTGGTGCTCCAGGACGTCCACGTCCCGAAGGCCGCGCTCCTCCCGAAGTCAGGCGGGCTCAAGTCACCCCTGATGTGCCTGACCGCGGCGCGCTATGGGATCTCGTGGGGCGCCGTCGGTGCCGCGATGGCGTGCTACGACGAGGCGGTCAGCTACGCCAAACAGCGCGTGATGTTCGGCAAGCCGATCGGCGGCTTCCAGCTGCAGCAGGCGCGGCTCGCCGACATGCTGACGGAGATCACCAAAGCGCAGCTGCTGTGTGTCCAGCTGGGCCGTCTCAAGGACGACGGGAAGTCGACCCCGCAGCAAGTCAGCCTCGCCAAACGCAACAACGTGAGTATGGCCACCGACATCGCCCGGGAGACCAGGCGGCTGCTGGGCGCGAACGGCATCCTGGCCGAATACCAGGCGATGCGGCACCTCGCAAACCTCGAATCGGTGTATACCTACGAAGGCACGCACGACATCCATACCCTGATCCTGGGCCAGGAAATCACAGGGCTATCGGCATTCAACTAGAAACCGCGCTGTGGCAGCGCCCGTTAGGACAGCCATGAGTCTCGCTTTCCTGTTCTTGATCGCACAAACGCAGGCCGCAACTCCAGCTCCGCTTCCGCAGCGTCTCATCGATCTCCTGGAACTCTCCCCGAGCGAACACAAGATGGGGGCGTTCGTCCTCGCCGCGCCGCAGGAGCTCACGATCAACGCCGTCGCGGCCGAGCCGTGGCCGGACCGGTTGCGTAGCCGTGGGGACGAGCATTGGGAGGACGACGAGCAGACCACGTGGCCCGCCGCTGCCTGGATCGTCGACGCGCGCACCCGCGAGGTTGTCTGGGACGTGCGGTCGGCGGAAACGCGGCGCGAATCCAACGGGCTGCGCCGCTTTGCTGGCACGGTCCGCCTCCCCGCCGGCACGTACGAAGCCCATTACGCCTCTTATGCTGCGTCCTCGGTCTCGTTCAACGACGGCGACATCAATCGCAGCATCGAGGACATCGTGCGGCTCGGCCGCCGCGCCCAATCGGGCGGCCCCTATGTCGAAAACGGGTTGTACAAGGAATTCGCACTGCGAATCACGGGGAACGGGCGCAGGGCGTCACCTGAAGATCTCGAGACGGCACGCTCGGCGTTCACCGGGTCGGCGATCGCGAGGATTGTGCCCCATCCGAATGAATCCGTGCGCAAGGGCTTTGAGATCACTCGGCCAACCGACGTCGAGGTCTACTCGATCGGCGAGTTGACCATCGACAAGGAATACGATTACGGCTGGATCATGAACGTGGACACGCATCAGCGCGTCTGGGTGATGTCGTACGTCGATACAGATCCGGCGGGCGGGTCATCAAAGAACCGTGTGGCGCGCGAAACGATCCGGCTGAAGCCAGGCCGGTATGTCGCGTATTTCGTGAACGACGAATCCCACCACCCGGACGATTGGAGTCGCGTCCCCCCGACCGATCCCGAATTCTGGGGACTCACGCTGCGCGTCGCGAATTCCGCTGCGCGCGCCGCCGTGAAGCCGTTCGACTATGAGCCCGTCCCCGCGGGACAAACGATCGTCTCCATGATCGGCGTGGGTGATGACGAACTGCGCTCGGAAGGGTTCGTGCTGAAGCGCCCGATGGACGTGCGCATCTACGCGATCGGCGAGGGTACGAGCCGGATGGTGGACTACGCGTGGATCTTCGATGCCGAGCATCGCAAGCACGTGTGGACGATGACCCTGGACAACACCCAGCATGCGGGCGGCGGCGAGAAGAACCGGCTGTTCGACGGCGCCGTGCATCTTCAGCCGGGCACGTACCAGGTGTACTATCGCAGCGACGACTCGCACTCCGCGGGCGACTGGAACAGCGCCCCGCCGGCCGAAGCGAAGTATTACGGCGTGAGCGTGTTCCCGGCGAACCGGCGGTTGAATCCGGCCGACATCGGACCGTTCGTGCGCCCGGGCCGGGGGGGGGGCACCAGCGTTCCCGTTGCGGAGCTGACGCCGATGGGCAATGACGAGGACGCCCGCAAGACATTCGAGCTTGAGCGCGAGACGAAGCTGCGCGTCTATGCCCTGGGCGAGGGCCGGGACGGCGAGATGTTCGATTACGGCCGCATCGAAGACAGCAATGGCAACGTGGTATGGCAGATGCGATTCGACGAGACCGAGCCCGCGGGCGGAGGTGAGAAGAACCGCATGTTCGACGGCGTGATCACACTCCGCGCCGGCACCTACGTCCTGCGCTACTATTCCGACGGCTCGCACTCGCACGCCGACTGGAATGACGACCCACCGGACGATCCCGAGAGTTGGGGCATCAGCGTGTTCCGAACGGGGACGCGCTAACGTAGCTTTCGGGCCTTATGAGAATCGCGGTGTGCATCAAGCGCGTTCCCGATTCGGAAACGCGCGTCAAGATCGCTGCGGACGGTAAAAGTCTCGACGAAGCCGGGGTGAAATTCGTCATGAACCCCTATGACGAATTCGCCGTCGAAGAGGGTCTGCGGCGGGGCGAGGTCACCATTTTGAGCCTCGGTCCCGCGGCGGCCCAGGAGACAATCCGCACCGCGCTCGCCATGGGCGCCGATCGCGGCGTGCTGCTGCAGGCCGAGAAGATTCCCGCCGATCCGTTCGAAGCCGCCAAAGTCATCGCCGCCGAGCTGAAGAGCACGAGCTGGGACCTGATCCTGTTCGGCCGCATGGCGATCGACGATTACAACCACCAGGTGGGTCCGCTCGTCGCCGAGCTGCTCGGTCTCCCGTGCGTGACCGCGGTCTCGCATCTGGAGATCGAGGGATCGAAGGGCGTCGCCGAGCGCGAGATCGAAGGCGGCATCGAGGTGGTCGAGTTTCCCCTCCCGGCCGTCCTGACTGCCGACAAGGGTCTGAATGAGCCGCGCTATCCCGCGCTCAAGGGCATCATGGCTGCCAAGAAGAAGCCGCTCGAGGTGAAGCCGGTGCAGGTCGGGGGTGGCAGCTTCGACGTCGTCGCGCTCACACCGCCGCCCGAGCGGAAGGAAGGGCGGATCGTGGGTGAGGGCGTTGGCGCCGTGCCGGAGCTGATCCGCGTGCTGCGCGAGGAAGCGAAGGTCCTGTGAACAAAGTCCTCGCGGTGCTCGAGCAGCGCGACGGCACCCTGCGCAAAGTCTCGTTCGAGGTCGTGACGGCCGCCCGGCGCCTGAGCTCGGCGGTTGATGCGGTCGTCTGCGGCTCCACCGGGCCCGAGGGATGCGCCACTGCGATCGCGGAGCGCGCGAAGTCGGGGGGGGGCGGCTACGGCGCCCTTGTGTTCGCCGCGACCGCGACCGGCAAGGACCTCGCGCCACGTGTCGCCGCAAAGCTCGGCGTGGGAGTGGCGGCGGATGTCACCGATCTCGCCGTCGAAGGAGACACGATCGTTGCCACGCGGCCTGTGTACGCGGGCAAGGCAATGCAGAAGATCCGCGTGCTCGGTACGCCGGCGGTGGTATCGGTTCGGCCCAACGTGTTCACCGCTGACGCGCAGGCGTCGCAGGTGAAGCCTGAGACGCTCTCCGTGCCGTCCCCGGGACGCGTGGTCGTGCGCGAGATCAAACCGGCGCCCGCGGGAATGCTCGACGTCGCCGAGGCGCAGATCATCATTTCAGGCGGCCGCGGCTTGAAGGATCCCGCCAACTTCAAGGTGCTCGAGGAGCTCGCCAAGGCGTTCGGTGAGCGCGCCGCGGTGGGCGCTTCGCGCGCCGTCGTGGATGCGGGCTGGCGCACCCATGCGGACCAGGTCGGACAAACCGGCAAGACCGTGAGCCCGTCACTCTACATTGCCGTCGGCATTTCGGGGGCGATCCAGCACCTGGCGGGCATGCGGACCTCGAAAGTCATCGTGGCGATCAACAAGGACAAAGACGCGCCGATCTTCAAAGTCGCGGACTACGGAATCGTCGGAGATCTCTTTGAGATCGTTCCCAAGCTGACCGAGGAGATCCGCAAGCTGCATGGCTAAGATCGTTCCCGCCCACTACCAGCCGCCCCTTCCACTCGAGAAGCTCATTCTGAAAGACGGCGCCGAAGGTGCCGGCGATCGCATGGATCTCGACGTCTTGATCGTCGGAGCAGGTCCGGCGGGGCTTGCGTGCGCGATCGAGCTGGCGCGCCTTGGCAAGGCAGACGGGATGGAGCTCAACATCGGGGTGCTCGAGAAGGCCGAGGCGCTCGGTGAGCACTCGCTCTCCGGGGCGGTCGTAAACCCGCGGGCGTTGCGCGAGTTATTCCCAGATCTGAAGGACACGGACTTCCCGTTCCGTGGGCCGGTAACGAAGGAAGCGGTCTACCTCCTGACTCCCAACTCCAAGATCCGACTTCCAACGCCTCCCACAATGCACAACCGCGGCTATTACGTCGCCTCGCTCTGCGAGATCGTGCGTTGGCTCGGGGCCAAGGCCGAAGAGTTGGGCGTCACCGTGTTCACCGGATTCCCGGCGGCGCAGCTGCTGGTGCAGGGCGAGGCCGTCGCCGGCGTCCGCACGGCGCCTACAGGTCTCGACCGTGAAGGCAAACCCACCGCCGGTGTGACGGGGGGGGCCGCGAACGATCTGGTCGCGAAGGTGACCGCGCTCGCTGAGGGGACGCGCGGGTTACTCGCGCAGGCGTGGTGCCAATGGCAGAACGTCCCGTCGGAGAATCCCCAGATCTTCGCGCTCGGCGTGAAGGAGCTGTGGGAGACCAAGCACTCACTCGATCGCGTGATCCACACGCTGGGCTGGCCGCTGCCCACAGACGCCTTCGGTGGCAGCTTTGTCTATCCGCTCGAGCCGAATCTGGTCGCGCTCGGCCTGGTGGTGGGGCTCGACTATCGCGATGCCGCGCTCGACGTGCACGCGCTGGTCCAGCGGTTCAAGCAGCACCCGCTGATCCGCGACCTGCTCGCCGGTGGCGAGATGGTCGAATGGGGCGCCAAAACGATTCCCGAAGGCGGGTTCTACTCGCTGCCGGGGCAGCGCTCGGGTGAAGGGGTCGTCCTGCTGGGCGACGCCGCCGGGTTCGTGGATGTGCCGTCGCTCAAGGGCATCCACTACGCCATGCAATCGGGGATGTACGCGGCGCGCGCTATCTTCCAGCATCTCAAGACCGGCGCCGATCTGGGTGAGTACGATCGCCTGGTGAACCAGTCCTACATCGCGAGCGACCTGCGCCGCACCCGCAACATGCGCCTCGCCTTCCGCGACGGATTCTATTTCGGCGGGATCCAGGCGGCGTTGATGACTTTGACCGGCGGGCGGTTCCCGGGCGGCACGTACCGGATGCACGCGGACGCAGATGTGCCGCGGCGCGTCGAGCCACATGCAGATGCGCCGGCGCCCGCGGGGGGGGGAGGGGGAATCAGCAAGGTCGATGCGGTCTTCAAGTCCGGGAACGCGACGCGCGACACGATCCCGAATCATCTGATCGCCGCGCAGGACATCCCGGCGGAGGTCGCCGACTTCTATTCGCACATGTGTCCGGCCGGAGTCTACGAACGCGGCGAGGGGGGGGGAGTGCGGATCAACGCACCCAACTGTGTCGATTGCAAAGCGACGGATGTGCTGGGGCCCCGTTGGACGCCGCGCGAAGGCGGCAGCGGTCCGAAATACAAACGGATGTGACTAGGGGAGCGATTCTTCGTAGTAGCGGCGGGCCCGCTCCAGCAGGGCAGTGCTCACGGATGGCAGATTGCGCTGGACCCATAGCATGGTCCGTTGTCCGCTCGGGAACCGCTGTTCGCCACTGTCCCGATGCCGGCTGAACCCCACCATCTGCGAGAGCGGCACGCCGAAGACATCGCGGCTCGCCGCGTCCAAGGCCACTCGAAACCGCTCGTCGTCGGACGTGCCGAGAATGTCCGAGTGGGTGCGGCCGATTTCCTCCAGTGGCCCCTGGTAGGCATGATCGTGATGCACGTCCAGCATGTAGCTGCAGAACAGGGAGAACGGATACAGGCGGGCGAGCTCGTTCCAGTAGTCTTCGAGACGAATGGCGGCCTCCTGCTTACCCTCTTGCCACAGCACATTCACCATCTCGCCATACGCTCGCGTCGTACCACGCCCGAACGCCCGTACCCGCTCGAACACCGCGCCGATCGCGCGACGGAAGTCCTCCCAATCCGGCGCGTCGTTGCGCATGAACTTGCGCAGCGTCACCTCCGCGTCGTGCAGTTCGAGCTGTCCTGACTTCAGGAAGGTGCCGGGATCGAGGTCGTCCTCGCGCAGGCGCGCGAGAAACAAGTCGGTGTGTAGTGGAGTTGCGATGACGACGACGCCATTGCCGCGCCGCAGGCCCGTCTCCAAGTACAGCGTGACGGCATCCGTGAGGGCCTGCGGGTCGCGATGCAGCTGTGCAAAGTGCCGGTTGACCGGAGCTTCGATCAAGAGCGCACTGACAAGGGGTGGCGTCATCTAGAAGACTCGCCCATGGGCGAAGAGTAGGATTGGCCAATTCGGCCGACAATAAGTCTTTTGACCATCTGTCTCCTCCATCCGATGGACTAGCCCGTTGGTAGAAACGGCTGAAAACTGAGCTTGATCCCGTCCACGATGAATTGCACCGCGATCGCGCTCAGCACCAGGCCCATGAGACGCGTGAGGATGCGCATGCCGGTCTGGCCGAGCCGGCGCTCGACCAGCGTCGCGCCGGCGAGCACGAAGTAGCTGATCAACGAGGTCAGGACGACGGACACGTACACCGCCGCGGTCGCGGCGGGCACCTTGGCGCCCAGCGCGAGGACCATGACCGTCGAGATCGCGCCCGGACCCGCGAGCATCGGAACGCCCAGCGGGATGATCCCGATGTCCTCTTTCTGAATGCCCTCCGCTTTCTCGACCGGCGTCTCGCGCTGCTTGCTCTGGCGCGCCTGCACCATGTCGAGCGCGTTGAGGCCGATCAGCACACCGCCGGCGATCTTGAACGCGCCGATCGTGATGCCGAAGATCTTGAAGATCAAGCTGCCGCCCAGCGCGAACGCCGTGAGCGTGATCGCGCAGGTCCAGGCGGCGCGGCGCGCCTGCACGCGGCGCTGTTCGGGCGTGTCGCGCGCCGTCATCGCGAGGAAGGTGGGGATGACGGCGAACGGGTCCACGATGAACAGGACCGACGTGAAGATGAGCAGCAGCTCCATCACGCGCTGATTCATCGGGAGACTAGAGCGCGACCTGGACGACGCGGTCTTTGCCGGACTTCTTCGCGTCGTACATCGCCTGATCGGCGCGGCGGAGCAGGTCGTCCGTGCTCGCGTCCGTGGCGGTGCACGACACCACACCGATGCTCGCCGTCACGCTCGGCGTCCCTTTGAATACCGTGCGCAGGCTCGCGGCCAGGCGCTTGGCCGCGCCATCCGCGAGCTGCGCGTCGGTTTCCGGCATCAGTACCGCAAACTCGTCGCCGCCGAGGCGGCCCACCACATCCGCCGTCCGAACCGAGGTGCGCATCGCGTCGGCGACGAGCCGCAACACCGCATCGCCGGTCTGATGGCCATGGGTGTCGTTGATGACCTTGAAGTTGTCGAGATCCAGGTAGATGAGCGTGAGCGGTCGCGGGTAGCGGCGGTTGCGCTCCAGCTCCTGACCCAGACGGTCGGCGAACGCCCGCGCGTTCAGGACATTGGTGAGCACGTCCTGCGTGACGAGTTGGGCCAGCTGCGCCTGGCTGCGCCGCAGTCTCTGGAGTCCCGCCATCGCGACCCCAACCACGGCCACGTAGGCGAGGCCATTCACGAGGCGCCATACCATGGTCTCGTTCGGCATCTGACCCCATGCAACCGCTTCACGCAGCGCGATGGACGCGATCCCGAACACGATGCCCCACAGCCATCCTTCTGTCCACGTCGCGAGCAGTACGGGGATGATGTAGAGCACGCCGAGCCGCGCCATCGGGGGCGTAGACACGTTGAGCCAGTACACGGTCAGCGTGAGCAGCAGGTACGCGGTGAGCCGCAGCACTCGGCGCAGGGTAGGGGAGAGGGACGCGAACCCTGGCATCAGTACGGAGGCTCGGCGACGTGCTGCGGATCGTCGAGCAGGATCGCGTCGAGCTCGGTTCCCACCGCGACCACCGGCAAGTCCGCAGGGACGATCAGCAGGGCGTTCGCGCGCGCCATGCTCGTGAGAATGCCAGACCCTTGCGGCCCTGTCAAACGCGCTTCGCCGCCCGTGACCACCGCGCGCAAGTAATGTCGCAGCTTGGGACCGAGCGTCACGGGCTCCTGCACCACGACGCGCACCGTCCGGCGAAACGGAAGCGCATGTCCCTGCAAACGACGGATCGCGGGCCGGACGAACAGCTCGAACGTCACCATCGTGCTGACGGGATTTCCGGGAAGCCCGATCCACGGGATACCGCTCAGGACTCCAAATCCTACGGGCGCACCCGGCCGCATGCCGATGCGCCAAAACTTCAGCTCGCCTCCAAGCTCCTGTAGCACCTCGCGCACCAGGTCGTGCTCGCCGACGCTGACCCCCGCCGTCGTCACGACGACATCCGCGCCCTGCGCGCCGCTGAGGTGCTGCCGGAGGCTCTCTCGAGTGTCGCGCGCCACGCCCAGGTTGATCGGTTCAGCGGTCGCGCGGCGGATCAGGGCGTCCAGCGTGTAAGAGTTCGAGTTCGCGATCTTCGTGCCGGCGAGAATCTCCGGTTTGTGGTCGAGGTCCACGATTTCGTCGCCCGAGCCCATGAATGCGACGCGCGGCGCGCGGTGCACCAGCGGCTGGTCATGGGCGATCGAGGCGAGCACGCCGAGCTGCGCCGGGCCGAGCGCGGTGCCACGCGGCAGCACCACGGTTCCCTTCCTTATATCCTCTCCTCGGCGCCGAATGTTTTTCCCGGCGTCTCTGGCGTTGCGAACCGTGACATGACCGTTCGCACTCGACTCGGTGTCCTCCTGACGGAGTACCGTATCGGCTCCCTGCGGAAGCGGCGCACCCGTAAAGATCCGAATCGCCTGGCCGCTGCCGACGGATTTGCTGGGAAACGTCCCCGCTGGAATCGTCTCGATGACCGCCAGGCTGTTCCCGTCCCGCAGATCCGCGGCCCGCACCGCATATCCGTCCATGGCGGAGTTGTCCCATGGCGGCAGATCGATGGGACTTGCAACGTCCTCGGCGAGCACGGCGTCGAGCGCGTCGCGCAGCGGCCGGCGCTCGGCGGGAAGCGGTTGAACGTTCGCGACGATGAAGCGCGCAGCTTCGGCCGGGGTCATCATGGCGGGAGAATCTTGGCCCGATCCCACGCGAGATTGGCGATGGTCACGAGCCACGCGGTATCACTGAACCGGAACACCGGGAACGGCGCGCGCAGGTTCGCATCGTCGGTAACCATCGCGACCCAGTCGGCCGGGTCGTGCACGGCGGGATCGAACACCGGCGCGGGACCGGCGACGCGGCGGTACACCTCGATCTTGGGAAGCGGCGCGCGCTTGAATCCTTCGACCAGCACGATGTCGGCGTCGCTGAGGTAGCGGCGCGCCAGGCTGATGGGATCGGACTCCACGTTGGTGCGTTCGAACAGCACACGCTGCCCCGGTGCCTCCATGAGCACACGCTCGGCCTTCCCTTCGTGCCAGTGCCGCCAGGTGTCTTTGCCCTTCTGATCCATGTCGGCCGGATGCGAGCCGTGCTTCAGCGTCATCACGCGGAACTTGCGGCGCACCAGCTCGGCCGCGAGCGCGACCAGGAACGTGGTCTTGCCCGCGTTCTTGAGTCCGATGATCGAGATCAGCCGCGTCGCTGCCACAGCGCCTCCGCACGCTCGAGATCCTCGGGCGTGTTCACGTTGAAGAACAGCTCGTCGGGGTCGCCGAATCCCCGCACCTGGGCGAGCGGGACGATACCGACCCGCACGTCGGCGTGGAAGGAGATGGCTTTCAGATCGCCGTTTTCGAGCCGCCGGGCAATCGCCGGCGCGCACGCGGGTCCGTAGATCGCGCACAAAGGCTCGAGCCCGCGTTTTCCCGGGCTTTCAGGCAGCACCGCGTCGTAGCCGCCGGTGGTCATGCGATGGAGCAACGCGCGGAGTAGTGCTTCCGGAACGAAGGGCATGTCCCACGCCACGCACAGGACCGGCTCAGGAGCGGCGCTCACGGCGGTATAAATCCCGCCGAGCGTTCCGAAACCGGGGCGAATGTCAGGCAGCGTCCGCAGGTCGGAGCGCCATGACTGTGCGTCGGGGGCGTTGGCGATCAGGAGCGGCGGCGCGCCCGTGACTGCCTGCACGGCGTCGACAACTCGATCGAGAATGCGTCGGCCACCCACAGTGAGGAGGCCTTTGGGGGTCCCGCCGTACCGGCGAGCGGCGCCGCCTGCCAGCACCGCCCCGCGCGCACCTCCCCCGGTCATCCTAGTAGCGCCGCCCGCGCTTTCGCTCCAGGACGATGTCGAGCCCCATGACCAGGCCGAAGTGGTGGTAGTACTTGCTGCCGGTCGGGGCGATGGCGAGATCGTTGGCGGGGCCGGTCACACGGGTCATCGAATTCATGATGTCTCGCACTTCGAGGCGAAACTGGTATCCGGGGCCGAGCGGTGTCGTCAGGCCTGCCGCGGCGCCGAGCATGAACGACGCGCCGCTACCGCCCAGGTCTTCGATGATCTGTCGCTCCTGAAAACCTGCGGCGTCCACATAGGCACCCACAACCTCGGTGGTGCTGCTCGACAGATTGACCATGCCGATGCTGAGGCGCGCGTACGGGCTGATCGCTTTTTGGCTCGCGGCTCGCAGCGTAGCGCCGACGAACATGCTGATCGCGCCACCCGTGCCCTTCGCGGCGGTGAGGTTGTCGCACATCTGCTGACCGCGCTGGTCTGGCGGATCCGGGTTGAGGAATACCGGTGTGCAGGTGTCGTCGATCGGCAATCCGAGATAGGAGATCTCCGCGTGGAATCCCAGATGCGGCCACGGGAAATAGGTACCCGACGCGCCAAGGACGAGGCTGGGTGAGATCGACCGCGCGATCCGCAGGATGTCGTAGTTGCCGGTGCACACTCCACCGCCGCCAAAGACGCACAAGGGTTGTTGTTCGACGGTCCACAGGCCGTGGCCCGTGACTGCGCCGGCGCTGATCGTCAGCACGACGGTCGGTTGAGGTGTTGTCTGTGCCGCGGCTGGAGATGCGAGCAGCAGCACGAGCATCACGAACGGGGCAGGGCGCATCAGACCTCGAGGTGGCGGTGTTCGATAGCGAGGCAGCGATCCATCACGAACGGAATGCCGGCCGCTGCGGCGCGCTGCTCCGCGGCTCGATCTTCGACACCTTGCTGCAGCCAAATCAGCCGGGGTGGCGGGTGTAACGCGAGCGCCTCGTCGACCACCGCACCCGCGTGCTCGCTGCGCCGAAACACATCCACGACGTCGATCGCGTGATCACGCGCCGCGGCCTCGAGCGTCGGGTAGCTCTGCTCTCCTAGAATCTGGTCGTGTCCGGGGTTTATCGGGATGACGCGATAGCCTGTCCCCTGCAGGTACCGCGAGACGGAATTACTGGGCCGGATCGGCTTGGGCGAGAGCCCGACGACGGCAATCGTGCGAGCCCGCCGCAGCAGGTCCCGCAGCTCGTCCAGCGTCGGCGTCATGCCCGCGCTGGGGGCTGGTGCAAGTGCGGAGTGCCGCTCACCGCCCGCCCCACCAGCGTCATCCCCGAACGCTCCGCAATCGTGACTGCCAGCGTGGACGGCACGCTCGGCGTCGCTACCCAGGCCACCCCTGCCCGCGCCGCCTTGAACGCCAGCTCGGCCGAGATCCGGCCCGTCACCAGCAGGCCGCGGCCTTCGATCGGCGTACGAGCGAGGACGGCCGCGCCGATCACCTTGTCGACGGCGTTGTGGCGGCCGATGTCCTCGGCGTGAAACAACAGCCGTATCGCATCGGTCAGCGCCGCGGCGTGAATGCCGCCCGTCTCATTGTAACGGACGCCACTGGCGAACAATTGTTTGAACAGTGTGCGCAGCGTCTCGGCGCTCGGAGGATCTCCACGCCTGGCAACCGTCGCGGCCATCGCGTGAGGATCAGCCAGCATGTTCGCGACCGCGCCGCAGCCGGACGCGAGCACGCGCTTGCGATTTTCTCCTTTGACCTGCGCCACGCGCTCCGGCTTCACATCGGCCCAGAAGCCGAGATCCGGCGCGCACGGTCGCAGCTGCACGAGATCGTCGAGCGAGCCGATGTACCCTTCACCGTGCAGCCACCCAACGGCGAGCTCTTCGAGCTGGTCGGGGGTGCACATCCACGTGACCGCCGGTTCGCCGTTCACTTCGAGCCAGACGGGCCACTCCTCCACGACCGCCGAATCGGCCTGCATCCGGCCTTTGCGGTCGCCTGGTTGCTTACGGTTCTCCGTAGTATTCGGAGTAGAGATGAGGCCCCTCCTCGATTCGGACCCGGTGCAGCAGCACGCCGCGTGGCAAGCCCGGGAGAATCCGTTCCCAGAGATACACCGCCAATGCCTCTCCCGTCGCGATCCAGGTCCCCGCGGCGAAGCTCGCGATGTCGTTGTTAATATGCCGCCCGTCGAAACGCTCTACGACTTCGCGCTTGAGGACGGCATCGATCGCGTTGAGACTCATCACCCCGCCGCGGGTGGGATCGAACGCCCCTTTGACGGTAACAGCGCAGCGATAGCGATGGCTGTGATCGTGGGTCGCACCGGCGAACGCCGGCACGTCGGGGAAGCGGTGCGTCGCAGTAAACTCCACGACCCGAGTGAGATAGGCCGTCGGCATGGCTTAGAATACCCGGACCGCAGTGGCCTTGAAAGAGAACACGACCGGGCTGCCCGGGCCGAGCGCCAAATCACGCGTGGCTTCGGCGGTTACCGCAGCGACGAGCTCGACACCGCCCACGTCGGCGCGAATTTGGACCCCGGCGCCGCGGTGCTCGATCGACATTCCGGTGACGCGGCCCGACAACACGTTGCGCGCCGACGAGGGCAGGGGTTCCTTGCTCACGAAGATGTCCGTTGGCGGGACGGCGAGCACCGCGGGCCCGCTGCGATCAGTCATCACGAACAGGTCCACCTGGCCGATCTGGATGCCCTTCAGTCCGTCGCCCGCCGGGAGCTCGACCCGAAACAGGTTCTCGGGCGTGACGGGTGAGAGACGGCCCTCGGCCAACGCGCGGATGTCGTCCGTCCAGCGATACGCGTCCTCCAGCTGGTGGGACGCAATGCAGACCGCGAACGGCCGCGCGGCGCGCTCGGCGGCCAGCGCGCGATACAGCGCGCCGGCTGCGGCGCGGTCGGCGGAGCTGGCCGGCTCGTCGAGCAACAGGACGTCGGGACGCAGCGCGAGCGCGCGGGCGACTGCCACGCGCTGCACCTCTCCGTCGGACAACTCGTGACGCCGGCGGTCGAGGAGCGGCTGCAGGCCGAGGCGCTCCACGACGTCGCCGATGATCCCGTTCGCCGCCGAGCCCGCAATTCCCCGCACATCGAGGCCGAATTCGAGATTCTCGCGGACCGTGCCGCGAAACAGAATCGGGCGTTGCTCCACCAGCGTCACGCGCCGCCGCAGCGACGCGCGCGCGCGGCACGGGACGAGGGCGCCATCGAAGAAGACCTGTCCTTCGGTCGGAGTCTCGAGCAGGGCGAGCAGGCGCAGCAACGTGCTCTTGCCCGAGCCGTTGTGCCCGACGATCGCGAGGGCGCCGGCACGCGGCACGCTGAATTGCTCGAGATCGAGCACGAGCCGGTCCGCGTAGCGGTGCCGGATGGCCCGCAGCTCAACCACTGCCGCGCCCCTGCAGCACCTGCAGCGCGATGTTGACGACCAGCGCCATCGCGAGCAGGACCAGTCCCAGCGCCAGCGCCATCCCGAAATCGCCCTGTGAGGTGAACAGCGCGACCGAAGTCGTGAGCGTCCGCGTCGAGCCGCGGATGTTGCCGCCCACGATCATCGCGGCGCCGATCTCCGCCACCACCTGGCCAAACGCGGCGGTGATCACGGCCGCGAGCGCGAACCGCGCCTCGCGCGTAACGGTCCACGCGGTGCGCCATGGACCCGCGCCGAGCGTTTCGGCGGTGCGGCGGATGCGCGGGTCGACGCCCTGAATCGCTGCGGCGGACAGCGCTGCCGCGATCGGCAGCGCGAGCAGCACGTCACCGACGACAATCGCCTGCCACGTGTAGAGCCAGCCGAGCCCGCCCAGTGGGCCGCGGCGGGACAACATGCCGTAGAGCAGCAGCCCCACGACGACGGTGGGAAAGGCGAGCGCCGTGTTGACGACGGTGAGTGCGGCGCGGCGGCCCCAGAACCGGCGGGTGGCGAGGAAGTAGCCCAGGGGCAATCCGATGGCGCAGGCCACGAACGTGGCGAGGACCGCCACGCGCAGCGTTAGCAGTGCGATCCCGTAGACTTCCGCATCACCTCTGACGAGGAGATCCCAGGCGCGCGCGAACCCTTCCGCTAGAAATTCCATCCGATCCCGACGCTCAACCAGGGATGCCACGTCCAATCGGTGAGCGGTGCGGTGATTGGAATGACGCGCGAGCCATCGGGAGAAAGCGTGGCGTGAAACGACGACGGATACTTGAGCCGCCACGCCTGCATTCGCGCTTCGGCGTTGATGATCACGCGGCCCCGGAACGGGTACCAGCGGGTGCCGGCCGCCCCGGCGAGGGTGACCTTCGTGCCGAAGTTGTAGCCACTGTTCGTCGTGTCTCCAGGCGAGTGGACGTCAAACACCAGCCCAAGCCCGACGCCGACGTAGGGGCCGAACTTGTGCCACGTCTTTGCGCCGGTGAGCCGGTGGTTCAGCGCGATTTCGGTGATCACGAGATTGGATTCGTACGGCCCCGTCTTGCGCGCGGGCGACGAGGAATCGGCGCGTGGATCGATGATAAACCGGTCACCCATCAAATACGCCGCGTGGAACTGGAACAGCATGGACTTCCCGCTGGGCATCTCGTAGCGCAGTCCGATCGTCGAGGCGTTGCTCGGGCCCGCGTCGACGCGGCCGCGGTCCGCGCTCAAGTGTCCGGCGTACAGGCTGAGAGCCGGAAGCAGCAGCACGTCGCGATACGGCGAAGAACCGGGATCGTGGCCGATCTGAGCTGTTAGGCGGTTCGGCGGTTGGGCGGTTAGCAATGCCGCCACGCCGAGTGCCGTTCGAACCGCCAAGCCGCCTAACTGCCCAACCGCTCGTTGCATCAATCGATCTCCCTCAAGTCGCGTCCCGTCATTTCTGGTGGAGGTTCAATGCCCAACAGGTTCAAAATCGTCGGCCCCACATCGCGCAGCGAGCCACCGGGACGTAACGTCCTGGTCCCGTTCCCAGCGTCGATGATCACGAGCGGCACGGGATTGGTGGTATGCGCCGTATGCGGCCCGCCGGTCGCCGGATCGATCATCAGCTCGCAGTTGCCGTGATCGGCCGTGATCAGCACCGTCGCTCCCGCGCGCTCCGCCGCCGGAAGCACGCGCGCCAGGCAGCGATCGACCGTTTCCACCGCCTTGATCGTCGCAGGCAGCACGCCGGAGTGGCCGACCATGTCTCCATTGGCATAGTTGCACAAGATGAAATCGTGCTGCTTTTGCTCGATCGCCTTGCACAGGACGTCGGTCACCCCCGCAGCGCTCATTTCGGGTGCCAGATCGTACGTGGCCACTTTCTGCGAGGGGACGAGCAGGCGCTCTTCGCCCTTGTACGGCGGCTCGTAGCCGCCGTTGAAGAAGTAGGTCACGTGCGCGTACTTCTCGGTTTCGGCGGTCCGAAACATCGTCCTGCCGTTGTCGGCGAGCACTTCCGCGACGATACGGGACAGTACCATCGGGCCGAACGCCGCGGGAAACGGCAGCGTTTCGTCGTACTGCGTCATCGTCACGAGCCGCACCCGCGGACGGCCGGTCACGTCGAACCCGTCGAAGTCGGGCGCGGCCAGCGCGCGCACGATCTGGCGCATGCGGTCGGCGCGATAGTTGAAACAGAAGATGCCGTCGCCGTCGCGAATCAGCGGCGCGCCCCCCCCGGTGATCACGCGCGGCTTCACGAACTCGTCGGTCTCACCTGCCGCGTAGGCCTGTTCGATCGCGGTGATCGGGTCCGGAACCGGGGCTCCGACGCCTTGTACCATAGCGTCGTAGGCAAGCCGAGTGCGCTCCCAGCGCTTGTCGCGATCCATGGCGTAGTAGCGACCGATGACCGTGGAGACGGCCGTCCGGCCGTTAGGCCGTCCGACCGTCTCCAGCAGTTCTTGCATGAATTCGAGGCCCGATTTCGGCGGTGTATCGCGGCCGTCGAGCCACGCATGGATGGCGACCTTCACGCCGGCGCGCCGGCCGAGCTCGACGGCGGCGAACAGATGCTTGTCGAGCGCGTGGACACCTCCCGTGCCGATCAGGCCCATCACGTGCAACGTGGCGTCTTGGCGTCTGGTCCCGTTGACCAGCTCCTGGAGAACAGGACTCCGAAAAAACTCGCCAGACTCGACCGACTGTGAGATTCGCACCAGGTCCTGCGGCACCACCCGGCCCGCGCCGAGGTTCAAGTGTCCGACTTCGCTGTTGCCGATCTGCCCGGCGGGGAGTCCCACCGGGAGCCCCGACGCGTCGAGCAGCGTGCGCGGCGCGCGCTCCCACAACCGGTGCCACACCGGTGTGTCACCCAGCTCGATGGCGTTGCCGTCGCGGCCCGGTCGAAAGCCCCACCCGTCGAGCACGACGAGGACGACCGGGGTGCGCGTGCTGCGGCTCATTGTCATATTGAAGGGGATGCAAGTTAGCCAGATCGTTCCTGCGCTACTAGTTGTCGCCGGACTCGGGGGACTCGGAGGGCTCGCGGCGCCCGCCGCGAACGCTCAGGGCGCCTCCCGCTATCGCGTCACTGCCGACAACACCTGGTTTTTCTCGGATGTCGCCGGCCGCCGGATCGCGCGTCTCGCGCGCGGCGCCGTCCTGACGACCGCCGGTGCGACCCGGAACGAGTGGATCCAGGTCACAGTCGAGGGCTGGATCTTCGGCACGTCGGTCGGGCCGAGCGACCGGCCCGGCTTCGATCTGCTGGTCACGCGCGCGCCGAACGAGAATCTGCGCGCCGCGCCGGCCGGACCGCTGGTCGCCGAGCTCGCCCAGGGCTTCGGCCTGAATCGCTTCGGATCGACATCGGACAGCGGGAGTCGTTGGCTGCACGTCCGGCGGGAGGGGTGGGTGCAGCGCAGCGCGCTGGCGCCCATCGCGGACGTCGTGGCCACTCGCACGACCGATTCCCTCACCGATTCGGTCGACGGGGCGGGGTACACGCCCACGTCACGCTCCGGCAACGACCCCGTCGACTCGAGCCGCGCGCAGCCCGTGCACATGACGACGCTGTATCGCACTCCCGATGGGCCCGAAGCGGGGACGCTGGCCGCGGAAATTCCGCTCCGCGTCCTGAGCCGCAACGGCGAGTGGACCCGCGTCCAATTCGAGGGGTGGGTCAAAGGCGGGGAGCTGCAGGCCGCGCCCGCAGGCGTGCTCGTGGGGGTGACTGCCGCGGAGCTGCGGGCGGAGCCGCAACGCTACGTTGGACAAGTCCTGCGGTGGCGACTCGAGTTCATCGCGATTCAAAAGGCCGACGAGTTGCGGCCCGACATTCCCGCCGGATCATCGTACGTGCTCGGCCGCGGACCACTGCCCGAGCGCGGCTTTGTCTATGTGATCGTGGCCGACAGCAAACTGCCGGCGTTCCGCGCGCTCACGCCGCTCGCGACCATCCAGGTCACGGCGCGCGTGCGCAACGGCCGCAGCCGCTACCTCGGCAACCCAGTCGTCGAGCTGATCTCGTTGGAGGGAGGCGCCACACCGTGAACGACGTGCTGACCGAACGCATTCGCCGCAAACTCGAGGCGATGCCTGACGAGCAGGCCTACCAGGTCCTCGATTACATCGAGTTTCTCGAGTCCAAATACGCGCAACGCGCCGCCGGAGCCCCTGCCTTCCAGAAGGTCGCCGAGACATTGGAGGACACGATGCGCGCCGGGCGCGTGCCGATCACGATCATCAAAGGCACGATGGACGCGGTTGGGAAAGCGGGCCGGTTCTTCGAGGGACTGGCCGCCGCGGGCAAGGCGGCGGTGGAGGAAGCCAGGAAAAAACCAGAGAAACCGGTCGAAAAAGCGGTCGAAAAACCGGTTGAGGAAACCAAGGCCCCCCAGTAACTTCCGCCATGGGAACCTTCCGACCCGACGTCGCCCTCACCTTTGACGACGTCCTGCTCGTGCCCCGTCACTCGACGGTCCATCCCCGGAACGTCACTGTCGCCAGCCGCTTCACGCGTTCGATCCCGCTCGCCATTCCGATCGTCTCCGCCGCCATGGATACCGTGACGGAAGCGGAAATGGCGATCGCGATGGCGCGGCTGGGCGGCATCGGGGTCATTCACAAGAACATGTCGATCGATCGGCAGGCCGCCGAGCTCGATAAGGTAAAGCGCAGCGAGTCCGGCATGATCATGAATCCGATCACGCTCGGCCCCGACCGGCCGTTGCGCGAAGCGCAGCAGCTGATGCTGCGGTTCAGGATCTCCGGCGTCCCGATTGTGGACGGCGCGGGGAAACTCGTCGGCATCATCACGAACCGGGACCTCCAGTTCGAGCGCGAGCTCGACCGCCCGATTCGCGACGTCATGACGAAAGACAAGCTGGTCACCGCGCCCGTCGGCACCACGCTCGATGCAGCCGAGCGGATCCTCGCCAAGCATCGCATCGAGAAGCTGCCCGTCGTCGACAAGCAGGGCTTGTTGAAGGGCCTCATCACCATCAAGGACATCTTCAAGCGCCGGCAGTATCCCGAGGCGAACAAGGACGCGCACGGCCGGCTGCGTGTCGCCGCCGCCGTGGGCGGCACGTCCGAGGCGCGCGCGCGCACGCAAGCGCTGCTCGATGCCGGCTGCGACGTGATCATCGTGGACTCCGCGCATGGGCACAGCCAGGGCGTGCTCGACACCGTCGCGTGCCTGCGCGAGGCGTTCCCGGAAGCGCAACTCGTCGCCGGCAACGTCGCGACGGAAGCTGGCGCCCGGGCGCTCGTCGAGCGCGGCGTGGACGCCGTGAAGGTGGGCGTCGGCCCGGGGTCGATCTGTACGACCCGTGTGGTTACCGGCATCGGCGTCCCGCAGATCACGGCGATCGTGGACGCGGTGCGCGGCGCGGGCGATACGCCGGTCATCGCCGACGGCGGGATCAAGTATTCCGGCGACGCGGTGAAGGCGCTCGCGGCCGGCGCCGAAAGCGTGATGATGGGCTCCATGCTGGCCGGTACCGAAGAGAGCCCGGGCGAGTCGTTCCTGCTCGAGGGGCGGCGTTTCAAGGTGATTCGCGGCATGGGCAGCCTGTCCGCCATGGAGGAAGGATCGGCCGACCGCTACTTCCAGGAGGGCGAGGTCTCGCCGCAAAAGCTCGTGCCGGAGGGAATCGAGGGGCGCGTGCCGTATCGCGGCCCCGTGGCCGACGTCGTGTTCCAGATGGTCGGCGGTCTGCGCAGCGGCATGGGCTACTGCGGCGTCTGCGACATCAACGCGCTCCGTACCGAGACGGAGTTCATTCGGATCACGGCGGCCGGGCTGCGCGAGTCGCACCCGCACGACGTCGTCATCACGCGCGAGGCGCCGAACTATAGCCTGTAAGGCCACAGCCTAACACCAGCCTCTATTGACAGATCGCTGGCCCCGGGAAACGTTGGGGGCCGTCTGCCTTCGGTTCGTCAAACGTCCTGCAAGGGAGTCCCGCATGAATTTGTGGGCTACGAAACCCATCGCCCAACTCCGGGCGGAGGCCGATGCGGCCGGCGAGCACCAGCTGAAACGGGCGCTCGGCCCCCTCAATCTGATTACGCTGGGCATCGGCGCGATCATCGGCGCCGGCATCTTCGTGCTCACCGGGCAGGCCGCGGCGCTCCATGCTGGCCCCGCCGTCCCGATCTCGATGGCGCTGGTCGGCGTCGCCTGCGCGTTCGCGGGGCTGTGTTATGCGGAGATGGCGGCGGCGGTGCCGGTCGCGGGCAGCGCGTACACGTACTCGTACGCGACGATGGGCGAGCTCGTCGCATGGATCATCGGCTGGGACCTGGTGCTCGAATACGCCGCGGGTGCCGCGACCGTGGGGGTGGGTTGGTCCGGCCACCTCGTGTCGTTGCTCGGTCAGCTCGGCATCACGATTCCGCCGCATCTCGCCGCCTCACCGACGCTGTGGTGTACGGACCTTCAAGTTCAGCAGGCGGTCGCGGGATGCGCACGCGAGGGCCTCAACTTCACGGGCGCCTGGGTCAATCTGCCGGCCGTGTTCATCGTCGTGCTGATGTCCACGATTCTCGTCATTGGAATCAAGGAGTCGGCGAGGGTCAACAACCTCATCGTGATCCTCAAAGTCACGATCATTCTGCTGATCGTCGCGATCGGGCTCGGGAATATCACGCCGGCAAACTACAAACCGTTCATCCCGGACAACGCCGGCGAGTGGGGCACGTACGGGTGGTCGGGTGTGCTGCGCGGCGCAGGCCTCGTCTTCTTCGCCTATATCGGATTCGACGCGGTCTCCACGGCCGCGCAGGAGGCGCGCAATCCGCAAAAGGACATGCCGATCGGCATCCTGGGATCGCTGGCGATCTGTACGATTCTCTACGTCGTGGTCTCGGCCATTCTCGTCGGGATGGTGCCGTACTCGCAATTGAATCTTCCCGCGCCCGTGGCGTACGCGATGGAAAAAGTCGGCGCCCCGCACTGGGTTCGTATCTCGATCGACGTCGGCGCGGTGCTCGGCCTCGCGTCCGTGATTCTCGTGATGCTCCTCGGGCAGTCGCGCGTGTTCTATTCGATGTCGCGCGACGGGCTGCTCGGCAAATGGGCCGGCGCGGTGCATCCCAAATACCGCACCCCGTATCTGTCCACGATTTTCACGGGCATCGCCGTGAGCTTTGCGACCGGCCTGCTGCCGCTCCAGCTGCTCGGCCAGCTCGTCAACATCGGAACCCTGCTCGCTTTCGTCCTGGTGTGCGCGGGGGTGTGGATCCTGCGCAAGAAGCGGCCCGATCTCGACCGTCCGTTCCGGACACCGTGGGTGCCGGTCGTGCCGATTCTGGGTGTGGTATTCTGTGTGGGGTTGATGGCGACCTTGCCGGGGGATACCTGGATTCGGCTCCTCATCTGGCTGCTGATCGGCTTCGCCATCTATTTCGGCTACAGCCGCAAGCACAGTCGCCTGCAGCGTGAGCTTGAGGGCGGGGGTGGCGCGGGCTCATCGGGAACTGGGTTTGGTGGCGGGACGCCAGGGCAGCCACCCCGGTAGTCCTTCACACGCCTGACGGCTGTGCTCGGCAGCGTGCCGGGCACAGCCGTCCAGCTTTCCATCGGCTGCAGGAAGCCGCCCGAAAGATCTAGATCATAGGTTTGGTTGTGGTGAGCGTGCGAAACGACGCGATTATCTTCCCCATAATGAATCCGAACGGCGTTCCCGTTCCGCCTGAGCGCGCCAAAGCGGCACGCGATGTGGCGGCGGCGCTGACCAGCGCCCGCCATGTCGTGCTCACCACGCACGTCAATGCCGATGGGGACGGCGTAGGCAGCGAGATCGGGTTGTGGCATCTGCTGCGCGCAAAGGGCGTTGCCGTCACCATCGCCAATCCCACCGGTATTCCGAATCGTTTCAGTTTTCTCGTTCCCGAAGGCGCCGACCAGAGTAGGGACGCGGTCCATCAAATCGAACGCGCCGACGTCGTCGCGTCACTGGATATCGGTGACATCAGCAGGCTGGGCAACCTGGCGGCCGTGATCAATAAACGGCAGCCGCTCTTCGTATGCATCGACCATCACGTCGGTCCAGTGAAGTTGCCGTCGGGTCCGTGCCTCATCGCACCGGAGGCGACGGCGACGGCTGAGCTGGTCTTCGACCTGTCGACCGTCGAGGGGTGGCCGCTGACTCCCGAGAGCGCGCAAGCGCTCTACGTCGGCCTGCTCACGGACACCGGCGGATTCCGGTTCTCGAACACGACCGCGCGCGCGCTCCGCGTCGCGGCTGTACTGCTCGAGAAAGGCGTCGATCCCGAGTCGATCTACGCGTCGGTCTATGCGAGCGCGCCGGAAGGCCGCGTGCGCCTGCTCGCGGAGGTGCTGCAAACGCTCGTGGTCGAGCCGGATGTCGGGCTCGCCTGGGTGAGCGTGCCGCCGGACGCGCTGCGCCGGCATGAAGTGACGGCCGACGACCTCGATGGCATCGTCGAGTTTCCCCGTTCGATCGCCGGCGTGCGCATGGCGCTGCTGTTCCGGCACATCGGCAACGGGCGGATCAAGGTGTCGTTCCGCTCGATGGGCGAGGTCGACGTCGCGGCGCTGGCGCATCAGTTTGGCGGGGGCGGGCATCATCGCGCCGCAGGCGCGTCGCTCGCCGGCTCGATGGCCGAAGTCGAGGAGCAGGTGCTGAAGGCGGCGCGCCACTTCCTCGGCAACGGTCAATCGACGTGAGTGCCGACTCGATCCAGTCGCAGGTTCAGGACGCGCTCGGTGCCATCACGCAGCCCCGACATGTGCGCGATCTCGTCGTCGACGCGCAGGGCGCGGTTTCCTTTACGTTCGTTCTCACCAACGCCGATCCAGCTCCGCTTGCGCGGCAGGCCCGCAAAGCCGTCGAGAGTGTCCCGGGCGTGACCGGTGTGAAGGTGAATGTCGTCGAAGCGGACGGGGGGGGCGCGCAGCCGGCCGTCCGGCCGCCCGGCCGTCCGGCCGCTGCCCCCCCCCCACCCCCACCCCCACCCCCGACCGCTGACGAAATGCCGGCGCTGGGCAAGGTGCTCGCCATCTCCAGCGGCAAGGGCGGCGTTGGAAAGTCGACGGTCTCGGCGAATCTCGCGGCCGCGCTGGCGCGCGACGGCTATCGGGTCGGCCTCATGGATGCCGATATCTACGGGCCCAACATCCCGCGCATGTTCGGCCGCAATGACAAGCCCGAAGTGCAGGGCGGCAAGATCCAGCCGCTGGAGGCGCACGGCGTGAAGCTGATGTCGCTCGGCTTCATCGTGGAGCGCGATGCGCCCGCGATCTGGCGCGGGCCGATCATCATGAAGATCATCGGGCAATTCCTGCGCGACGTGGCGTGGGGGGAGCTCGATTATTTCCTGGTCGACCTGCCGCCCGGAACGGGCGACGCGCAGTTGTCGCTGACGCAGATCGTGCGCCTGCACGGCGCGGTGATCGTGACGACGCCGCAGGAAATGGCGGTCGGCGATTCACTGCGCGGCGCCAAGATGTTCGAGCGCGTCGGCGTGGGCGTCGTTGGGATCGTCGAAAACATGAGCTACTTCGTGTGCCCGCACTGCCATACGCGCTCCGACGTGTTCCTCGCGGGCGGCGGGGCGCGGCTCGCGGCGGAATTGGGGGTGCCGTTGCTGGGGCAGGTGCCGCTCCAGGCGGGCATGGCCGAGCTCGCGGACCGCGGCGAGCCGATCGTGGTGAGCCAGCCCGATTCCCCGGCCGGCGTGGCGCTCCGTGATCTGGCCCGAACCGTCAGTGCCCGCACGGCGCACCTGACGGCGGCCGTTCCAATTACCGCTCCGCGCTGACGTGCAGGTGCTGCTCGCGCTCGTGCTACTGCTGCAAGGCTCTTCCGTCCCTGCGTTGCGCACGGGGCTGGATACGCTCTATGGCGGCGATTTCGAGCGCGCCGCGGCCTACTTTGCGGCGCTCGCCGCGCGCGATACGAGCGATCCTGCCCCGGTCGTGTTTCAGGCGGGCGCGTACATCTGGTGGGCGGCGGCGCTCGATTCGGCGGAGTTCGAACTGGCGCGCATCGACTCGCTGCTGGGTGTCGCGCTGCGCCGCGCCCAGCCGGGAGAGGAGTTCTGGCGCGCGACGGCGCTGGGCTATCGCGCGCGGCAGCTGGAAGAGAACGGGCATTCGTTCAGCGCCGCCAAGGAGGCCAAGGCGATGCGCGACATCTACCGCCGCCTGCTCGCCGCCGACTCCTCGTGCGCGGACTGCTATCTGGGGCTCGGCGTCTACGACTACGGGCTCGCGCGCGCCGGCGCGCTGGCTAGGGTTTTTGCCCGCATCATCGGTCTGGGCAGTGGGGACGCGGAGCGGGGGATCCGCTACATGCGGCGCGTGGCGCACGACGGCGACCTCGCGCGCGTCGAGGGCACATGGGTGCTCGCGGCGGCGTTGCTGCGCGAGGCCGCGCGCGATTCGCGCGGCAGCGCCGTTCTGATAGACGAAGCGCGCGGCTATGTCGAAGGACTCGCCGCGCGCTATCCGGGGAACCCGGTGTTTCAGCGGTTTCTGCAGGAGCTGCCCGCGAAGACCTCAGCGCGTAAATCGATACGAGCGCCGGCTGGTACCGCGCCGGCTGCGATTGCCCCGGCGCCGGTCGGGCGGCGTGAGCGCCGCGAGCTTGCCCAGCATGTTGTGCACGTGACTCTTCACCGTGTTGGTGGCAATGTTGAGCCGCTGGGCGATTTCCTTGTTGCCCAGTCCCGCGGCGATGAGCTCCTTGATCTCCCGCTCCCGCTTGGTGAGACGCACGGCGCCGCCCGCACTCATCGCACTGCTCCCCGCTCCGGTACCGGCATCGCCGGCGGCGCGCGGCGGCGCGGGAGGTGGCGGCAGGTCGGTGCCGCTCGCGACGGTGCGGATCGCTTTCACGATGTCGTCGGCGGTCGCGTCCTTCATGATGAACCCGTTGGCGCCGCCGTCGATGAATTGCGTGACGTCCTGTTGCGCCGGCACGAAGTCGATCACCACAGCCTTCGCCTCGGGCGCCGACGCCTTGAGGTTCGTGAGAAAGTTGTAGCTGTCGCCGTTGGCGAGCGCCGCATCGAGCAGCACGACCTGCGGTTTCGCATCACGCAGCAGCCGCGTCGCGGCGTTCGCGCTCTCGGCGCTCGCCACGATCTCCACGTCCCCGTAGGCGCCGAGCAGGCGCGCGAGGCCGTCCCGCATCAAACGGTTGTCTTCCACGATGAGCACACGAATCCGGGTTGCGGACACCGACGCCGCACCCGCGCGCCGCTCGGTGCGGCGTCGATTGACCGACCCATCGCGTTCAACAGCTCGATTATCGATTCCGCGGCGGCGCTGGGCAGAAACCCGGCGCTCCACACGGCGAATGGTCCAAGGCACACTCCACCCCCTGTCGTGGACGTAATCTATTTTTCGCCGAGAACCAACGGCATTCCTCATGGGGATGAGGCGATTCATGCCTAATCCCCCCTTCAGCTTAGGCCGGATGAGCCAGTCATTACGCCGGGTGATCCTGCTGGTCGGTATCGCGGCGGTCTACTATTTCGCCGCCAAGCTCGGCCTGCGATTCGCGTACATCAATAGCAGCGTCACGACGATCTGGCCCCCCGCCGGTATCGCGCTCGCCGCCATTGTGCTGTTCGGCTACCGGGTGTGGCCCGCGGTCCTCGGCGCGGCGTTCCTCGCGAACGTCACGACCACGGGGCACATCCCGTCGTCCATCGGCATCGCCGCCGGCAACACCGCTGAGGGACTGCTCGCGGCGTATCTCGTCAACCGCTTCGCGCGCGGCGGACGCGTCTTCGATCGCGTCGGCGATATCCTGCGCTTCACGGTGCTCGCCGCGCTGCTCAGCACCACCATCGCCGCCACGATCGGCGTGCTGTCGCTGGCGGTGGGCGGTCTCGTGTCGTCGGCCGAGGCGCCGCGCGTCTGGTTGACGTGGTGGCTCGGCGACGCCGTCGGCGACATCGTCGTCGCGCCGGCGCTCATTCTGTGGATCGGCGTGAAACCCGCGCCGACCTGGACCCGGGCGCAGACGATGGAGGCGACCTTGCTCGCGCTGGTCACCGTCGTGGTGACCTGGGCATTGTTCGGCGGTCTGTTTCCCGCGCGTCACTATCCGCTCACCGTCGTCTTGTGGCCGGTGATGCTCTGGGTCGGGTTCCGATTCGGTCCTCGCGAATCGGCGACCGCGATGCTGATCGTGTCCTTTATCGCGATCTCGCGAACGTTGAACGGCGTCGGTCCGTTCTCGGTCTACTCGCAGAACGAATCGCTGGTGTTGCTGCAGGTGTGGACCGGGATCACCGCGGTGACGAGTCTCGTGCTGGCCGCCGTTGTCGCCGTCCAGCGCGACATTCAGGGCACGTGGCGCGAGCTCGCGGTCACCGATCCGCTGACCGGCCTCGCGAACCACCGCCAGCTGATTCAGGCGCTCGAGGCCGAGATCCGCCGGTCGCGCCGCACCGCCCAGCCCCTGGCGGTCGTGCTGCTCGATCTCGACGGCCTGAAGCAGATCAACGATCGGCACGGCCACCTCGCGGGCAGCCTCGCGATTCGTCGGGTGGCGGAGGCGCTGCTGGGCTCCTGCCGCGCCACCGACACGGCGGCGCGGTTCGGCGGCGACGAGTTCGCGCTCGTGTTGCCGGAGACCGGAGAAGCGGCGGCCTGGCATGTAGCCCGCGGCGTCGTGGACCGGCTGGCCACCGATGCCGAGAAGCCGAACTTGTCGATCAGTGTGGGGGTAGCAGTGTACCCCGGGCACGGTGAGACGGTCGAGGCATTGCTGAACGCAGCCGATGTAGCGCTCTACGAGACCAAGGAGCGCCGGAAGAGCCGCTCCGCGGGGCTTGCTCCCTAAACCCACACTACTAGGTTTGGACCATGGCCGACACCAAAAGAAGCATGAGCGTCTCGACGCGCACCTCCGAGTCTCCGGCGCTGTCCGAATCCTCCGCGGGGTTGCTGCGCGAGCTCGTCGCGCACCTGCGCCAGAACCGCACGCAGCTGCGCGAAGAATGGGCGCGCCGCATTACCCGCGCGGAGCTGCTGACGGCGATGACCGAAGAAGAAATCTTCGCCGAAGCCACCGCCGTGTACGACAACTACGTGGAAGCGCTCGAGACCGGAACGTTCGAGGCCCTGCAAGCCTACTCGCGGCGACTGTCGGAGCGAATCATTCCGCGAGGGGTCGAAACGGACGAAGTGGTCGGAATCGTGCTGCTGCTGCGTGACGTGCTCGCCCGCTCGCTGTTCAATAAATACCAGGACAACGTCGAAAAGCTGAACCGGATTCTCGACTCCTACGAACCCGCGGCGAACCGCATCGCGAACACGGTGGCCGTCGGATTCGTGGAAGAGCGCGAGCGCATCATCCGGCAGCAACAGGAAGCGATCCGGGAGCTGTCGACGCCCGTGCTGCAGGTGCGCGAGCGGCTCCTGATTCTGCCGATCATCGGCGTGATCGATCCGCAGCGCGCCCGCCAGCTCACCGAGCAGCTGCTGCGCGCCATCCGCGCCAACCGCGCCAAGGTCGTCGTCATCGACGTCACCGGTGTGGCGGCGATGGACTCCGGCGTCGCGAACCACTTGGTGCAGACGGTCGAAGCCTCCCGGTTGCTGGGCGCCACCGTCATCGTGACGGGCCTGTCGCCCGAAATCGCGCAGACCCTCGTCACGATCGGCGTCGACCTCAGCGAAATGGCCACGGTCGGTGACTTGCAGGGAGGTATCGAAGAGGCCGAGCGGCTGCTGGCCGATCGCGCGGCCCCGACGCTCGCGCCGGCTCGCGAGATCGCCCCAGACAACTCGCGCTAGCAGGAGGACGCCGTGGAAGTCCCCATTCTGCGGCAGGGGCAATTTCTCATTGCCTCGATTCAGTCCGCCCTCACAGACGCCGACCTTTCCCACCTGCGCGAAGCGTTGATCGCGCAGGTCGGCCGCTCGCGCTGCCGCGGCGTGATCGTCGACGTCACGGCGCTCGACGTCATGGACTCCTTCGCCGTCCGGACCTTGCGAGACATCGCGCACATGGCGCGCTTGCGTGGCGCCGAGACGGTGATCGTGGGCATCCAGCCCGACGTCGCATTCGCGATGGTGCAGCTCGGGCTCACGTTGAAGGGCGTGGCCACCGTGCTGGACCTCGAAGAAGGCCTGGCCTTTCTGAATCGCCGCACCGAAGAACGCGGGTTCGACAGCAAGCCCAAGAGGCCGCGCGACCGTGGGTGAGGAGCTGCGCCTGCCGATCGCCGCGGACGTTGATGTCGTTGAAGCGAGACAACAAGGCCGCGCGCTCGCCGCCGTCGCAGGATTCTCCAGCGGCGAGCAGACCGTCATTGCCGCCGCGATTTCGGAGATCGCTCGCAACATCCTGATGTACGCCAAGAAGGGCGAGATCATCCTCAGTCTCGTCCAGAACGGCGATCGCCAGGGCGTGGCGGTCGTGGCGATCGATCAAGGGCCCGGGATTGCGGACATCGACCGCGCGATGCAGTACGGCTATTCGACCTCACACGGCGTCGGCGCGGGACTCCCCGGAGCCAAACGGCTGATGGACGAGTTCCAGGTCGACTCCGTGGTCGGACGCGGGACCACGATCACCATGAAGAAGTGGCGCCGCGCCATTTGAAGATCGACACGGCTTTCGCGACGGTCCCCCTGCCGGGACAGCAGGAATCGGGTGACCTCAGCTTCATAAAACGCGTCGGTGCCGGCACGCTGGTCGCCGTCGTGGACGGGTTGGGTCACGGAGAGGAAGCCGCGTCGGCGGCGCACGCCGCCGTGGGCGTTCTCGATCGCTACTCGCGCGAGCCGCTCTCCGATCTGGTCCGCCACGCGCACGAGGCGGTGGTCGGACTGCGCGGCGTCGTGCTCGGCCTGGCGTACCTCGATCCGCAGGCCGCGACGCTGACCTGGCTCGGCGTCGGCAACGTCGGGGGGATCCTGCTGCGCGCCGATTCGGGCAACCGGCCTGCCCGGATCACGCTCGTGGCGAGCGCGGGATTCATCGGCGGCGAGCTGCCGCACCCTACGACGCGCTCCGTGCCGCTCGCGCTCGGCGATACTGTGATCCTCTTTTCCGACGGCGTGAAGGAGGGATTCGCAGACTCGGTGGCGCTCTCCAACTCACCCCAGCAGATCGCGGACACCGTCCTCGCCCGTCACAGCAAGGGCAACGACGACGCACTCGTCCTGGTAGCCCGCTACGCCCGCTAATCCCCCCGACATATCGTCGGCTCCCGGTGACGGATCGGGGGCGCTGACGACCGGCCCACTGCGGCCGACGGTGCTGCGCCTCGCGGTGCCCGCGGTCGCGATGATCGCGTGCAACTTCTCGTTCAATCTCATCGACACGATCTGGGTGGGCCGGCTGATCGGGCCTGCCGCGCTGGCCGCGGTGTCCACCGCCGGCTTCTACGTGTGGGTGGCCCTGAACCTCGGCGAGATGGTCGAGATCGGGCTGACCGCCGTCGCGGCCCGGCGCCATGGCGAACGCGATCCTGAACGCGCGGCGCAGGTTGCGGCCGCTTCGGTGATCTTTGCGGTCATCCTGGGATTCGTCGTCGCGATCGTCGGCTTGGTCGTCATGGATCCGATGCTGCGGCTCATGGCGGTCCCGGCCGACGTGGCGGCGCTCGGGCACGAGTATCTCTCGACGTGGCTGCTGGGCTGCCCGCTCGTCTTCGGCTTCTTTGCGATGGAGGCGACGTTCCGCGCGGCCGGCGACACCCGGACACCGTTCCTCGTGCTCGCCGGCTCGGTGTGTGTCTCGATCGTGTTGGACCCGCTGCTGATTGCCGGTGTGGGGCCATTCCCACGGCTCGGAGTCGAAGGCGCGGCCCTCGCATCGGTGATGGTGCGCAGCGTCGGATTCCTGGTCGGCTTCGACATCGCGATGCGTCGCAACCTGCTGCGGTTTGCGGCGCCGGATTGGCGCGGCGTGCCCACGGTCGTCCGCATTGGTATGCCGCTCGCGCTCGCCGGCGTGTTGCTCTCGGTCATCTATATGTGGCTCACGCGCTTTACCTCGCAGTTCGGCACGCCGGCGCTGGCAGCGCTGGGCATTGGTCATAAGATGGAAGGGCTGGGCTTCGTCGCGATCAGCGGGTTCTCGCTCGCGGCCGGCGCGCTCGTGGGCCAGAACCTCGGCGCGGGGCAGGAGGCCAGGGCACGTGAAGCGGTTCGGTTGACGGTGATCTACTGTCTCAGGGTGACCGTCACGACTGCGATTGCATTCCTGGCGATTCCGGCCGAGCTCGTCTCGTTGTTCACGCGCGATCCGGAGGTCATCAGGGATGGCGTGCTGTATCTGCGGGTGATTGCGTTCGCGCAGATCGGCCAGAGTTTCGAGCTGATCCTGGAAGGCGCGCTTGCGGGCGCCGGGTACACGTTTTGGCCTCAGATCGTGAGTACGACCCTGACGGCCTCGCGCATTCCGTTGTCCGCCTGGTGGTCCCGCTCATTCGGTTTGATCGGCATCTGGATCGCGTTGAGTGCCACCGCGATCGCGCGTGGGATTGCCATGATACTGTTTTGGAGAAGTGGGAAATGGCGTGCGATTAGCGTCTGAAAGAACGGCATGACTATCATCACGCTGCTCACCGATTTCGGTACCGCCGACAGCTACGTCGCCGAGATGAAGGGCGTGCTCCTGGCGCGCGCGCCGAGCGTCGCCCTGGTGGACATCACGCACCAGGTTGCTCCGGGCGACATCCGCGCGGCGCAGTATCTGCTGGGCCGCACGTGGCAGCACTTCCCCGAGGGCACGGTCCATCTGGCGATTGTCGACCCAGGTGTCGGCACGGCGCGCCGCGCCCTCGCGGCCGAGCACGCTGGTCATCGGTTCGTCGCGCCGGACAACGGTCTGCTGTCCTTCCTGCCGCAGGATGGACACTTCGTCTCGCTCCCGGTGCCCGCGAGCGCTGCGGCCACATTTCACGGCCGCGACGTGTTTGCGCCCGCTGCTGCCCGGCTTGCGACCGGCACGCCACTCGGTGAGCTCGGCGAATCGATTGCTGATCCCTGCTACACGCCGCTGCCCGCGCCGCGGCACGATCACCTGACCGTGATCGGCGAAGTGATCTATGTCGATCGATTCGGCACGCTGGTCTCGAACATTCCCGGTGATGCGGTGCAGGAGGGTGCGCGGGTTCGCGTCGAAGGCTCGGAGGCGGGTTCGCTGCGCCGAACGTTCCGCGACGTCGCGCGCGGGGCGCTGGTGGCGTTCGTCGGTTCTGGTGGCACGGTCGAGATTGCCGTGCGGGACGGCAGTGCGGCGAGGATGCTGGGGGTGGGGGTGGGAGCGGAAGTGAGGGCGTGAAACGAGCAGGGGCGCAGCATCGCTGCGCCCCTAGTGTCTCACACCTTCCAGGAATCCGAAGGCGTCGGCACCTTCACGTGCGCCATCACGCGATCGGCAAAGCCGGCGGTCGGCGCGAAGTGCGGGAGCTGCACCAGCTCGAGAATGACTTTGCGCTCCCGGTCGCCTTCGACCCGGCAGAGCGAGCAGTCGGCGAGGTGCAACGCCCGGGCGGCAGGGAGGAGACCCTGTGCCCAGAGCTCGATTTCTTCGGTTGTGAGATGCATGGTGAGGTCAGTCATAGGGGTGCCCTACGGCTCAGGTTTGGGGCCGGTTTCAGTCCCGGCGGTCTTCCAGGTATCCACGCAATTCATTACGGGCCCTGTGGATATAAGTTTTGACCGTGCCCAGGGGGAGCTCCAGGGTTTCAGCGATTTCCTCGTAGGAATAGCCCTCCACATGCCGTAGCAGAATGCACGACCGGTACTCGGGCCGCAGCCGGCCGATGGCCCGTTCGATTGCCGTCCCCAGCTCCCGATTCTCGACCTCATCCAGCGGCGATTCCGCGCGGTCGCCCAGTTGCAGCGACGTCGCCCGCATCTGCTCGGGGGTCTCGGCGCTGGGGGCGCCATCCAGCGACAGCGTGTCGATGCTCTTGCGCCGCAAGTGATCGATCGCGGCGTTGTTCGCGATCTTGAAGATCCACGAGGAGAATTTGAACTCCGGGCGATACGATTTGATGCCGTTCAGCACCTTGATGAACGTTTCCTGCGCGAGATCCTCGGCGAGCGCGTGGTTGCGCACCATGCGGTACAACAGCGAAAACACCGGCCGCTCGTAGCGTCGGACGAGTTCGCGGAACGCCGCGTCGTGACCCTGTTTTGCCCACGCCACGACCTGTTGATCGCTGGCGGCGCTCAAGTGGTCCGGCCTATCTTTCGCGCCTATGGGTGCCCCCCCCGCCCCGCGCTCCGCTGCGTACGTGCGAGACTTGTTCACCGCAATCGCACCGCGCTACGACTTCCTGAATCATCTGCTGAGCCTCAACGTCGACCGGTCGTGGCGGCGCACCGCCGTGCAGCGGCTCGGCTGGGAAGCAAAGCCGGACGGCACGTACCTCGATCTGTGCGCCGGGACCCTCGATCTCGCCGCCGAACTGGCGCGCCGCGCTGGCTTTCGCGGCCGCGTGATCGGGGCCGATTTCGTCGTCCCCATGCTGGCGCGGGGACGCGACAAGGCTCCTCGCACCGTGCCGGTCGCCGCCGATGCACTCGCGCTGCCTTTTCCCGCGGCGCGGTTCGACGGTGCGCTGGTGGGATTCGGCGTCCGCAATCTGGCCGACCTGGACAGCGGTCTGCGCGAAGCGGCCCGCGTGCTGAAGCCCGGTGCGCGCTTCGTGGTGCTCGAGTTCGCCACGCCCCGGTTCGCGCCGCTGCGCGCGCTGTACCTGTTCTACTTCCGCAGAATTCTGCCCGCCATCGGCCGGCTGGTGTCGAAACATAGAGAGGCCTATACCTACCTGCCAGAGTCGGTGCTCGCGTTTCCCGAGCCGGAGGCCTTGTCGCAGCGCCTGCTGGCCGCGGGGTTCGCGCGCGTCGGATTCGAGCGCCTGACCGGCGGGATCTGCGCCCTTCACTATGCCACTCGATAACCTGCGCGAGTTTCTCGACGCGATCAAGAAACGGGACACGCTCGTGCGCGTCGACGACCCGGTGTCGATCGACAAGGAGATCACGGAGATCGCGGACCGCTGCATGAAGTCACCGGGCGGCGGGCCGGCGCTGCTGTTCGAGCAGCCGACGCTGCGCGGCGGCGTCCGATCGCGCTATCCGGTGGCGGTGAATCTGTTCGGCTCGGAGCGGCGCATGGCGCTCGCGCTGGGCGTCGAGTGTCTCGACGACATCGCGGCGCGGATCAGCGAGCTGGTCGCGCTGAAAGTGCCGGAAGGATTGCTTGGCAAACTCGCGATGCTGCCGCGGCTCGCCGAAGTCGCGAAGTTCCCGCCGAAAACCGTCGGCCGTCCCGCCTGTCAGGATACGGTCGTCAGAGGTGCGGACGTGGACCTCACGCAGTTGCCGGCGCCGATCTGCTGGCCCGAAGACGGCGGGCCATACATCACGCTGGGCGGAGTCATTACCAGGAATCCGGAGTCGGGAGTCAGGAATGTGGGGATGTACCGGGTGCAGGTTCTCGGCAACAACACCCTTGCAATGCATTGGCAGCGGCACAAGGTCGGCGCGGCGCACTGGCGCGTAATGGCGGAGCGGGGCGAAACGATGCCGGTGGCGATCGCGCTCGGCGGCGATCCGGCGAGCATGTACGCCGCGTCCGCGCCGCTGCCGCCGACCATCGACGAGTTTCTGTTCGCGGGATTTCTGCGCGGCGAAGCGGTACGCCTGTCGAAAGCCGTCACGTCCGACCTCGAGGTCCCGGCCGAAGCCGAGATTGTGATCGAGGGGCACATCGATCCGCGCGACGAGCTGGTGCTCGAGGGCCCGTTCGGCGATCACACCGGCTTTTATTCATTGGCCGACTACTATCCCAAGGTCCACGTCAGTGCCGTGACGCTCCGCGACAAACCGATCTGGCCGCACACGATCGTCGGACGCCCGCCGATGGAGGACTACTATCTCGGCCACGCGACCGAGCGGATCTTCTTACCGCTGCTCCGCCTCACGATTCCCGAGATCGTCGATTTGCATATGCCGGCCGAGGGGATTTTTCACAATCTCGTGTTCGTGAGCATCGATAAGCAGTATCCGGGGCAGGCGTACAAGGTAATGAATGGGTTGTGGGGGCAGGGGCTGATGTCGCTCGCCAAGGTCATCGTCGTGGTCGATAAGGACGTCAACGTGCGCGATCCGAAGGAAGCCTGGTGGGTCGCGCTGAATCACATCGATCCCGAGCGCGACGTCCGCTTCACGATGGGACCGATCGACGTGCTCGACCACTCCAGCCGCGGGTTCACCTACGGATCGAAGATGGGGATCGATGCCACGCGGAAATGGAAAGAGGAAGGCTTCACGCGCGAGTGGCCGAACAAGATTGTGATGGACGATTCCACGAAGCGGAAGGTGGATGAGATCTGGAAGGATCTGGGAATCGACTTGGGCGGCGAAGGGCGGTGAAGGGCGGCGATGGGCGGCAAAGACAACATCCGGGAAGGTCAGACGTTCGAGGGGGAGTCACTCCTCGTCCGCTATATCAACTTCGTAAAGCTCCCTCATACGGTGTTCGCGCTGCCGTTTGCGCTGCTCGGCGTGATCGTGGCGTCCTATCGGCAGCCGGTCACCTGGCGCGTCGTGCTGCTCGTGGTCGTGGCGTTCACCGCAGCGCGGTTCGTCGCGATGGGCTTCAATCGTATCGCCGACCGCCGCATCGACGCGCGCAATCCTCGTACGCAGGCCCGCGAGCTGCCCGCGGGACGGCTTACGGTCAGCCAGGCTTGGGGCGCCGTGATTGCCGCGATGGTGCTGTTCCTGTATGCGGCGTGGGCGCTGAATCCGCTGTGCGCGGCGCTGGCGCCGTTCGCCCTGATCTGGACAGCGACGTACAGCTATACCAAGCGCTTCACCGATTGGACGCACCTGTGGCTTGGGGGTGCGTTGGCGATCGCGCCCGTGGGTGGGTACGTCGCGATCACCGGCGCGTGGAGCGAGCCGTGGTGGCTGTTGCTCGTCATCGCGTTCGCGGTCGCATGCTGGGTCGCGGGGTTCGACATCTTCTACGCGCTCCAGGACGAAGCCTTTGATCGTGCGGAGCGACTGCGGTCGTTCGTGGTGCGGTTCGGGCAGGCGAGGGCGATCACGCTGGCGAAGCTGTTGCACGGGCTCGCGATCGTAGCGCTGCTCGCGTTCGGCTACGGGGCAGGGCTGGGCTGGCCCTATTTCGGCGCTGTCGGGGTTGGAGCGGGGATCATCGCGTGGGAGCACCAGCTCGTGAAGCCCGGTGATTTGTCGCGCCTCAATGCGGCGTTCTTCACGGCGAATGGGATTGTGAGTATCGTCGTGTTTGTGGGCGCGTTGGTGGATCGGATCCTATGAAAAAGGGAGAAGGGAGAGGGGAGAAGTTCGCTCCGGCGCGGCGACCGGTTCCCGCGCGCCGAGACGTACATCTCCCCTCTCCCTTCTCCCCAAAACCGCCGCGTCCTCCATCGCATCCGAAGCGTTCCCCCACACCCAACCGCCGCGGCCGTTAGGGCGTCGGCTTTTCTTTGAATCCCGCCAGGTCCAGCAGGAACGCATACTCAAACGCGACATCGCGCCACCGTTTGTAGCGTCCCGAGGCGCCGGCGTGGCCCGCTTCCATGTTCGTCCGCAGGATCAGCCGGTTGCTGTCGGTCTTCATGGCGCGCAGCCGCGCGGTCCATTTGGCCGGCTCGACGTACAGCACCTGCGTGTCGTACAGCCCGGCCGTGAGCAGCATGTTGGGATACGCTTTGCGCTCGACATTGTCGTACGGTGAGTACGACAGCATGTAACGATAGAACGTCGAGTCGTGCGGATTGCCCCACTCATCGTACTCGCCGGTGGTCAGCGGAATCGTGGAGTCGCTCATCGTCGTGATCACGTCGACGTACGGCACTCCCGCGATCACCCCGCGCCACAGCTCCGGTCGCGCATTGACGACCGCGCCCATCAGCAGCCCGCCGGCGCTCGCCCCGCGCGCGAACAGGCGATCCGACTTGGTATAGCCCAGGCGAATCAGATCGTCGGCCACGTCTACAAAATCGTTGAACGTGTTCTTCTTCTGCAGCTGCCGGCCGTTCTCGTACCACGCGCGGCCCATCTCGGAGCCGCCGCGGATGTGGGCGATCGCGAACACGAAGCCCCGATCGAGCAGCGACACCCGGTCCGATGAGAACGTGGGATCGCTGCTCGAGCCGTAGGAGCCATACCCGGTCAATAGCAATGGGGCCGGACGCGCAATGCCTTTCTTGTAGGCGATCGACACGGGCACGCGCGCGCCGTCGCGCGCCGTCGTGTATATCCGCTCCGTCACGTAGTTCGCCGGATCGAACCCGCCGAGGATCTGGTCGCGCTTGAGCAACGTCTTTTGCTTCGTGCGCATGTCATAGTCATACGTCGTGGACGGTGTCGTCAGCGACATGTAGACGTAGCGCAGCTGCGGTGTGTCGAACTGACGATTGACGCTGACCCACGCGACGTAAGCCGGCTCGCCGAATTCGAGGTAGTACTCACCGCGCCCCCCCCCGCTCCAGGGGCGCACCCGCAGATGCACCAGGCCATCCTTGCGCTCGCTCAAGACGAGGAAATCCCGGAAGAACTCGAAGTCCTCGAGCAGCACATCGGCGCGATGTGGAATGACCTCTTCCCAGTTATCGCGCCCGGGCCGCGCCACCGGGGTGCGCATCAGCCGGAAATTCTGCGCGTGGTCGTTCGACAGCAGATAGAAATGGTTGCCGAAATGGTTCGCGAAGTACTCGTGACCGCGCTGGCGCGGAATCAAGACCTTGAACGGCTGATCGGGCTTGTCGGCGGGCACATAGCTGTATTCGGTCGCCATCGTTTGCGAGGACTGGATCATGACGTACGCGCGCGATTTGGTCGTGAAGACCGAGACGTAATACGTCTCATCCTTGTCCTCGTAGACGATTTTGTCGCTCGACGCGGGCGTGCCCAGGTGGTGGCGCCAGACCTGATACGGCCGGACGGTCACCGTGTCCGCCTTCGTGTAAAAGATCGTGCGGTTGTCCTGGGCCCAGGCCAGCCCGCCGATGGCGCCGGGGAGGACGTCGGGAAGCATCTCGCCGGTGCGCAGATTCTTGAACCGAACCGAGCCGACACGTCCGCCCGTGGTATCGACGGCGAACGCGAAGATGTCTTCACCGGGGCTGACGTCCGACGCGCGAACGATGAACGTCGGCTTGCCTTCGGCGAGGACGTTCACGTCGATCATGATCTCTTCGGGCGCGGTCACCGAGCCGCGCTTGCGCGCGTAGATCGGGTAATTCTTTCCCTCGATGAGGCGCGTGTAGTAGAAGTAGTTGCCTTCGCGAAACAGCACGGACTGGTCGTTCTGGAGCACGCGCCCTTTCAGTTCTTCATAGAGCCGCTCTTGCAGCGGCTGGGTGTGCGCCATCATCGCCTGGGTGTACGTGTTTTCATCCTCGAGGTACTTGATCACCTCGGGATTGCTGCGCTCCTTGAGCCAGTAGTACTGGTCGACGCGCGTGGTGCCGAACTCGTTGAACGTCTGGGGCCGAACGGCGGCCATGGGTGGCTTCGGCGCGCCGACGGTGCCATTGGCAGGCGCCTGCGCCAGTACGCCGACGGGAAGCAGGGCGGCGAGCGCGACGCTGAGAGAGCGAATCTTGGGAAGCATCAGAACCTCTGGAAAGGTGAGGAATAACTCGAATTGAACCTCCGCGCGGGTCCCCACGCCAGTGGGTATGTTTCGTGCCGTGCCAACTCCTGACACACCGCTCATCTTCGCAATCACGGGCGCTTCCGGAGCGCCCTACGCCGTGCGACTGCTCGAGGTGCTGGCGCAAAACCGGGTGCCGACCTGGCTTCTCATCTCCACTCACGGCTGGCGGCTGCTCGCCGAGGAGTGCGGCATCAAGGATGAGACCGGTCTCCGTCAGGCAACCGGTGAATGGGACTGCGTGCGTCTCTTCAACGACGCGGACCGGGGGGCGAAGCCGGCCTCAGGTTCAGTGCAAACCATCGGTATGGTGGTGTGCCCGTGCTCGATGGGCACGCTCGCCGCGATCGCGCACGGGACGAGCCGCTCGCTGATCGAGCGCGCTGCCGACGTGACGCTCAAGGAGCGGCGCAAGCTCGTGCTCGTACCGCGCGAAACGCCGCTCTCGCTCGTGCATCTGCGCAACATGACGGCGGCGGCGGAAGCGGGCGCCGTCGTGCTCCCCGCGGCCCCCGGCTTCTATCACACCCCCAAGCAGATCAGCGAGCTGGTCGACTTCATCGTGCAGCGCGTCGTCGATCAGATCGGGCTCGACATTCAGATCACGCAGCGCTGGCAGGGATGACCGACGTCCGCGAGCAGCTGGCGCGCGACGTCACGCCGGAGCTGTACCGCGAGATCCGTGAGCTCTGGAAGGCGCACTCGATCGCCGAAGACCGGCGCGACATCGCGGGATTGATCGCGACCCTGACGCACGACTGTGTGTACGAGGTCATCCCCGATGGGGGACGGTGGGAAGGGCATGCCGGCGCGACGCGCTTCTATCTCGAGCTGCTCGGCGCGTTTCCCGACATCCATTTCGATCTGCAGACGATCGTGATCGGGCCGCAAGGCGTGTGCGAGGAAGCGCGCGTCACCGGGACGCACAAGGCCAAATGGCTCGATCGTCAGCCGACGGGGGAAAAGGTCCAGTTCCGCGTGGTCATCTTCTTCCCCTGGGATCCTGAAAAGAGAAAGTTTGCCGGCGAACGGGTGTTCGCGTTCTCATGATTTCCATCATCGCCGCGCTCGCACTGCTCACGACTACGCAGGATACCACGCGCTACACGCATGCCGACACGCTGCGTGGCTCCAACGGACCCGCGCGTGCCTGGTGGGACGCGCAGTTCTACGACCTGCATGTCGCCGTGAGCCTGCGTGATTCCAGCATCAGCGGCTGGAATCGCATCACCTACCGCGTGCTGCAAGCCGCGGGGGGGGGGGGGCGCGAGATGCAGATCGACCTCCAGCCTCCGTTGGTCATCGACAGCGTCGTGCAGGAGCGTCGCAAGCTAAAGGTTAGGCGGGACGGCAAAGCGTTCTTCGTGACGTTGAACGCCGCGGCGCGCGCCGGCAGCTCGGGCGCGGTCACCGTCTGGTACCATGGCAAACCACGCATCGGGGCGCGGCTCCCCTGGGATGGTGGATTCGCATTCCAGCGGGACAGCCTGGGGCGCCCCTGGATCGCCACCGCCAATGAAGGTCTGGGCGCCAGCGTGTGGTGGCCGCTGAAGGATTATCTCGCGGACGAGCCGGACAGCCAGCGGATTGCGATCACGGTGCCCGATTCGCTCGTCGATGTCTCGAACGGCCGGCTGCGCGGCGTCACTCGAAATCGCGACGGCACGACGACGTACGAGTGGTTCGCCGCCAGTCCGATCAACAGCTACAACGTCACGATCAACGCCGCGCGCTACGGGCATTTCAGCGATACGCTGCCGGGCGAGGCGGGCAAGCTGTCGCTCGACTTCTGGCCGCTCGACTACCATGTCGACACCGCGCGCGGGCAGTTCAAGCAGGTCATTCCGATGCTGCAATGCTTCGAGCACTGGTTCGGGCCGTACCCCTGGTACGCCGACGGCTACCAGCTCATCGAGACGCCGCACCTCGGCATGGAGCATCAGAGCGCGATCGCTTACGGCAATCACTATCTGAACGGCTATCGCGGCCGCGATCTGTCCGGGACGGGGCTGGGGTTGCAATGGGACTTCATCATCGTGCACGAGAGCGCGCACGAATGGTTCGGCAACAACATCTCCGCGCAGGACCACGCCGACATGTGGGTGCACGAGAGCTTCGCGAACTACGCCGAAGGGATTTACACCGAGTGCCGATTGGGGAAGAGCGCGGGCGCCGCGTACATGATCGGGGCGCGCCGTGGCGTGCGCAACGACCGGCCCGTGATCCCGGTGTTCGGCGTCAACGCGCAGGGCTCGGGCGACATGTATCCCAAGGGCGGCAACATGCTGCACACGATCCGCGCGATCATCGATGACGATGCGAAGTGGCGGGACATCCTGCGCGGCTTGAACAAGACCTTCTACCATCAGACCGTGACCGGCAAACAGGTCCAGGACTTTATCAGCCGCGAGGCGGGGATTGATCTCAGCAGGGTATTCGCGCAGTACCTCACCACGACGCAGATCCCGGTGTTCGAGTACCGCGTTCAGGGCAACACCCTGTCGTACCGTTGGGCGAAGGTCGGGGCGGGGTTCGACATGCCGGTCCGCGTCAACATTCCCGGGATGGGAACGCCGCTGCTGCATCCCACAGACGCGTGGCAAACATTGGAAGCCTCTCCACGCGCCGTCGAGTTGAGCGTCGACGAGAACTTCTACGTTACCGCGTCGCTGCTGAAGTGAGGCTCGGCATCATCTCGGACACCCATGGCGTGCTGCGGCCGCAGGTGTTCGAGATCTTCAAGGAAGTCGATCATATCCTCCACGGTGGCGACGTGGGGCGCAGCGGTCTTTTGATCGAGCTGCGCGCGTTGGCGCCGGTTACGGCGGTGTACGGCAACAGCGACGGCTTCGATTTGCGCTCGCAGCTGCCGCAGGTCGCCGAGATCGAGTTGGACGGTTTCCCCATCGTCGTGACGCACGGCGATCAGTTCGGCAGTCCGACTCCCGCCAAGCTGCATGACGCCTTCCCCAACGCCGACATCATCATTTTTGGGCATAGCCACAAACCGTTGCTAGAGCTCGTGGACAAGACGGTCACCGTGATGAACCCGGGTGGGGCAGGGGCGCCGCGATTCGGCATTCCGCCGAGCGTGGGGATCCTCGAGCTCGAGCCGGGGATTCCGCCGAGAGGGAGAATTGTGTCTTTGTAACAACTCACTTCGCCTGCTACGGCCCGCCGTTGCGACCTTTGGCGGCATGGTGGCGCGTGTCGCGACGCCGCTGCCGATCGGTGAGCGCGATGCGGAAGAGCAGGGCCAGCCCGCCGCCCGCCGCGCCAAGGAAGAACAGCATCCCGAGTCCGGGATAACCCCAGATCGTGAACGACGTGGGAATCTGCATCAGCATCGCCGCGCCGACGATGAGCGCCGCGAGCACCAGGCCCACCGTGATCCGGTTCGCCACGGTCTGCAACCCCCCCATCAACCCACCGGCGTCGATTCCGGTATCGATCTTGAAGCCAAACTTGTTGCTGGCGGTCGCGTCCAGGATCTTGTTGACCCTCGACGGCAGCCGCATGACGAGGTCTTTCATCTCGAGCAACCCGGCGTACACGTTGCCCGGAGACATCGCTTTCACCATCCGCTGACGCATGAGCTTCGATGAGTTGCGCTGAATCGACGCGCTCGGATCGAAGTCCGGCGCCAGCACGCGCCCGATCCCGTCGAGATTGAGCAGGGCCTTGCCGAGCACCGTCAATTCCTGCGGCATCCGGATGCCGGTCTCTCCGGCCTGCTTCGTCATGTCCAGGAAGACCTTGCCCACCTGCAGCTCGCCCAGGGTCACGTCCTGTGTCCGCCCCACGACGTCTTCCACGCGCTGGCGGAACTCCTGCTCGTCGAACTCTTCAGTGGTCTCGCCGATCTTGATCGCAATGTCGGAGACCTCGTCGGCCCGTCCCTCGCTGACCGCCAGCACCATCTGCAGCAGCTGTTCCTGCTGCCGCGGACCGATGCGATCCACCATGCCGAGATCGAGGAGCGCGATACGGTCGTCGTCGGTGAGGAACACGTTGCCGGGATGCGGGTCGGCGTGGAAGAAGCCGTCCACGAAGATCTGCTTGAGATAGGCCCGGAACAGCTCCTCGGCCAGCGCGTCGCCGTCAACTTCCAGCAGCGCTACGGGACTGACGCCGTCGACCTTATGGCCCGTGATGTAATCCATGGTCAGGACGCGGGCGGTGCTGTAATCGGGCACCGGCCGCGGCACGACGATCCGCTCGAACTCTGACAGATTGTCGGCGAGCAGCGTCAGATTGCCTGCCTCGCGGCGGTAGTCGAGCTCCGCGATCAGCGTTTTGTGGAACTCCTCGACCATGCCGCTGAAGTGATATCGCTTGCCGATCTTTGTGCGACGATCGAGGACACTAGCAATCTCGGCGAGCGCCGCGAGATCTTCGGTGATCTGCTCGCGGATGTTCGGGCGCTGAATCTTGACCACCACCTGGCGGCCGTCCCGCAGCGTCGCGCGATGGACCTGGCCGAGCGAGGCCGCGGCCAGCGGCTCGGTCGAAAACTCGCCGAAGGCTTTGGAGATCCGCACGCCCAGCTCTTCGGTGACGATCTGCTCGACTTCCTCGTACGAGAACGGCGTGACCTTGTCCTGCAGGCGGGCCAACGCCTCGATGTACGGGGGCGGTAACAGATCGGGACGGGTGGAGAGGAGCTGACCGAGCTTGATGAACGTCGGGCCCATCGCCTCCAGATCCGTCGCCAGCTGTTCCGCCTTGGGATTGGCCGGCTCGACCGCCGTGCCCTTCGCCGGCTGGAGCTCGTCGTCCCACCCCGCCTCCCGGACGACGTCGGAGCGGCCGTACTTCATCAGCAAGACAGCAATGTCCTTGTAGCGCTTGACGTGGGAGAGTTTCAGCGAGGTGCTCATGCGTCGTTCCGACTGGCCGAGGATTAATTCAAATTCGCTTTCGCGCTCCCGGAATTGCATCGGTCATAGGGATTAAAGCTTCTGGTGTCAGCGGTCGAGACGAAAAATTTCCGCGTCATCGTTGGGCCGGCCCATGCACAGGTCAGCGATGATCTTGGCGGCGACCGCCCCGAACGTGATGCCGTTCGCGCCATAGCCGAGCGCGTACAGCGCCTGCGGGCAGTCAGTCATCGGACCGACGTAGGGAAGCCCGTCGCGCGTTTCGCCGAACGTGCCGGCCCAGACGAACGCCGTTTGCGTCTCGATCGAGGGCAGCCATTTCTTGATCTGCTGCTCGAGCTTCTTGGTACGCCCCGGCATGAGTCGGTCGCGCAAGGCGGGGTCCTTGAAGGGCGTGTCGGCGCCGCCGATCATCACCCGGCAATCTTCGGTCGAGCGCATGTAGAAGTACGGGCGGCCCGTCTCCCAGACGATGCATCCGCCCTTCCAGGGACCCAGATCTTCGAGCGGCTCAGTCACCAGCGCGTATGTCGTGTGCAGCGCCACCATCCCGGCGCGAAGCGGAGCAGGCATTTCGTAGCCCATTGCATAGACCACCCAGCCGGCCCGTGTCTCGCCCCGGTCCGTGTCCACGACGAGGCCCCCCCCGTCGTTGGGCCGAACGTCACGGGCCGGCGTTCGGGACTGCAGCACGGCGCCGCGGCTCATGGCACGGCTCAGCAGCGAGCGGGTGAGTCGTACGGGATCGAGCACGCCCGCGGTTCCCGTGCGAATGGCGCCGTACGACGGGAATCCGTAGGACTCCTCGACCTGGCCGGCAGTCCAGAACTCCGCATCCAGCCCGTGCCGCTGGCGCAGGGCTGCTTCCTCCTCGAGATCGCGGCTGTGGCGCCGCTGCGTCGCGAGGCATAGGCTGGGGCAGCTGGCAAAACCGGGGGACTCGGCAAGTGAGGCGGCGACCCGGGCCAGATCGTGGACTGCCTCAAGGCTCAACCGGTAGGCCCGTGCCGCGGGCTCCTCCCCGATCATCGCACTGAGGCGCGTGAGGCTGACATCGATCTCGTAGCTGACGAGGGCCGTGCTCGCCGCGGTACTTCCGCACGCCGGGGCCCGCCGATCGAACACCACAACCGTCAACCCTTCCTGGCTGAGCGCGTCCGCGACGAGCGCGCCCGTCACGCCGGCCCCGATGACGGCGACGTCGCACGTCTTGGGGGGAGGTGCCGGGGTGGGGGCCCCCATTTCACGGAGCCCGTCGTCAAGTAACCAAAAGGGCGCGCCCGAATGAAGTCGCACGGATTTAGTCCTTTGAAGCCGTCAGACCGATGGTTCCATGCGGTGACCCCCGGGTACGTTTCCTGCACATATCACCGGACGGAGTTAGGCATATGGCGCTCGAAACCATGCAGGACCTGCTGATACACCAGTTGCGGGACATTTACAGCGCCGAGCAGATGCTCACGAAGGCGCTGCCGAAGATGCAGGAAGAGGCCTCGACCGAAGAGCTGGCGACGGCATTCGGCGCCCACCTGGAGGAGACGAAGAATCAGGTGGAGCGACTCGATCAGGTGTTCAAGATCCTTGGCGAGCAGTCGGGCGGGGTGAAGTGCAAGGCAATGGAAGGGCTCATCGCGGAAGCGGAGGAGATCCTCGATGAGGATGGCAACGAGTCCGTAATCGACGCCGGTATCATTGCAGCCGCCCAGCGCGTCGAGCATTACGAGATATCGGCCTACGGTTCGGCAAAAGCCCTTGCGGCGCTGCTCGGACTCTCGGATGTGGTGGAGCTCTTGAACGAGAGTCAGCAGGAAGAGACGGCGGCAGACAAGAAGCTGTCGCTTATCGCCACGACAGAGGTGAATGCGCGCGCCGCAGGAACAGACTCCAGCATGGCGGCCAAGGCTATGTAAACTGTGACAGACGTCGCCAGACAAGTTGAAGAACTGATTGAATCTCCAGGGGCCGGGCACGCCTCCGTTTCGCGTCCGGCCCCGTTTTCCTCCCGCCTCTTCATTCCGCTGCTCGCAGCGATCCTTGCGGTGCTCGGCATCGCCGGACTGCAGTTTGCGAGCAGCCTGCTGGTTCCGATCGTCGTGGCTGTGCTCCTCACGCTGCTGCTCAATCCACTCGTGCGGTCGATGTGCCGCTACGGCGTCGCGGAGCCAGTGGCTGCGGGCATCATCGTTTTCGGAACCGTGATCCTGATCGCCGCGTCGGTAGTCGTGCTGGCGGGGCCCGCCACCGAATGGCTGCGGCAGGCGCCCGCCACAATGCACCGGGTCGAGGGAAAGCTGCGGGCGATCGAGCCTGTCAGCACGATTCAAGCGACCGCATCGAGCTTGGCGAATCTCGCCGGGATCGGGAGCGCCGACTCGGCGGCCGCAACGATTCAGGTCGTCCCGTCGGCGCCGGGGCCGCTGCAGAAAGTCGGCTGGACCACCGCGCACGTGGTGGGCGGCATTCTGACGGTCGTCTTCCTGACGTTCTTTCTGCTGGCGTCGGGCTCGATGTTTCGGCGCAAGATCGCGTACCTGTTTCCGGGCGGCTCTCAACGCACGCGCATCAAACGCGCCCTGTTCGAGATCGAGCAGCAGATGTCGCGCTACCTGCTCATCAACACCTTGATCAGCATCGGCTTCGGGCTGGCCACCTGGGCCCTCCTGGCCGCGCTGGGCGTCCCGAATCCCGTCTTGTGGGGCGCAGTCGCCGGTGTGCTCAACTTCATCCCATACCTGGGTGCGATCGTCACCGTCGTGCTCATCGGCATCGTCACGATTGCTACGTTCGACGGGACGCAGCAGACCGTGCTCGCCTGCGGCGGGTTCCTGCTGATCGACCTCGTGAAAGGGCACTTCGTGAGCCCGATGGTGCTCGGGCGCCGCATGCCGCTCAATACGGTGGCGGTGCTGCTCGCGCTGTTGTTCTGGGGTTGGGTTTGGGGCATCATGGGCGTGATCATCGCCGTTCCAGTGACCGTGATGATTCAGGTGATCTGTTCCCACAGTGAACGGTTCCGCGGAGTCGCGATCGTGCTGGGGAACTGGGGCGTGCGGCGGACATCGTGAGTCCCGGGCTTGCCCGGCCGCGTAGGTCGTCTTAGGTTGGTCGTAGCAAGCCGCAGATCCCACAGATCGAAAGGATTTTCGCTGCAATGATTCGTCAATCCACCGTTACGCCAATGCTGCGTCGGATGTGGGCGGAGCCGTGCACTGTGTGCCGGCTCGGGCCATTTGTCGACGCGCGGGGGCGTATTGCGTCCGGCTCGGCCGGCGCCGGTGGAGGTGGAGGAGCACCCTAGAAGTCGATCGGATCTAGTTCGCGCCGTGATCCGGCCTTCCGGGTGCTTTATGGGACCTGGGGGGCCGTTCTGTTTTGTGTACGAATTCCCCCTCTCCCGAAGGGAGAGGGGGTCAGGGGGTGAGGATGAGCACGCTGCAACATCTCGACGACCACATCATCGCGCGCTACACCGCACAACCATCGCGGCTTCCTCCCGAGCTGCGAGGGCAGATCGAGCACGCCTGGGAGGGCGCCCCCGTGCAGCTGTACGCGCTCGCGGATCTCGATCAGAGCCTGCGGCTCGCCGAAACCTGGCTCGCGCTCGGGTCACGGCACGTCGCGATGGCGCGGCGGGAAGGCACCAGTTGGCAGGTGAAGAGTGTCGAGCGGGCCGAGATCGAGGCGGTGCGCGAGGCGCCCGGCTTGTCGGCGAACACGCTCACGATCCTCGGCGCTCCGGGGGAGCCGGCGTTGGTACTGCTGCGCTACACGCACCGCCAGCGCCGCGCGTTCGAAAACATCCGGTTCGTGCTCGAAGAGACGCTGAATGGCCACGAACGCGATGTCCCGGCGGTCGACGCGGATCGCGTGTACGCCGACAGCGTCGCACGGCCGATCCGGGAGGCGCAGGCACTGGTTTCGGGCCGGCAAACGGCTGTGATCCGTCGCTTGCTGGCCTACCTGAAGCCATATCGCCGCCAGCTGACGCTTGGCATGGCGGCGGCGACGCTGATCACGCTGGTCAGCCTGGTCCCGCCGTATCTGGCGGGTTACCTGATCGACCGCGTGGTGCGGCCGGCGCAGACAGGAACGTTGCCGGTTTCCACGGCGGCCACGATCGCGTGGCTGGCCGTGGGCGCGATGGCGCTCGTCTACCTCGTGCGCCAGCCGGCGGTGCATGTGCGGCTGCGGTTGATGTCGATCCTCGGCGAGTGGGTGGCGCGCGACCTGCGCGCCGAGCTGTACGAGCACATCCAGCGCCTGAGCCTGTCGTTCTTCTCGCGCAAGCGGACCGGCAGCCTGATCACCAGGGTGTCCGCCGATACCGACCGGCTGTGGGACTTCCTCGCGTTCGGGGTCGTGGACGTGTCGTTGTCGCTGGTGATGCTCGTGGGTCTGGGCACGGTGCTGCTCACGCTCGACTGGCGGCTGGGGCTGGTGATGACGTTGCCGGTGCCGGTGTTCTGCTGGCTGATCTACCGGCACAGCGAGCAGATCACGCGGCTGTTCATCCGCGCGTGGCGCAAGTGGTCGCGCGTGACGGACGTGCTCTCGGATACGATCCCGGGCATTCGCGTGGTCAAGGCGTTCAACCAGGAGCAGCGCGAGATCGGCCGATTCGGTGAGCGCAACGAGGACGTGACGGCGGAGTTCAACCGCATTCACGCGTCGTGGACCAGGTTCTGGCCGCTGCTGATGCTCGGCGTCCACGGCATGACGGTCGCGGTGTGGGTATTTGCCGTGCCGCGGCTGCTGGGCAGCGGCGCCGAGCTGCCGGTGGGAACGTTCGTCTCGTTCCTGCTCTACACCACGATGTTCGCCGCGCCGATCGAAGTGATCGGGCAGATGGCGCGTACGATCAACCGGGCCACGACATCGGCGCACCGCGTGTTCGAGGTGCTCGACACCGAGCCCGAGATCCGCGACGTGGCGGACCCGGTGCGGCTCGAGCCGGTGCATGGGAAGGTGACGTTCGAGCACGTGACGTTCGGCTACGACGGCGTCCGGCAGGTGCTGCGCGGCGTGAGCTTCGACGTCGCGCCGGGAGAGCTGATCGGGCTCGTCGGGCCGTCGGGTGGCGGCAAGACGACGATCGTGAACCTGATCGCGCGCTTCTACGACGTGACCGGGGGAACGATTCGCGTCGATGGCGTCGACATTCGGCGTCTCGACACGGGCCACTATCGCCGGCAGATCGGCATGGTGCTCCAGGACCCGTATCTGTTTCACGGCACGGTGCTGGACAACATCCGGTACGGCATGCCGGAGGCACCGCTGAGCCAGGTCGTGGCGGCGGCGCAGGCGGCGAATGCCCATGACTTCATCACCAAGCTGCAGCACGGTTACGACACGGTGGTGGGGGAACGGGGGCACACGCTGTCGGGCGGCGAGCGCCAGCGCGTGTCGATTGCGCGCGCGATCCTGCACGATCCTCGGATCCTCATTCTGGACGAGGCGACGAGCAGCGTGGATACGGAGACCGAGCGCGAGATCCAGCAGGCGCTCGAGCGGTTGGTGGCGGGCCGCACCGTGTTCGCCATCGCGCACCGGCTCTCGACGCTGCGCAAGGCGTCGCGGCTGTTCGTGATCGAGGACGGCCGGTTGGTGGAGCACGGGACGCATGCTGAACTCTTGGTGCAGCCTGAAGGAAAGTATCGGAAACTCTACGAGCTGCAGATGCAGCTTGCATAGCTATCGGCTATCGGCTACCGGCTATCAGGTCAAAACCCCGATAGCTGTTAGCCGATAGCTGATAGCAGGGAGGGTACATGGAAACGACGATCGTCAGACCTGGGCGAGAGAGTGCTCCCGGAGAGACGGGCACGCTTCGGTTAGAGTGGCGGGCCGACGGCTCGCTGTGGGCGCTGCGCGGGGACGAGGAGCGGGCGGTGTCGGTTCGGCGCTGCTTCCCGTGGACCGAACCGTTGCGACACTTATCCCTGCGCGACGCGGATGAAGAAGAGTTTGCCTTCGTGCGCGATCCGGCGGACCTCGATGCGCGCTCGCGCGCGGCGCTGGACGCGGCGCTCGCCGTGGCGGGATTCGTGTTCGCGGTGACGCGGGTGCTGGAGATCGATGAAGAGGTCGAGATCCGGCGCTGGCGGGTGGAGACGCGCCAGGGACCGCGCACCTTTCAGACGCGGCTCGACGATTGGCCGCGGACGCTGCCGCACGGCGGCCTGTTGATCCGCGATCTGGCGGGGGATTTGTATCACCTCGCTCGACCGGAGACGTTGGACCGGCAGAGCAGAGAGCTGCTGTGGGCGTTCGTGGACTGATACGGCGGTTGGGCGGTTGAGCGGTTAGGCGGTTGGTATTCTCTCCAACCGCTTAACCGCCGAACCGCCTAACCGTTCTTTTGGGTTAGTCCCCCCACGCGGACGATTGCACGGTCCTTGCACCAACGGCATGGCGAAGTCCTCCCAGACCGGGAAGTCGCCATGCCGCGCCCCTCGATTGCCGCCGCC
>Ga0137428_1000061_pt1 | contig 49905 bp, 49 predicted proteins | sample EasRivERMZT718_2_FD_102305 | JGI IMG/M metagenome (GOLD analysis project Ga0137428, IMG submission 102305) | Soil microbial communities from meander-bound floodplain in the East River, Colorado, USA - East River MetaG ERMZT718_2 | ecosystem: Environmental > Terrestrial > Soil > Floodplain ...
GTGATCGGTGCAAAGTTCTATACAGAAGAAGCGGGCGTCGGGGCGGGCATGGGAGCGGGCGCGCGGATGTAGCCTGGAACTGCGGGAGAAAAACGCGTAAAGGCGCGGTGAGTGTGTGTCCACCCACCGCGCCTTTTCGCGCCTTTTCCCCGCCTTTAGCCTAGTAGTCGAACCGCAGCGACACCCCCACGGTCCGTGGCTGGTTGGTCAAATACCCGACGCGGGCGCGCGTGCCACGCTCGCGGTCCAGCCCAAGCCAGGCGATCTCGTCCAACACGTTGTTCAAATACACCGACAGCTCCCAGCTCTGGCGCCTCACGCCGGCGCGCACATTCACGAGATTGTACGCCGGCAACAGCGGGTTGAACGTGAACAGCGTGTCGGTCAACGGCCCGCCAATCGTGGCTCCGCCTGTCCTCTCGAAGCTTTTGAGATCAACGGTGCCGAAGGGGCAGGTCGGATCGCCCGGCGGGCACTGTCCCAGTCCCTGATCGTCGATCAACGTGTAGCGGTCACCCACGTGCTGCATGCTGGCGGTGAGGAACGCGCGTGATCCCGTCGCGAGCGTCCACCCGTACGTGGCGGCTAGGCTCGCCTGGATCTTCGGCACGCTCGGCAGGCGGTTACCCTCCGCAATCCCTGCGATCACGTTGCCGCCCCCGTCCGTGAAGCTCGTGAGCAGCTTCGCGTCGTTGAACGCCGCGGAGACCGAGAGGTCCAGGTTGTCGCTGGCGCTGGCCGTCAGCTCGATCTCCGTCCCGACGGACCGCGCTTTGTCCGCGTTCAGAATCAACCGCGAAGAGCACGTGCCCGCCGTCACCGTGAGCTGGAGGTCGCGGATATCCATATAGAACGCGGAAAGGTTGAGTGAGGCGCGGCCACCGGCGAACTGACTCTTGGCTCCCACCTCGTAGTTCCACGCCGTCTCGTCCTTCCAGGGACCCCCGAGCGGGCCGAAGGTTGCCAGGTCCGCGGGCTGGCACAGTGCGTCGTTGAGCGGATCGTTGATCCCGCCCAGCCGGAACCCGCGCGATGCCTGCGCGTTGAGCGTCACTGCGTCCGACGCCTTGTAGCTCAACATGAAGCGCGGCGCGATGCCGTTTGCGTCGGTCGTGCCCGCGGTGTCCGTCGGGACCGCAAAGGCGCCGTCGAAGATCAGCGACCGATCCTCGGTAAAGTTGTAATAGCGCAGGCCCGCGGTGAGGCTCAGCCGGTCAGTGGCGGACAGCGTCGCCTCGCCGAAGAGCGCGGTCTGCTTCAGGTCGTAATGCAGATCGGAAAAGAACAGCACGTCGATGTCGGCACCCAGAGACCCCTGGCTCCACCCGGGCGGCGCAAATCCTTCATCTGCCGCGAGGGAGTCCACGCCCACCGGCTTCACGCTCTGCCCGTAGTCGCGCTTGCTGCTGGCGTAGAAGGCTCCACCGAGCCAGCGCAGCCGTTGCGAACCGCCCGCCAGTCGCACTTCCTGAGTCACGACCTTACTCTCTGTCTTGTCGTCGAGCGGTGAATCGAGGCTATACACCCGGTCTGAAAGGCCAAGCGTGCCGCCCATGACACTGGCAGTGAGGGCGGTCGCATCGCGCACCACGAGGATGTCGCGAGCGGTATAGGACGTGACGGAAGTGAGTGTCACCGCCCCGAATTTGTATTGCCAGTTCAGGTCGGCCAGCAGAAAGTCGTCCGTGTAGGGCTCGTTGATCTGCGTAAAGAGCTGCCGCTCGTCCAATGTTACCGGAGGCCGTGTCGTGGTAAACGGGTTAGCGAGAATGTTGTAGCCATCGATGCGATTCCAGCCGTCCGTTTGCACGCGCTGGTAAGAAATCCGCGGCGTAATGCTGAACTTCTCGTTGGGCTGGAGGCGCAAGGCCACACGCCCGCCGGCGCGGTCGCCTCCATTGACGTCGTGGTTGACCGTGAGATCCGGCTGCACCGCATCCATCCAGCCGCCCATCCGGTTGCTGAAGCCGACGGCGCGCAAAGCGACCTTCTCGCCCAGTGGCACGTTCACACCGACTTTGGCGGTGCTGCCTGGCGAGCCGCCGCCGACCCAGTGGCCTCCCACCTCGCCGAACGTGGTGCTGACACCCAATTCCGGCTGAGCACTGATGTAGCGGACCGTTCCGGAGAGCGACCCGGCGCCGAACAGCGTGCCCTGGGGACCGCGCAGCACTTCGACGCGTTGCACGTCGAACAGGTCGAGATCCGGGGTGAACAGTGAGAGCGATACCGGGGAATCATCGAAGTACGCGCCAACCTGTTCTTTCACACCGGGCTGGTCGCGCGCGATCTGGCCGGAAGAAGCACCGCGGATAGCAACCTGGCTCTGCCCGGGGCCCAGGTTCTGCACGCTGAACCCTGCGACGTTCTGAGCAATCGCTTCGATATTCTCGGCGCCACGAAGCCGCAGCGCCTGCTCTGTGGGAGCGGCGATGGAGAACGGCAGGTCCGCGAGACGCTCCTCGCGCAACGTGGCGGTGACCGTGACGGCTTCGAGCTGGAGCGCCTGCATCACGAAGTCGACCACCACCTCCGCATCAGCCGCGACGCGGATGTCCTGCTGCGCCTGCGTGCGCAGACCGGGCAACGAGGCCGAAACCACGTACGTCCCCGGCGTCAGGTTCGCGATCCGGTAGCTGCCGTCCGCCGCAGTCGTGGCGCGACCTGCTGCCGGGCCCTGAGCGCGGATCGTCACGCCGGACAGCGGGTCTCCGCTCGCGTCACGTACGGCTCCTCGAATCCGGCCGTTCTGCGCCGCCGCGGGCACGCCGTACAACAGCGCACCGACTACTGCGAGGCTCAGGAAACGGTTTGCGGCGACCATATGCATCCTCCCGATCTAGACGTGAGACATATAGTAGAAGGGCACGTGTCGAACACCGCAGAATAGACGCGCTCTGAGCGCGATCAGCTAGAGCGGTGCAGTCGCCGGAAGTGTGGACGTTCCACGATGAAGTAGAAGGCGAGAATCGCGGCCTGGGAGAATCCCGCGGCGATAATCCCAGGGAATGACCGGAGTATCAGCGCCAGCCCGTAGGTCTGCAGGTACCCGATCGTGTACATCGGATTGGACGCGAACCGGTACGGACCCGAGGACACGGGACGGATCGCCGCGTCCGGTTCGAAGAAGTTGCGCCAGTAGTACGCGTCAGCGCCCAGGGTACGCGCGGCCCACAGCTTGGTGCCCACGCCGATGAGCACGAGTGCCGCGCCGACCGTGAACGTGACGGCGGACGACATCGGGACCGCCCAGCTGTTTCGTGTCGCGATGCACAGCAGGATGAACGCGAAGCCATCGTGGTACATGACCAATGCCGCGCGCCAGCGGAATCGCCGGAACGCCTCGGCCGGACCGAAGCGCGTTGTGGAGGATCGCGCCCGCTCCTCGCGGCGCAGCGTCCACCCCACGACCACCACGTATGCCAGCCGGCTCAGAATGGCGTAGACCAGGAAGGGATTCAAGCGCAGCAACATACTAACCCTCGCCAGGGGTGGTAGTAGATCGCATTTCACCCATCCGGCTGATAGAGACGGGGATTACATCTTCGTAGGTTGCCCGTGCACGCAGGCGTTCTTCCTCAAAAAACACACGGAGATCGAATATGCGACTCGACCCGAATAACCCACGGCAGCCGCGCCCTGATGAGACGGGCCCCATGAAGCGGAAAGAAGGGGAGCGCAATCGCCCCGGCTCGAACCCCGAGGGTGAAGACGAAGGTGGTTTTGAAGAGGAGCGGTAGGACGTAAGTGAACGTCCGTGCAGCAACCACTACGGCCGCCGATTCGGCGGCCGTTTGTGTTTGACGCCGTCAACGTGGAGCCGAGGTGACTCGAGGGCAATTGCGTGGGTATAGTAAGGCGAGGAGGCCGTCATGAACCGTCGCCTGTCCGCGATTGCCCTGGCAGTCCTGGCGCTGTCCTGCAACGAACCCGTTGGCCCGCCGGCTAAGATCACCGCGTTGCCTCGCTCGCTGACCACAGCGGAGCAGCGCTTGATCGAAGCCGACAACCGCTTTGCGATCAAGCTGCTCAAACAGATGGCGGCGGACACCCGCGACACGCTGACGAACCTGTTCGTCTCGCCGCTGTCAGTGGCGATGGCGCTCGGGATGCCCTACAACGGTGCGGCCGGCACCACCGAAGAGGCGATGCGCGCCACGCTCGAGCTCGAAGGCATGAGCGTCGCCGAGGTCAACGAGAGTTATCGCAGCCTGATCAAGCTGCTGCGCGAGCTGGACCCGCGTGTGAAGTTCACGATCGCGAACTCGATTTGGTATCTCGATGGTTATACCGTCGAGCAGGCGTTCCTCCACGCCAATCGCACGTACTACGACGCGCGTGTCGAGGCGCTCGATTTTGCCTCACCCACAGCCCCGGCCACGATCAACGAATGGGTGAAGCAGCAGACCGGGGGCGTGATCGACAAGATCGTCGATCAGATCCCCGACAATATGCGGCTGTACCTCATCAACGCGATCTACTTCAAGGGCGACTGGACAGAACAGTTCGATCCGTCCCGCACCCAGCCCCAGCCGTTCCGGCTGGCGGACGGGTCGAGTCTCAACGTGCCCACGATGACCCACGGCAAGCCGGCCGACATCCAGCTGACCTGGAGCCCCGCCGCGACGATCGTCGATCTCCCGTATGGGGGCCAAGCGTTCTCGATGACGATCGTACTGCCCAACGACACCGGGAATGTCGACAATCTCGTGGCCGGCTTGACCGCGGATCAGTGGAACGAGTGGACGGGGAATCTCGGGCCCAGCAAGAACCACGTGTTCCTGCCGAAGTTCAAGATCACCAACGACCTCGTGTTAATCCCGACGCTCGGCAGCCTCGGCATGGGGATCGCCTTCAACTGCGAGCCGCCGGACATGGCCGACTTCACGCGGATTCACACGCCGTCCGAGCTGTGCATCACCGAGGTGAAGCACAAGACGTACGTCGACGTCAACGAAGTGGGGACGGAGGCCGCGGCAGTGACGTCAGTCGGGATGGGTCCAACGAGCGCGCCCCCGGTGATTCAGGTGGACCGGCCGTTCCTGTTCGCGCTGCGCGAAAACCTGTCCGGCACGATCCTGTTCATGGGCGTGATTCGGAATCCGGCGGACCAGTAGCGCTTTCCCGTTAGGCCGCTCCGGTGCAAGTTAGGGCCGACTCTTCTCTTCGGAGCGGCCGGTGAACGGAGCATTTGGTCAAAAGTACTACGAGCTTACCCTCAACGCCCTGCGCATCGTCGCGGGATTCCTGTTCATGACCCACGGCGGGCAGAAATTGTTCGCGTGGTTCGGCGCTGAGGCGGCATTCACCGCATGGTGGCCAGTCGGCGTGGCCGGCGTGCTGGAGTTTTTCGGCGGTCTGGCGATCGCGCTCGGCCTGTTCACCCGCTACGTCGCGTTCGTCGTGGCCGGGGAAATGGCGGTCACCTACTTCTGGCGCCACGCCGCTGCGCGAGGCTCGTTCTGGCCGTGGGAGAATCGTGGCGAGCTGGCGGCGCTGTACTGCTTCATCTTCTTGTTCATCTGGGCGTCGGGTGGAGGGAAGTGGCAGCTTGAATCCTGGATCCGAAACCGGCGACGCCAGCCGACCGCCTAGCTAGGACTTTGGACCGTCGTCGCTTCGCCGCCACGCTGGGCGCCCTCGGCGCGGGGCTGGCCGTTCCCCTCACCGCCCCGGGCGCCATCCCTACTCGGCGGCTCGGCCGGACCGACCTCGACCTCCCGATCCTGAGCCTCGGTGGCTCGCATCTGACTCAGGCGCCCTCCGAGCGCGCCGCGCGCACACTCGTCGAGACGGCGCTCGAGGAAGGCATCCGGTTCTTCGACACCGCGGAGAGCTACGGCGACGGCCGGTCGGAGCGCTGGCTCGGCGCCGCGCTCCGCGGGACCCGCGACAGCGTGCTGCTCATGAGCAAGACATTCGCGTTCCCCGCGCGCACCGCCGAGAGCGCCCGCCGCCACCTCGAGGGAACGCTCGAGCGCCTTCAAACCGATCGTCTTGACCTCTGGCAACTGCATTCGGTTCGCAGCGTCGAAGATGTGGATCGCGCGTTCGGCAAGGGAGGAGCGATGGAGTACATCCTCGAGGCCAAGGCGCAGGGGATCGTGCGCTACATCGGCGTGACGGGCCACGTGTTTCCGGCCGCGCAGCGGCGCGCGCTGGACTACTGGGACCGCGGGATCCGCTTCGACGCCATGCAGATGCCCCTCAACCCGATGGACTTCCACCAGCAGAGCTTCGAGCTGGAGGTGCTGCCGGAGCTCGTGCGGCGGGGGATCGGCGTGATCGCGATGAAGACGTCCGCGGACGGGCGACTCATTCGCGAGGGGATCTGTACCGTCGCCGAGTGCCTGCGCTACGTTTGGTCTCTGCCGGTCGCGGTGGCCGTCGTAGGGATGGAGCGAGCGGAGCTGGTGCGGGAGAACGCCCGACTCGCGCGCGCCTTTCAGCCCATGACCGTGGCTGACGTGGCCGCGCTGCGAGATCGCATCCGGCCGCGTGCGCGGCTCGACCTGGAGTGGTACAAGCGCGGGTAATCGCGTACTTGCTCGCTGTTTTGATCTAGCGTCAATTCTGACGCTGTGACCGTTTCTCCAGCAAGCGACATGGTCGTGCTCGACGAGCGCGCCGTGCAAGCCAGGCTCCGCTACCAGGACCTCATTCCCGCCATCGCGCAGGCGCTCGCGGCGTTGTCGTCGGGTCAAGTCGTGCAACCAGTTCGCACAGTGCTCCCCGTGGCGGCACATCAGGGCTTCTTCGCCGTCATGCCCGCCTACGCGGGCGCCCTCGGCGCCAAACTCGTCACCTTCTATCCGCAGAACGTCGGGATTCACACCCACCACGCCCTCATCGTGATGTTCAAGGCCGAGACCGGCGAGCCGCTCGCCGTGATGGACGGCCGGCTCATCACTGAGATGCGGACCGCGGCGGCGTCGGCGGTGGCGACCGAGCGGCTGGCCCGCCCGAACGCGTCGGTGCTCGCGATTCTCGGCTCCGGCGTCCAGGCGAAAAGTCACCTCGCGGCTCTGCGCCATGTCCGTTCGTTCAAGGAAGTGCGCGTGTGGAGTCCCCGCAACGCGCCGGCGTTCGCCCAGCAGCACGGTGTGAAGGCCGCGCCGAGCGCGGCCGATGCCGTGCGCGGCGCGGACGTGGTGGTGGTTGCGGCGAATGCGACGACGCCCGTGCTGCGAGGTAGTTGGCTGTCACCAGGCGCGCACGTCAACGCGATCGGCGCGACCCGCCCCAACTGGCGCGAGCTGGACGACGAGCTCGTCACCACCGCCCGCGTCTTCGTCGACTCGCGCGAGGCGGCGCTGCGCGAATCGGGCGACGTCATCGCGGCGCGGAGCGAGGTGACCGAGATCGGCGCCGTCGTGGCCGGGACCGATCCGGGGCGGCGCAACGATCGGGAGATCACGCTGTTCAAGTCCGTGGGCGTCGCGGTCGAAGACGTCACGGCGGCTGCGCTGGTTCTGGGAGCCGGCAGCCGGGAGCCGGGAGCCGGATGACAACCGCCCTCGAACCGGTTCGTCCGATCACCCTCGGCGAGATCCGAGCCGCTCAAAAGCGCATCGCTGGGACGATCATCCGCACGCCGCTGGTCCGGCTGGAGCTGGGGCCGGGGTTTCCCGACGTACGACTCAAGCTCGAGAACCTGCAACCGATCAACGCCTACAAGCTGCGTGGCGCCGCCAACGCCGTCGCGCTGTTGTCCGACGCCGAGCGCCGGCGAGGAGTCTGGACGATCAGCGCCGGCAATGCCGGTCAGGGAGTCGCGTACGCGGCCCGGGCCGCAGGCGTACCGTGCACGGTGGTTGCGATAGAGACGGCCCCCACCGCAAAGCTCGAGCGCATGCGCGCGTTGGGCGCGAAGCTCGTGCTCGTGCCGTATGCGGTCGCCTGGCAGGCGCTCGAAGACCGCTCGTATCCCGGGGTGACTGGGACGTTCATCCATCCGTTTGACGACGACAACTTCATCGCCGGGCATGGCTCGATGGGCCTGGAGATTCTCGAGGATGCGCCGGACACCGTCGCCATCATTGCCGCGATCGGCGGTGGCGGCTTGATCACGGGCGTCGCCAGTGCCGTGAAGGCGCTGCGCCCGGAGATCAAAGTGTGGGGCGCCGAGCCGGAGACCGCCGCGCCCGCTGCGCTCTCGTTCGCCAAAGGCTCCGCGCAGGTGTTCCATGACTGGAAAGCCACGTTCGTCGACGGCGCGGGCGGCAAGAGCGTATTTCCGCGCATGTGGCAACGCATGCAGCCGCTCGTGGACGGCTTTATCGTGGTGAGCCTGGACGAGGTGAAGCGCGCCATGCGTCTCATGGCGGAAAAGGCCCGCGTCATCGCCGAGGGAGCTGGTGCGCTCGGCCTGGCGGCTGCGCTCACCGGCAAAGCCGGTCAGGGCCCGATCGTCGCCATTGTATCCGGCGGTAATATCGACCTCGACAAGTTCTCCGAGCTGATCAGCGCGTGACGGTGACGACTACCCGCTGATAGCTGGTCAGCGCCGGCGTTCCATTGTCGGTGGCCTCGAGGACGAGCTGAATCGTCTGTCCTTGGGCGGCGTCAGTCGGGACCTGCACGCTCGTGGTGAGCGCGGTGGGGTTCGAGAAGCGGACTTTGCCGGGATAGGTGCCCACTTCCCGCCACTGCCACCACCGCACGGTCACCGCGTTCCCGTCCGGATCGGACGGGAGCCCTTCGAGACGAATCGTTTCGCCCGGACGAGCTGAGATCGCGGTGCTCCCGCGTACCGACACCTTGGGCTCATGGTTGGCACCGGCGTACGTCGGAGTCACCGACCACAGCAGGCGAGCGGCGAATCCGTTCTGTGCGGCAGGAATGAAGTCTGGGTCAGGTGACGGTGGTCGTGGGCGGGCGCCGGCCATCTCCTGCAACCGGAGCAAATCGTCGTACGAGTTGATCGTGATCTGTGGCAGCGGACGCTGACCCGTGGCCGCAGTCGCTGCACCGGCCCCACGCCCTCCCCAGCCGTCTCGTTGCAGTCCGTTGTCGATCAGGTTGAGGTAGGTGAACGTGTCGCCCTCGCCAAGGAACGCTCCTTTCGGACGGGGCGGTGTCCAGACGATGTAGCCTTTTGCTTTGAGCTGGCCCGCGGTGAAGCCCGAAAGCCCGAAGTAGTCGAAGATGTCGCCCTGCACCATCTGCTTGCCGTCGCCCCACACCCGGTACAGCGCGCCGAACGCCCCGCGGCTCGAGATATTCGCCCGCGTCCACTCTGTGCTGTAGTAGATCGAATCCTCGGCGCTCACCGTGGCTTGCCCCTCGTACCCCAGCGGAACGCCGCCCACGCCGGCCGGGAGGATCCCGATGTCAGGCCAGTTCGGATGGATGTAGGTCGCGTACGTGTCGTCCTGATCTCCTGCGGGAGAGAGGACGGCTTTGCGCGACACCTTCTGATAGACGGCGGGCCACTGCGGCGTCCCCGAGTACTGCAACTGAATCGACTTCAACGCCCGCGCGATCGTGCTCTGTCCACCCCACGCAAGCAGGTAGACGGGGCCCGGCTCGTCGTCGAGGAGCAACGCTTTGATCAAGTCTGATCCGGGCGTGTCCCGCGAAATGTCCCCGTCGAACTCCACGTTCCCCCATCGGATCTTCGACTGCAGCTCGGCGGGCGCCGGGTAATTCGGATTGTGCACACGGAGATTCGGATAAGCCCGCGCGTAGGTTGCTACAGCAACGTCGATGAACTGCTCGTCCCGAGCCCAACGGTACGACTCGCAGGGACAGAGGTTGAGTCCCCAGCGCGAGTACTCGCGGTTCGGGACCGAGAGTTTCTTTCCTGTGCCGTCACCCTTCCAATGGAATTGGCTGCTGGCGTAGATGAGCCCTTCGGTCCGAAAGTCGGTGCTGTAGAGGAGGTAGCGGATGAGGGAATTCGCATCGTCCAGCTCAGGATCGGCAGTGACGACGACGCGCGGCTTCTGGGCAGAGGCAACTGTTGTTGCGACTGCCAGCATCAGTACGAGCGCTTTCATTACCAACCAAGATAAGAGCCTCTACCTTGGGTGCATGAACTCCCTGAAGCGTGTGATCGGCGTCGGCGGGCTCGCCGCCGCCATCTTCAACATCACCATCGGCGCGGCGATCTTCGTGCTCCCCGCGCACGTGGCCGCCAACCTCGGGGCCGCGGCTCCCCTGGCCTACCTCGTGTGCGCCGTGGCGACGGTGCTCATCGCCCTCTGCATCGCAGAAGCCGGGAGCCGCGTCCCACAAAGCGGTGGCCCGTACGCATACGTCGAGGCTGCTTTCGGCCCCTACCCTGGATTTCTGTGCGGCGTGCTGCTCTGGCTCGGCATCACGATTGCGATGGGCGCCGTCGCCGCCGTGTTCGCCGACGCGGTCGGACAGCTGGTGCCGGGCCTCGCCGGCTCGCTGCCGCGCGCCGTGCTCCTCATCGCGGCGTATGCCGGCCTTGCCGTCGTCAACATCCGCGGCGCCGCGCTGGGATCGCGCGTGAGCGCCATCGCGACGGTCGCGAAGGTTGCCCCGCTCATCGCGTTCGTGGTGCTCGGCCTGTCGCACGTACGGACGGAGAATCTCGCGATGGGTTCACTCCCGTCGCTCTCACGACTGGGAGAATCCGGGCTGCTGCTGATGTTTGCCTTTTTCGGAATGGAATCCGCGCTGCAAGTGAGCGGCGAAGTGCGCGATGCGGGCCGCACCGTGCCGCGCGCGATCGCCCTCGCGGTGACGGGAGTGGGAGTGCTGTACATCGCCGTCCAGCTCATCGCGCAGGGCATCCTAGGGCCAGCGCTCGCGGCTCCCGAGACCGCCAAGGCCCCGCTCGCCGCGGCGGCCGTGCAGTTCGCCGGAAGGGCCGGCTCCTCGCTGATCCTGATCGCCATGATCGTCTCGACGTTCGGTTTCATGACGGCTACAATGCTCGCCACCCCGCGGTCGCTCTTCGCCCTCGCGGTGGACGGCTACCTGCCGCGGCCGCTCGCGGCCGTGCACCGGGCATACCACACTCCGCACATCGCGATCGCGGTCCAGGGCGTGATCGTGACCGCCATCGCCCTCACCGGCACGTACGTGAAGCTGGCGGTCATGGCGGTCGTGCCGATCCTGCTCGTCTACCTTGGATGCTGCCTCGCGGTGTGGCGGCTGCGGCGGCGCGACGTCGGCGCGAGCGAGCAACCGTTCGTGATGCCGGGGGGGCGCGTGGTCCCGTGGCTGGGGGCGGGCTTGATCGTGGCATTGCTGGCGACGGCCAACCGGCAGGACTGGTTGGCGACAGGAGCAGTCATTGCTGCAGCTTCGCTCGCGTTCTTCCTGCAACCTTCGGGGCGACCTACCCATCCAACTCCCTAAATCCACTCCCGGAGTCCGTATGCGGTTCGCCGTTCTTCTCCTCGCTGGTTTCCTCGCTGCTCCCGCTCTCTCAGCGCAGCGCGCCGTCCCCTCCGGCGGGCAGTGGATGATCGAACCCGGTGATCATGCTGGCAAAGTCCAGCTCAACATCCGTTACGGCGAAGGCAGGCACTCGAATAACTGGGGCCGGGATGTCGCCCTGAGCGAGTTCGTGGGCCTGTCCGCGGCGGACATGGGCGGATCCGGAGCCACGGTGCACTTCAAGATCGTGCGGTCCGCCGGCACGCTGGACTGTGAGGGGTGGTTCCGCGACGGCAGGGGCTCGGGCCATTTCACCTATCAGCCGAACGCCGATTTTGTCGCCGAGCTGGCGAAACGGGGCATTGGCGCGCCGACGGCCTGGGATCAGTTCCAGATGACGATGGCGGGCGTCGGACTGGAGCTGGTCGACGAGCTGCAGCGCCAGGGGTACGATCGCCCGACGTCCGGGGAACTTGCGCGCATGGCGACGCACGGCGTCGATCTCGAGTACGTCCGGGAGATCGACGCGCGGGGATACCGCCTGAAACAGCCGGAGAAGCTGGTCCGGATGCGGGATCATGGGGTGGATCCGGAATTCATCACGTCATTGGCCGCCGCAGGATACAAGAACCTGAGTGCGGAAGAGCTCGTGCGGATGCGGGATCACGGTGTCGACCCGGAGTTCATCGCGTCCCTGGACAGCGCGGGCTACAAGAACCTGGACACCGAGGACCTCGTGCGCTTGCGGGATCACGGCGTTAGCGCGGACTACATCGCGGACATGAAGGAGGCGGGCTACGCGCCTGCGAACCCCGAGGAGCTGGTGATGGCGCGCGATCACGGCGTCGATCCGTCCTACATCCGCTCGCTCAAGGAGGCGGGATACGATCGGCTGTCGCTGGCGGAGCTGCGCCGGGCCCGCGACCATGGCGTGACACGGCAATTCATTCAGCGCGTGAAGGCGCGTGGGTACGGCACGCCTTCCCTGGACGAGGTGATTCGGCTACGCGATCGGGGTCTTGAGTAGTCAGGGGCGGTGAAAGCGGACGGCAGGGCGGACTTACTCAGGGCCGACAATAGGACGGCAGCGTAGGCTGAAACCGTTGGCGCACGTCCAAAGTCGACTGTGGTTTACGGTGCGTGTCAGTGGATAAGGCGAGTAGGAGGATCAGATCATGCCGTGCATGTGGCCTTGTCGGCGCTTGTTCGGCCTTGAACCTAGCTCCAAGGGGCCAAGCGGTGTGCGTTTTTTCGCCCTAGTCTTTCATCGAGAAAGACAGCGATATAGGTTAATGATCCTACTGAATGAATCTTACGATGGCCGCTAAGACGCAGCTCCGCCGGGGAGCCTGGGTACTGCTCGCGCTTCGCGCGGCTGAAGGCCACACCCTCACACCGGTTCAGCTCCAAAAAGTCCTGTTTCTCTTGGGCAAGCGGCGGCCGAAGGACGTTGGCCATCCGTTCTACCACTTTAGGGCATACGACTACGGTCCGTTCGATGTGGCCGTTTACTCCGACGCCGACCAACTGGCCGAGGAGGGACTTGTAATCGTCGATCGAAGCCGCGGGAATAATTCCCGTCGTTTCAACCTCACCGCTGCTGGCGAGCAGGAAGCCAATCGACTGGCCGCCGACGTACCGGAGGGCGCAGTAGAGTATCTCGCCGAAGTTGTGCCGTGGGCGCAGAGTCTGCGGTTCGACGAACTCGTGCGCGCCATCTACGAAGCCTACCCCGAGACTAGGGCAAACAGCGTCTTTCGCGGCTAAGCCGTGACGCTGATTATCGGCATCCGTTGTAGCGACGGGATCGTTCTCGGCGCTGATGGCAGCGCGACGCTTGGCGCCCTTGGGACGCACACGGCCCGCCAGCAGTCGGTCAAGAAGCTGCAGATTCTGCGTCGAGATGCCGTGATCGGTCTTTCGGGACCGGTCGGCCTGGGTCAACTGCTGAGCGCGAGTCTTGAAGAAGCAATCGATAAAAACCACTTGAATGGGCGTGTTGAGCATGTCGCCGCACATCTTCGTGGCGTTTTCTGGAAGCTGATCGAGCCCGAGATGCAGAGCGCCACCATCGCCGGGCGGGTGATAGGGCAAGCCGCTGGATCGAGCGCGATTTCGCACACGATCCTGGCGCTACCAGTGCAGGGCCGCGCCGAGCTTCTGCAATTCAATCAGCAGGCGTCTCCAGAGATCGCAACCGACCAACTTCCGTTTGTAGCCATCGGGTCCGGGCAGATGATCGCGGACCCGTTCTTGGCTTTCATTCGCAGGGTCGTGTGGTGCATGAAGACGCCGACCGTTCAGGACGGCATTTTTTCAGCGGTCTGGACACTCCGCCATGCGGTCGAGACGAACCCCGGGGGCATCGCGGAGCCAATTGAAATCGTTGTGCTTCAGAAAGCGAAGAACGACAAGGGAAAAGAAGAATTCGCCGCACGCGAGTTGGATCCGAATCAACTGGCAGAACACCTAGAAGCAGTGAAGTCGGCCGAGAACAAGCTCGCTGAATGGCGAAAAACTGTGGGCGCCGCACCGGACGCTCCCACGCCTCCGCCGCCACCGCCACCCCAATGACGCTAGCTACGATCTGCCGCTTGCCGCGTTAGGCACACTCGCTCACAATCAACAGGATCGCGGCCGCCGTCGCATTGATCATGTACTCAGCCCTGTTGGGGTGAACCGTCTTCGGAGTCGTCCCTGCACCGTGCGCTTTGCTCAGCCGGTTTCTAAGCGTTGCAACGATCATGAGCGGGTCTCTGAGAAACGGCTCAAGCGTTGGTCTCTGGTTGAACACCGTCGTCAGAAGCGTACTCGCCGTGTCCTTCTGATCGTAAGGCCACTTGTTTCGCGCACAGATCACTTTGAGCACGCTCTCGAATGCACTGCCGCACTTCGTCAGGCAGTCACCATAGTCGGCCTTCCGATAGTCGGCGAGAGCTTCTAGGAACTCCGTGTTAGCCGCCACGAAGTCCGGGTGCTTCAGCAGAGTCAGCGCTGGTTCGATGGCCATCGCGTGCGTAACTTGAGAACCTCGGACGATCACCTGTGGGTAAGCGGTCAGACGATTGACCAGTTGCTTGTGGGGGCCCATGCCGGGGAAAAAATCCATCATTTCCGTCCAGACGTAGCCGGTGAGGGAGTACGGCAAATCATCGATGAGAAGGAAGTGATTGATGACCTTTACCAAGTCGTCTGGCGTTCCCACTGTCGCAGCCGCCAACGCGAGTTCGACAAAATCAAAGAACTGACCGTCTGGACAGGTCATTATGAAGGTCAAGACGTCGGCCAGCGCATCGGGTTGATTGCCCGGTGACAGGCGAGTTCGCCCGTGTAGGTAGGCCAGTTTCTTGTGAATCTCCTCCCAGAACGTGGGCCAGCGCCCGCCGAGCGAGTCGCGCAAGGCCATCACGACGCGATTCCGAAACTCGGGAGTCAGCGACTTGGAGGGTTTTGGCTTCGTCTTTGTCCGTCGCGAGAAGACGCCGAAGATGTGAGCCATGTCCATCATGTTGCGGTGCTCGCCCAGGACGGCAGGTCGGGCCGCCAATGGCCGTAGTCCACGTCACGGAACGGACCGGCACGGCGCAGGGTCCCGTCCGACGACTCGACCAAGTAGTGCCGGTACGCTTTGATTCGCTGCGACGAGGGCGCCGCCACATCTCGACGTAGCACGTCGAGCACGCCCACAACGCCGTCCACTGTGGAGCCGTCCGATCGCACCGTGAGCCGAGCGCTCGTCGGCCAGCCCCACACGCCGACGATCCCGGGGACCTCGGCGCAGAATGCCGGCCATTGGTCACGTGGAACGGCCGCCGTACTCCCAGAATTGCGGAGACGTTGCAGCAGCTCGGCGCTCGTCGTCTTCCATCGCATCGCGCATGAAAATGTAACTTCTCTGTGAAGGGCACCGGCAGGACACGACCTCGCGCGTGGCGCCGTGACGGCCTTCCTCACGGCGACACGGACCGTTAATCCGCAGCGCTGTCCGCGGGCTGTACATCGGCCCTCGATCGCCCGCGCCAGAGCAACCGTGTCCGGCCATCCGACCTCACGGCCTCGAGGGACACTCGGGGGACACCGGGCCGCAGGAGGGAGGTAGTCAAGATGCGAACTGCTCGAGAGCACTGTAACGGCGAGACGGACGAAGTGGCCAGGGACGGGATCGAACCGCCGACACGCGGATTTTCAGTCCGCTGCTCTACCAACTGAGCTACCTGGCCCGAAAACTGGAGTGGGAAGATAGAAACGAGACGTCTAGACGCCAAGTAGACGCCGAGTCGCCGCTACCGCACGCGGAAGTGCAGCGGGTCCCGGAGGTTCTGGAGCTCGCGGTAATAATAGAGGGCCGTCGGGCGCCGGTCCTTGAATCGCAAGGCTTTCAGGAAGGCCAGCTCGTCCGGCGTGGCCGTGCCGCTGAGCGAGGGATCGCGCAGGAACTCCATCAGCCCCTTCTCCCGTTCGACATCGCTTTCCATCCGTTCGACGTATTCGAGCCGCGTTGTGGTTTCCGCGCGGCGGCGCTCGTTCGTGGCCAGGGTGACCTCGAGCGCGAACGTGACCGGATCCCACTCCCACGCCGCGATGCTCGCGTCCAATCGGGCGAGCTGCTTCGGCGTGACGTGCAACACGTCAGTGCCCAATCGCGCGACGTGGAGCAGCGTTTGCGCGACGAGCCGCTCGAGCTCGCCGAACGGCTGCCGCTCGATGATCGCGCGCACCTGCTCGCGCAGGGCCGGGACGCACGTGCGGAGCATCAGCGCGCGCAGCGCGGGGAAGAGCGGTGTGGTGTCACCCAGCCGCCGCTTGAGCTCTGCCTTGAGATGCGCCTCGGCGACGCGGGCCAGCTCCCCATGGGGAAGCTTCAAAAAGCGGTCCATGCGGTCGTAGATGTCCGTGCGATCGGGGGCCGGCGGCGTCTTCTTGCGGGTGAGGATTTGCGACACGTAGGACTCCGTGACGTCGGCCGCGTCCGCGAGATCGCGCTGGTCCAGGCCCAACTCGTCCAGCCGCTGTCGAATCACCAAGGCCACGTCCATCTTAACTCGCCCCTGTTAATGTGAAAACGCATTAATACTTTACTTGACAAGCTTAGTACAGTCGCGTACGTTTCTCCAGTCGGGGAGTGCTCAGTACCGAAGTTCACGATACAGCAGGTCAGGAGTTCGCTCTGGAGCTTCATTGTCAGCGCTGTGGCGGGTTGATCGGCAATCCAGCAGGGACGATGCACCAGGAGGCGTCTATAGCGACGCCCCCGGTGCCACCGCCGGCCGGATCATGCGCCTGCGGCGATCCGGTCGTGTACGGCCCGGCGCCCGAGCCCACGCTGTGGGAGCGTCAGGGCGGGGGCGTGCATCGCCTTCGCTCGGCGGCGCGTAACTAGTGGTGAAGCGCGCGGCCGCGCCGATTCGGCTCGTGGGGGACCGCGGCCTGGCCCGCTGTCCGGCGTGCGGCGAGAATCGCGAGTTCCGGACTGACCGCAATGGCCGCATCCTGGAGCTCTGCGGGTGTGGCTATCGGACGTATGTGGAGCGGCACAGCGGCAAGCACAACGAGCCGGCGAAGAACTGACCCTATTCGGCCGTTCCCAAAGGGAATGAACAACTAGAAGTCGTACGCCCCCTTCCTGCGTCACCAGGGACCGTACCGAATCGGACGAGTTGCTGACGCGCGCTGTCGTTGTACTTTCTTCGCTCATGGCGCGTGGATCTGCCGACCGGTTCCCCAACCTCACGGTGCTGTCGCACCCGCTGATCCAGCACAAACTCACGATCCTGCGCGACAAGCGCACCAGCACGCGCGACTTCAAACTGCTGGTGAACGAGATCGCGATGCTCATGGCGTACGAGGTCACGAAGGACCTGCCACTCGAGCCCGTGGATATCGAGACGCCGCTCGAGAAGACATCCGGTAGCCAGGTGGCCGGGAAAAAGCTGACCCTGGTTCCGATTCTGCGCGCCGGCCTCGGCATGGTCGAAGGGATCTCGCAGCTGATTCCCTCCGCGCGGGTCGGCCATATCGGCCTCTACCGCAACCACGACACCCTCCAGCCGGTCGACTACTACTTCAAGATCCCGTCGGGGGAAGCAGACCGTTCGTTCTTCCTGCTGGACCCCATGCTCGCCACCGGAGGCTCCGCGGTGGCCGCCGTCGGTGCACTGGCCCGGGCGGGCGCCCCGCTGCAACGCATCCGGTTCTTGTGTCTCGTGTCAGCCCCGGAGGGGATCAAGGCAATGCTGGAGGCCCACCCCACAGTGCCGGTCTACACGGCCTCCCTGGACCGGGAGCTCAATTCCAAGGGGTACATCCTGCCCGGATTGGGGGACGCCGGCGACCGGCTGTTTGGCACCCGCTAGAACCTCCCCACGTAACCCTTTTGTCGTCCCCCGTGTCCCATCAGTAGTTACGAGACAAGCCCGTCACCTCGGAGCGCCGTGGACGAATCGCAGCTTATAGCCCGCGTCCGCGCCGGGGATAGCACCGCAGAGCGCGCGCTGTACAACGCGCATGTGGACCGCGTGTACCGCCTGGCCTTCCGGCTCGCGGGCGATGATGCCCTCGCGCAGGATTTCACCCAGGAAACGTTCATTCGGGCGTTCGACCGGCTTGGCTCGTTCCGTGGTGATGCTGCGTTTTCGACCTGGCTGCATACGATCACGACCACGGTCGTGTTGAATGGGCTGCGAAAGGTGAAGCGGTTTCGGCAACGGGAAGCGGACATCGACGATGCGCATGAGATCGGCACACTGCCGCGACACGCGGAGCCAGATTTGAAGGTGCGACTGAAACAAGCCATCGACGAGCTCCCGGAGGGTTATCGCACGGTGTTCCTGATGCACGATGTCGAGGGCTACACCCACGAAGAAATCGGCGCCGCGTTGGGCGTCGAGACGGGCACCTCGAAAGCACAGTTGTCGCGGGCACGCGCGAAGCTGCGCGTGGCGCTGGCGGACTTTGCAGGAGAATGGGCACGATGACGGAACAGCACGAAGATCCGAGATTCGAAGCGTGGCTGAAAGATGTGGCCAAGTCGTACCACAACCCACATCCCACACCCCACGAAGAGATCTGGGCGCGCATCCACGCCGCACGCCGCACGCGTCACGTTCTTGAGCTCCGCCCCTGGATGCGGTGGGCGGTTGCCGCTGCGGCGGTGCTGGTACTCGGCATCGGCATCGGCCGCTGGACCGCCAATCAGTCGAATGACGGCACTCAGGTTGCCACCAATGGTTCGACGCCGTCCGCCGTCCCGGGCAGTACGCAGGTCACGCGAGAAATCGACTCGCTGGCCGGCGTGGCGTACAAGATCGCGGCAACGCAATACCTCTCCCGCACCGAGGCCTTTCTCACATCGTTCCGGTCGGATGCAAATCGCTCGGCGAACACCGCGCGGCTGGCACGCCAGGCGCGCGAGCTCCTCAGCACCACGCGGCTGATGCTCGATTCACCCGCGGCGCAGGATCCGCGGCTGCGCTCGTTGCTGGAGGATCTGGAGCTCGTGCTGATGCAGATCGCCTCGCTCAATCCGCTCGAGGATGGCGACAACCGCGATTTCATTACCCAAGGCATGAACCAATCGAACGTGTTGCCCAAGCTGCGCTCGGCGATTCCCGCCGGGCCCGTCTCGGCGCGCACACAAGGAGCGCTTTGATGTTGTCCAGCTTGTCCCTCTTGCTGGCCGTTACGATGTCGGTTCAGGAAGCCACGCCGGCGCCATCCGCCAAGCCGCGCGCGCGTCGCCGCGCCCCGGTGACCGCGATCGTGCCGTTCACGATTGCCCCCCCCCCGACGCCGCTCGCGACCATGAGCATGACCGCGGCGGCAGTAGCCCTGGAAATGGCGTCCGCCGACCTCCAGTCGCTCAGTATGCACGCACCAGTCATCACTTCCATCACGCCCATGGCCCTGGTCGGCCCCGAGCTGGCAGCGGCGGCGTACGAGCTGCGCGCGGCTCCGATCGCGCTGGCCTTCGATTTCGACGCGTCCGAGGACGTCGATGAACCGGATTGGACCGAGGCCGACAAGGTGCAGGGCGATGCCGCCGATTCTGTTTATCGTGCGGCACGCCAGGCGTTGAACGACAATAACTACGATCGCGCGGCCGAGCTGTTCAAGAGTTTGCGCGACAAGTACCCGCGCTCCTCGCACGCCCCGAACACCTATTACTGGCAGGCGTTCGCACTCTATCGCGCGGGCTCGGAAGACCAGCTGCGCACAGCGCGTGCTGCATTGCAGACGCAAGCGCGCCGCTATCCCAACGCCACGACGCGCCGTGACGCCGAAGCGCTGCTGCGCCGCGTGGAAGGCTCGCTCGCCCAGCTCGGCGACGAGGATGCCACCGCGTCCACGATCGCGGCTGGCGATGTGGTCGTCCCACCGGTCGCGGTGCAGCCGGGACAACCCCCCCAGCCGCCTCAGCCGGTGGTCGCCCCGACGCCGAGGCCCGGGAGATCACGCTCGAGCGACAGTCGCTGCGACGACGACGATGATGATATCCGGATCGCCGCGCTGAACGCGGTGCTGCAGATGGACGCGGACCGGGCGGTGCCGCTGCTCAAGACGGTGCTCGCGCGGCGCGACGAAGGCTCGGCGTGCCTGCGCCGCAAGGCGGTGTTCCTCGTGTCGCAGAAGCGCAGTGACGAGACGTCGCGGATTCTGCTCAACGCGGTGCGCAACGACCCGGACAAAGAGGTCCGCGAGCAAGCGGTGTTCTGGCTGTCGCAGGTGCCCGGCGAGGAAACCGTCGCGGCGCTCGATTCGATCCTTCAGGATCCCAAGAGCGATCCGGAGATTCAGGAGAAGGCGATCTTCGCGCTGTCCCAACACCGCAGCCCGCGCGCGGCGGCGATCCTGCGCGCCTATGCCGAGCGCCGCGATCGGCCCAGTGACCTCCGGGAGAAGGCGATCTTCTGGCTCGGCCAGCGTCGCTCCGCGGAGAACGAGCAGTTCCTCAAGGATCTCTACAAGAAACTGGAGAACGACGATCTGAAGGAGAAGGTCATCTTCTCCCTGTCACAGATGGGCGGGGCCGACAACTATCGCTGGTTGATGGACATCGCGCTGAACACCCGCGAGAACATCGAGCTGCGCAAGAAGGCGCTGTTCTGGGCCGGGCAGGGGAAGTCCGTGGACATCGCTGATCTCGTCCGTCTCTACGACAGCATGAACGATCGCGAGATGAAGGAGCAGCTGATCTTCGTGTACTCGCAGCGCCGCGAAGAAGCCGCGCTCGACAAGCTATTCCAGATCGGCAGGAACGATCCCGATCGCGAGCTGCGCAAGAAGGCCATCTTCTGGATCGGGCAGTCCCGGAGTCCCCGGGCTGCTCAGTACCTCCAAGACCTGATCAACCAATGAACACACGTGCGTGGTACGTGGTGCGTGGTGCGTTGGTGATGCTCGTGGCGAGCACAGCGAACGCACAAACGTTGGAGCAACGCGTCGCCAAGGCCCCGGACGGATCAGTGCGGTTCAGCTATGCCGCGAAGCCGGGCGTCTACGGCAACGGCCGCAATCGAATCAGCTGGGACTGTCGCGACGGAGATTGCCGGCACAACCAGACCCACGGATATGACGGCGATCATGACGACTGGGACGCTCCGTGTGACTCAGGCCCAGTCAGAGTCGCGCTGAGTAAACAGAGTGGCCGCGTGTCCGATCTACGCGTTTACGTTGGCGGTGAATGGCGCGCCAGCACCACGGCCACCGACTTGGGGGTGATCGGTACCAAGGACGCGACGACCTACCTGCTGGGCCTCGCCTCTCGGGATGAATCGCGTGCCTCGGAGAAGGCGATCTTCGCCGCGATTCTGGCCGACAGCGTCACCATTTGGCCCGACCTGCTCAAGATCGCGAAGAACGAAGACATGTCCCGCAAGGTCCGCCGCTCGGCCGTATTCTGGCTCGGCCAGGCCGCTGGGGAAGCCGCGACACGCGGCCTCACCGACCTGGTCGACGACAAGAGCGCCGACCGCGAGGTCCGCGAGACTGCGGTGTTCGCGTTGTCACAGCGGCCCCACGACGAGGGCGTGCCCGCGCTGATCAAGATCGCGAAGCAGAACCCCGATCCCGAGCTGCGGCGCAAAGCCATCTTCTGGCTGGGTCAATCGGAAGACCCGCGGGCACTGAGCTTGTTCGAGGAGCTGTTAACGAGGCCGTAACGGCCTGGTCCCTTTATCTTCCGGCATGCCATTCTGGACCGGACGGCGTGCCTTTGGCGGTCTGCTTCTCGCGCTTCTATTGGTCAGCCTGACGTGGGCCGCCGTGGTCGTGGCGGTCGCGGTCCACGCCGCGCGCGATGAAGCCACCGCCGCCGACGCGATTGCGGTGCTCGGCGCCGCGCAATACAACGGCCGTCCCTCCCCCGTTTTCCGCGCCCGACTCGATCATGCGGCCACGCTCTACCAGCGCGGCCTGGCCCCTGTCGTGCTCGTCACCGGAGGCGTCGGCGCCCGCGATACGCTCAACGAGGCTAACGTCGGTCGTGACTATCTCGTGCGCTTGGGCCTGCCCGGAGACGCGGTCATCCCCCTCGCCGGCGGGGAGGACACCTACGCTTCGATCGATCAGATCAAGGAGTGGTTCGCCGGGCGGGACAACCGGCGCGTCCTGCTGGTGAGTGACGGCTTCCACATGCTGCGGTTGCAGATCATCGCCAAACGCCTTGGTCTGGTGCCCTACACGTCACCGGCCACCGGCTCTCCCATCCACGCAAACCTGCGCCGGAATACGGGCTACCTATTTGCCGAAGGATTCAAGGTTCCGTTCACATGGCTATTCCAACACTGAAGAGCAAGCGGATTCATACCGGGAAAGTCATCAACCTCGACATCGATACGGTCCGATTCCCGGACGGATCAGTCGGAGAGCTCGAGATGATCCGCCATCCCGGAGCCGCCGCAGTCGTGCCGTTTGCCTCCGACCCCGGCGGCCCCGATCCGACCATTCTCCTCATCAAGCAGTATCGCTACGCGACGCTCGACGCCCTGTTCGAGATTCCCGCCGGTCGGTTGGACCCCGGCGAGGACCCACAGGTATGCGCAGAACGGGAGCTGCTCGAAGAAGTCGGTGTGAAAGCCGGGCGCGTCGAGCGTCTTACTACTATATGGACGACCCCCGGCTTCACGGACGAGCGGATTCACCTGTTTTGGGCCACCGATCTGACCACGGGCCAGCACGCCCGCGAGGCAGACGAGTTCATCGAAGTGACGCCCAAGCCCCTGTCGGAGGTCCTTGCTCTTATCCGGAGCGGCGAGATCTGCGACGCCAAGACATGCTTGGCCATCCTATTCGTAGCGGGTTTCACCCGGGCGTATTAGTCCTTTCGCTCCACGGATCTAGTTCAATTGTGGAATTGCGCCGTCCCCAGGCTGGGACAATATTTTCATTTCGCAGCCAACTGCGATTCGTAACTGGTGATGATGTATGGAGTTACTCCTTCAGCCTGGGAGGCACGATTCGTGCCCACACAAGCTAAAGTCAATCAGGGCAGAGTGTTCCCTGTTCCGGTTCGAAACACAAGGGTACCCATGCGGACCACGCTGAAGCGCCCCACACCCGCCGTCGATTCGCAGCGCGCACTGCAGCGCGAAGCGCTGCATGAGCTGGACGACAGCCAGGTGGTGATGCGGCATTTGGCCGGCGAGCCGCAGGCGTTCGGCGCCCTCGTCGACCGCTACCAGACCCGCCTGCTGAATTTCGTCAACCGCACCATCGGCGATCGCGAGCGGGCCGAAGACCTCGTGCAGGAAGTCTTTATCCGGGTCTTCCGCCATCTGCATCGCTTTGATCAGACCAAGAAGTTCTCGACGTGGATCTACACGATCGCGTCGAACCTGGCGAAGAACGAGCTGCGCAACCGCAGCCGCAATCCGCTGGTGCTGTTCCAGACGATCAAGAAGAACTGGGAAGCAGATCATCGGCCGCTGCAGTTCGAGGACACCACCGCGCGTCCTGACGACCTGTACCGCAAACGTTTCTTGAAGAATGCGGTAGACCAGTGCGTCCAGCGGCTACCTGAACACCACCGGGAGGTCTTTGTGCTCCGGGAGCTCGAGGGCAAGAGCTACCAGGAGATCGCCGAGATCACCGGTTGCAACTTGGGGACGGTCAAGAGTCGCCTGAACCGGGCACGCAACAGCTTCGCCCAGCTCATCGGCCCCATCCTCGTTTAGGGCTTTCCCGCCTCAACTACTCCCGGCTGCGGAACACCCCGCGGCCGGGAGTGGTACATTTGCACCATGCTTTGTCATGAGTTTCTGGAGCGGCACAGCGAATTCCGGGACGGTTTGATCGCGTCGCCCCGGGACCTACGACGCTTTACGCGACACATGGCCCATTGCCCGTCGTGTCGCCGCTACGACGCGACCGTGCGCCAGGCGGTCCAGGCACTCCATTCCGCAGCGCCGATCACCCTCTCTGCCGACTTCCGCCAGCGTCTCGACGCGCGACTCGCCATCGAACGGCGTCGCGTGCCGCGTCCTCCCCGCTCCGGCTTCTCGACGGCGTTGCTCGTGCTGGCGGCGTTGTCGCTGTTCTTCTTTGAAGTCTCGCAGCGTCCGCAGATCCAAAAAGCGCCGCTCTTGCCGCCGGCCGCATTCCCAAAGCCCGTCGCGAGCGCCGCGCTGCCGTTCGTGTCGTTCCAGGATCCACGCGCCAGCGTCGTCAGTGGCAACCCGTATCCGTACGGCACGGCGCTCGTACAACCCCCCACGATCATTTTCCAGCCCGCATCTTCAGGCCGGTAGCGGCTTTTCGGGCTTTCTCGGGGCACAGGGGCACGGTAACTTCGCCTGTATGCCGGCGCTCACCCTCGACGCCCTCTTGCGGAGCCTAAAGAAGAAGGGCGCCGCCGCCGCCCCGGAGCCGATATACCTCCTGCACGGCGACGAGGAGGTCTTGAAGGACGAAGCGATTCGCGCGCTCCTCGACGACGCCGTAGGCACGAACCGTGATTTCAACCTGGACGTCCGCTACGCGGCCGATCTCACCCCCGAGTCGTTCCATGCGCTGGTGAACACGCCACCGATGCTTGCCGAACGGCGGGCTGTCGTGGTGCGAGGCGTCGAGCAGCTGGGAAAGCGCAAGACGAAGCTGCGCGACGAGGTGGTCCGCTACCTCACGAACCCGAATCCGACCACCGTGCTTGTGCTCGTGGTCGCAGCGGGCGAGGAGCCCGATGCCGAACTTGCTCGTGGCTCCACCGCCGTGCTGCTCGAGCCGCTCGCGGCAGACCGCGTGCCACGCTGGCTGCAGCATCATGCCTCGACACTCGGCGTGACGCTCGCCCCGGACGCCGCCGAGCTGCTCTTGAATGCCGTCGGCAATGACCTGAGCACGCTGGCGCGCGAGCTCGAGAAGCTCGCGTCGCTCGCCGCCGGCGCCGGGCGGGCGGTCACACCCGATGACGTGACGAGCCTCGTGGGCGTGCGCCGCGGGGAAACCATTCACGACCTGGTGCATGCCGCGATGGAGCGGCAGGTCGCGCGCGCGGCGCAGCTCGTGGAGCCGGTGCTGGAGCAGGCGGGGATGTCGGGAGTCAAGATTCTCTCGCTGCTGGGAACGCACCTGGTAGGAACAGCGGTCGCCCGAGCCGAGCGCGACCGCGGCGCGTCTGCGGCGCGTCTGCCGGATGTCGTACTTCGTCAGCTGCTCGCCGCCCGCCCCTATGGATTGCGCGGCTATAAAGAAGAAGCAGCACACTGGAGCCGGTGGAGTGACGTGTGGTCAGCCGCGGAGTTGAGCAAAGCGCTACGGGCCGCGCTCGCCGCGGACAATGCGCTGAAGACGGCAACCGTCAGTGATGATCGAGGGATCGTGACGCAGCTCGTGCTTGGGTTCGCAAAGCTGGATCGGGAGGCTGCATGAGGGTCGGACGGACGGACGGTCGGACGGTCGGACTGATCGCGGCCCTCGCTCTACTGTCCGTCGGTCCGACTGTCCGACTGTCCGCTCAGACGGACGCTCGCCTCGTCGAGGCGCTTCGCCTGGTTCAATCCGGCCAGGTCGACTCGGGCCGCGCCATCGTGCGTCGCTTGCTCGCCACGTTGCCACTTGGTGACTCGGTGTACCCCCAGGCGCTGCTCGCGGGTGCCAAGATCGCGCCGGACGCGCCAACGGTTTCGTCGAATCTCAACCGCATCGTTGTCGAATACGGCTCGAGCCCCTGGGCCGACGACGCGCTGCTATTGCTGACGCAGTTGTACTTTGCCCAACACGATCCGGGCCAGACCGTGCAGGCAGCGGAACGGCTCAATCGGGATTACCCCGACTCCCCGCTGCGCGCGCGTACCAGTTTCTGGGCGGCGCGGGCCTACTTCGAGCTCAAGAATGAGCCGCGCGGCTGCGAGCTGATCCAGCAGTCGCTGGACGGTGCCGCTGACGACGTCGAGTTCAAGAACCAGGTGAGCTTCTACGCGGCACGATGCAGTCCGGCGAGCAGCACGTCGAACGCCACCACCGCGCCCTCGGTCGACACGAGTGCGCGGACCACGGGTACGCCCGCATACTCGGTGCAGGTGCTGGCGGTGAAGAGCGCCGCCCAGGTGGACGACATGCTCACGCGGCTCAAGGTGATGGGATTTGACGCGCGGGTCGTGCGCGACTCGACCGGGTTCTTCAAGGTGCGGGTCGGCCGGTATGCCTCGCGCGACGAGGCGGCGCGCACGCAGCAGCGGCTCAAGACTCGTGTGGGTGGCCAGCCGTTCGTCGTGGAGGAGCCGTGACCGCGAGTGGGGCGACCGAAACGCCGCTCATGCAGCAGTACCGCGATCTCAAGGCGCGCCATCCGCAGACCATCCTGTTTTTCCGGATGGGCGACTTCTACGAAATGTTCGAGGACGATGCGAAGCTCGCGGCGCGGGAGCTGGGCCTGACGCTCACCTCGCGCAACAATGGCGGCGCGGCCGAAGTCCCGCTGGCCGGCGTCCCGGTCAAGGCTGCCACCGAATACCTGCGCCGTCTCGTCGCGAAGGGACACCGCGTCGCGATCGCCGAGCAAATCGAAGACCCCAAGCTCGCCAAGGGTGTCGTGCGGCGCGCCGTGGTCGAAACCGTTACGCCCGGCACGGTGCTCACCGACGACTGGCTCGTCCGGAACCGAAATAACTACATCGTTGCTCTTGATCCCCGCGGCACGGCCGCGGGGCTCGCCACACTCGATGTCACCACCGGCGAGTTGATCCTGGAGGTCGTGCCGGTCGCCGACATCGGGCCCGCCCTCGCGCGCTACGAAGCGCGAGAACTGGTGTTGCCGGCCGAGGCCGCGGTTTCGGCGGACGTCGCAACGGTCACGGTGCGCGAAGCATGGGAATTCGATCCCGACCTGGCCCGCGAAGACCTGACGCGAACCTACGGGCTGGCCTCGTTGGACGGGCTCGGCATTGCGGCTGACGACGCGCCGGCGCTCGGCGCCGCAGGGGCACTGCTGCGCTATGCGCGCGAGCTGAAACCGGGCGGACTGCCCCACCTGGCGCACCCCACGATCGTACGGCGCGGCGACGTGCTGCCGCTCGACGAGATGACGCGCCGCAACCTGGAGCTGGTCGAGCCGCTGCGCGCCGGAGCGGAAGGGGCCACACTGCTCGATGTCATCGACCGGACGCTCACGCCCATGGGCGGGCGCCTGCTGCGGCGCTGGCTGCTCGCGCCGCTCGTCGAACCAGCCGCCATCAACGCGCGGCTCGACGCCGTCGAAACGCTGCTCAAGGACGGCCGCGGGCGCCAGCGGCTCCGGGAGGCGCTCGACGGCGTGCGTGACCTGGAGCGCCTCGCGGGACGGGCGGCGCTGGGACGCGCCACACCGCGCGAGCTGGGTGCGTTGCGCGATTCGATCCAGCGGCTGCCCGACGTCGCCGGCGCGCATACGCTGTCGCTCACGCTCGACCTGCTCGCCGATATCGGCGCCGAGCTCGCGCGCGCGCTCGTGGAGCGGCCACCTGCGCAGCTCGATGAGGGCGACGCAATCCAGGCGGGCTACGATCGCGAGCTCGACGACCTCAAGGCGACGCGCGACGGCGGCAAGCAGTACATCGCCGCGCTGCAGGCGCGCGAGCGCGAGCGCACCGGGATTGGATCGCTCAAGGTCGGGTTCAACAAGGTGTTCGGCTACTATATCGAAGTCACACACACACACCGCGAGCGCATTCCCGCCGACTACGAGCGCCGGCAGACGCTGACCGGCGCCGAGCGCTACGTCACGCCCGAGCTCAAGCAATACGAAGCCAGAGTCCTTGGCGCCGAGGAGCGGATCGCAACCCGCGAGGCGGACGTCGTCGATCAGTTGCGGCGGCGCGTCGGGGCGGAGATCACTCGCGTGCAGGCGAGCGCGACGGTGCTGGCGCAGCTCGATGTCTGGGCCGCGCTCGCCGACGTCGCCGAGCGCGAACGCTACGTGCGCCCCGAGATCACGGCGGACTTCACGCTCGAGCTCGAGGGCAGCAGGCACCCCGTGGTCGAGCGCATGATGGCACGGGAAACGTTCATCCCGAACGATGTGCTGCTCGACGACGCAGGCAGGGTGCACCTGCTCACCGGGCCCAACATGGCGGGCAAATCCACGCTGCTCCGCCAGGTGGGGCTGTGCGTGGTGCTGGCGCAGATCGGCTCGTTCGTGCCGTGCCGTCGCGCGAGAATCGGAGTGGTCGACCGGCTGTTCACACGCGTGGGCGCGTCGGACAATCTCGTGCGGGGGCAGTCGACGTTCATGGTCGAGATGAGCGAGACCAGCGCGATCCTGCACGCCGCGACCGCACGCAGCCTGGTGCTGCTCGATGAGATCGGTCGCGGCACCTCGACCTACGACGGCGTTGCGATCGCCTGGGCAGTCACCGAGTGCCTGCACAACACGATCGGCTGCAAGACGATCTTCGCGACACACTACCACGAACTGACCCAGCTCACCGAAGAGCTGGAGCACGCGCGCAACTTTAACGTGGCCGTGCGCGAAGTCGGCGATGAAATCGTGTTCCTGCACCGGCTCGAGCCGGGCGGCGCCGACCGCTCGTATGGCATTCACGTCGGACGGCTCGCAGGTTTGCCGGACCCAGTCGTCACCCGGGCGTGGCAGGTGTTGAAGCTGCTCGAGGCCGGCCATCATGTCGCGAGCCAACGCCCGCCCGCTCCCCTGGATGCGACGCAGTTGGCGTTGTTTGCGCCTCCCGCGGATCCGTTATTGCTGGAGCTGGACGGCCTGGATGTGAACACGCTCTCGCCGCTCGATGCGCTGAACCGCCTCGCCGCCTGGAAGAAACGTCGAATGGATGGCGCCTCATGAGAGCTCTGATCGCGGTTGGCTTGCTGCTGGGGGGGGGGGCTGCGTGCCGAAGCCCGAGTCCCGATTCCCAAGGCCAAGGCAGTCAGGCTCCGCCGCCAGAGTCGGAGGCGCCGGTCGCGCTCAACCCCGACGTGCCGATCGCGTATCCGCCGGCGCTGTTCGAGCAGAAGGTCGAAGGCGATGTGACGCTGCGGTTGTTTGTCGACTCCACCGGGAAGCTCATGCCCGAATCGACGCGGGTCACGGAGACGAGCGGCTATCCCGCACTCGACTCTGCAGCGCTCAAGGGGTCGAAGGCGCTCCGCTTCGCGCCGGCCAAGCGGCGTGGCATGCCGGTGGCGACGGCGTTTCTGCAGCCGGTGGAGTTTCGTCAGGTGGGAACGACGCGCACGGGGACGGTGACGATTCCGCCCGCGCCACCGCCAGCTGCCGCCCCCGCCCCCGCCCCCGCCCCCGCGCCCGCTCAGACACCACCTCCCGCTCCGCCGCAGCCGAGGCCGAATCCTCCTCCGCGGCCGCCCCCGCCCCAGCCCCCGCCGGTGCGCCCTGATACGACACGGGCGGACACGACCAAGGCGCGCCCCGACACGCAGCCCGATACGACGAAGGCGCGACCGGACACGAGTGGCTCAGCACACTAAGCCGTACGACAACGTCCTCGAGACGGTTGGGTGGACACCGCTGATCCGTCTCAACAAGGTCGCACGTGGGATTCGGACGCCGGTGTATGCAAAGGCCGAGTTCTTCAATCCGGGCGGATCGGTGAAGGACCGCATCGGGCTCGCCATGATCGAGGCGGCCGAGCGCGCGGGAACGCTCAAGCCGGGCGGCCTGATCGTGGAAGCGACGTCGGGGAATACGGGCGTCGGGCTCGCGATTGCGGCGGCCGTGAAGGGCTATCGCTGCATCTTCACCATGCCGGACAAGATGTCGCAGGAAAAAGCGCGATTGTTGCGCGCCCTGGGCGCCGAAGTCATCATCACGCCGACCGCCGTGCCGCCGGACCACCCCGATAACTACATCATGAAGGGCCGCGCGATCGCGGCGGCGCACGAGAACGCGATCTTCGCCGACCAGCACTACAACCCGGTGAACCCGCAGGTCCACTATCAAACGACCGGCCCCGAGATCTGGGAGCAGACGGCGGGCAAGGTGACGCACTTTGTGTGCGCTCCCGGAACCGGCGGCACCGTCAGTGGCGCGGGGAAGTATCTCAAAGAGAAGAACTCCAAGATCCGCGTGGTGGCGGGCGATCCGGTGGGCTCGATCTATACCGACTACGCCAAGACGCACAAGAAAAGCGACGGGCAGCCGTATAAGGTGGAAGGCATTGGCGGCGACAAGATTCCGACCTCCCTGCATTGGGACGTGATCGACGAATGGGTCGTGGTCAGCGACAAGGACGCGATGCAGATGGCGCGCCGACTGTCCAAGGACGAAGGCCTGTTCGTGGGGGGATCGACCGGGGTCAACGTCGTCGCGGCGCTCGAAGTCGCCCGGCAGCTGGATGATCCCAAAGCCCTGGTCGTCACGGTTCTGGCGGATACCGGCGAGCGCTATCTCAGCAAGGTCTACAATGAAGAGTGGTTGCGGGAGAACCAGCTCATCGACGACGAGCGGCCGACCGTGGGACGGCTGATTGCCGCGAAGACGGGTGATGCGCCGGCCGTGATCCACGTCGCGCCCGAAGCATCGGTGCGGCAGGCGTTGAACCTGATGTCGACCTACAACATCTCCCAGCTCCCCGTGATAGATGGCGACGACGGCGTCGGAGCGGTGTCCGAGCAGGCCCTGATGGCCCGGGCCATCGGCCAGCCGAAGACGCTCGATAGCCCCGTGCGCGACGTGATGGACGCGCCGTTCCCCGTCGTAGACCCTGAGTCCCCGGTCGCGCTGCTCACCACGCTGCTCTCGCGCACGACGCCGGCGGCGCTGGTGCGCCGCAACGGCAAGGTCGTGGGGATCGTCACCCGCTACGACCTGCTGCACCAGCTGGCGGGCATCCGCTGATGCGCATCACCGTCCTGACAGGCGGCGCGACCGCAGAGCGCGCCGTGGCGTTGGCGAGTGCCTCGCAGATCGTGTCGGCCCTGCGCAGCCAGAGCCACAACGTCGCTGTGGTCGATCTGGCGGGGGGCCCTCTGGATGAAGCCGGCGAGCGCGAGCTGCTGGGGGGCACTGTGGGTGCCACGCCGCCGAGCGTGGACGCGCTGGCTGAGCGCGAGCGCCGCATGCTCTCCGAGGGGCTGGGAGAGCTGGCGGCCGTCCGCCAGGCGGAGGTGTTATTCCTGGCGGTGCATGGCGGGTCTCTAGAGGGGGGCACGCTGCAGGCCGTGCTCGATGTCATCGGTGTGCCGTATACGGGGAGCGGACCCCTCGCCAGCGCGCTCGCCATGGACAAGGACCTGTCCAAGCGTCTGTTCCGCGCCATGGGAGTGCCGGTGCCGGCCTGGTTCATGGCGCCGGTGGGTCCCGAGGACGTGAGCACGGCCCTGGGTTGGCCAGTGATTGTAAAGCCGTCCAAACAGGGCTCATCCGTCGGACTGACGCTGGTCAAGAAGGCCCAGGACTTGGACAATGCGGTGAAGCTGGCGGAACACTACGACGATGAGGTAATGGCTGAGCAGTACATCCCGGGGCGAGAGTTGACCGTAGGGGTGCTGGGGGACGTGCCGCTCCCCGTGGGAGAGATCGTCTCCAAGCACGAGCTGTTCGACTATGTGACGAAATACACACCGGGGATGTCAGAAGAGACCTTCCCGGCAAAGATCGATACGGTGCTAGCCCGACAATTGCAGGAGTATGCGCTGATGGCGCACCGCGCCTTGAAGCTCAGCGGTTACTCACGGATCGACTTTCGGGTGAGTCCCGAGGGAGACATTTTTTGTCTGGAGGCCAACTCTCTGCCGGGAATGACTCGTACCAGTCTGCTCCCTCAAGCCGCGCAGGCAGCGGGTATCCCCTTTCCCGATTTGTGCGAGCGCATCGCGCGTCTCGCCCGGAACAACCGGACGGGACAAGGGGGATAAGACGTACACGCCATGACCTGGACACCTGAGGGAGAGATGGGCCCGCAGCGGATGTACAGTTTGACCCTTTGGGTACGGCGACTCCTCGTCGCCAATCTTCTGGTCTTCCTGATCCAGAAGACGTTGTTGATCGACCCCAAGTACGTCGCGGCGTTCGGCTTCGACCCGCTTCAGGCGTGGCAGCAGCCGTGGACGTTCCTGACCTACATGTTCCTGCACGGGAACATCCTGCACCTGTTGTTCAACATGCTGATGCTGTATGTGTTCGGGCCGTCGGTCGAAGACCGCATGGGCGGCCGAATGTTCGTGCTGTTCTATCTCGTGTGCGGGCTGGGCGGCGCGACGCTGTCGTTCCTGCTCACGCAATGGGCGCCCGTCGGCACCATCGTGGGGGCATCCGGAGCGATCATGGGGGTCGCGGTGGCGTTCGCCTGGTACTGGCCGAACTATCCCGTGTTCGTCTTCCCGCTGCCCGATCCCATTCCGGCCAAGTGGCTGATCACGTTCCTGGTCGGATTGGACCTGGCGCTCGCCTGGGCCGGCGCGCTGACCCGGGGCGGGCTGGGGGGCGGCGTGGCCCATCTCGCGCACCTCGGCGGTGTGGCCGCGGCCCTGTTGTACCTCAAGGCGCAGGATTGGCGTGCGACGCATCGCGACCGCCGCGGAGTGCAGATGGCCGAGTCGAGCGTGCTCGTGAGTCAATCGCCCCGCGCCAGTCGCAGCGGCGGGGTACCGCCCTCGGCCAAGCAGACCAAGCGCAGCGGGCCGGATTCGCGTGCCAGTGCCGAGGTGGACCGCGTGCTCGACAAGATCAACGCGACCGGGATCGACAGCCTGACACCGGCCGAGCGCAAGTTCCTCACCGAAATCAGCCGTCGAAAGCGCACGCCGCCCAAGGGCTAGGTCATGATTGCGCTCGCGGTAGCGCTAGCGCTGGTCGTGCAGGACACCTCGATAACGCGCATCGAGTCGCTGCTGGCGGCAGGCGACGTGCGTCAGGCGCTGAAGCTCGCCACCAAGCTCGTCGAGCGACGTCCGTCCGACCCGGCCGCGCATCTGGCGCTGGGTCGTGTGCACTATGCTCGCCCGGTCATCGGGCGTTTTTCGGCGCTCGAGGAGTTCCGCACGGCAGCGCGCCTGGCGCCGGCCGATCCCGAGCCGCTCTACTGGCAGATGAAGGTGGGGCTCTATCTGCATGGCGATGATGGCGATCGCATCGCGCGTGAGGCGCTGATTGCGCTGTTTGCCGTCACGCCGAATTACCTGGACGCTTGGGAGCGCTTCCGGGACGTCTACCGCAATCCCGGTATCTGGCGACGAGCCGAACGGGCGCTCGCACGTCACGGAGAGCAACCGGCAGCGCTCGAGCACCGCGCCGAGCTCTTGATCGCGCTGGAGGAAGGCGCGCGCGCCGATTCCCTGCTCGCGATCGTCAGCGCGCGTGGAAACCCCGGCGTGACGAACTATCTCCTCCGTTCCGAAGCGAGTTTCCTTCGCGGCGACAAGGCAACGGGATACGCCTGGCACGACTCGGCCCTGGCGCACGCCGAGACGGACGCGAGCGATGCGCTCTGGGACGAAGTCTGGCTGATCGCCTCACCCGACGAGATCGCCAGGCACGATGCCACAGCGCCGCCCGAACGCTGGGCGTTCTACGAGCGCTTTTGGGGGCAGCGCGACCCGAATCTGTTGACAGTGGAGAATGAACGCCTCGCGGAGCATTATGCGCGGCGCCGGGAAGTGCGACGTACGTACCGGCTGCTACACCCGCAGCGGCTCGTCTATCACTCGACGCTTGCGCGGGCGCTCCAGGCGTTCGACGACCGGCGTGAACAAGGGGACTTCACGATCCCGCAGTACCGCGTGATCCCGGGCCCGTCCTGGGAGCTGCGCATGATCGACCAACAGCTTGCCGCCCTGAACTCGCAGGCGCTCCAGGATACAGCGATGCCGCTTGCGTTTCGTGCCGGGTTGACCGCGCAGGGACTGGTTTTTCTGCGCCACGGCAAACCGGATGCGCAGGCGAATTGCATCGCGGACATCTTCCGAGGCCACCTCCTCAAATCGGATCAGACGTGCCTGAGTTATCGGGATGCCGAGTCCTGGTTGTATTGGACCGCCAACGGCCCGATGAGCATCAGGTTCCACCGGGGTGAGTCGTTCGGGCCGTCGTCCGGCGAGCAGCTGTGGAACTCGTTCGTCCTGCTGCGCACCGATCGCTCGACGGTGCCGGCGCCGCTCACGGTGCGCGCCTGGACGGCGATGTTCATGGGCGCCGACCTCGGTCTCACCGATGTCTACTACAAGGCGAGCGGCGACTCGGCAGCCGTGGTGCTGTGGAACGCAGACGACAGTCCGCTGCGGGTGGCAGGCAACGGGGGGGGCCTGCTGCAATTGAGTGTGCCGCCGGGGCCGTACGACCTCGGGCTCGATGTCGATTCCGCGGGCGTGCTGGGCAGAATCCGCGAGGCCGTCACCGTGCCGATGTTCTCATTCGTCGACCTCGATCTGTCCTCGCTCGTGCTCGCGCCGATCGACCACAACGCCTCGCTGCCCGATCGGGAGACCGCGCTGCGCGGCATGCCCGCGGATCTGTCGTTCCGCGCCGGTTTCCCGCTGGCCGCGTACCTCGAGGTCTACGGCCTCGGTCTCGATCGGGGCAATCGCGCGCGCTATCAGGTGCGTTACACATTCGCGCCGCTCAAATCGGCGTTCGCGCGACTGTTCGGATCGGCGCGACCCGTCGTGTTGGAGTTCGAGCGCGGCTCCGAGTTCAGCATTGCGCGCGAGCGGCTCGTGATCGAACCGGACAAGCTGGCCGCGGGACGCTATCGCGTGACCGTGGCGGTGACTGACCTGACGCGAAATGTCAAGTCGGAGTCGGTCGCCCTCGACATCACCATTCGCTGACCGGCGCTTGTCACCGCGCGGCCCCGTTCCCAGATTGGGTGCGGCAACCGCGAATGCTCGTCAATCTAGTTCCGGAATTCCTGGCGACGCTCTCCGCGTCCGATCCGACCGCGGCCTACCACGAGTATCTCGATCGTCATCGTCCCATCCTGAGCGCGTACTGGCAGAACTACGTGCTCGATCCGGCGTCGCCGCACGCGGAGCCGATCATCGCCGCGGCACTCCGCGCCGATCGCAGCGACTTGAAGCGGATGCTCGAGGATGTGGATGTCATCGCCGTGTCTGAAGAGGCGCTGCGCCGCTCCACGGAGCAGCTGGAAGCCGACTGCCCGGTGGATCTGTACGTGATGGTCGGTGTGGGCGCCGCGAATGCCGGCGAGCTCGTCGTGGGCGGACGCGGCATCGCGTTCGTGTGCCTGGAGCACTTCACCGGGCGCGCCAACGCGCAGACCTACGGCATGGGACTGTCGCCGGACTTGTTGCCGCTCTGGATCGCGCACGAGGTGGCGCACGCGCTGCGCTACACGTCGCCCTCGAGCCGTGCGGCGATGCGCCGGCTGGTCGGCGAGGTGGGCGGCTACTACGACGTCTGGGAGCTGGGCTCGCGCGCCACACTGCGTGAGCTGGTGGTCAACGAAGGCGTGGCGATCGCGGCATCGCAGGCCGTCGCGCCGGGCTACGACCCGTGGGAGTACTTCGGCTACAACCGGCGCCAATACCGGCGGCTGCGCGAGCTGGACGCGTTTCTGCGCCGGGCCTCTGCCGACGATCTCGAGTCCTCGGGGCTCGGGCTGCGGCTGCGCTACCTCTCCGGGGGGATGAGCCCGTCGGCGCGCCTGCTGGCCGGGAAGGTCCTGCCGGAGCGCTCGGGCTATTACCTCGGACTGCGCCTGGTCGAGAACTACCTCGCCGAGCACGGCGCCGCTTCCACGGTGCGAGCCGCCGTGGACGAGCTGCGCCAGGCGGACGACCGGGCCTCAGGCATCCAAACCGCGTGAGCCCGCGCGGGAAAAAACCGGGGCCGCTGCCCCGTCCTTCCGCTGCGCCCCGCCCTCCGGCGGGGGGGGCCGAGCGCCGCACCAACCGGCCGCTGCGAGAGGTGCTGGACGAGCTCCTCGCTCATACCCGCGATATCGCGCGCCGCGCCAAGACGATGAGTCCGGCGGAGCTCGATTACGCCCAGCAGCGCCTGGAATGGCTCGCCGACGAGGTCTGGCGGGTGGCAACCGGCGAGGCGACTCCTCCCGAGTAGATTACGCGGGGTATGGGCACGCGCGGCGAATTCAAAGTTGCCATCACCAAGGAAGACCTGGTCTTCGCGGCCGCGCACTTCATCACGTTCGCGGGGCACCGCTGCGAAAAGCTCCACGGCCATAACTATCGGGCGAGTCTGCTGGTGGAGGGCGGGCTCGAAACAGACAGCTGGTTCGTGGTCGATTTTTCAGCGGTGAAGAAGATCATGCGCGCCCTGACCGCTGAGCTCGACCACCGCGTCCTGCTCCCGCGCGACAACCCCAACCTTGCCATCTCCCAACAGAACGGCAGCGTCCACGTCGCGTTCGCCGGCGAGCCGCGCTACGTCTTTCCCGCGGGTGACTGTGTGATCCTGCCGATTCCCAATACGACGGTCGAGATGCTGGCGCAGTACCTCGCGGGCCGGGTGCGTGCCGAACTCGGCTCGGGCGGGGCCCACCTCAGGGCGATCGAGGTGGAAGTGGAAGAAAACTTCGGCCAATCAGCGAGCTACCGTGAAACCCTCGACGACTAAACTCTCCGCTTCGGAGATCGCCGATCAGCTCAAGCGTCTTCCGTCCTGGCGCCTCGAAAACGGGGGGGGGGCGATCGTGCGGGAGTACGCGACCGACGGATGGCCCACGACCCTGATGCTCGTCAACGCGATCGGGTTCTTTGCCGAAGCGGCCGATCACCATCCCGATCTCGCGGTCAGCTGGGGCAAGGTGCAAGTGAAGCTCTCGACGCACAGCGCGGGCGGCGTGACGGCGAGTGACATCGAGCTGGCCAGGCTGATCGAGGAGACGGCGCTGTGGCGGCCGCGCGCCGGCGCGAGTGCGCTGCGCGGCACGCCCAAGAAATTCGTAGGGCCGTGACGCTCGCAATCCCACTCACCCCGCGGCCCGATCCCTTCGGCACCTGTGTCCGATGCAGTGCCCTTCCATACCTGCTGTTTCTCGACAGCTCCGCTCAGGGGCTGCTCGGCCGCTATTCCTTTCTCACCGCCGATCCCGTCGCGCTGGCGCGGACCCCGGACGAAGCGCGCACGCTGCTGCGGCGTCATGCGCGCCCGCCGCTTCCGGGGCTGCCGCCGTTTCAGGGTGGCATCGCTGGCTACCTCAGCTACGACTGGGGCGCGGAGCTGGAGCGGGTGGTACGCCCCGCGCCGGACCGGCTGACGCCGCAGATCTCGGACGTGTTGCTCGCGCTATACGACTGGGTCATCGCATGGGATCACCTGGAAGAGAAAGCGTGGCTGATCTCGACCGGGATCGAGGAAGACGGTCGCGGGCAGAGTGAGCAACGGGCCGCCGCTCGAGCCACCTGGGTCCGCGAACGTCTGCTGGCCGCGGCGCCGGCAATTCCTGATGATCCGTCGCCGGTCGCCAAGCCGCCCGAGCCAAACGTCACGCGCGCCGAGTACGAAGCCGGAGTGTCGCGCATCCGCGAGTACATCGCCGCGGGCGACGTGTACCAGGTCAATCTGGCGCAGCGCTTCCATGCGCCGTTCCGCGGTTCTGCGCTTGCGCTCTATCGCCGGCTGCGCGCCCGCAATCCGGCGCCGTTCGGCGGGTACCTCGCGTTCGCGGGAACGGTCGTCACGAGCATCTCGCCGGAGCGCTTCCTGCGCTTCGACGCCGGAACGCGGCTCGCCGAGGCGCGCCCCATCAAGGGCACGCGCCCGCGCGGCACCACGCCCGCAAAGGACGGTGCGCTCGCGCAGGAGCTGCTCGAGAGCGACAAGGATCGCGCCGAGAACGTCATGATCGTGGATTTGCTGCGCAACGATCTGGGGAAGGTGTGCCGTGCCGGCTCGGTGACCGTCCCCAAGCTCTACGCGCTCGAGTCGCACCCGACGGTCCACCATCTCGTGTCGACCGTGACCGGGGTGCTCGCCGACGACAAGGACGCGTTCGATCTACTGCGCGCGGCGTTCCCGGGCGGCTCCGTCACCGGCGCGCCGAAAATTCGGGCGATGCAGATCATTGCCGAGCTGGAGCGAGCGCCGCGCGGCGTGTATTGCGGCGCGATCGGCTACGTATCGACGAGCGGAGCGATGGACTTCAACATTCCGATTCGGACCATCGTGCTGCGCGACGGCATGGCGACGTTCCATGCGGGAGCCGGCATCGTGTGGGATTCGGAGCCGGCCGCCGAGTATCAGGAGACGCTCGCGAAGGCGCGCACGATGATGGAGGTGCTCACTTCCCCACGCAGAACGCCGCGAACACCCGGTCGAGTACATCCTCAGGTGTGACCGCGCCGATCAGATCATCGAGCGCCAGCACTGCCGCGCGCAGGTGAGTCGCGGCCGCGGCCGCATCCACGCCGGATTCGCGCGCTCCCCAGAAACTGTCCAGCTCCAGCACCGCCCGTTCCAGGGCGGCGCGGTGGCGCGCCCGCGTGACGACAGGCTCGACGTCCCCTAACGCCAAGAGACGGCCGAAGGCCACTTCCGCCAGCCGGCGGCGGAGCTCGGCGAGGCCCTGTCCCGTCACGACCGAAACTCCCTCCCCACTCAGATCGGCCTTGGTCCGGACGACGACGACGGGCGCCTGTGCTTGGGCCAGGAATTCATCGCGAGCCGGATCGTCGCGCTCCTCGCAGAACAAGATTAGATCCGCCGCCGTGAGATACTTCTTGCTCACCTCGATCCCCAGCCGCTCGATGCGCTCGTCGCTGTCCCGCAGCCCCGCGGTGTCGACGAGCCGGAACGGAAAGCCTTCGATCACCGCATGCGCTTCGATGGCGTCGCGCGTCGTGCCGGGGATCTCGGTGACGATCGCGCGCTCGGTGCCGAGCAGCGCGTTGAACAGCGAGGACTTGCCGGCGTTGGGGCGGCCCGCGATGACGAGCAGCGCGCCTTCGCGCAGCCGCTCACCTTCCGGGGCGGTTTTCAGCAGATCGGCGAGCCGATCACGCACGACGCACCACGCACGACGCACGCGGTCGGGTGCCACCGGGCCTTCATCCTCTTCCGGAAAGTCGATGTCGTAGGCGATCAACGCTTCGAGCTCGAGAATCTCGCTGCGCAGCGCCACCAGCCGGTCGGAGAGGCCGCGTTCGAGCTGCTGCAAGGCACGACGGCGCTGCGCGGGCGACCCCGCATCGATGAGATCGGCCGTCGCCTCGGCCTGCAGGAGGTCCATCTTGCCGTTGAGCACCGCGCGCCGCGTGAACTCCCCCGGGGCCGCGGGCCGTGCCCCGGCCGCCGCCAGGGCCGCCAGCGCGGCGGCAGGCACCACCAGGCCCCCGTGGGTGGAGATCTCCACCAGGTCATCGCCCGTGTAGGAATGCGGAGCCCGGAAGCACACCGCGAGGCAGTCGTCCACCGGTTCCAAGGAATCGGGATGCAACAGGCGCGCGCGGAACACCGTGCGCGGAGGGTCGGGATGGAAAGGCTCGACGCAGCGGGAGGCGATCTCGAAAGCACCGGCGCCCGACAGCCGAATCAGGGCAAGCGCGCTGCGACCCGGCGGCGTCGCGAGCGCGACGATGGGGTCGGAGAGCAGTTAGGTCTTGGCGGGTGCCGTGACGCGCCCCCCCCCGCCCGCGCCCCCGCCCGCTCCTCTCGCGGACACGGGCGCTTCACGCAAGCGGCGCTTGGCGATGAGGTATTGCTGTGGAATGCTGAACAGGTTTTGCGCCGCATAGTACAGGTTCAGCCCCGACGCAAAGTTCAGGAACAGCACGGTCATGAAAATCGGCATGAAGTACAGCATCATCTTCATCTGGGGATTCGGCGGCACGCCGATCTGTCCGACCTTGGACAGCCCGTACATCGTCAATCCCATCAGAATCGGAATGATGTAATACGGGTCGGGGCGCGAGAGATCGGGGAGCCACAGGAACGGCACGCCGCGGAACTCGATCGTATTCCCGAAGACAAAGAAGAGCGCGAACAGCACCGGCATCGGCAGCAGCATCGGGAGACAGCCGCCGAACGGATTGACCTTGTGCTCCTTGTAGATGCGCAGCATTTCGCTCTGGAGCCGCTGCGGATCGTTCTTGTGCTTGTCCTGGATCTCCTTGATGAGCGGCGCCACCGCCTGCATCCGGATCCCCGACTCCATCGCCTTCTGGTTGAGCGGCCAGAGCGCAATCCGCACCATGATGCCGAACAGGATGAGCACCCAGCCGTACGGCAGGCTCAGCTTCTCGTGCATCCACAGCAGGATGTTCAGGACGAAGCCTGAGACGGGCTGAATGATGGGCCGGAAGATCCCGCCGTACGGATTGGCGTCGTCCAGCCCGTGGCCCAGTTGGCTCAGCTGCCGGTACTCGAGCGGCCCGGCGTAGACCTGATAGCGGAAGCTGCCCGCCGGCGCGACCGGCATCGTGATCGTCAGGTGCGCGCGCGAGGCTGCCTTTCCGGTGCGCAGGCCGCCGACCGCGATCGCGCCGCCGAACCTGGGCTGCCCTTCATCGAACGCCAGCGCCGCCGAAAAGAAGTACTTCGATTTCACGCCGACCCACTCGAACGGCCCGTCGAACAGCATCCGCTCGCCAGGATCGAGCTTCGAGAAATCAGTGCGCTCGCTTTTCGAGGCCTTCGTCACGATGGAGAAGTGGTGGAAGTCGTCGACCGTGTCCTTCTCGACCGAGCGCAGGCCGTCGGCGAAATCGATCAACAGCACGGCGCCGCTCGAGCCGAGCCCGGTGACCGAGCCCTGCACGTCGAAGCGGTACTCGTCCGCCGCAAAGCGGTATTCCAGCGTCACGCGCGAGCCGCCGCGCTGCGCCTCGAAGCGCAGGGTCTTGGCTTCCTGTCCCGCGTACACGACCACGCCCGGGCCTTCGGGGACAGGCTGGAAACTCCAGTCCGCCAGTGAGACCGTGTCGCCAGTCGGGAGCGCGAGCCGGTGACGCAGGAACGCGCTTCCGGGAGGCACGAGCTCGACCGGCTCGGCGGAGTCGCCTGCAGCAAACGACTGGTATTTCAGTAGTTCAGCAGACACCAGGCGCCCACCTTGCGTGCTGAAGCCGAGCTTGTAGAGCGGCGAGGTGACCCAGAGGATGCGGCCCGGATCCGATGGGCTGTCGGGCGGACGGGCGGACGGGCGGTCAACTCGGACAGGTGTGGTGTCCACGACGGGCGATATCGCGGCAGTATCGCCGCCCGTCCGCCCATCAGTCCGTCCGCCCGTCGTTTGCGGCTTCGGCGGCCAGATGAGCATCGGCAACAGCCAGACCAGGAGCATCAGGAAGACCGCGAGAATGACGCGCTTTCGGTCCATCTAGACTCCGGCGTCCCGGCGGCTGGTGGGGGGGGGGGGCATCGGGACGTTATGGGACGGGATCATAGCCGCCCACGTGAAACGGATGACATTTGGCAATCCGCTTGATCCCAAGCCACGAGCCTTTCAGCGCGCCATAGCGCTCGACCGCTTCGTAGGTGTAGCGCGAGCACGACGGTTCGAAGCGACACTGCGTGATGACCAGATGCGACAGTGTCAGTTGGTACCCGCGGATGAGTGCCATTACGAAATGGCGCGGGACTCGTTGCAGCGTCATGTCAGCGTCTCCACCGCGCTGGTCAATTCGGCGCGCAGGGCTGCGAACGAGGCGGTGTACGCCGACCGCTTCGCACGAATCACGAGATCGATCGCGGGGAGAGTGCGCAGCAGGTCGCGGCGCAGGATCTCACGCAACCGCCGCCGCAGCCGATTGCGGGCGACGGCCGACGATTGATGACGAGGAACGATGAGTCCGAGACGGGCGTGACCCGAATCATTGTGACGCCAGACCAGATCGAGGTGTCGAGTGCGCCGCCGGTGCCCCGCTTGCGAGCAGGCTATGAGCTCCGAGCCGCGCGTGATCCGCACGCGGCGCGGGTACCGCTCGCTCGTTTACCGGCTCCGGTGTTTGGATGGAATACTGACGACGAGACGCTCGCGGCCCTTCTTGCGCCGGCGGGACAGCGTGGCACGCCCCCACTTTGTTTTCATCCGCGCGCGGAAGCCATGCTTGTTGATGCGCTTTCGATTGCGCGGCTGATACGTCGGACCCATAGATTCCTCGTGTAAGGCCGGGAAAGTTATCCGGCTGAGGGCGCGACGGTCAAGGTTGACTTTTCCACACACGGCCCGTAGCTTCGCCCCGCCCTTGTGGGACTCCCACCTCTTTGTGAAATCGTGATGGAGCAATCAGCAAACGAAGCTTGGAAACGCCTCCTCGATGAAGCTCGACGTGAACTTCCGGAGGCGACGGTGCGCACATGGCTCGAGCCATCTGAGCCGATCGCGCTCGACGAGGGCCGTCTGATTCTTGGCGCGCCCGATCAATTCGCCGCTGAATGGAACGAGTCGAAGCACGCGGGTTTGCTCGCGCGCGCGGCTGAGCGCGTGCTCGGCAGGCCGACGACGGTGGTGTTCCGCGTACAGGAAGACCGACAGCGCCGGCCGCAAATGGACTTCTTCGTCGCGCCCCGCGAGAGTGCGGGCGTGGCGACGGCCTCCAGCGTGGCGACGACGCCGCTCAACGAGCGCTACACCTTCCAGACGTTCGTCATCGGGAAATCGAATGAGCTGGCGGCCGCCGCCGCACACGCCGTCGCCGAAGCGCCGGGCAAGACGTACAACCCGCTCTTCATCTACGGCGCGACGGGACTCGGGAAGACACACCTGATGCAGGCGATTGCGCACACCGTGCTTCAGAAAAATCCCGAGACCCGGCTGCAGTACTTCGGCGCCGAGCAGTTCATCAACGACGTGATCGAATCGATTCACGCGCGCACGATGTCGGAATTCCGGCGCCGCTACCGCAACGACGTGGATCTGCTCCTCGTGGACGACGTGCATTTCCTCGAAGGCAAGGAAATGACCCAGGAGGAGTTCTTCCACACCTTCAACGCCCTGTTCGAGGCGCACAAACAGATCGTGCTGACCTCGGACCGGCCGCCCAAGGAGATCCCCGGGCTCGAAGAGCGGCTGATTTCACGCTTCGAGTGGGGCATGGTGGCCGATATCGGCCACCCCGATCTCGAGCACCGCGTCGCGATCCTGCGCAAGAAGGCCGAACAGGATCATCTCGAGCTGACGATCCCGGACGACGTGCTGCGCTTCATCGCGGAGCACATCCGCTCCAGCGTCCGCGAGCTCGAGGGCTGCATCATCAAGCTGCTGCTGTTCGCCTCGCTCAAGAATCGCGAGGTCACGATCGAGCTGGCCCGGGAAGCGCTATCGGACAAGATCCGGCAGGGCGACGAGGGATCGGGCTACGGCGGCGGCGGCAGCTCGGCTCCCAGCATCGACCGGGTGCAGGAAGTCGTCGCGCGCCGGTGGGGCGTGACGCCCGAGGGACTCCGCTCCAAGGCGCGGACCAAGACGCTCACCATTCCGCGCCAAGTGGCGATGTACCTCGCGCGCGACATGTTGGGCATGCAGCTCGTCGAGATCGGGCAGGCATTCGGCGGCCGCGATCACTCGACGGTGATTCACAGCGTGGACAAGGTCGAACGGCAAATGATGCGCGATCGGACGTTCAAAGAGCGCGTCGAAATGGCGCGGCAAGAATTGTCCGCATTGTAAACAACGGACGGCGTGGGAAAGTGGCGTGGGATGTGGGATGTGGGGAAAGCGTCGCGGATTTCCGCAATCCACCAACAGTCCCAACAGTGCCCCAACATCTGTGACGCACGACAGGTGATGCACTGGTTGCGCTTTAGCGATATCGCCCACATATCCCCGATGTCTACTACTACTACTAGTAGTTCTATATAGAGAAGTAGTAGTAAGACTTTCCTCATTTTCGGAGATGTCTCGAGCGCCATGAAGTTCACGATCACACGGGAGCAGCTGCAGGAAGGACTCGCGGCGGTGGCGGCGGCCATCCCTGCCAAGACGACATTGCCGGTCTTGGCCAACGTCCTGGTCGAAGCCTCCAAGCAAGGCGGCGGCTTGCGGCTCTCGGGAACAGATCTCGACATCGCGGTGAGCACGACCGTGCCCGCGGAGGTCGATGCCGATGGTGCCGTGACGCTGCCGGCCAAGAAGCTCGTCGATATCGCACGCGAGCTCCCGTCGGGTCCGGTACGGGTAACCGCGGCCGGAGAGGCACGCGTGTCCATCGAGTCCGGCCGCTCCAAGTTCAAGCTGCTCGGCCTGCCGCGCGAGGAATTCCCGTCCTTCCCCGTCGTGAAGTTCGAGAAAGCCTGGAAGGCGGCGGCCGGCGTCGTGCACAAGCTCGTCGGCCATGTGGCGTTCGCCGCCTCGACCGAAGAGAGCCGCCCGATCCTGAACGGCGTGCTGTGGGAGCTGCGACCGGATCGGATGCGCATGGTGGCGACCAACGGGCACCGGCTGGCCAAGATGGACGTCCCGGCGACCGGCGGCTCTACGGCTGATCTCATCGTGCCACCCAAGGCACTGGAGCAGATCCGCCGGCTCTACCCTGCGGACGCGGAGATCGAGCTCGCCAAGAGCGACAACCACATCGGCTTCCGGGCCGGCGGCACGCTGGTGTTCTCGCGGCTGATCGAGGGTCCGTATCCGAACTACGAGCAGGTGATTCCGCGCGAGAACGACAAGCATGCGACGGTCGACAAGGCCGCGATGGCCGCCGCGCTGCGGCGCATGAGCGTCGTCGCGAGCGATCAGACGCACCGGATCCGGCTCGCGTTCTCCGGCGGCAACGTGAAGTTCTCCGTGCAGACGCCGGACCTGGGCGAGGCGCAGGACGAGCTGCCGGTGACCTATGAAGGGGAGCCGCTCGAGATCGGCTTCAACGCGATGTATCTGCTCGAGATCCTGAAGTACATGCCCACCGACGAGGTGCGCGTCACCTTCAAGGCTCCCGAGCGGGCAGCGACGATCGAGCCGGTGGGCTGGAACGATCCGGCCTCGTACATGGCGCTGGTAATGCCGCTACGGCTGGTGGATTAGCGAGTCCGAGACAGAATCCAGCGGGATGACGGGAAGAATCGGAGGCTCGATTTCCGGCACATCGGGAATCGAGTCTTCTGCTATATGCGGCACCGGAGTCTTGCCTCCGTAATAGCGCGCGAGGATCTGATCACGGCGTGACAGCATGCGTGAGGGTCTGTACGCAGGATTCGACGTCCGTGGATGTGGCAGCGTGGCGGCGAGCGCCGCGGCCTGGGCGTTGCTGAGCCGCGACGGCGGCACGCCGAAGTAGGAGCGGCTCGCGGCGTCCGCGCCCCACACGCCTGGTCCCCACTCTGCCACCCCCAGATACAACTCCATGATGCGCTCTTTGGGCAGCGCGAGCTCGAGGCGCACGGCGGTCACCGCTTCCTTGAGCTTTCGCAACGCTGAGCGAGACGGCGAGAGGTAGAGATTCTTGGCGAGCTGCTGCGTGATCGTGCTCGCGCCGCGGTGCCCGCCCGCCGCCCACGCCTCACGCAGCTCGACGAAGTCGATGCCGTGATGCGTTCTGAATCGCGAGTCTTCCGCGATGATCACCATCCGCTCGAGCACCGGAGACGCAACGCGGTCCGGCTGTCCGGCCGTCCGACAGTCAGACCGTTGTCTCATCATCGCCGTACACCGCGGCTCGTGATCGCGCCACCAGATCGGCGGCGGCCACACGGCCAGCAGCCACACGACGCACACGCCGCCCGTCACTAGCAGAACCCGGCCTGCACTTCTAGCTTTTTGCACCGCCATGGACGTCGAAGCCCTCCAGCAGCGCCTGCAACAAGCGCTTGGGCAGGAATTTACCGTTGGCCCATTGCTGGGTCAGGGGGGATTCGCCGCAGTGTTCCGCGCGCGCGACAACGTGTTGAATCGCGACGTCGCCGTGAAGGTCCTGGACGTTGAGAGCGCGCCGGAGGCTGTCGTCGCCGAGCGCTTCATCCGCGAAGCCCAGACCGTGGCGCGCCTCGAGCATCCGCACATCGTGCCGATCTACAAAGTCGGCAGGCTGGAAGAAATCTTCTACCTCATCATGCGGTTCATCGACGGTCCGTCGCTGGGCCAGTTCCTCGATAGCCAGAAGAAGAAGAAGCTCGAGATCGGAGACGCGGCCCGCATCGCGCGGCAGGTCGCTGACGCCCTCGCCTACGCCCACACTCACGAGATCGTGCACCGGGACATCAAGCCGGACAACATCCTGCTCGACAGGAGTGGCCATGTCCTGGTTACCGACTTCGGCATCGCCAAGGCGGCGCAGGCGGCCAAGGAGAAAAAGAGCGGTGCATCCCTCACCACCGAAGGCTCGGTCATCGGAACGCCCCAGTACATGAGCCCCGAGCAGGCGTCCGGCGATCCCCTCGACGGGCGCTCCGATATCTACTCACTCGGCATCGTGCTGTATGAGATGCTCACGGGCTCACCGCCCTTCGATGGTGATTCGGCCGCTGATGTCCTTGCCCGGCAGCTCACCGAGGTCCCCGAACCGATCCGCCGCCTCCGCCCCGACGTGCCGGAGGAGATGGCCGTCGTCCTCGACCGGATGCTGGACAAGAAGCGCAACAAGCGATTTCAGATGGCGAGCGAAGTCAGCCGGGCGCTGGTTGGAGCATTGCCGACCGCGGCCCGCGATCGCGTGCGGATCCCGCTGCGGCGCAGGATCAAGACGGTGTTCTACCGCTCACTCGTGGGGCTCGGCGTGGCCGTACTCCTGCTCTCCATCGCGGCCGCGTTCGGCGCCGGACTCGTCGCGTACTACGTCTTCAGCAAGCCGCCGCGCGTCTCGGCGCGGTTGCCGCTTCCCGACAGCCTGACACGCGGCCTACGCGCGCGACGCGCGCTGCTCCCCGGTGACGTCGGGTTGTTCGCGTATCGGCCCAGCGGCCAGGAAGACACGACGCTGTTGCTGCTCACGCGGCGCCGCACCGTCGTCGTCACGACCCATGACGTGCGCTCCTACGCGCGCGACAGTGTACGGCGCGACATGGATCTCGTGCTGCACGGCGGCTTGGCGTTTCGATTGGTGATTTACGGACGGCGCTCGGACGTCGCGGACACAGTGTTCCGAAATCTGTCGTTCCGGGACATGATGCAGATCAGATCACAGCTCAATCGGGAACCGGCGGTTCGTTCGGCGTCCCCCCCTCCGCCCCCGCCTTCCCGGCCGGCCCCTGCCAAACCTCGCCCAAGCCAGCGCCGCACTCGACCCTAGCGACGTCGAGCCGTAGACTCCCGCGCCGCGAGACCGTACAGACTCACGCCGTCCACACGAGACACGTCGCCTGGCGTGGTCCCGATGGTCCCGAAACGATCTTGCCCGCCCAGCGACAGCCCGAACACGAACGCCCCGCGGCGCAGGCCCCCGTCGGTATCGAGGCGCGTGATCAGCTCGATCGGCCACTTCCCGGCGGTGCCCGCCCCGGTTCGCCAGCTCAATCCAAACGCGTATGACGCGATGGAGTCCGGCGTAATCCGGGCGTCGGTGGAGAATCCCAGTCCCGCTACCGGACTCCAGGTGAGCCCGGGGATGTAGGTCATACGCTGCTGCAGGCCCCGCACCACCGGTTGCCCGATGTTGGCGAGGACGAGCGCGGTGTTCAGGGATCGATGCACCGTGTACGTGATGCCAACATCCCAGCCGTTGGATTTGGCATCCGTCCCGCGGTACAGCGCGAGTGCGCCGCCGACGGCCAGCCCTCCCGACCCTCCCGCGAGCCCGAGCCGATACGTGTGTCCCGTTACGCCGTCGTCCAGATTGTCGTGCTGATAGCCGACTGAAAGCCCGCGCGCGTTGAATCCGGCGTTGATCTGGCCGAGTTGGCCGAGCGCGCCCGGATCGGTCACGAGGAGCTCGGCGTAGATCGACGCTTCGCGTTGCACGCCGAGGCCCGCCGGGTTTACCCAGAGGGCTCGCACGTCCTGGACGTTGGTGGGGAACAGGTATGCGGTGGCGCGGTTGGGAGCGACTTGCTGTGCGGCCAGACGGCCAGACGGCCAGACGGTCAGAACCACGAGCATGACGAACGCGGCCGTCCGGCCGTCCGGCCGTCCGACCGTCAGGGCAGCACCGTCACCGTCGTCCTCGACACCTGCGTCCGTGGAATCGTCATGGCCTGGACCGGCAGCGTAATCGTCATGCTGGTGGAATCACGGCTCTCGCCACCCAGGTAGCGGCCATCGATCGCGATGAAGTCGATTCCGCCGCGCACGCCGTTGCCGTTGACTTGGAACTGCTGACCAGCCTGCTGTCCGCTGCCTTGAAGCTTGAATTCGGTCGACACCTCCATGCGCAGCGCGCGCGCCCCGTTGCGATCCTCCCACGCGACGGCCGTCGAGCGATTGACGCTGGTAATCGTGATGTTGCCCGCGTTGCGGTCGTTTTCCGTCGTAGTGTCCGTCCACGCGGCACCCAGCGTCAGTCCCCCCGCGGGCACGCGTGGAAAGAAATTCCGGAACGATCCGACGATGGGCGACACCGCCTGCGCGGCCGCGCTGTCGGACGGGACCGGATTGCGCAGCTCGCCGCGCGGCGACAGCCGGCCGCGGTAGGACAGCCCTTTCGCGGCCCCAAGATTGATCCCCATCGGCACTGTGGTGCCGGAATCAGGAGCCAGAGAATCGATGGTGATGGTCGTTGGGTATCCGACGCTGTCCGCCGGTCCGCTGATCGTCACCGCGAAATAGACGCGCAGTCCAAAGTCGAGCGGCTGGCGCATGCCTTGAAACTCCTGCTCGATGTGGACGACTTGATGCATCAGATACCGTAGCGCGCTCGGACCGAGCCGTACCGTCTGAGTCGCCGGGGGCGGGGGCGGCGGCGGCGGTGGCGCGGCTGGATTGGTGGGGGTTGGGTTCGACGGCGTGGTGTGCGAGGCGCACGCCATCGCGATGGTGCTGGCTGCGACCAGGGCAAGACGTCGCATCGACTATTCCTTGTTTTTGGTGCGTCCGAAAATGGCCACGACCTCGGTGTCTTCGCTCGACACCTTCAGCAGCTTCCAGCCGCGCTTGCGCATATCGGTCCGCCACACGATGAGCTTCTCCCACTCCTCGGCGGTGGTACGGAAGACGCGCAAGTCGGCGACGTTCTCCCAATGGGGAGGATACGGTGCAGGCCGGGGTGGCTTACCGGTCACGGGAGAGGAAGTGGCGGGACCATAAGCCGAGTTCTGTTTACTCGTTGGTACGAGCAGATGGTCATCTCTCTGGGATGACTGTCGCCAGCCATCTCGTGCGGCCTACCCGCAGCTCAAACGACCCGGGCCGGGTCTCGCTGCTTATTTGGCCTTGCTCCGACCGGGGGTTGCCGTGCCACGCCTGTTACCAGGCGCGCGGTGGGCTCTTACCCCACCTTTTCACCCTTACCCTTTGGATACAAGGGCGGTCTGTTCTCTGTGGCCCTGTTCCGTCGCCTCTCGGCGCCCAGGCGTTACCTGGCGGTCTGCCCTGTGGAGCTCGGACTTTCCTCGAATGGCCCCTGCAGCCGGCCACCCGCGACCATCGGCCCCACCACTTCCAGGGCACAAAACTACCGGTCCAGGCGCGACTCCGGCAAGGCTTTACCTCACAAACCGGCGAATCACGCGGCCCAAGCTGTCGGTCACGGTGCCATCGAGCCAGAATCCCGCGCCTTCGCTGAACACCAGGCCGCGCAGCCGTGCGGCTTCTCCCGGTGCAAAGGTCGCGTGATCGGGCTCCAATCGCACGGCCGCAAGTCCGTAGATCCCGCGCTCGCGATAGTGACGCAACAACTCCCGTACCCGAGGTTCCCGCAGCCACAGCAGGACGGGAGCATCGCGGGTCGAGAAGCCGCGCATCAGGCCCCGTGAGAACCAGTCGGCCGGCACCTCCGAAGCATGAAACGCGAACCGCACGTCGGGGTGCAGGCGGCGGAGCTCCGCGCGCAACGCCACTGCCCGCTCGGCAACCGCGGCCTCGAGCGCGGCGAAGTACCGTTCGAGCCAGCCGCGCTCCATCAGCGTATCGTACCGGACCGCGGGTGGGAGTGTCAGCGCACTGCGCAGGTCCGCGGAATCGAGTCCCAGCCCCGCGAGCCCGACGCGAAAGTCGGCGTCACAGAATCCACTGCCGCGGTAGTACGTTGCGGCGCTATCGAGATCCAGGGCCACGCCGGTGATCACATCCGGTCGCGCGCCACCCAGCCGCGCGAGGGTGCGCTGCGCGGGCCGGAACGTCTCGCGCCAGAACAGCGAGTCGAGTCCGCATACGACCGGCA
>Ga0137428_1000065_pt1 | contig 48927 bp, 73 predicted proteins | sample EasRivERMZT718_2_FD_102305 | JGI IMG/M metagenome (GOLD analysis project Ga0137428, IMG submission 102305) | Soil microbial communities from meander-bound floodplain in the East River, Colorado, USA - East River MetaG ERMZT718_2 | ecosystem: Environmental > Terrestrial > Soil > Floodplain ...
TGACCGTTACGTACCGCGATAGGCCGTTGCCAATGCTGTATTGGGATGTGTTCTTGGACTTCAATACGCCTGACCAAGTGTGGATCAGGGAGTTGGAGTTTAAGGCCCGATGCCAAAACAACATTACTGCGCAAATCCGATTTGATGGTGAAGCGAGGACACTGCCGGGTAACGGGTTAGTGACCGTGCGCTCCAACGTGGAGAGTACTTACCCCTTGGAGATTGGCCGATCGTGTCATGGGAGGCTCCCAAGGCTGATCATCACAGCGGACTCACCGATTGAGCTGTACTGGGTCAAGGTCAAAGCACGAGTGGCAGGAAGGCTCACCGAAAAGACGTTCAAGATGGTAGCAGGGCCGGGGGCCAATGCCTAAGCTGCCCAAGGACGCTGGGCCGGATACCCTTCGCTACTTGAAGGATCTGGAAGAACAGGTGCGGTTGTTGAGGACCGGCAACGTCGATCTGCAAAAGCGCAGGTTCATCAATGCTCACCCAGCGGTCAGCAGGGGAGACTTCATCACCAAGGGTGAGTTTGACGACACGGTAGAGCAAGTAGCCGAGAGCCTTAACAAAGTCAACCGCAGTTTGCGCCGGGCCATCGCGGGGGTAGTGGTTAGCGGTGGAGTGGGCGCGTCATTGCCGCCACCGAATCACCCAATGGACTTCGGGTACTACAAGGTGAACACCGAAATCTTTGGTGGCGACTTTACTGATGAAGTAAAGGGATACACCAACTTGGTCTACGTGGGTCCAGTGGACTACGGGCCGGGTGATCCGCCTGGACCGCCGAGTGATCGGATCGCCAAACTGACTGCGGCGATTTCCAAGTTCGCCCAGAACAACATCTACATGATGCTCGACACTGAGTTCGGCCAGATCCTTACTCACGGGGATACGCTCAGTGCGGCTCGGCCGTATTGGGACAAGGTGAAGTACATCTGCATGGGCGATGAGCCGGATATGACGGCGGCCCAGTTGGACAGTGAGATACAGCAAGAGCGCAATCGCATCGCCAATTTGGGATTACCCGCTAGGCCAATGGGGGTGACTCTTACCCCTGCAACGACGCTGAATAGCGACATTATCAACGCTCAGCAACTCGACTTCATCAATATTGAGGCATACACGCCGACGCCTCAGAACCACGGGGATAGTCAACAGAATTTGGCGACGGTCAGGCAGTTGGTAGAGCGGATGGTAGCTCGGATCCCAGCGAGTAAGAAATTGGTGCTGATTCTCCAGGGGTACGACCGCAATGGGTGCTTCAGACCAATCAGTCCCGACTTGGTTGACATGCAAGACGCCTCTTATCTTTGGGTCAAGGACAACACGCGCGTGGCCGCAATGCTCAGCTTTTCCTACGGTCGTGAGGGGGCTACCGGCGATTGCGGCGTTGAGTACGGTGGTGCCCACCGTTACCCGGAGTTGGCTGCTCGTCATCGGGCGATCTGGGCTGCTATCAGTGGAGGTACCGGCGGTGGTCCAGCTACGGCGTGCGGCCAAGGCAGACCGTGTTGCGGTGGTGAAGACAACAACCCGAACTGTCCGCGGTGGTGCTCAGGTGGGGATTACGAAACCCCGGTGCGGGATGCTCAGGATCGGTACGGGGCGGTGGCGCCGCCTACGGTGATTGACCCAGACAATCGTAATCATGTTCTAGACCCACCGGCTTATATGGCAGGGGTAGTGGCCACGTTCAACACAGATAATCCGTCACTCATTGCCCGTGTTGATCCTGGGCATGACGGTAAAGAGATTCAAGTCAAGAGGCTCGGTGCGACCGACTTCCACGAGCAGCACGTACTGTGGAGTGGAGGGGGCGATCAGGCTTTCGTAAGACGGTTCTACGCCGCGACGTGTTACCCGGCGGAATTTTAAGGAGTAAGGGGGAGTAATGCCACTGCCGATCGCAGTACCGATTGGGCTTGGGGTTGCAAGCTTCATCGGAGGTCTCGTCGGCAACAAGAGGAAGCAGACCAACCAGATCAACCAAACGTCCACGAGCACGCCTACGTGGGGACCGGAATTCTCCGGTCTTAAGGACCGCGCGATTGCCCAGGCGATGAGACAACTGAATGGCATGGGTGGGTTCAACGCAGCCAGGAACATCACCAACCAGCGCTTGAACAGCACGGCCATGGCCGGGAATGCTGCGCAGAAGGGCTTGTCCGCTCGGCTCAGCGCTCAGGGGATTCGAGGGATGGCTGCTGGAATCCCACAGGCCAATCTGGCAAGTGGCATCTTCAGTGAGCAAGTGGGAGCAATGAACGAGGAGCCCATCCTCGGAAGGCAATTCAGCATGGAGGACTTGCAGCAAGCGATGGGCGTGTTGGGCATGGGCCGAGGGACGACGACGAGGACAACGGGCACGAGCACCGGTACGGAGACGAGTGGTGGTGGGATTGGCGGTGGGCTCACCGATCTGGGCGAAATGATCGGTTGGCTCGCGTCACAGGGGATGCTCAACTTTGGTAAGAAGGGTGGTGGTGCTGCGTTCGCCGGTTCCGGTGCCACCGGGAGTTTCTAATGGCATTCGCTGAGTCCTTCATTCGCGGTTTCACTCGTGGACAGCAAGTACGATCGGCCAAGGACCGTGAAGCGAGAGAGCAAAAGGAGTTCGAGGCCAATCAGGAATTCCGAGAGGGACAGGTAAAGAGGCAGATCGAACTGGACAGGCTGTCCGCGGCCAATCAGCAAATCGCACACAAGCTGACTCTGTTCAAGCTGAAGGAGGGCACGGAGCCGACCGCAGTGGACGTGCCAGGATTGGGGATGCGCGGGCCTACTACCTCATTACCTGGGCAGCACGCGCCAGTGACGTTCGATATGAGCGCATTCGGCGGTGGTGTGGAAACTGCCACTCCCGAGTCGGCAAGCAGTATCAGCCGCAGAGCGATTACTCAGAAGTTGGCCGAAGCGGAAGCGGTAGGTGGGGTGAAGCAGCGATTGGACCGCGCTCCTCTACCGGTGGGACGTGAGGCTGCGGGTGCGCTCGGAGTTGAGCAAGGCGAATTCTCACCCACCGACATTGACATTCTCACCAAGGCCATGCAGGAGCGGGAGGCTACGAGGAGAACGGCCATTCAGAAGGCTGCTGCTCAAGCGGCGGGTGCGGATGAGAATGACGTAGCACTGCTTCTCCAAGGCGGTACGCTCGACAAGCTGCCTATCAAGAACCGGTCTGCTGCCGCTGCTGCGGCGCGAGCAAGCGGTGGTGTAGACGGGACTGGCTTTGTTCCGATGAACACGTTGCAGCAGCAGAAGTACACTGACTTTTCAGACTTGAGGACCAAAGCAGCGCGGCTCAAGGTGCTCATTGCTGACAAGGAAGTGGCCAGCAAGTTGGGACCGTTCGCTGGTAGGTTGGTAGGCGCGACCAAGGAAATGTCAATCATCGGGCAGAGCACAAAGGTCAAGGAAGCATTTGACCTGCTCAGGGATCTGTCGGACACGGAATTGAGGAAGCGGAGCGGCGCCGCAATCTCACCCGGTGAGTATGCGCGCATTACCGGGTTTACGGTGGATCCGACCAAGCAAGCGGATTCGAATAAGACCAACTTGAAGCGTATGCTCAACGCCATTGAGGACGCGCTGGAGAACATCGGTGCGGTGAATCTGCCAGGGGGAAGGCAGAAGGACGAGGATCAGGCTGACGAATATCTCAAGAAGATTGGGTATTAGAAATGCCTCGGACGAGAGCCGAAGTAGAAAGCGATCCTGAGTTCCAAAAGCTGAGTCCTCAAGCCAGGGAGAGAGTGCTGGCCAGACTGTCAACAGGACAGGCGCCTGCACCAGTGGCTCAAGCGGAAGCATCACCGCGGTCAGGCGGCGCGCTTGACAAAGTTGGCAGTGCTGTTGGCAGCTTCCTGAAGTTCGAAGGCGAAGTGGGCAAGGGGTTGGGCAAGGGTGCGGCCAGGACGGCGATTGGTGCAGCGCAGTTGGTCAACAAGATTCCCTTCCCATTCCAGGGTGAAGCGGGCGACCGAAGACAGAGAGAGGATGCTGCTTTTCTCGAACAGGCCGCGAAGGAGTACGCCGAACCTGAGGGTGTTGGGCAGAACTTGGGATTCGCCGGGGAGCAGATCGCGGAGTTCTTCGCCACCCTGGCTACTACGAAGACTCCAGGGCCAGCAGGGGCGCGGATCGCCGCCAGCGCAGGGCGGATTAAGCAAGGGCTACAGCCGTTAGTAAGGGCCACCGTGGGAGGGGCGAAGGGCGCAGCCGAAGCCGGAGGGGTGAGGGCGGTGCAGACCGGCGGGGATCCGGCGCAGACGGCCACTGCTGCTGCGCTCGGTGGTGCGGTCCCGGCCGCGGTGGAGGGGGTAGCAAGACCACTCGCAAGGGTGATTGCGCCACACGTCATCAGCAAGGTCATAGGGGCAACGCCCAAGAGTTTCCCGGCACAGGGGAAGAAGGTGCTGGAGGGAGCAAGGGGCGTGGCCATGGACTTGCTGAGGCACGGCCCGGTGAACAGCAGAGAGGAGTTCTTGGAACTAGCTGTACGTCGCATGGACTTCGTTACGAAGCAGATCGAGCGTGCCAGGGGCAGGGGCATGGTGCCAGGACAGGGCATCGTGCCAAGGAGACTGCTGGACGCGGAGGAGCATACCAAGCTGCTCGTGGATGGGCTGACGGGTGCGATTCAGAAGGCCAAGGCCAAGAGCCTGCCCGACGTGACGAAGTTCGCACTGCGCGCTTTCCCATTGGCCATGCTCGGAGCGATTAACCCCACCGCGGGTATCGTGACCACCGGCAGTTACCTTGCAGAGAAGGCCCTGGAGCGGCCGAGTATTGCATCGCGCCTTGCCCGATTCGGATTCGAGTTGGGCAAGAGTCGCCCGTCCAATGCACATTTGCGGTTGCCTGGGGTGCCGCCTGTAATGGCCAGGGGGTCAGGAAGGGCCGCAGGGGAAACGGCCAACGTGGTCGGGCAGCGGCAGATTGGCGAGGCCGAAGTGACTGCGCTGGAGGCGTTCTCCAAGGTGAAGAACCTGACACCGGAAGGGCAGGCTGCGCATCGGGCGATGAGGACGCAGCAAGTAAAGGACGTGTTGCAGCAAGAGGGGCTCAGCGAGAGTGAGAGTCGCGCGGCTGAGACTCTGTATTTCCAGAACGGCGATATCACCTTGCAAGAGGCGATTGATGCTGTACTGAGGAGGAGGTAAATGGTCAACAAGCATTAGCCATTAGTGATTGACGAACGAATAGGCCCACAGTAGTCGGGCATCCCGCCTTTCACCGATTACTGTGGGCCTTTAGTGTGTCTACTTCTTCCGACGTACCTTGTCGGCAATACCGCCGGGCTTGAAGAATGCGTCGTTGAGTGCCCTGTTCGCAGCTTGAAGTGCAGCCTTGTCTATGGACTTCGATCGTTCGTCTTGGATGGCCTCCTTTACTTCCTTGGCCATCTGCTTCTTCACCTTCACCGGTGTGTTCTCTATCAGCGGTGCGTTCATCTTCCGGCAGTGCTTGATGCAGCCGTCCAGTAACGTCATCGCCTGATTGAGTCGCCGCTTCATCCGCCGCAGCGTTTCCAAGTTCGGTTCGTACACCGGCTTTCTCTTTGCCATTACTGCCTCCTGAGTACCAATTTAGCAAACTCACTTTTCAGGAACACGGCGTAGCGACGGTTATCAACAGGCGAAGTGTAATGACTGCATCATCGAAAATAAATTGCTTGACAAAAAAGTGAGGCCGGGGAGTTACCCCCGGCCCCACTGCTTCGTATCGGGCGAATCTTTAGGAGCCCTAAACCATGCGCCTCCTAGGTACGTGTGTTGGTGAGCCCACCAGAGGAACCGAATCCAGCCTCTCCTCTGTCGGACTTGGAAAGTGACTCGGGTGCGTCCACTTCCTCCACCGTCACTGAGAGTAGAGGAAGCACCAGCAGTTGCGACAGACGCTCGTCACTGTTGACCGCCACAGAGCGTTTCGTGGGGTTGTAAACGACCGTCTGCACTTCGCCCCGGAAACCGGGGTCCAGAATCCCGATCATCACCAGTAACCCTTTGTTCGGGAGAGTGGACGATCGGGGTACGACTATGCCGAACGTACCGAGGGGTACTTCGACAGCGATGTTGTGCGGGAGTCGGACGGTGGCGCCGGGCATCACGAGTTGGTACTGGGAGACTTCAAGATCGAGTCCTGCGTCTCCCTTGTACTGTCGGCGCGGGAGTTTTCCGCTCTTGCTGTCCGGGCCTTGCGCTCGGCCGGTTGCGGGGTCCGACTTGGTTATTCGGATTCTGGCCACGCGCAGGACCGGTGGTTTCAGGTTGATTGCGGAAGTCCCCTGGCCCTGGCCCTCCTTCTGCTGAGGATCTGCCATTAGCACTCTCCTTCGCGTCCAATGATCTGGCAATACGCTCTAACGCGGACGCGATCCGATCGAGCGCTAAGGAACAACGGTCGTGAGAGACGGCTAAGGCGCGATGGGCCTCGACGAAGGACTGAGCCGCCTGTACGAATTGAAGAAGCTGGTAGGACACTTGGTGATTACTGCTTCTTGGCCGCGTCCACCCGAACGTGGTCGGCGTGGGGCACCCACTTCTCGCACGCCTTGATGATCTTGGGGTCCACGCCCTTCTCGATGAGCATTTCCTTGCTGAGCGCGACGTGTCCCGTCTTGACGATGCGAACCGGGTGCCCGTTGATGCGTACTCGCTCCACGTCGTTCTTTTCGAACAGGCCCATGATGTAGGTGGCGAGTTCCTTCTTCTGTGATTCGAGAGCCTTGGTCTGCTCGTGGAGGGCGGAGTAGCGATCGACGGCGTTCTCCAGTTTGCGCTTGTCCCGCTTGAGTTCCGGGTACTCGTCCAAGTCCTTCAGCGGTTCCTTCTTGTCCTCGTTTTCGTCAGGCGGGGCGAACTGCTTGACTTTCGTCTTAGCCATGATTGGCTCTCCTGTCGTCGGCTAGTGGTTCTCCCCAAGTGAGCAGTTGCTTGAGCGAGTTGAACGGTTGGCCGAAGGGGAGGTAAGGGTGGATGGAGCGAATGATGATGACGGCGAAGTGATCGTTGGTGAAGTCAACAGTGCCGCGGAAGGAACCTTCCGTTTCGTGTTTGAAGTCGTAGGTACGGCCTACTTGCAGATCCATAAGAAAGGACAAAGGGCGTGCCTATGTGAGCGCACGCCCTTTGCTCCTAGCCGTCGTAGTCGTCATCGTCGTTCACGACCGGAACTTCCTCTTCCCTCTCGCTGTGGGTGGTGATGACCTTGGTCCATGAGTACTGGTTGTAGTGCGCGATCGCCTTGTTGTTCTGCTCGCTAGTGAGCACGCCGTTATTGTTGACCATGGTGTCCAACCGGTCACCATCGAATTCGGTAGGGGAAGGCTGCACGGTCCTCATGCTGCCGTCCGTGGCGCCCTCGATGGGCTCGCTGGCCAGGGGGTGATGCACCACGACGTGACTGGTGCGAATCTTCCTGATCCGCGTCTTGGGCTTGTCGGGCTCCTCCGTGATGGGCTCCTTGGCCTTCTTATTGTTCAGCACTGCCATGTCATCCTCCAGTGGTAGTGGTAGTTGGTAAATGCTAACAGGGGTCTTTACAGCTTGTCAAGACCCCTTAGTGCTCGGATCTGGCTAACGTAGCCGTCGCGTCGGCGCTCACCTAGTAGCTCAGCCGCAGTGTCCTTGGCCAGACCGCATACGGCACAGCGGAAGCCGCCAAGGAAGTGGCGGATAGGGTGGTGGTACCGCAGGCCGACGAAGCAGAGGAGGGCAGACCACCACAGCCACCGCGGGACGCGTACCACCACCCCAAGGGTCATTGAGGCTTACTGCCAGTGTGGAACGGCTGGAGGATCGGGGAGACGGGCGACGTGGGTGCTGTGTCCCGGTCTGATCCGATCGTCACGCCGTCCGATTCGAGGAACCGGGTGGTCTGCTGGTGCGCTTCGGCAATGGCCGAATCCAGCGAAGTGCCGGTACCGGTGAACTTGACTACCTTCTGGGTTTGCAGCGGGCCGGGTTGACCGCCCGTCATGGGGGAGGGTCCGAATTCGTGAGAGTTCACGAGGACTTCGACCTGTACGTTGTGCCACATGGGGAGACTCCTCATCAGTGTTTGGCCGAATGATGCACGCATCGCAGCCTTCTCGGCCGATGTAAGGGTGCGGTGCTTTTGCTTTTTCTTCATTGGTTATGACACCTTGACCATGGTACCCCAGTCGTAGCCAATCTTAGCTTCGACTTTGAGAGGCACGCTTAGTAAGGGTTGATCCATGGTCATCAAGTGGGTGATGACCGGTGCTACATCTTCACTGCCGTCTGGGATGGAGAACAGGAGTTCATCGTAAATCTGCATCAGCGGTTGGACTTTGACTTCCGGGTTTTGGTCAATCCACTGTTGGATGCGGGCCATCGCGCGCTTGGTGAAGTAAGCGTTGCCCTCTTGGATCGGGTAGTTACCTGCGTGTCGCTCCGCTTCACTTCGGAGCGGATCGCGTGAATCAAGGTAGATGTTAGGAAGGTGGCGGATTCGCCCTGAAAGGCCACGGACAAATCCGTGCCGCCTAACTTCAGAAAACAGGTTCTCAAGCCAGGACCGCACACCAGAGTAAAGCCGGAACCACTCAGCAATGATACGACGGCATTTCCGTTCCGACTTGTCAATGCCCGCTTCAAGCAACTCAGCACGGAGGCGGACCCAGGACATGCCGTAGAAGATGCCGAAGTTGATCGTCTTGGCGATGTATCGGGAAATGCCGAGTGCTTGGGCCGTTTTTTCATGTAGGTCTTCTCCTTTGCGGAAGGCCCGGAGCATTTCCTTGTCTTGGGATAAGTGAGCCCCGATACGAAGCTCGATTTGACTGTAGTCACAGGAGAGGAGAATACGGCCATGGCGGGCGACGAACGCTTCCCTGATGCGTCGGCCAATCCTCGTGCGGACCGGTATGTTGAGAAGATTCGGCTCTGACGTAGAGGGTCGTCCGGTGATGGTACCTTGCGTGTTGATCTTGCAGAAGATCGTCGGGTACTCATGGCCATCCTCGTCTAGCACCATGACGGCGTGCTTTGGAATGCGATCGATGAAGGTGACGTTGGTATGGAGTTTCTTCCACGCGATGTACTCAGAGATGGAGTCGTGTTGGTCCTTCAGGAGTTCTAAGGTGTTCTCATCCACCTTCGGCCGGGGTGCTTTGGTAGTGCCACCGTCAGTCCACTTAATAGGCTTCAGGCCAACTTTCTCGTAAAGGAATTTGGCGAGTAGATCACCCGATGCGAGGTTGAAGTAGTGCCCGCCGTTCCACTTCTTGAGCCATGCCTTTGCGGCATCGTCCCTGGCCTTCACCACTTCGGGCCTGATGCGGGCGAAGTGGTCAAGGTCAATGGTCATGCCTGTAGTGGACATGGCGGCGAACATCGGGATGGCGTTAAGGTCTGTTTTGTAGGCTTCCTCTAAGCCTAGAGCCTGAATGCGTGGCCAGTAAATTGCTTTTAGGCGCCGAGTGCCATCCGCGTCTTCGCAAGCGTAAGGAATTAGCTTCGACTCAGGCACGAGCGATGGGTCGGAAACAGGGAACGCACCACACTTGCGTACAATCCTCTTGCGAATGTCCGGCCCCAGTTTTTCCCACCGGCCACTGAGACTAACCTTCTTCCCAGACGCGATTGCCGTGAGGATGGACTCCAGTCGAGTGCCAATTGCGTGCGGGCGATATAGGCGCTTCTTGCCCGTCTTCTTGTCGAATATCTTCCTGGGCTTGGACTTTCCCCATTTACGATCGGCCGCATTAACCAAGTACTCAAGACAGGCACGCCGATAGTACGGGCCAACAACCGATTCATACTCACTCATTTCCATATCGCAATGTCGGAAGGCGCCTTCCTTGAGCCCTGCCGGCTCACCAAGGAGTTTCGCCATCAGCATGGTGTCGTGGAAGGGGTATTGAGTCTTGCCGTAGTAATCCCAGGTGTACTTGCGGTGGAGTCGAATGCCCATCTTAGTAATGACGGGCATATCGTGCATGGAGTGGTGGTACGTTACTCCTTCGGGGAGGAAGTCGCCTTTCTTGATATCGAAAGCAAGTACAGCAAAGCCTTCGCCCGTGCGCGTTGAGTAAGAGAGGCAGTGGGGTCTATGGAGATAGCCTTCAGTATCAACCGCTGGATCTGGACCCGTGATGAGCAGGGACGGTTTGCGTGAGTACGAACGTTCGGGGCAGGGGTCTTTGCGCTCTCGGGGGGTGAGTTCCCCTCTGACGTACAGAGCAAACTGCTTAACATCGTGGAAGCACTTGTCAGCATTCTCTGGATTGCGCATTCCTGATGCGGGGTGGTATGCGGCGATGACCCAAGCATCACCATGCCCGTCAGGGTACGGCCACAGGAAGGGCAAGCCATGTGCGACTTCCAGTGATGGAAAGTCTGACCCAAGGAACCATTCACAAGCGTAACGACCGCAAGCGAGGATAAAGCGTGGCCGCACGGTTTCAAGATCACGTCGTAGGATGTGCTCATATCTTAGTATTTGCTCCTTGGTGGGCTTCTTGTCCTCGCGGGAGTCGGGGTGAAGGCGGCCTAACCACTTTGGGAAGACGTTGGTGACGAATAGACGGTGCCGCGGAAGACTGTTTACGAAGCAGTAAGTATCGAGGATGCGACCGGACTTGCCCGCGAAGGGGTAGCCTGCTTCGTGTTCCCAGTAGGAAGGGCCTTCGCCAACAACCATGGGGGTGTTGTGAAGGCGGGGGCCGTTACCGGGGATTATCATTGGTGACGCTCAATTCCCCGCCAGTCTGATCTGCCATGGTTATCGGTACTCATCGAATGCCCGAAGGTAGGAGTACACGCTGCCTATTAAGATCGGGAGCAAATCCAGAATGATCACAGGGCCGGATCTTCCGGGACCAGTAGGTCAAGTGCTACCTCTAGGCCGCACCTGAGCATGTCTACAGCACCGTTGCGCTGCTTCAAATCGGCATTGGGCGAGAGCAGATGGTATAGCCCGAATGCGATTTGGTTCGCGGCTGTTTTGATCTTATCTTTCCTGTCGTTCCTATCCATGGCTGATTCCTCCGAAGTCCCACTCATCGATCAGGAAGCCGATCCAGAACAGTTCCTCATCGGTAGGGGTGTGACCTTCCGGTACGGTCCACTCCCACTGACGGCTCAGCTTGTAACCACGCTTCTCCAATTCGTGAATAGCATGCTTACAGCCGATATCAGGGAAGCGATCGGTGTACTTCTTACGGTCTTCGTCGCTAGCTTGTGGCATTGGTTATTAGTAAGGGTTAGGAGGACAAGGCCCCCAGTACTTCTTATCCGGTGGTTGCAGCGGCTTCACCTTATCTACGTTGCCCTTGCACCCGCAGACGTGACAGGCTTCAAAGTGATAAGCGAAGTTGACCCAGGCCATCCGGCCGCAGTGGCAGTAGAGGGTAGCGTTGTTGGTACCACCGGGGCGCCGGATGCCACGGTTGACAGTCACTCGTCACCCCGCAGTGCTTTGTGTATGCGCTTCGCTGTCTTGACCCCTATCCGACGCTTGTTACCCTTGCGGTCGGTAGTGGTTATTTCTGACCAAGCCTTGATATCGGCACGGCTAAGGGCTCGGAGGCTCTTGTCGAGCGTAGCTCTACGGAATGCTTTAGCGACTGCAACGGATCGAGCCCAACCAATGCTGGGGAGACAGGACACCATGCGTCGGAACACGGTAGGAGTCCCAAGCATGAATCCGATATTGGTGGGGTGGTTGTCTTCCTGTGCGGGCAGGGTGAAGGTGGATTTGTGTGAGGGCCACGGCTTCTGCCACCACCAATACAAAGCAGAGATAAAGCCGACCGTATCAGGAAGGCCAGATGAAAAACGGACACGGATACGACGCTCAGGATGACTCTTGACATAGGCATGCTCCAGGCTGAATAGGTAGCCTTGCAGCATTGGGTAGGTGATTGCGGCGCGGGTGGGGAGAAACATCCCAAGGTCTTTGCCGTTGGTGGATTTGAACGGCTTGAATTTCTCCAGGCCGGAGTGCTTGTTCGGTCGTATCGTAGCTTCGATCAGCAAGTAGGAGTACTTGTACCGCTTGAGCATTCCTGGGAGTTGATGGGTGACAAGTGTCTTGTCCGAGACGCGGCCGATGAGTTCGTCTAGCTTCTTGTACTCGATGCCGACGCTGACTTCGCCGTGAGGACCGTTGCCGGTCCAAGCGAAGTCACCAAACTTCATACGCTTGGAGCGGACTGGGAGGCGCATCTGCTGTAGGTAAGGGATGAGTGGGCCTGAGCCCGCGCGGGGGTCAACGTAAATCACAACCGCCCCTGTCTGAAGCCATCAGAGGACCGCCACGCCAACCACAGGGCGCCTTGTAGATCGCACGGGCGCCAACCAACGCAGCGGGCGGCTTCGCGTATCGCCTCGGCCATCTGCTCAAATTCCCGTCGTGACAGAGTGGATTGGGTAAGCGGTCGGAGTTCATTCTTGAGCAGGTTGGCGATGTGCCCGTCCACGCACACGTCCCACGAGTTGCCACTGTCGTAGAGGAGACGGTAGAAGGAGCACGTCTTGGGGCCAGCGAGGACCGTTTCAGGATCGGCCCCGGCTAGGATCCACAGGGCCTTGATTACATCGCGGGTGTACGTGGCAACGCCATCGTCCTGGCCGCCCAGAATAGAAATGGTGGCGTTCATGTTCGTGCGCCACGAATTGTTAGGGGAGGTAGCAGCCATGACGCCGCAGCAGACGCGCATGGTTACGCTCCACTCCTGCGAGACTTCACGGCACCAATTACTCATCCACCGCCAAACGTCCAGGCCGCGCTCCCGTTCCTCAATGGTACAGGAGTCAAACGCGGAGAGGGCGCGTTGGGCCATCACAGATCGAGGAGGGCATGGCACTCGTGACAGAGAAGTACGTAGCACTGCGGGTGCCGTATAACGTCCAAATACACCGCGCGTGACCCACGGTTCCGTCCGCATAGCCCGGTAGGCTTCCCCGGTAGGTGTGCGAATTCGAGCGGTCCCACTTTGCCCCGCAGTTTCTTCTTTGACCTTGTAACGCCGCACTTCACGCACTTACCACCCCATTGACGTTTTAGTTTGCGTAGCTTCTCAGCGTAATCGTAGGACCGGAGCCCGAAGGTCACTCGTCTTCGAACAGTGCCGCGTCGGGATCTTCCGGTTCATCGTCGCTGCCCATGATTTCGTCCAGGCTCGGGACGCCAGCGATGCGGACGATGGGGTCTTCGCCGTCTTCATCTTCAAACGTCGGGCGTGAGCCGTTCATGACACTTTCTCCTGTTCTGCAACGAGCGAGTTGTCTTCGACGATGACTTCACGGATGGCCGAAGAAATGATGGCCTTTGCCCCTTCGACTAACGGCCCGCGGCCAACGAGACGACCCTCAGCGTGAAGGCGTTTGTAGATGAGCAGTGACAGATACTCAATGCGGTCGGTGTCCATGGAGACTCCGAAGTCTTCTTGTGTGAGGTCGGTTGAGGGCAGGTCCGCGGAGGACTCCTCGGGTGCTTCTGCTTCAGGCTCAGTCTCGGGCTCAGGGGGAGGGGTAGTGTCACCGCCCTTTGGTTTGTCGGCCATGCGCAGCCTCCCTTGCAGACCGGCGAGTTCCACGAACTGATTCCAGTCCGTGTTGTTGAAGGCGCCGTCGTCCTTTTGCGCTTGGAGTTTGGCAAGGTCCAAGGCGCCACGCTGTACGGCCATGTTGACGACGGTGGCGAGTACTCGGTTGGGCTTGGTCATGTCTATACCCTCAGAAACCAGTTCTGCTTACCGGTAGCGGTGGTCATGTAAACGATGTTGCCGCCGCAGGAGTGACGCTCTTGGACTTGGACATTGCGGCCCAGGAGTTGACGGGTGACAACGGGGCATTCGGAAAGGGGCACCCACCCGCAGTTGGAGCAGCGGATGAGAGATTCCTTGGAGTGCTCGGTACAAGCGGTGAGCCCGTTGGCGTCCGGGTTGGTGGGCCGGTGTAGGGCTTCCAAAGTGGGCATTGGTCACTCCGCGGTTAGTACTTCGGTAATAGTGGAGAACTTCCTACGCCCCCGCCAGAACTGTTGCCCCACCGTATCGGGGTTGAAGGTAGAGTCAACGACTTCGACGCCGAAGCGCCCGGACTTGCCAGTCTTCTTGTTGGTGTAATCGGAGTCGTAGATGGTGAGGAGAGTGGCCTGTACGTCGGGGCCTATTGATTTATGCCCGTCTCGGATGAAGCTACCGGTGGGACGATCGGTCGCATCGTCGTACTCCTTGTTCACTCGGTGGACCCAGACGACGTTGAGTCCACAGAAGCGGAGTTCGTTGATGATGTGGTTCATCTTGTTGTTGCTCTTGGCGTAAAGGTGCATGGGCACTTTGTGCAGGTACCCGAATGAGGCGAGGCGCACTGTCCGGTAGAGCAGAGTCCCGTTGTCCATTACGACGTTGGCCGAACCGGGCTTCTTCCCATGCTCACGGATGAAGGAGAATAGGCGTTCCTCCATTTTACGAAGGGGTGGGCGCACTGAATCCGCGATTGCGTTGATGACTTTGGTGAAGTTCTTTACCTTCGGGGAATCGGGAAGGGCGAAGGGGAGGGAGTAGAAGCACTCGATTACTTCGATGCGCCCGCCGAGTTTCTTGTGCCGCTTGTAGGGGGCTTCGTAGTTGTAGTCCAGGGCACATAACAAAGTCGGCTTGCCGTTCTGGGAGACGGTGAGGGCGGCGTCGGTCTTGCCTGAGCGCTCAGGCCCCATCATGTCGATAACGTAGCCGCGCATTACTGTTTGCCGTCTCATGACGTGTAAGCCTCCAGTAGCGCCAGTACCAAGGCGCGGAAGGTAAGTTTGCGGTGCTCAAACTCGGCAGCGAGAAGCGCGTAGTGATTGCCACCGTACCGAAGATCAAGCCACACTAGTAGTTCATCGGACAGGCGACTGAGTTCTGCCTGTTTGTCCTTACGCATTGGGCAATCTCCCTTGCTTCTTCATCCGATCGCGGTGGCGCCGGATCATGTCCCATAGCTCAGACTGCTCGATCGGTGAGTAACTTCGCCTGTACGCCTTGGTGATGGTACTCATCGGTCGGTAATTACCATTGACCCACATGACGATAAGGTTTACTGCTTTGGACTTGGAGGCTCGTTGGTAATTACAGGTTTGCCACTTCCACGAGACTAATTCGGGATCGTCAAGCCCGCGGTTCATGGAGTACGCAGTGCATTTCGATTCCCACACGTCTTCCACAATAGGGTCAAAGCCGTCTAGCGTGTGGATGATGTGATCGGAGACGAATTCGACTTGGGTGATTACGTCAGGTGGGTAGTAACGAGCGCCTAGCATGGACTCAAAGGCAAATCCACGTTCGAATCGGTGACGGGCTTCTTCGTCAATGGGCTTGCCGTACTTCTGCTCATTGAGGTAGATGAGTAGGTCTTTGGCGATATCGGAGTAGTGGACTCCCACACGGGGAGGGTCAGGCGGGAGAGCGAATAACGTCTCACGCCATGCGCTCATGTCAGGGGCGCTCCCTAAGCTTGCAAAGGGCTTCGGAGTTGGTCTTGAGGAGCGATTCGAATTCGTCTAGGAGGAGTTCGTAAGTATCGGGCTTAGCGTCCCACAGCTTAGAGCGCATCAGGGACACGTCACCAAGGAGGCGATGGGTCAGTGCTAGAACGATGTGGATGTTGTTCATGACTCACCAATGCCGATGCCGGGATCACCCTTAGTGAGTGACCCCGGCCATCGGTAAGGACTACTCGTCGCTGTCCGTGCCCGCCAGCAGCTTGGCCTTCGCCTTCTTGCGGGCCTTCTTGACCTTGGCCTTCTTGGGGGCCTTCTCGACTTCGGCCTCCGCGTCCTCGGCCTTCTTGCGCCGACGACGCCGCTTGGTCTGGGGGGTGAGTTCGTCCACCGCCTTGCTGACGAAATCGCGCTCCTCCGCGGGGAGGGCTGCGATCTGGGTTGCGAGGGCCATGAGAGGCCCCAACGTCTTTCCACGTGCCATTCGATTGCTCCTTGGTTGTTGCTTACGTTTTCGGTAGCAGGGGCGGTAACAGCAGCATGAACGATCGCACTCCGGGCAGTTTTTGATGTGTAGATGCCCGGCGCACGTCGAACACTCTGTCATTACCGCCCCGCTAATTGTTGTCGCTCCTTGCTACTAGCTGAGCGAAAACCGCTCGGTCTTCTTGTCGAACGTCCAGGGCCGCTTGGAGGAACGCGCCCACTTCTCGTCCTTGATGTGCTTCATGATGTTCTTGCGGTCCTTGTGGGACTTCACGAGGGGGAAGACCGCGGTGTAGAAGTCGTCGGCGGCGATGCCCTTCTTCTTGGCCTTGGGGTCCGCGAGGGCCTTCTTGGCGAACTTGGCAGCGAGTTTTTCGGAGTCGTCGTCGGCCTCCTCGTCGGAGTCCTCCTCGCCATCGTCCTCGTCGTCGTCGTCTTCCGATTCGTCTTCGTCATCGTCGTCGTCATCGTCGTCTTCGTCTTCGTCTTCGTCTTCGTCTTCGTCTTCGGACTCCTCCTCATCGTCGTCGTCATCGTCGTCGGAGTCCTCGTCCTCCTCCTCCTCGTCCTCCTCGGTGTCCTCCTCTTCGTCTTCGGGCTTGCCCTTCTTGGCCTTCTTCTTCGAAGCCTTCACGTCGAAGTCGGCTTCGTAGATTTCCGATACCGCGGGGTAGGTCTTCTCGTAGCCGCCCGACTCGGAAGCGCCCTCGTCGTCGGCGCCCAGGTTGCGGCGCTTGGGCTGGGGCAGGCGCACGAGTTCCACCACCATGCCGTCCATGAAGGTGTAGTCGCCCGCCTTGAGCAGCTTGGGCGGGGTGCCTGCGTCTTCCAGGGAGTTGAGGAACAACTGCGCGTTGCACGAGCGGGAAAGCCCGCGCGCCTTGGAGTCCGGGGCAGGGACGAAGCCGATGCCCTTCTTGGCATCGGGCACGATGCGATCGATGCTGCCACCGGACAGGTGAATGTTGAAGGGTGAGTTGCCCTTCACCGGCTTGTTCTTCTTGTCCACCGGGGTGCAAGTCGAACTGAGCACGGGCACCGCGTCATCGGCGGATGCCTTTACGGTGCCGCCGTCGTAGTTGGACTTGGAGACGATCTGGGTGTGCGTGTCGGAGAAGCGGACGCGCCCTTCGGGGAGTCCACCGCCTTCGGCGTCTTCGTTGGCGCCGCTGAGGAGTGAGCGCTTGGTGGTCTTGGATGACTTTGCGACCTTCTTCTTCATCTATCGATGCTCCTGTTGGAGTTGTGGTTGGTGTGCGGCTAGTCGCTTACGTACGCTCGGGCCAGTGCCACGTGGCGGGGATCTTGGTGTCCGCGCTCTGAGGGATGCCGCGGTACCGCTCCACGATACCGAAGGGGTCATCCTCGTCCATGAAGACGGTGAGGTTGACTTCGTTGTTGCGCCCGTCCGGGGTGACGCTGACGATGATCGCCGGGCGCGTGGAGCGGGCGTCGTCGTCGAGGACGAAGCGGACGATGCGGCCGGGGGTGGGCACGGGGATCGGTGCGGGCGGGATGGGCTCAGGCGTTGTCTCGCTGCCCGCTCCGGGGGTGGGGGTGTCGGGGGTGTCTTCCATTGGTCGGTTCTCCTTGGTTAATGGTTAACGGTTGATGGTTGATGACTGCTGGCTACTGGCTGTAGCCTTCCGCTTCCTCCACGATGGGTGCGACTTCGGCGCGCTCCCAGTGGCCCGGTGCGTATACGGTGGTGATCTGATCGTCTTCGAAGATGCAGAGCGCGCCGTCCGTAATGTCCATGGTGAGTGCGGTGACGCCTGCGCCGTCGTGCGTCTCCCTCAGGGCCGCGCCCGTCGTGTCACCCACCAATGGGGGCGGGACACGCACGGTGATGCGGAGTTCCGGCTCCTTCTTCTTCTTCCCGTTCTTCTTGGCCTTGGCCATCTTGTCCTCCTGTACTTTCGGGTTACTGTCTTCCACCGATCGGTATTAATTAAGGATACCGTCAATGGGTGTTGACAAGGAGTAAATACCCCTAGCTGCCTTTAGTCAAGTCCCTAAGGCGCTTCACGTCCTTGGCCATCTGGCGAAGGTCTGGCGCCGGGGGTAGGTGGCGCACATTCTTGTACCGGTCCCACGATGCGAGGAACGCAGTGGTGAAGAACTTCCTGAATTTCACCACGAACCACCGGAACATATCATCGTTGATGAACACTTCGCACCAGTCCCATTCAGCACGCATTGCTCTACCGGTACCCTGCTCCATGTCCTGTGCGGCCATGAGCATCGGGTACTCGGGGTCTATTTTCGAGCGCGCTTTGAGGATGAGCGAGCGGCGATCGGGGAACGGGACTTTCGCCCAGATGATGAACCGGCAGAGCGAGCCGATGAGGTTAAGCCCGGTAGTAGCTGAGGGTGATACGAAGATGGCGCCGGAGGATTCGGGAAGGCTGAACCAACGGGCGAGGGCACTCTCTTGCTGTCCGGATTCGTGAGTGACGAAGCGGTCGCGGTGTCTACTACCTCCAAGGATAGAATTACGCCGGTGGTAGGCAACAGCGTGAATGAGTCCTTTTCGATCCGCCCGTCCGGTTGCAATCGCGTCCATTCTAGCTTGCCAGACTCGTAGCTCACTAGGAGTTGACCGGTAACTGAGCCTAACGGAAGGAAGACAGTACACCGGGCGCCGGGTGACAGGGAAAGTTGAAGGCGTTTCATGAAAGTCATACTCCTCTGGTTTGATGCCTAGTATTTCTAGGTGCTTGGGTCTGATTGTCGCGGAGACAAGAACGACCTTGGGGATTTCACGAAACAGGAGTTCACGGTAAGGAGCGGGCCACACGGGATCAAAACGAAAGCCGCGGTTGACCTTCTCGACTACCCATTCGGATTCCTTAGCGACGCCCAAGCGGAGAAGCTTGAGCATCAAGGTGCGGGCAGTGCGAAGGTCGCGGCGTAGGCGCTTATTACCGCGCGCCTGGACCTTGAGTTGCTTGGTGTCTTCTTCAAGTTCACGAGTGCGACGCGCTGCCCAGTGAGCCCAACCACCGCCGATTGGTGGGGCGTCATTGTGGAAGAAGCGCTTGACGTGATCCTGAGTGAAGACGGCGCTGAGGAATTCCGAGAGCATGTCGGCTGCGGAGTGGCCTTCGTCAAGGACTAAGCAGTCGATAGGCGGGAACTGGTTGTGTAGCCACCATGAGTAATTGCTGATGCGGAACTGGGCGCGGTGAGCCTTACCAACGGCCCCCCAGTAAGTACACCATTCTTCCTTGATGCCTGGGCAGTGAGTGCCTTCGTGGCAAGGCCCCATGTCTACCGTGTAGGGTGGGTCAACGACGCACTCGTAATTACCTTGCCCGCGAATGTCAGTCCAACCAAGGGAAGTGAAGTCTTCGATGATTTGCTTCTGGAGGGCTTTGGTTTCGGTAAGGTACATGGCTGAGTAACCCATGAGTTTGAGGTAAGCGGCCACGGTGAGGGACTTGCCGGCGCCTACTGGTTGACACAACACCGAGAAGCGCTTGGGCGAATCCACCATGTGAATGATGGAGGCTTCTTGGTGCTCGCGCCAATGGGTATAGCCCTTGAAGCCTAGCTTGTCGGGTGGTGGAAGTTTCATGCTTCGTCGGCCCTCTTGCCCATCCGGCCGTGTCGTTCTTCACGGAGAAGATATGCGGTGTTGACTTGAATCTCAGCGATGAGGATTCGGATGAGTTCGATGATCGTTAGGTTGTGTTTGAGGGTTAGCTCGTTGATCACTGAGCCAATCTCCGTGGCCGCAGTCTGGACGATGATGGAGCGGGGGTGGCGTTCGATCGGCATTACTCTATGGCGAAGGCTGTACGGGTGAGCACGTCAACCACGATGTACCGGAGCGTAGTAGCACTGTTCTTGCCCCACTCAGGTATAGCGAAGGAATCTCCGAGAGAGGAGACTTCGTGCTTGGTCCATATGCCTTGGTTCTTGCCGTGGAGTGCGTAGACGGTCCACATGGCTAAGTACCGCACCCGCAATCGGCTTCGTAGAGTGCATTGCCGTGCTTGCAGACGCCGAGGGCCTTGAGGATTTGCCGGGCCTTTTCGAGTTCTTCGTACTCCTCTATACGTACCCAACGGAAGCCCGCCGCTGGTGATTGCTGCGAGGTAGTGACGTAGGTATCACGGAATGATGCGGCGGCGGCTTGCCATCCGGTATCTTCCTTCGTCCAGTCTCCGCCGGAAGCGTTGGCGATGATTCCCCAAGCGTGCATGATCCCTGCGTTGAGCCGATCGTTTTCGCCCAAGCGATCAAACATTTCTTGGTGAACGCTGATTTCCGCTTCGAGGAATGCCCGTAGTATGGTCGTATCGATCATCACGCCTTCTTCTCCAGTTCTTTCTTGAACCGATCAAGCAGTTCCGTTCGGTACTTGAGTTTCCAGTCTGGGTCTTCGAAATCGTCGATTAGTTCTTTGACCGTGGCGATTAGCTTGCGGGCCTGGGGGAGTGCGCCTTCAGCGATTTGGCCCTGGACAGTGATGATGCACCGCTCAAGCGTTTCGCGGAAGTGGAGGTATTGCATCTGTTGGGATGCCACTTCGACAAGGGAGTTGAGGATGGACTGCTGAGAGGTTACATCGGGGTCTTCCATGACCTTGGCCACGTCATTAAGGAGTCGGTGTATGGCCACTCTCACCAAGTCGGACTCAGTGTCCCACGGGAATTTCCCTTTCTGGAGGATGAGGTTCATCTGGTGCTTGTACGACGGTGGGATTCGGGAAATGACCTTAGCGCTGTGGCCGTGCGCGTCCTGGGAGGGCACCATCCATTCGGAAAGGGGGAACGTGGTTTCGGAGTCCTCAGACGCACCGCTGATGCGTCTACGGCGCGGGGTAGTGGGCGGCGCGTGTTGGTGATGCTTCTTCTTCTTCACTGGGCTGGAGGCCACAAGGCGTTCTCCTAAGTACTATATTAGTCCTCTACTAAAACAATTGCAGAGTACAAGTACAAGAGTACACGGTCAAAGGCCGTCGAAGGCGCCGAGAAGACCCAGTGCCATGAAGCATGGCCAGAAGACCCAACCTTGGGTGACGAGGAAGGTACAGAACAGAAGACCAGCGATCTTCAAGGCTACGCGAGCCCACATCGCGTGCTGATGCTCCGTCACTGGTAGCTCCGCACAGTGGCGATGAAGGAGGATAGCTCCTTCTCCACATCGGCTATCGGCTCGGCCAGGGAGTCCAGATTGGACTTGACGATCCGAGAGGCTATCTTGTCGAGCCTCTGTTGGTGGGAGTGGATGGCGTCAAGGATGGAGTCTCTAGTGCGCTCGGTGTAGGGAGTGTCAGGCATGACGGGACCGTTCCTTCCTTAAGACCGACACGCCAGCATCGGTCGCATAGGGCGTAGACGGAGAATAGACAGGACCGCTTATCACAGGAGCGGATGGCGAAACACTTAGGGTTGGGGCACTCGTGCAAGTGGACGATGCCGAAAGTACGATCGGTCACACGCACAGGGGGCATGGAGGGTTAGAATTCCTCTATGAGCAAGAGGACAACGCCCACGACCACTAGAACGCCGTCCACCAGACCGCCGCGCAAGGTGAACAGGGCATCCAAGGCGCCGCGTCGGAATTCGGCCGCGGAGTTTCCGGCAAGGCCGTTTATCGATGCGGGTGTGAGGGCGCCTTCGCTTGGCGCGCTTAGTAAGGGGTCAGGGGTGTCTCTATCGCTCATTAGCTTGATCCTATCAGGGCACAGGATGCTGTCGTACATGGTTGCCTTCAGACTTGCGGGCTTCCTGGGGATGAGCATGGAGCGGTTGGGACTGATGCTCTATAGTGAAGGGGGCTTGGTGCCTAAGGACTCCCCGATCATGAAGCGGCTCGGGAAGCACGGCCTCCCCGCTAGGCGAACGAACGGTCACACTGACCGCTAGTAGTGCCACTACTAAGCCTCCTATTGAGCACACCGGAATGCGGAAAGACGGTAGCACAAGGCTTTACAGGGTGTCAATAGGTCACCAAGGCCCGATTGACAGCCTTTGGTGACTGTGCTATTGCTGCCCACATGAGTAACCCCGGCCGGTGGGACCGCAGCTTCATCAAGAGGATGCCCAAGGCGCAAAGGCAAGAAGTAGAGCGCCTGTTGGTGAAGGGTGTCACCGGGAAGTCCATTACTAAGAAGTTGGGACTCCCGCTGAATACGTGGGTGTCAGCGGTGAAAAAGAATCCGATTCCCGGTGGAGTGCTAGATCCAAAGGGCAAAGTGGCGAAGTTCGAAGGCGATTGGGTTGACTTCGATGGAGTGGTCAGAGAGTACAAGGGCCTTGACGCGAAGGGCCAGCCGAAGCCAGGGTTACCGATCATTAAGAGGAGGGGGAGAAGGCCGAATGCCCAAACGCAAAAAGCCGAAGTACAGGAAGTAAAGACCGCTGCGCGTGACTCGAAAGGAGTCCTACCTTTCAGCGCGAAGCGAGCCCGCCTTGATAGTGCTAAGCAGGCATCGGGTAATGACAATGACAATGACCCTGCTGGTACTCCTATCAGTGAAGGGGGAGTGCCCGATGCTCCCCCCGCAATGCCGATGCCCAATGCGCAGCACGAAGGGAGTAAGGAGCGGGATACCGAAGCACCGATCCCCGATGAGCCTAAGAGAAGGAGCGCTCACAAGGGTCGCGTTGCCAAATTGGCCGAGACTAAGTATCCGATTAAGAAGCGCATGGATGACTTACTGACGATTAAGGCGGCAGCGCTAAAGGACGGGGAGCATAAGTTGGCGTTGGACGTGATCAAGACTTTCAACGACATGGACGGCACTAGTACTGCGGCCAAGCGTGATGACCAAGGGCCGCCGAGTAACGCGCCGCTGTTTGCGATGCCGAAGGGGATTAGCAGTCAGGTAGCTGTAGGAGTAAGTCCTGTTGGGCCGGTGCCGCTGCGCCTGGATGATGACGAAGTAATCGTGGAAAGTGAAACCACGTCACCGATGAGTGGTGACGCGGTTGAGCCTCCCGCCGACGCTAGTACGATTACTGAGGACTGAGGACTAGCGCTTTTTCGGAACCGGTTTCAGTTTCACGCCTCCTCGGTTTCTCACGTTGTGCGTACCGCAAGGCTCACACATCCAATACGGTTGTTTGTCACCGTTGTCTACAATCATGGTGGCGGGAGCACCGCACGGGATGTAATACTCTTTGCTTAGTATTGACGCCTCCTGGCATTTCATTTCACGGCCGCGCGCGTTCTTCATTTACTCCCAGCCTTTCAGCGGGCGTAGTGACCATTTGGCGCCCGCACTTGCGGCAGATGATCACCTTAAGGCCCGTGTGCGTGTTGATGACTACTACCCAGAGATTGCGCCACGGCCATAGGTGAACGTAGAGGCACCAAGGGTAGCCTAAGCGCTCCCCTAAGAGCCATGCGCAGGCACGGATCAGTTCCCACATGCGATTACTCCTTGGCTAGCTCCGGGTGATGCTTGAGACACCGGGACAACGACTTATGGAGTGCGACAGTCTCGTCTGGCGTTAGCTCCAGGCACAAGCGACGCGAGTCCACCGTGAAGCGAAGTGACGCGGAGACAAGCCCGCTGCCCTCGGACTGCGGCTTCTGGCTCCATGCGAAATCGATGTGGCGCCCGTCTGAATCATGCTTCACTTCAACGTAACGCTTCCCGCCGTCCTTAGTACTTGTTACGCGCATGGAAAACTACCTCCGCTTAATACGGCTAATCCTCATCCTCTATTGAGCCTTCCTGCTCGCTGTGGGAGTCTTGATGCTCTGCCGCGCAGTCGTCGCAGCGCGGACCGGTATGGCAGAGATAGCAGGAATCCTGCCCGCCCTCACAATTGTCACAGTAGCTTAGTTCACAGTCAGTGCATCGATAGACACCCATTGATTACCTCCGCTTGGAGCGCTTAGCGATTGGCCGCTGCGCCCGTGGTTTGTAGACGGGATCCCTCCACCAATTAGGCGAGTGGCAATGGGAGCACTTCTTAGGCTTGCCTATGGTAGTAGTGCGTGGGATCCATTGGTGATAGCAATGGCGACAGTGGTAAACGGGAAGCGATACTACTTGCTGGCTCATGTCCTTAGCGCTTGCTCCTTGGAAAGCCAGTCAAGGAGTCCACTAGGTAAGCAAGCGGCGCCGCCGATTGATCCTTTAGCATGGAGTCCAGCAGTATCCTTTCGAATGCGTTAGCGCAATTGCGCGCAGCGATTTCGAAGAACTCGGTACCGCTTGCTCCACACTCTAACGCGTCACTGATCCGGCGCGCGTGGAATGAGAGTTGATTGACTAAGGCGCGCTGTAGGAGCGCACCAGCGATGGGTACGGGCGCAGGCTTACGGTTAACTTTGCGGTTAGCCTTGCGCTTGGGTGCAACCTTCTTAGTCTTGCGCATGGAGTCTCCCCTTACCAGTTAAGTCCAGCACGGCGCCGCTTCGCTTCCATCATTCGATAGATGGCACCAGCGTTAAACCAAATGTCACGAAACACTAAACACCCATCGGCATCTACACCTAGATTGCGTAGCGTGAATTCCAGGCTGTAACCGCTGCCGTAGTTGGACATGGCATTTAGCATTTCCGTTAGCGCCGCTGTGATTGACTCAGGCACCTTACCAGTTGCTAGCTCTATGACGTGCTCAGCGAAGTAAAGACCCCATTGACTGAGCGGCTTTGACTGCTTATCCCATGCGATCCACGCATCATCACGTATGGTCCTTAGTGTCTTGTACTGTCTCCATGCTAAGGCGTGGGTAGCGGTAAGTGTCCGATAGTAAGGCATGGAATAAACGCACTGCTCCTTACCTACGGTAGTAATCGGTTCGTGCCGCTCTACTTCGGGAATGTGCGGAAGCTTATTGCACCACATGGACAAGGCTTCCTTGCTGAAGTCCGATAACTCGGAGTTATCATGGTCACGTATGAATAAGAACACACGCCCGGTAGGGGTTAGTTCATCACCAATGAATTCGCGGAAGGCCCCGCTGCAAAAGAAACCCTTACCTAAGTAAGCGGCGTTGAATGCGCGACCGTCAACAGTGATACGGCGCGAGTCACCTTTACGCATGGTCGTAACCATCGAACCATCGGCCGTGGCGCCGGGTGAGTGCTCGTCCCGCTTTGCCTGTGGCGGTAGTGCTAGAGGCTTCGGTAGATGAGCAATGCGCTTGAGCCTCCGTGCGGGTTAGACCGCGGGTGATGATGCGGCGCGTACCGTGGAAGTAGTGACGGACGATGATGTAACAATGGCACTCACCGTCTTTGCGGCACTCGGGGGTTTGTTTGTAAGCCATGTCAGTCCTCCGCAGTGCCCGCGCCTTAATACGCGAGCACTAAGTAGGATCCGACTAGAGTTTGCGGCTTGCTGCCGTCCGCTCGAAGCCTTCGTGCGGATGCTCCGAGTATATGAGCAGTGTCCCGTCCGGGTAGCCAAGTCCAGCAGTGATGATTTGCGGCTCAGCGAGCCAGGATGCTAACTCGGGTAGGAACTGCGGACCAATCTTCAGCACTACCTCACGCGAGGCGCGAAGTTCCTGAACGAATGCGGCCGGGATACCTCGGCCCGCTGCGGAGCGTGCGGCTTGGAAAGCGGTACCACGGACTACAGCAGTGTAATAGAGCATTAGACGATACCCCAGACTTCGCGCCCGTTACGCCGATCGTAGAGTGTCACGTTGCCATGGTCATTGATGACCATCCAGTAACGAACGTTGCGCGCCGGGACTTCCCGCATTGCTTCCTTGGCGGACTCAGCGCCGCGGATGCGACCGCACGAGTAAGCGTCTTTGGAACCGTTGGACGATTCAAGCAACACTTCCCCGTCGTACACGCCCATTTCTAGGCACTCGCGGCTAACCCACCAGCCAAAATCACTCCCGTCTCCTTCGGTATTGCCGAAGTAGCAGAAGGGTGCGGCGTGGTTTGAGAGTATGTCTTGCAGAGTGTTGCAGTCTTCTGACGCATCTTCCTGCCAGTATCGCTCCGCTTTCTCCTGAGTGGTAGCGCGTAGGCTTTCGTTCTGACGTTCCGCCTTGGCCACGGCCGCGGAGATAGAGCGCACTTGGTTACGCTCCGATTTGGTGAGGCGCAAGTCCTCGCACTCACTCAGGAACGCGGGTAGCAAGTCCTCCGATCGCAGTGTGCCGTGTGAGACGGTGCCCGTGGGACCGTGAAATGATGGCTTGCGATGCCGCATGACTAGTTACTCCTATCGTGCTCACACTGTGCCTTATCGCACAGTGAATCGTAAATCATTGACGCTGTGCTGTCTGGCTCCGGACCGTTCTCCATGGCTCCGGGCCGGTAGTAGCGCGCGATGCGACATTGGCGCGCATACTCGTTGGACCATTGGCCGTTGTGGTGGTGGACGTTCCACCAGTAGTGCGCTTGTACCACATCAAAGCGGGAACACTCGCTGGGGATTAGTCCCTGTGGCATGGCTTAACTCCTATGCTTCAACACGAACACGGGCATATCGGGATGATGCTCCCTGAGCCCACGTGCGAATTCTTCCGCTTCCGCTTCGCTGGTAAAACCGACTGTAGCGGCCGCGCTAATGTGTCCTGCGCGCTGCTGGTGCCAGGATGGGCGCCCTTCGTGAACGTCCCATGTATCGGGTATGACCGTACCCAATTCAGCAACGCGCATTGCCTGGGCCTGAGCATCGGTCAATGAGTCTTCAGGCTCACGGCCGGGCGGGTTATCGCGCTCGTCGTCGTTGACTGCGTCCCAATCGCGCTCGGGGTTTTCCATGGGTTATAGCTCCAGGGTTAGGAATGCGGCCAGGGATTAGTCAAACCTCACTGAGCCATTTTCCCACTAGTCGGCATTCGTGTCAAGCATTAATAATTGGTCCACCGAAACGCCCGTTCAGCAATGCGGTAGCCGCGCTACTAAGTACTAAGTACCCCTTACTAAGTACCCCTTAGTAAGTACCAAACAGACACCACACCAACCAACCATCACACCTATAACTCATTGGTCACACAGCGAGCGGCCGCTGCCCGTCGCTCCGTGCCCAGTAGTACCACCACTGACCAAGTAGTAGTAGCACTACTACTGCGCTCCTAGTAGTACCACTACCCCTACCCCCCTGAGTGACACCCCCCTTACCACCCACCGGCGGGGCACCCATAGACACTGACCAATCACCAATCACCAATCACCAATCACCAATCACACCGGCGAGCGGCACACTGTTTAGTTATTACTAACTACTCACTAATAACTAAGCACTGCGCCCCCGGTGAAAAATCACTCCACCACAGGCACCACCGCACCAAGCACCACTGACAGGCATTCGTGACGTCGGTTCGCTCGTGATTACTTCCCGTCGCCCCGCTACGCGGTGCTCCGGGCAGGAGGCCAGTGGCAAAGGCGGACGGGCAATGGGTAGTCCGACCGGTACTACTTAGTAATTACTGCTTGATCTGTACTCAGGAGTCACATATAATAAATGCCATGCCGAGGGTGAAACCTGACCCAGTGGAGACGGAATTGCGGCGGCGGATTGCTTTGGTCCAATACCGCGCCACCGAGGGGATCCGTACCGTTCAGTCATCGGTGGAGAGTGTGCTTGATCGAGCGGTGGGTGAGCACTCCTTACCCCTTAGTACCCGACGACGTGGTAGACCACTAAGGGCTAAGCACCCGCTACCCCGCCGCGAACCAAAATGGGACGAGCGCGGCCGACTGGACTCCGCAGCACACGAAAAACACCAAGGCGAATACGTGATCGGCTGTCACGGGTGCTATCTCAGAGAGTACATCTACTTCCGCAACCACCCCGATGAGCGACCCCTATTGGATCAGCGAAAAAAGCGCCGCCCGTGGATCGACAAGGGGTGGGAAAAGGACTATCAGGACGTTCCCACCGTGCCGAGAGTGGAAAAACTGGTGAAATTACCCCGCAGCCGCATGTCGAAACGCGGTAAGTGGTGAAAAAGTGGAAAAGTGCCCTGAAAAATGTGCAGATTTGTACTCTGTACTCTGAGTGGCATATAGTAGAGGACTAATACTATAAGTATAGGAGGTTGGTGATGAGTGCATCGTCCCAAGCGGACGGAGGAGGGGAATTGAGCGGCGAGCGATACCTGCGGCTTTACCGAGATGAGCAGGTGCGCAGGTTCAAGGCGGAGCAGGAGAACGCTGAGCTGCGGCTCGACCGCGATCAGTGGATTGACGTATGCCGACATGCGGAGGAGGAACGCGACGCCGCCGAGCAGTCACGGAAGGACGCCGAGGAGCAGCTTGAGCAGACACGTACCGATGCCTACAACCGCATCATGGAGGCGCGCGAGAAGGTACGCAAAGCTGAGGAGCAAGCGCACGCACTTTCTATCGACAGTGCGCACAAGATTGTCGCGCTGAAGGCCGCCGAGGAGCGGCTGGCCCAGGTGACGGAGGCGCTGCGCTCAGCCTTGAATGCAAATTTCACCGGAGGGCACGGCGAGGACGGCACGCTGATCCGGCCCGGCTGCACTTGCTGGTTTTGCTACGGGCATAGCCGACCCACACCCCCAGCCGCGCCCGATGGCCCGGCCCGCTGCGGAGTGGTCGGCTATCCGCAGGGCGAGCGCCACGCCTGCGAGTTGGAGCGCGACCACGCCGACGACTATCACGCGCAGGGTGGTGTCCGATGGATTGGCTATTTCAAGACGCCACCGGAGGAGCCCCCAGCCGCGCCCAGCCAGGACAGCGAGCGCATCGTTGCGGCGGCGATTCGGGAGGGTGGCATCGTGTTCACCGGCCCTCATCACCACCAGATCATCCGGTACGTCGTGCCGCTGCTGGGCATTCGCACTTCCAAGGGTGAGCAGGGTTTCATCACCGATACCAACCGCTTCGTCAGTCGAGCCGAGGCGGCGCGTATTGCCTTCGCGGCAGGCCAGCGCGACGAGGACGCGGGAAGCCTCTTCAGCGAGCAGTTGTGGGAGGTACCAGACCGCACCTTTTGTCCGGCGGGGGAGCCCCCGGACGAGAAGCGGGAGGAGGTTTAGCGTGGGCGCATTGATTCTCTTGGGCGCGATGTACTGGCTCACCGGATCGTGGGTCGCCGTAGCGGGAGGAGCCGTAGCGTTCCTCCCAATGGCGCTGGACTGCTTTGACATTGGCAGGGCCAAGCGATGACCCCCTCACAGCCGGAGAAGCTGCGGGCGATGGCGTCAGAGCTGCGAAAGCGTATCGCGGAGGAGCCGCTTACGCCGTCGCTGGAGCAGAACGTAGACCGGATGATCCTGTCAGTCCTAACCCGCTGTCAGGCAGAGCGGGATATGGAATGGTGGGAGCAGCTGGTGTTGGTGGATAACGTGGCGCCCACTCCCGAGGCCGCTAAGGCTTGGCTGCTGGCGCTGTCGGCTCATGAGCAGGAAGGGGCCAGGGCAGAGCAGCGGGCGGCGGATCTGGAGAAGGCGTGCATGACGATCCTGACCGAGAGGGGACTCAGTGCTTCGTCACGCTTGATTGCGTCTAAGTCGGTGCGCCGCGCTTTCCAACCGGCGGCGAAGGAGGAAAAGCATGGCGCCTGAACACCGGAAGGACGCAGCCGAGACGCTGGAGGAGCTGGCCGAGTCGGTGGTGCCGGAGTGGGAGCGCCTCGAAGGCGAATCCATGCGCGATGACCAATACGATGAAGAAGACTTCTACGACTGATCGCGCATCGTGCCCGCACCGTCGCGTTTATTGCGTATGCCGCCGCTGTGGTGCGAAGTCCCGAACGTACCGCACCGGGCCGAAGCTACGCGGTGATTTCTCATTGAAGAAGACCAAGCGGCGATTGCTCCCAGGAATTCACTGATGGCCGTGTATGACATTCCAACTGTCGTGTGCCCAGTGTGCGGTGTCCGTCTTACTTGGGTGGGGTGCCCACCGGAGCAGATCACCGATGGCATGACCGGTAGTTGCTCCCTCTGCAATCACAATCTCCTGTTCGTGCCTGACGGGATAGTCCATGACCCTGATTGTGGTTGTGGTGGCGTTGCGCTTGACATTCATTAAGGATATGGGAAATAATCCCGCTATGCCGTACATCGAAAGGAGAGTTGCAGTGCTCAAGAGAGTCACCGCGGTGCTCTGCTTGGCCATGCTGGTGTGTGCCGTGACGGCACTCCCGGTGGTCCAGGCAGGCGACGTGAGCCCGCCCCTGGTGGCGGTGCTCGATGCCCAGATGGGCGAATATGCGATCAGGAACCTCAAGCTGGACGGCGACCCCTGGACCGACCCCTGCATCCCGTGTCGCGCGAGCTATGCCGCCCTGATCGGCGGAGGCATCGGCGGCCTGGCCTTCAGCGGCGTCTTCAGTACGACCGGCATGGGCTCAGCAGTCTATCCGCTACTCCTGTGACTGACGGCCGGGCTTGATGCCCAAGGGCCGGGCGGTGACTCACCCTCACCCCCGGCCCTTTCCTTTTAGTACCCCCGCTTGACAACTACCCCTTAGTAAGCGCACCCTCTCCTTGAAAGGCGGGGAGAGGCTTAGTCAGCCGTTGGTCTACACCCGTCACCAAACCCTACTCAACCAACAGCAAGCCAGAGGCACCCGTCGCCTGCAATGGGCGATGGATGAGCAGGCAGAAGCCTTCGCGTACGGCCCTGCGCCGCTTTGCCTCAACGGTGGCTTCGGTGGCGGCAAGACCATCTGTACCACCCGCAAGATCCTCTACCTCTCGTCTCTATTCCCAGGTAACCGCGGTGTCGTCGCGCGTCGCGTTGGCGACGAGTTACGCAAGACCACCATGGTTACGTTCTTCAAGGACTGCCCGCCCGAAGCCTATATGTACGGTGGCAGGCGAGCGGACCAAGAGAAGATACTCAGGCTAAATCCCGTCAAGTGCGAAGACGGGATTATTCGTTCGTCCGAAATACTATTCCTCCACTTGGATGATCCCAACATCCAACACATCCTACGCGGGCTTGAAATCAATTGGTTCCTCTTGGATCAGGCGGAAGAAATGGAGGAGGAGAACTTCGATACCCTCCTTCGCCGCTTGGGACGTTGGGATCAAGCCTTCGTACCGCAGTGGTTGCTAAATCAGGAGCGTGCGCAAGGCCGAGAGTGGGCGTGGTGGAATACGCCCGATGGTCTGCCGCACCCAGGCGCGAAACCGATTCCGCCCATCTATCCGATGATTACCGTCAACCCAGACTTGGAGACTCACTGGGTTTGGCGCCGCTTCCACGAAGAATCGCCCGAGTGGCAGGAGAAGTGGCGTGCATTCGGCTACAAGATGATCACGTTCAATCCCCTTCACAACAAGTTCCTCAGCAAGCAGAACCGTGATCAGTTGATGAGTGCCGACCCAGTGTGGATCGATAAGTACGTCTATGGCAAGTGGGGGAGTAGCGAGGCCCAGATACATAAGATCCCCGACGAGTCAATCATCACGCCCGATTCACCGGAGGCGTACGAGGGAATTCTCAACCACATCCGCAACACCTGTACGCTGCACCGAGTAATGGACCACGGAGACTCATCACCTACTTGTGTCTTGTGGTACGCCACGGACGATGACGGGAACTGCATTTGCTATCGGGAGTACTACAAGGGTCGGACACTCATTAGCGAGCACCGCCAGAACGTCCACTCCCTGAGCCTCATGGGCGAGACGGGAAGGATGGAGCCCTACACCTTCAACATCGGTGATCCGTCAATACACAACAAGACGATGCAGAAGAAAGAAGGGTGGTACTCCGTTGCCGATGAGTGGACCGATACCGCTAATGGCCAATTACCGGAGACTGCGATCTTCTGGGCCAAGGGGAATAACGACGAATTTGGCACCCGCAACCGGATTAATGAATACCTGAAGGTAGACCCCAATCACATTCACCCGTTCACCAAGAAGATGGGGTCACCGCGAATCTTCTTTCTCAAGCGGCACCCTGAGTTTTACCACTTCGGTTGCGAACACGCTATCAGGGAACTCAGGGCTCAAAGGCGTGAGAAGACTGGCTCGGAGAATGGCCGAGACGTTTACTCCGACGAGCGGGATCCTAAAGTTCCAGATCACGGGTACGATCCCACTCGGTACTTCATCGCCTCGCGTCCCCCGTTGTTCACTGCTCAGAGGAAAGTGGCACTACACGGGACGATGCTGGAGGCTCGCATGAAGTTGAAGCGACATTTGAAGACGGATAGGCGTTGGCAGGAAGTCCTGCGGGCGCAAGAGGACTACATCAGGCAGAAGCTTCACGGTCGTATCGAGGATCTGTCTGCTCAATTCGGATCACAGGAGTAATAAGAAATGGCCTACGCGACCGGCGCTTCCACCAGTGACAGGGAACGCATTGAGGTTGGGCGATGGCACGAGCGCATTGGCCTAGCCGATAAGGCGTACAAGAAGTGGGAGAAGCGCTTCCTCTGCAAGCAGGGGTGGGATTGGTACGAGGGGTATCAGGGGAAGAATGCGTACGCAAACGCGGATCCCTCGGCCGATCCGTACATCATCAACCTGCTGTACCCTACGATCGAAGTGAAAATACCAAGCCTGTTCTTCCGCAATCCGGGGTGCTCAGTCGTTCCTCGCCCGCAAAGGGAAGACGATCCAATGACCACCCTGATGGAGCGAGCAAGACTGAGTGAGGACACGGCCAATTCGTTCATGACCGATCCTTCACTACACCTACAGGAGCACATCAATGCGGCGCTGAAGGACTCCTTCTTCTACTTCGGTATGATTGAGACTGGGTACTCTGCGCAGTTCATCAACAACCCGAATGCGGGGAAGCCTGTCCTGGCCGGTGACTTCGATCAGCCAGTGACCGATCTAATGGCAGGGGGAGTACCGATCAACCAACCGGCGCAGGTACCGACGCAGGAGTCCATCTACTACAAGCGTATTCCCCCACAGAACTTCCGCGTCAGTATCCGCGCCACCAGTATCCTTGAGGAGTGCGACTGGGCGGGCTATTGCGAATGGTGGTACGCGGAGGATATCAAGCGCTCACCGATCCTGGCCAACCGAGACAAGATCAAGGCCACTGGGAAGTACGACGAGGACTACACCGGCAAGATCGATCTGAGCGCCAATGAAGGTGGGGATGGGTACCACACCGTAGACGAAACGCCCAAGAAGCAGGGGATGTTGAAGGTCTGGAAGATTTACGACTTCAGAACTCAATCGTGGTTCATGATCCCCCAGGAGCAGAAGTTCTACCTGTTACCCCCTGTGCATTGGGGCATTAACCCATTCGGTAACGGCTTCAAGCACCACGAGAGGAGCGAGGGTTGGTACCCGCTTCCTCCGCACTTCAACCTGCTTTCCCCCCAGGCGGAACTCAACGAGACACGGGAGAAGCAGCGGTCACATCGGCGCCGCATGGATCGCCGGTACCAGATGGTCCGAAACGCAATTGCCGATGACGAACTGGTGAAGCTGGAGCAAGGGGGTGATGGGACCATCGTGCAGACGAACGGGATGATCCCGGCCATCATTCCGATCGAAGACGCACCGCTTGACCCCGCAGTGGCGAGGAATGTTCCTGAGACGCGTTTGGACTTCATGGAGATAGCGTCGGTCGGTAGCAATCAGCGTGAGGCCAAGACGGGCGGTACTGCTACCGAAGCGACGGTGGTGGAAACGCGAGCCCGTATTCGTGAGTCCTTCGGACAGATGGGCGTTGCCCGGTTCGTCGGCAGCATTGCCCGCTGCACCATCGAAACCTGCAAGGCGTTCATGTCACTCCCATTCTGGATTCAGCGCAACGTAGACCCACTGAGCCCAACGGGAATGATGGAAGCCATGCGCGTGGTCCAGGTTTACCAAGAACTCACCAGTGAGCAATTGGGTCCGCTCACCTACGACGTATCGGTAGAGGCCGAGTCACTAAGCCCGATCAACGACGATATTGAGCGGCAGCAGTTTGACCAAGCGCTACTCGCTCTCACCAGCAGCATGGTCCTGATGCTGTTCCTGCGCTTCTCCGATATGCTGCTGCGTAAGTGGCTGTCGTTCCGAGGAATCAGGAACGAAAAGGCCATTCAGCAGTTCAAGTTGGCCATTGAGTTGACGTTGATGGCCATGGGCAGTGCGGCTTCACAATTGCCCAGTGACCAAGGGGAATCAGGCACGAAGGGAACCGAAGTGGCCATTGCTTCTTCCGGTGCTGGCGGTGGTGGAGGGGGAGGGCGTCCTCAACTCCCAGGCATGATGGATATGGTCAACCAACTCCGTAACCAGATTGGTCTGAAGTAATGATCGAACTCCGCTACCTCGATCCCAGTAGCGGTACTGGGATCATAGACGGTGCTTTGGACACCGTACTACCGGACGCGGCACTCTACGTTGGCCAGCAAGTCTTCGTGGCCAACATAGCGCCGGTGTCCGCGGCTCTTATCGTTCGCCCGAATGGAAATCAGCTTATCGATGGAGCACAGTCCATTGTCAGCCTGGGCCAAGGTGAAACGATACTGTTCCTGAGCGATGGAGTCAGTTGGAGAGCACTGAGGGGTGCTACCCCAAGCGGACTTCCGTCTCACGCGACTTCCCATGAGTCTGGTGGTAGTGACGAAATACTCGTGGACAACTTGATTGGTCTACTGCAAGACCCTCAGAAACCATTGACACATACCATTAACGGTAGTGATCACTCCTTCCCAGGCGGCGCAGCGATCTTTCTCAACGCGGATGGAAGCTTCGTGGCCGCTGGTGGTGGGTCACCGCCGACCGGCACAGGCTTCAGGCATGTTACTGCCGGTGTTGAGGACGCAGCATCGAAGCTGGTTGACACAGCGGACGTAAATAACGATCAGATCACCAATGCGCTACTTGCAAACATGGCTCAGAGCACGGTAAAGGGCCGAGCGGTCGGTGCCGGTACCGGTGATCCAGTCGATTTGACTGCTACTGAGCTTACCGCAATCCCCAATGTGTTCACGTCAGCACTACAGGGAATGGTTCCGGCATCAAGCGGCGGCACAGCTAACTTTCTCCGCGCCGATGGGTCATTCGCCACTCCACCGTCAGGCGGATCACCGCCGACCGGCACAGGCTTCCGTCACATTACCGCTGGAGCAGAGGACGCGGCAGCAAAGCTAGTCGATACGGCAGATGTGAACACCGATCAGATCACCAACACTCTGCTTGCTAACATGGCAGCAGCTACGATCAAGGGACGTGCCCTTGGTGCCGGGACTGGTGATCCCACGGACTTGACGGCAGCGCAGGTGCTTACCGCTATCTCCGCTATCTCCAATGTCCAGCTACAAGTCTTCACTGCTGTCGGAGCTAACACTTACACTCCCACTGCTGGAATGAAGACGTGTCTCGTTATCTCTACTGGGGCCGGTGGTGGTGGCGGTGGTGCAGATACTTCAGCGGGCGGCAGCGGTGACGTAGGCGTCGGCGGTGGTGGTGGGGCTGGCGGCACCTGCATTGAGCTATTCTCAGCCGCCACTATCGGCGCATCACAGACTGTCACTATCGGAACCGGCGGCCTAGCAGGCACCAATGCTGGTGGCGCTGGTGGTACTGGCAGCAACACCACATTCGGGGCTCTACACACCGCGAATGGTGGGACCGGCGGTAATGGATCTGGGTCTGTTGCTGTAGATGCACAAGCCACCAATGGTGGTGTTGGTGGTTCACCCACGGGTGGACTGCTCAATATCTTAGGTGGCGATGGTGGATGCGGTCTTGCCTCCGCCCACGATCAGACTACCAGCGACATGATCATCGGCCGCAGTGGATTCGGTGGTGCATCGTTCTGGGGTGGTGGTGGTCGTGAGACAGTTGGCGCTCAGTTGAGTCTTGTAACTGACCTTACTGTTGTCGGTAACAATGGCAAGGCGTTTGGCTCCGGTGGCAGCGGCGCGTTGGACTTCACCACCGTCAATGGTGTTGCCGGTGGAGTTGGTGCCGATGGGGTCTGTGTCGTGATCGAGTTCTTGGCGCCGTAGTAGTAGGAAGGAGCATTATCCAATGTGCAAGCTGTGGGATGACCCCGAACAGAGAGCAGCGTTTGAAGCATCTGGTTGGCCTGAGCCGAACTTCGACGTGTGCGATCGGTGCGAACAGAAGATCCACGTTGGCGATTGGCCGATCTGCTGGGGCAAGTTCGGCGAACACAAGAGACAGGAGGAGTACCGACCATTCGCTGCCTTCTGGGATCCTCACATCATGCCAATTCCAAAGGGCGGGGATCCAAGGGGGGTTTACATCAGCAGCTTGGCCCAGTGGAATTCACTGATGCACAAGCGGGGCGTGGACCTTGGCAGCAAGTACGACAAGGAAGTCCCGCCCTTCAAGTTCAACACCAACGGGATGGACAGGGCCTTCAATGAGGCTGTGCGACAGCACCATGGCGGGATGCGAGTGAGAGACGACAACGGCCGAGTGACCACCATCGGGAACTTGCTGCGCGACGACGATTAGACCGGTAACTCGTACTACTGTACGCGCGTACTCCTGTACTCTTGTCCTCCTGTACGCGCGTACTCCATATTTAGTAAATACCCCATTTACACCCTGTAAAGGGTACCTGTGACGGTAGCAGTACAACTACGTCCACGAAGCGTATACTGCAATCAGCACAGGAGGCGCGCGTGGCAACAGCCGATTCAGCCGGTTCCGAGGGCCAGGGAGCACTCCCGACGATCGATCAAGCGCTCAACAGCGCATTCGATTCTCTGGAGCAGTCTGGTGAAGTCACCACCGAAGATGGCGGTGGTCCTGCAGTCAGCGATGACGATGCCGGGGCTGCCGACGAATCAGCGAGTGGTGATGGGACCGGTGATGGCGACACCAGCACGGCCGGCGCCGATGGCCAGGAGCAGCAGACCGACAAGGGGGAGGGTGCTCCTGACAAGGCCCCCGAGGCACCCGTCACACTTCCAGACTACCTACAGGGCTCAGGCAACGAAGAACTGGGCCGTCTCTATTCACAGCTTCAGCCGGAAGCACGCGACTACATCAACAAGGTTCTGACTCCGAAGTTCCAAGAGTTCGCTGCGAACCGCAAGTTCCTTGAGGCGTTCCGAACGAACGCTGAGGAAGCCGCCAACGCCGTACTCGATCAGATCCAGGGACAGAGAAAGCAAACAGCGCAGTCGGATGAAGAAGCGATCACGACAACGACGAAGGTCATCAAGGATGAATTGGTCGCTGGTGGTGTGGATGCCGCGCAGGCCGAAGTCCAGGCGCGCGCAATGGCGAAGGCTCAGCACGCTACGATGGCTCCGTTTCGTCAGGCGGAACAGCAGCGCGCGGTAGAGTCGATCGCCAAGGCCGCCGAAGCCGAAACCACACGCTTCCAAACCGAATTCCCCGACTGCAAGGACGAGGAACCTCTGGGCAAGCGAGTAGGCGAACTGATGGACTCGTTAGTCCCCGCGCCGGGATCCAACACGAGCACCTACGACTACCTCAAGATGCTGCGCACCATCGCGGCTTCGGAACAGGGCATTGCGGACGGGACGAGGAAGGCTGTGAAGAAGATGGTCAAGGGCGCCGAAGCTGCGGCTGCTGGAAAGGTACCGAAGGCGGTGGGCGACGGGACCGTCAAGCCCGGTCAGGCCGGAAAGCTTCTGTCCATCGATGAATCCATCGCCATGGCAGAGCGCGGCGAAGTAGTGGGGCGCGGGATCAACCGTTAGTCCTCACTCCTTACTGATTGGGCTATCTCCAAGGAGATAGGCCATTGGCCGCAACCGCACAGACCATCAACTACAACGGTCTGTTCACCAGCACCCTGATGAACTACAACGCGACTCTGGTGGACAACGTGTCGAAGTCCATGCTGCTCCTCTATCACTTGATGAAGGAGCGCGACGACGGCTACGTTCCGGCCGGTGACGGACTCGGAGCGAAGAAGCAGATCAACCTGATGTACGGGTTGAACAACGCCGAGCCCTACGCCGACTACGATCAGATCGAGTACGCTCCGGTGGACGGGATCACCGCAGCGTTCTGGGACTGGCGCCAACTCGCCACCACCGTGCAGATCAGCCGCATCGAGGAGCGCAAGAACTCCGGTCGGCACGCGATCTTCAAGTTGCTTAAGGCTCGCATCAAGCAGGCCACTCTCGGCATCCAAGAGAAGTTCGCCAAGATGCTGATGCAGGGCAATGGGATCAACAACAACGCTGCGGGCCAGATCGAAGCGCCCTACGCACACCCGACGACGGGAAGGAAGTTCATCGATCCGCTGTTCCTGCTGGTGAAGAAGGATCCCACCACGTCAACGACCATCGGGGAAATCAACCAGTCCACCGAAACGTGGTGGAGGAACATCAGCTATGAGAGCACGTCCAGCAGCTATGCGGGATTCCTGTTCGAACTGGACGATCTGTACACGCAGTTGCAGGAAGGGCCGGGTGGTTCGCCCACTCTGTTCGTGTGCGATCGGCGCACGTACCTGTACTACAACGCGGCGCTCCGTTCGAAGCAGCGCTTCATCGAATACAAGAGGGCCGGATTCCCGTTCGAAGCCACCGACTTCCACGGACACCCGCTCGTGTGGGATACGTTCATGCCCAACGTGGAGGCCAGGACCACAACCCAATCGCCCTCGCAAGGGTCACTGGCAATGCTGTCGCCCCAGTTCCTCGAAATCGAGTACGACCCCGAAACGAACTTCATGAACACGCCTTTCGAGACACCGCCGGATCAGGATGCCCGTTCGTCCAAGCTACTCTGGTACGGCGCGCAGGGCACGTCACAGCGGCGGAAGCAGGGCGTGATGTGGGGCATCGACACCACGCCGGTCGCCTAATCGAATACCGAGAGAGGAGAGAAGCCAAATGACTGGCGTACACAGGAAGCTACTCGGTATCGATCTGGCCCGAGTCGATACCCTGCAAGAGCACGAGTTGGGTCTTCGTATCGAAACCAACGATGGCAAGGCGTTCCGTTACATGCACGCGGGCGCTGCCATCGCACTGGGCGATGCGCTCATTCCCGACTACGCGGAGGGCACATGGGAGGCACAGCCATCTGCTGCTGCGGACACGGTACTGATCGGTGCGTGGCCCAACGAGAACGTGTCGCCCACTCAGGTTCGCGTTGCCATCTTGGACAACCAGTACTTCTGGATGCAGTGCGGCGGTGACGCTCTCGTCAAGGCCGCTGCTACCGTCGTCGTCGCTGCTCCCGCCGTGCCCATCGCCACGGCCGGAACGCTGGACGATACGGCCGCTACCGCCGCCAACGCACTCGCCGCCGCAGCGGGCGTGAGTGCCGTGTTCACCACCGTCACCACGACGGGCTTTGCCCGCGTCATGCTGAACGGCTAGTCGTCAATCACCCAACACCATGGGGGGCATCAGGAATAACCAAACCTGATGCCCCCTTCGTCTTAAGGAGCGGCGATGCAGTTCTTGAGAGAGAGCGAGGCGGTTGCGGAGCAAGTGCTGGAAGTGCTCTACAACAACTCAGGGGTGACGATTCAGCGTGGGTACCCAGTGGCCTTTGACACTCGCGTATTCGCGGACACCGATGGCGTGAACGTCATTCAGCCGTTGGCCGGTCAACTCAATCTGTTCTACGGCGTTGCTTACGAGGAAATCCTCGCTGGTGCTTACGGCCGGGTGCAGACCCAAGGTTGGTGCGATTACGCCTTGGTCGTAGCACATTCGGTCAACCCCACGATCATCGGTGACAAGCTGGCCCCCGTTGCAAATCAGTGGTACCTACAGCGTATCGCTGCCGGTGATGGCAGTGGTGCTCTCGCTACCGCCTTGGAGGCCATTGCCGCTTCGGGCGTAGTTACTCCGGTTGTTCGAAAAGTGCTGCTCCGCTGTAGATAAGGAATGTCAGGTGGACCCTGTACTTCAAAAGACGATAACGGAGTTGCAGTCAGCGGAGCAGACGCCGCTACCGCCAACGACTACGTTCCAAGAGGACGTGACCACAGCGGGTCAGCGAAAGATCAACTTGATCTGGGAGTACACCCAAAGCATCGTCACGCTGGTGGTGGTTATGACGAACATGATTGTGGCCGCCATCAATGCCATTCGCAAGGTCGGCATGGTTGACAGCCATCCGGTGATCCTGTCGTCGTCGCTGTTCTTGATCCTTGGCTTCTACTACTCTCGCACCAACCACGCGGCGATCGGCGGCATCGGCAAAAAGCCGAACGAGGAGTACAAGGGGCGATGAACGAGCGCGACCTAGACGTACTGTCGCGGACGCTGTACGGCGAAGCGAGCAATCAGGATTGGAGCGGGCTCATCGCCGTAGCATTCGTGATAATGAACCGCGCCAAGCGGCCGAACAGATTCGGGCAAGGCGTGATCGGGGTCTGCCTTCGCCCCAAGCAGTTCTCATGTTGGAACGACAATGACCCCAATCGCATTCGACTGATGAGGGTCACATGCGAGACTCCGGCATTCGTTAGGTGTATCGCGGCAGCAGCATCGGTACTGTCCAATTCGGTAACGGACATTACCGGTGGGTCCGATCATTACCACACGGTGCAGGCTCCCGCGAATACAGGCAATTGGCCGCCCGCTTGGGCTCGTCAGATGACGAGGACCGTAACGATAGGGGATCACGTCTTCTATCGTGAATAGGCAGTAACAGTAACCACTAGGAAAGGGTGATTCGATGACGAAGAAGCAGGACACACAAGACGAGAAGGAAGCGCAGGAGCGCCGCAACGAGGAAGACAGTGGGCTGCTCAGTCAGTCCTTGGCCTCCGCGGGCAACAACCAGAAGAACATCGTCGGAACGATCATCAACGCAGCGGATCAGGCAGGGTTGCTCGACAAGCTGCTGTCGTTGGTGATCGGGTGGTTCACTCGCGCACCGAAGCCCGTGCCTCCGCAGAAGCCGGTGGACAAGCCGACACCAGCGGGGGGCACCGACGACTTCCCCGACGACCACATCCCACGTCCATCCGCCGGTCGGAAGGTGGCAAAGGTCACTCTCCATCTGGTCAGGAGCCAGTACTCCCGGCAGCGTTTCCCCGAGGAGTACAACGACAACAACCCCTTCGGACTCGTCCCGCAAGGAGAACTGAAGCAGATCGAGCAGGGCAACGGTGCCCTCAACTGGGAGAACAAGTTCTGGTTGGATCTGACGGCCTATGACGAGCAGGGCCGGGAGTTCGTCCGCGCCGACGTGATGAGCCTGGGCCTCGCCTACAAGACGGAAATCCGGTGCGGCGACGCCTTCATCATCGGCCACGGCGCCGCCGCCAACGGTGAGCCCATCGCCGGATACGAGACGAACGACACGGACGAGATCGGCAACGGCATCACCGCGTGGCTCACCAGCAAGGGCTTCCTCCACCAGATGCAGTGCTTCGCCTCCGCGGACGGCCAGTCGTTCCACTGCTTCGGGAGTGTCAACGGCGTTCGTTCAAACGAGTTCGATATCAAGGTCAGCTAATCCTGGCTGACTGATAAAGGACTCACAAAGTGCGGAGTGATTAGCGCTTTTCTGAGAGGGCCTGCGGGCCAGAACGCTCAAGGTGATTTTGGTAGGGCGGCGGGGTGGACCGATCACCCCGTCGCCCATTAACAGGGAATGACAATGAACAACTACTCAGTAGCAGATCGGGTGGTGTCACACGAGCCAGTAGCGGCAACAGCGGCAGTCGCAACGCTGGCAGGAGTGGCCGGGAGGCGTAATACCCTGCGCACCGTCTGGTGGAGTTACAGTGCAGCGCCCACCGGAGGGCGGCTTACCGTTTCGGACGGTACCACCAGCATCGCATTCGATATCATCGGGGGTGGTCCTGGGTTCTTCGATTTCGGTCTGACCGGGAGGACTGGCGCAACGTGGACCATCACTCTCGCGTCCGGTGCCGGTGCCGTGGTGGGAAAGGTCCACGCAGCATTCGAATCAGGGATGTAGTAGGGCCAGGTCATGAACTTCGGGGAAATCAGGGAGCGCGTCACCCAAGGGCTTGCAGAGTCAGCGAGTAATCCCGCCTATTGGACTCAAGACGACATAGACACGAGCATCAACGAAGGCTACACAGAAATGTGCGATGCCAGCGAGTGTCATGAGCGGTACGTAACGCTTCCGCAGTACGCACTGATGACCTACTTCGATCTTCGCGGGCTCTTGGGTGAAACGGTATTGGTCCCTCTCAGGGTCTTCACCGTCATGACGAAGCGGTGGATGATCTTCCGACATGCGCGGGACATGGATGAGGGTAGGTGCTCCATGTACGCCCAGTGGGAGACGGTAAGCGGTGAGCCGCGGGAAGTCTTCATGCGTTCGCTGTGGCAACTTGGCGTTTACCCTCGGTCACCGGGCGATCTGGACAAGCGGGACTCCTTGCGCTTGCACTTCCGCGGGCTGCCGAAGAAGATGGTCAGAGACTCAGACGTACCGGTGTTTCCCGAAGACTTACACGACGGCATCGTCGAGTACGCTCTTTACGACTTACTCTGCCAGGATCAGGAAGTACTCATCGCTTTCGATCATTGGGATGCTTACCAAGGTTGGGAGCAAAAGCTGATTGACTACGTGCAGTCCAGGCAGATTGTCGATAAGCGCCACGGGATGAGTGAGGAAGGACCGGTCTTCTAAAATGGCAATGGAGACTCCAGTAACGCTTGGATCCCTGGCTCTCGAAATACTAAGGCGTCTTGGTGATTCCCCATCGGAGATACCGGACGCTTCTCGCATCTGGCAGCACACGGAGATTGAGCGCTACATCGTAGACGGCACCAACCAACTGTGCTTTCTATCCCTGTTGCTGTGGGACGTGGACTACTTGGATAACCTGCCCAACACGGCGAATTACCGCTACGAATGGGAGAGGAAGTACTTCCGCGCTCCTCAAGTGACGGTGGGCTTGGAAGTGGATCTTGGCCCTGATCCGTTGCCGATACCCGGAGGGGAAAGGCTCAGGTTCAAGTCGCCAACGCAAACCGAAGTCTACTTCACCGATGCCGTGTTCACCCAACCGTGGGAGTGGTCGTGGATGCCCGGTGGTCACGGGCCGAGTAACCACACGTCCAGAGTCGATCGGGATGCCTTCTTAGTCACCCCTTACGTCAATGCAGATTCGGAATTGCCCAGTCCCGTGCTGCAAATGGACCGGGCGACGTGGGATGACAGGAAGATAGATCCAGCGTCCTCACGCGAATTGGAACGACGGGACACTCTTTACGAAACGGTACCCGGTGATGTGATGGCATACCTACAGGATAAGGATGGGTTGAGAAGGCTGAGGAAGTGGAAGCGGCCGTCTGTCATCGCTGACTACTACTTCGCCATCGGCCTGTGGGGCGTGCTCCGCGGTGGGGCTAATCAGCAAGAAGGATCCGCTGCGTCCGTTTTCGTAATGCACATCGATGAGTTCGGCTCTGTCTTCAGCGGTGTGCTCGATGCTGAGCCGTCTGTGTTCCACGATTTCACTCCCGCGGTACCAGTATTGGCTACTATCACTGTCACTGGTGGTATCACGGTGCTGGACGAATTCAGCGGATTTGAAGTAGTCATACCACCGCCCGCGTTCGTAGATCCATTTCCTCTGCCGGTGGAGTTGTTCGGTGGCACCGGATTTCTCCGTCGCCTTCCCGGTTACTTCGCCAGCTACGGCCCATTCGGTTTGGCCCGTCGTATGAGCAAGAGCAGGAGTAACGTGAGGATCGAGTTCTACCGCCGCCACCGCCCGATGGTGTGGCGCAATTCGGAGTTCGAAATCCCACTGCACTACGTCACGTACATTCGGCACTACGCGATGTGGCAGGCGTTGAAGCACCGTGGGCCGGGTCAGGACTTGAAGTTGGCCAAGCATTACCAAGGCCGTTGGGAGTCTGGAGTCCGAAGGGTAATTGCCAGACGCGATGCCATTCACGCCGCACGTCTATTCCGATTCGGCGGCACTGATGAAGTGCTCCCCCGTGGTCGATTCGCCAAGTTGCCACGCAACATGCCGGATCCCGGTTTCTAAAGGAGTCAGGAGTCATGGCTGGAGCACTGGTTTACGAGCGGGCCGTCGAACAGGACTTGGACATAGGCACTGGGGAGGTAGAAGTCAGTTCACCCGGTGGTGGGAAGCAAAAGGGAAGGAGAATCAACATTGCCTCTTTCGCCTTTGCCACTCAAGCCCAAGTGTGGGATCCGGGGTCCATCCCCGCTGGTGAGTTCTCATCGGTCAGCATCCCGATCACCGGTATCGAAGCGGGTGACTTCGTGTGGGTATCGTTCAATGGCATTCCGCACAGCCAAGTGATCCTGCACAGTACGGTCTACGGCGGCAATGTCATCGTGGCCATGACCAACAACGCGCTGGTAGCGCATAACCCCGGCAGCGGCACCCTGAGAGTTGCCGTGTTCAAGACCAATCTAGCGCTTTAGGAATCAGGAAGGAGCCATGCTCGATCACTACTTTCATAGGCGGTACGGAGTCGCCATCACCATTCGCTTCTCGTTGAGGCAGTGGCACGCGACGAACGCGCTTCCGCCAGACATGACCACTGGTGCTACCTTCGCTGCTGGTGATTGCGTCATCAGTAAGGACGGGGCAGCGTTCGCCAACACAACCAACTTACCTACGCACATCGGCAACGGCGTTTACGCTTTGGCCTTGGTAGCAGCGGAAATGCAGGCCGATGACGTGACGATCGCCTTGCGAGATCAGACCGGCACTCACCTGTGGATAGACACCTTCCTCCACATTGAGACATTCCTTGAACTACGGCGGGTGGTGATCAACAACGATGCGGGCGACGGGATCAGTTCCACCAGCAGTGGCAGTAACGGAAGCGGTCTGGCGCTTGCCGGGAACGGCAGCGGAAGTGGTCTGAAGGGTACCGGTGGGGCGACGGGACACGGCATCGAAGGGGTAGGTGGTACCGCCGGCAACGGCTTCCGCGGAGTAGGCAACGGGAATGGCCACGGACTCAGCTTGGCAGGACAGGGAAGTGGTCACGGGATCACCACGGTGGGTGGCGCAACAGGACACGGCATCAACACCAATGGTGGAGCGACAAGCGGTCACGGGATCAACTCATCGGCCCCTGGCACTGGCCACGGAATGAATGTGGCTGGTGGTCCTAGCGGAACGAGTCATGGGATCAGGTGTCAGGCTGGTGCCACCGGAGTAGGCTTCGCAATCTTGGGTGGAGCGACGAGCGGCGCAGGAATGAGCATTACTTCTCAGGCGGGAAACAACGTCGGTGTGCTCATCACCGGTATGGGCTCAGGCGCCGGTATCGATGTTACTCCTGGGGCGACTGGCAACGGCATCCACACCCGCGGTGGAGCAACGAGTGGAGACGCACTGAGGGTGCAGGCCATCAACGGGAACGGCAATGGGATTAACGTGACTGGTCAGGGCAGCGGTCACGGCGCGACCATCACAGGTGGTGCAACTGGTAACGGCCTACTCACCACCGGTGGAGTAACGAGCGGTGCGGCTATTCGGTGTGTCGCTGGAGTCACCAGTGCCCACGCCCTCGATCTGGTCGGAGGCACGGCCAGCGGCTACGGCTTCAACGTGACGGGCGGTGCCGGTGGCGCTCGGTTCCTGGCCGCTGCCGGAGGCGCTGCTTATCTCGGCCAGGGCCTCAACGGGATGTACTGTGAGAGCAGCGGCGCTGGTCACGCTATCTATGCAAAGGCCCTTGTAACGGGCGATGCGATGAGGGTAGAAGCGGCGAGCGGAGGCAACGGGCTCAACTGCATCGCCCCTGCTGGTGGCGCTGGCATCAACGTGCAGAACATTGGGGCCACCGCTGCATTCAACGTAGTCAATGGCGGTACCGGGAATGCGGCAACGTTCACCGGAGGGGCCGGCAAGGCTGGTATCTACTGCACCGCTGGCGCAGGGGGTCATGGGCTTCTTGTGCAAGCGGGGAGCGGCGGTGGGCACGGTGCTTACTTCCAGGCCAACGGTACCGGTGATGGGCTTCGGTGCGAGGGTGGCGCGACGAGTGGTAACGGTGCCCACTTCATCGCGATCAACACAGGCAACGGGATCTTCGCGGAAGGCTTCGGCACTCTGCACGGGATCTACGGTCAAGGAGGAGGCACCGGACAGGGGATGTACCTCCGCGGTGGTCTGACTTCCGGCGATGGCCTGTTCGCTGAAGCACAGACGTTGGGCTACGGTGCTCGCTTCAGGGCCGTTGGTGCCAGGGACGGGATGATCACCATTGCGGGAACAACTGGTGTCGGTCTGCATACGCAAGGCGGCACGGTCGGTGGCGAGGGGATGAAGAACGAAGCCCTCGCCGGAAACAGCAGTGGTATTTTGGGTGTCAAGAGCGGAACGGGACACGGCATTGAAGGGTCACCAGACATATTCCCGTTGACCGCTGCTTTCTGGGATGAAGTCATGGGTGCGGAGCCGACGAGCATTGGCGCCAACCCATCCTTCAGGACTGCACTGTGGTTCATCCTCGCTGAGTTGTGCAATCGCATCAATCAGACGAGCGGAGCACCGGGTACGAGGACCATCTACAAGAGGGATGCGGCAACAGTGATGGCCACGCAAACGGTGCAAGTGACTGGGATCGTACAGGACCGGGGGAGCATCACGTAATGGGCCTGATTCACCGGGAAGGTTGGGAGAACGGATGGGATCCCTCCGCCGACTTGGTGAAGGGTCCGAAGAAGTCACTACTCCGATTCGACAACCTAGTCCTTGATGAGCGTGGAGCACTGACGCTTCGGCCCGGTGCAGCCACGCTCAATCCGTTAAGCGGAAGCGGTACACCGGAGCCGATGAACACCAACCAATCGTCGGTGCATTCGCTCTACACTGTAGCGATTGACAATCATCGGTTCCGGTGCGCTGGCGTAGATGAGTTCGCCTACAAGAATTTTAGTGCGTTCGCTACTCTCGGCGGTACTGGTGATATGGCCTTTGGCAGTTTCCAGGGCCATATCCTCGTTGCCCGCGGGGAGTCGAAGTGGAAGAACGACGGGCAAACGACAAGGACGTGGGGGCTCAGCCGACCAACTCAAGCGCCTGGGGTAAGTGTACTTGACCCACGAGTAATCGTCGTTGCCACTTTCGATGACGTAGAGGATCCTGCCTGGGTTGCCAAGGAGGGGTCGGTAGGTGCTAGCGAGGGTCAAGACGGACTGTCCAACGGATCCAGAAATGTCACTTCGTCTAGTAGTGGCAAAGGTACGATTGAGAAGCTATACCCCAACGCTCAGAACTTCGACACGTTTGACGATGGGGCGGCTACTGGTGCCATAGAAGATCGGATCGAGTTCTACGCCTGGGTCAGTAACCCAGACGCCTTGCAAATCCTCACTGTAGCATTTGACTGCAATCCCAACAGTAAGGCGCCTTTTCAAGACGACTACTACTATCAAGAATTCACCATCGATGAGGCAGTAGAGGTAAAGCTGGACGACAAGAAGCTGCTTGAGGATCGCCCAGACGTGGAAGGCATTGACCGGGACGACTTCATCGATCGTAGGGAGAGCAGGAGGAATGCCAACAGGACAAGGGTCAGGAGGGATACACCAAGCGCCAACGTCGGTTGGAGCAAGTTCGTAGTATTCCGCGGCCAGATGCAGCGGTCTGGGAGCACACCGGACTGCAATTGGTCCACTATCAAGGCTGTGCAACTCGGCTTCAAGTTCAGCACTGATGTTGAGGAGGGCATTACCGTTGGCCGAGTGAGGTTCGATGGGCTCAGGATCCTTGGTGGTAGCGATCGTACTTTGACCGGTCGGTACCGCGCAGTAGCAGTGTGGGCCAGGGAGTTTACTGAATACACCGCTCTGAGCGGGCCGAGTGATGCGTCCGAAGAAGTAGAGTGCATGAACAACGCGATAGTAGTCACTATTCCTTCGGCAGCGGTGGAGGCGAAGGATGCACAACTACTGGAGGTTGGCGGGAAGGCGTACGCCTACATCGGTGGTGGGTCACTGAGGAGCTATTACAAAATGGGCGAGAGTAGCGCCCAGGTGGACGATGACCCAATCGCCATTGAGTGCATTATCAGTGAAAGGGAAGCGCTGGTAACTAACCTCCCGTTGGAGACGAATAACCAAGAACCACCCAACGATATCATCGGGCCAAATGGCATCATCGGGCCGCACTACAACAAGATAGTCGCGCTCACCCGGAAGCAAGTATGGATAAGCAGGGACGGTAATCCTGACTCCTTCTGGAATGCTCTCGACGTAGCGGACAACAGCGAGCGTATTCAGTGGGGCATTATTACCGGTGGCGAAATCCTGATCGGCACTACCAAGGATATCTACCGACTGATGGGGAGTCTGAGCGAATTCCCAGACGGGAGTATTGATGCACGGTTGGAGAGTACCAGCAGTACTCCGCCGATCGGTGAGTTCATGGCCCAGGACGGAGATACCTTTGTCTATCTAGCCAGTGACGGATTCCGAATGGGCGCCGGTTCTGGCAGCTTCCCAATCAACTACAACCTAGACACCCTGGTTGGCGGAGGGCATCTTACGAGGTACGGTGTAGAGACGCTTAACCTTGGGTTAGCGCCGGGCAAGTTTCGCGGTGGCATGAGTAATGGTCGCCTCTGGGTACTAGCCATGGAGGGAGCTAACGAGTTGTCCAGCAATATCGTTTACGTGCTGGACCTTGGCCAGAAGCGGTGGCGGAGGGAGCAGTATCCAAGGAGTCTTCAATCACTGTATAGGGAGCCGACCGGTGCGGTGTTGGCAGGCGATAGCGGTGGGTGTCTGTGGTTGCTCAACGTGGATACGAGCGGGCAGGGGGACGCGTTTGGTGCCCAGGCCATAGCAATTCCCGTTGTAGCCCACACGGTGAGCGACGACAATGACCAACCGCTGACCTTCAAGGAGTGGCATGACTGGCGCTCCGATCTGGATACGGGTGGAGTGAATGCCCAGGTGGAGTTGCTGTTGGACGAGGTATCAGCTACCACGCTGATTGCCAATTCGTCATCGTACAGCACTGTGCAGAAGGATCTTGGATCGCTAAGTTTGGCGGCGGCCAAGCGTATTCAGCACAGGATCACCGGTAGCTTCTTCACCTTCAAGGTAGGCAGTCTGACCGTTACGTACCGCGATAGGCCGTTGCCAATGCTGTATTGGGATGTGTTCTTGGACTTCAATACGCCTGACCAAGTGTGGATCAGGGAGTTGGAGTTTAAGGCCCGATGCCAAAACAACA
>Ga0137428_1000066_pt1 | contig 48918 bp, 46 predicted proteins | sample EasRivERMZT718_2_FD_102305 | JGI IMG/M metagenome (GOLD analysis project Ga0137428, IMG submission 102305) | Soil microbial communities from meander-bound floodplain in the East River, Colorado, USA - East River MetaG ERMZT718_2 | ecosystem: Environmental > Terrestrial > Soil > Floodplain ...
CGGGCGAGGCCGTGTCCGGCGAGATCGGCGCGCGGGCGGCTGGCGCGCGGCTCGTGCACGCCATGAACTACTCCTGCGACATCGACCTGTTCACCGGCTGGGCCGAGGCGGTGGTGCACGGAAAGTTCAGCCCGAAGCTCGAGCGCAAGTACAACGCCGCGATTGTCTTCAAGCGCGCGCGGGGCACGGGCAATATCCGGCACATCGAGGGGCTGGAGCGGCTCAAGGCCCGATTTGGTCCACACATCGCGGTGGTCGAGCTGCTGCCGGTCGGCACGCCGCGACGCAATTGGATCCTGACCCTCGTGTCGGACGGATTTCTCGTCGTGCGGCATCCGGACCTGCAGGCCACGCTGGACATGGCCGATGCCGTCGGAACTGATCTGCATTTGTACGCCGGTTGAGCGTGAGCGAGAGGAGCAGACGCATGGCTGCCAAGGTTGGACTCATCGTCGGGCGGGAATGGTCCTTTCCACCCAAGTTCATCGAGGAAGTGAATCGCCGCGACACGGGCGTCGTCGCGGACTTCGTCAAGCTCGGCCCGACGATGATGGACACCGTGCCCGAGTACGCGGTGCTGGTCGACCGGATCTCGCACGAGGTGCCGTTCTACCGGTCCTACCTCAAGTATGCCGTCTTGCAGGGCGTCATCGTCGTGAACAACCCGTTCATGTGGACCGCGGACGACAAGTTCTTCGGGGCGTCATTGGCCACCAAGCTCGGCGTCGCGAGCCCCAAGACGATGCTGCTCCCCAACAAGGAATACATTCCGGCCATCAGCCATCAGGAAAGCCTGCGCAACCTGGCGTTTCCGCTCGATTGGGACGCGGTGGTGCGCGAGGTAGGACTCCCCTGCATCCTCAAGGACGCGCACGGCGGCGGGTGGAAGGGCGTCTACATCTGCCGCACGCGTGACGAGCTGCTCAAGCATTACAACGAGTCCGGCCTGCTGACGATGGTGGTTCAGCAGTTTATCGACTGGGAGCAATTCGTCCGTTGTATCTGCATCGGGCAGCGCGAGATCCTCCCGATCCATTACGATCCCAAAGCGCGCAAATACATCGTGGATCCGGATTATCTCGCGCCGGCGCTCCGCGACCGGATCATCGCGGACTCGCGCACGCTCGTCGGCGCGCTGGGATACGACATGAACTCGATCGAATGGGCGGTCAAGGACGGCGTGCCCTACGCGATCGACTTCATGAATCCGGCGCCGGACTTCGACATCAATTCGCTCACGCAGGAATACTTTGACTGGGTCGTGCAGCACGTGGCGGATCTCGTGATTCAGCTCGCGCGGCGCAGCCCCCGCCCGGCCACGCGCCGGTTCCACTGGGAGAGTCTCTTCAAGGGTCGCGCGCGGAGCCGCGCCCCATCGACATGACGTCGGTGCTGGCGCAGGCGATTGGGCACTACCACGAGCTCTTGACTGACGAACTGGCGGGCGAGTGCCAGGCAACGCTCGAGGCCGAGCTCCGGCGCCGCGGATTGTTTTTTGGAGGGCGAGCGCTGTGTACCGTGCTGCGGCCGCGGTTCTTTACGGCCGAGCAGTACCGCTTCCTGCGCGATCGCTGCGCGATCTTGTTGCGGGCGTTCGATCGCGTCTACCAGGCCGCGCTCGAGAACGCAGCGCTGCGGCGGCAGTTCGGGCTCGCCGATTGGGAGGAAGACTTGATGAAGCCGGACCCGGGCTTCTCGGATGCCAGCCCGGTGTCTCGGATCGATGCGTTTTATCTGCCGGATGAAGGCGTGTTTCACCTGACCGAGTACAACGCCGAAACGCCAGCGGGAGCGGCGTACGCCGACGCGCTGGCCGACAGCTTCTTCGCCCTCCCGGTCATGGGGCCGTTTCTACGCCGCTTCGACATCCGCCCGCTGCCCGCTCGCCACGACGTGCTGCATGCGCTGCTCTTGGCGTACGCTGAATGGAGGGGGAGCCAGGGGAAGGGCAGTCCTGCCATGCCGCGCATTGCCATCCTCGATTGGCGCGAGGTGCCGACCTACAACGAGTTCGTGTTGTGGGTAGACTACTTTCGCGCGCGGGGCCTCGAAGCGCGGATCGTCGATCCGCGGGAGACGGAGCTCAAGGGCGGTCGGCTGGTGGCTGATGGGCAGCCGATCGACTTGATCTACAAACGCGTGCTCATCAGCGAGCTCGTGGAACGGGGTGGCCGCGATCACCCAGTGGTCCGCGCGGTCGAATCCGGCGCGGTGTGCATGGTGAATCCGTTTCGCTGCAAGCTGCTGCACAAGAAAGCGAGCCTGGCGGTGTTGAGTGACGAGCGGAACGTGGGATTGTTCTCGGACGACGAGCGCCAGGCGATCGACGCCCACATTCCCTGGACACGGGTGGTCGCGGAGCGCAAGACGCGCCACGCAGACCGGACGGTGGACCTGGTCCCCTTCATTATTGAACAGCGCGAACGCCTCGTGCTCAAGCCGAATGATGCGTATGGCGGCGCGGGAATCGTGCTCGGGTGGGAAGTGGACGGCCCGAGGTGGGACGCGGCGGTTCGCACGGCGCTGACCGAGCCGTTCGTGGTGCAGGAGCGGGTGCCGATTCCGAGCGAACCGTTTCCGAGTGTCGTAGACGGGCGCGTGGTTTTCGCCGACCGCATTTTGGACACCGCTCCGTACGCGTACCATGGGACGCACGTCGACGGGTGCATGTCGCGCCTGTCCACCGCCGCTCTCGTCAACGTCACGGCCGGCGGTGGGTCGCAGACGCCGACGTTTCTCGTGGAGGCACGATGAAGGCCCCCTCCCTCACGCTCGGCATCGAGGAAGAGTATCAGATCATCGATCCCAAGACGCGTGAGCTGAAGTCGTACATCACGGAGATCTTGAGCGGCGATAGCCTGGTGCTGGCGCAGATCAAGCCAGAGCTGCACCAGTCGATTGTGGAGGTCGGCACCAAAGTCTGCACGACCCCGGCGGAGGTGCGGGCGGAGCTGGTGCGACTGCGTCGCGACGTCCTGGGACTGGTGGCCAAGAGCGGGCTCAAGATCGCCGCCGCGGGCACGCATCCGTTTTCGTCGTGGGTCGATCAACAAATCACGCCGCTGGAGCGCTACCTCGGCGTGCGGGAGGACATGGGGGAGTTGGCGCAGCGGTTGCTGATCTTCGGGACGCACATCCACATCGGTATCGAGGATCGCGAGTTTCTGATCGACGCGCTCAATGTGGCGCGCTATTTCCTGCCGCACCTCATGTGCTTGTCCACCAGCTCGCCGTTCTGGGGCGGCCGCAACACGGGACTCAAGTCGTATCGCAGCATCGTGTGGCGCGGCTTCCCCCGCACCGGCGTGCCCCGCGCGCTGCGTTCGTGGAGTGAGTATACGGAGTTGGTGGAGCTGCTCACCGCCACCCGCTGCATCCCGAACGGGTCCAAGATCTGGTGGGACGTGCGTCCCAACTGGAGCTATCCGACGCTCGAGTTCAGGGTATGCGACGTGTGCACGCGGGTTGATGAAGCGGTCTGCATTGCGGCCATCGTCCAGGCCATCGTCGCGAAGATCTGGAAGCTGCGGCGGGACAATATGACGTTCCGCGTGTACTCCTCGGACTTCATCGAGGAGAACAAATGGCGCGCCGTGCGCTACGGGTTCGACGGACGGCTCGTCGATTTCGGCAAAGGGGTCGAGCTGCCGGCGCGGGAGCTGGTACGCGAATTGCTCGTGTGGTTCATTGACGACGTGCTGGACGAGCTCGGCAGCCGCAAGGAAGTCGAATACGCGTTTCGCATTCTCGACGAGGGCTCGAGCGCGGATCGCCAGCTCGCCGTGTATGCGCGCACGGGAGATTTCAAAGCCGTGGTTGACCACGTCATCGCCGAGACGGCGGAAGGACTCTAGTTGCCAATTATTGGTATCACCACCCAGACGCTCGAAGCCATTCCCGATCAGCTGCCACGCTGCTGGATCATGAGCCAGCGCTACGTCCACGTGCTCACCGCATCCGGTGCGATTCCCTGGGTGATCCCGCTGCTCGAAGGCAACGAAGCGACGCTGCGCCAGATCTACGAACGGCTCGACGGGTTGTTCCTCCCCGGCGGCGTGGACGTCGATCCGGCCACGTATGGCGAGTCCAAGAGCGAGCTGTGCGGCCGCATCGACGCCGCGCGTGACTGGACGGAGCTGCTGCTGGCGCGCTGGGCCCTCGCCGACCGCAAGCCGGTGCTCGCGGTGTGCCGCGGCGCGCAGCTGATCAACGTCGCGGTGGGCGGCTCGCTGTATCAGGACGTCGGCGCCCAACACCCGGACGCGATCAAGCACGACCATTTTCCCATTCAGGGCCGCCGCCGCGACGAGCTGGCGCACGAGGTGCAGGTCGCGCCAGGGTCGCGGCTCCATCGCCTGTTCGGCGCCGACACGCTGGCCGTGAACAGCATGCATCACCAGGGGATCGCCCGATTGGCCCCCGGCCTGCGGGCGGTCGCCACGTCACCAGACGGCCTGATCGAAGGCGTCGAAGGCGGGGTCAATGGCCAGTTCCTGCTCGGCGTGCAGTGGCACCCCGAGGACCTGATCGATGTCGACCCGAGGATGCGGCGCCTGTTTGACGCTTTTCTAGAAGCCTCGAGTCCGTGACGAAATGCGGCACGGTGGTGCTCGCGGGCCGGCCCAACGTCGGGAAATCGACGCTGCTGAACAGGCTCGTCGGCGAGCACCTCGCGATCGTGTCGCCCAAGCCGCAGTCGACCCGCATGCCGGTCATCGGACTGCTCACGAAGGACGATACCCAGTACATCTTCACCGATTCGCCGGGTCTGCTCGAGCCCGAATACCAGCTGCATGAGGCGATGCGCCGCGCGGCGCTGCGCGCGATCGAGGACGCCGAATTGATCGCCTATCTGCATCCGCTCGGTGAGTATCCCGCGCCGCCGCTCGCGAGCGTCGCGAAACTCGAGCGGGCCCCGCGCGCGCCGATCCTCACGATCTACACGAAGGCCGATCTCGCGCCGGCTCGCCCCGAGGTCCTCGCGGTGTCCGCGCTCACCGGCGCCGGGATCGACGCGATGCTCGCCACGATCCGCGACCGCCTGCCCGTGAGCCCCTTCCACTATGACCCGGACGAGCTGGCCACGCAGCCGATGCGCTTCTTCGCGGCGGAGTTCATCCGCGAGGCCGCGTTCGAGCTCCTGCACGAAGAGCTGCCCTACAGCGTGGCTTGTGAGATCGACGAGTTCCGGGAGGGCGCCGAGCCGGTATATATTCGGGCGATGTTGTACGTCGAGCGCGACAGCCAGAAGGGAATCGTCATCGGCGAGGGCGGCCGCACCATCAAAGCCCTCGGCGCCGCGGCGCGCGTCAAAATCGAAGCGCTGCTCGGCCAGCGCGTCTTCCTCGATCTGCACGTCAAAGTCCTCCCCAAGTGGCGCCGCGACGAACCCGCGCTCAAGCGCCTGGGGTACGCCGCCTCATGAGCCTCGCCCCCGACCTGCTCGAGATTCTCGTCTGCCCCAAGTGCAAGGGCCCGCTGGAGCACCGGACCAATCCCGAGGCGTTGGCCTGCCACACGTGCCGCCTCGTGTACGCCGTCGAGGACGACATTCCCATCATGCTGATCGATGAGGCGAAGCCGTTCTGATGGACGGCCGGACGGCCTGACGGCCGGCCGGACGGTTGCTGCACTCCTCATGCTGGCCGTCGGGCCGTCAGGCCGTCTGGCCGCACAGGAACCCCCACTAAACGCGGGCGCGCTGTTTCTCGTCTTTCCCGTCGGCGCGCAGGCCGTCGGCATGGGCCAGACCGCGACGGCCGCGGCGGGGCGGGGGGATGCGGCGTTCTGGAATCCGGCGGGCCTCGCCACCCTCAGCGACGACGAGTTTGCGCTGCACAGTGCCAACCTGGTCGCGGGCCGCAGTCACGTCCTGGGCGCGTACTTTCCCTCGCGCGGGATCGGCGTGATCGGCGGCGCCGTCTACCTCGTGGATTACGGTGATCTCGACCGCACCGACAACAACGGCAACACGATCGCGCGCATCGCCCCGCGCAACTTCGAATTCCTCGCATCCTTCGCGACCAGCCTCGGCGGTTCCTTCATGCTGGGCGTGAGCTACAAACTGATTCAGTTCCGCGTGGACTGCAGCGGCGACTGCCGCGACTTTCCTTCGGGGACCGGCGCCACGCATGCGCTCGATTTCGGCGGACAGTTCAACGTCGGTGCGGGCGGTCCGCTCCGCCTGGGTGTGGCGTTGCGCAACGTCGGTTTCCGGCTCCAGGTGCAGAACCAGGCGCAAGCCGATGCGCTCCCCACGCGGCTGGCGGTCGGCGCGCTCTACGAGCTGCGACTGCGTCCCGCCGCGGGACGCACCCTGGAGGAGGCATTCGACGTGAAGCTCGCCGCCGATCTGGACAGTCCCTGGGGTCAGGCCGGGCAGTCCGAGACGCGGCTCGGAGTCGACATCGGGTACCAGAAGCTGGTGCGCGTGCGGGCCGGCTACGCGTTCGTGCAGGATGGGTTGAGCGGACCCAGCGTGGGGCTGGGTCTCGAAAGCGGATCGCTCGGTGTGGACCTCGCGCGCGCCTTCCTGACGGGATCCGATCTGCAGGTGGAGAGTCCCACCTTCTTTTCGTTTCGCGTGACGTTCTGATGTACTCGGTCGTCCTGTGCCTCGCGCTGCTGCAACAGCTCGGCGGCGTGCCCTCCCCCTTCCAGCTGCCGCCGGCGGCCCGGGAGGACACGGCGCGTCGCGCGAGCATCTACGTTCGCCCGCTCGCCTCCCTGATCGTGCCCGGGAGCGGACAACTGCTCGCGGGCCAGGATCGGGGCGCGGTGTATCTCGCGGCAGAGGTGTACCTGCTGTCGCGTTACCTGCAGCTCGACCACGACGCGACGCAGGAAGCGCGGCGCTACCAGGATCTGGCGTTCGATGTTGCGCGGCGCTCGTTCCAGCCCACGCAGCGCGACACGGTGTTCGAGTACTACGAGCAGATGGAGCGGTTCGTCGAGAGCGGCGCGTACGACGCGGACACCGGGTCTGCGTTCGTGCCCGAAAGCGACACCCGGACCTACAACGGCTCGGTGTGGTTGCTGGCGCGCCGCACGCACTGGGAGGATCCCAACGTGCCGCCCGATCCGACGTCGCCGCAGTACTGGAAGGCGCTGCAGTTCTATCAGGCGCGCGCCGTGAGCGGGAACTTCCAGTGGAGCTGGCACGAGCATTCGCTCGAGCATCAGGTGTTCCGCGACTACCTGCGGCGCAGCGACAACGCATTCCGGCACGCCCAAAGCCAGATCGGCCTGCTGCTCGCGAATCATCTGGTGAGTGCGATCGACGCGCTCGTCTCCGCGCGCATGAGCGCCGCGGCCGGCCGCAACGCCGTAATGCGCACGTCGATCGGCATCGGGGGACGGTCGCAAGTGCAGTTCTCGCTCTCCTTCTGACCACAAGCCGCATTCCCACACAGGAATCACTATGAGCTGGATAACAAGTCCCGAGGCGTGGCTGGGGCTGCTCACGTTGACGCTGCTCGAGATCGTGCTCGGCATCGACAACATCATCTTCATCTCGATCCTCGCGGGGAAGCTTCCCGCCGAGCAGCAGATGCGCGCGCGCCGCGTCGGCCTGCTTGGCGCGATGGTGACGCGCGTCGCATTGTTGGCGGCGCTCGCGTGGATCATTCGCCTCACGGCGCCGCTGTTCTCGGTGGCCGGTCGCGAGTTCTCGGGACGAGACCTGATTCTCGTGGCCGGCGGGCTGTTTCTGCTCGCCAAGAGCACGCACGAGATCCACGACTCGCTCGAGGGGGATCCCGGGCGCGACAATCCCAGGGGCCGGGCGTCGTTCACTGCCGTGGTAGGGCAGATCATGGTGCTCGACATCGTGTTCTCGCTCGATTCGGTGATCACGGCGGTGGGAATGGCGCGCCATCTGCCGGTGATGATCGCTGCGGTGGTGATCGCGGTGGGTGTCATGATGTTCGCCGCCGCGCCGATCAGCGATTTCGTGCACCGGCATCCGACCGTGAAGATGCTGGCGCTCAGCTTTCTGTTGATCATCGGCGTGTCACTGGTGGCCGACGGGCTGGGCCAGCACATTCACAAAGGCTACATCTATTTCGCGATGGGCTTCTCCGTGTTCGTCGAGGCGCTCAACCTGCGGGCGCGCGCGCGTGTGCGCAGCCGACCGGTGGAATTGCGCGATGCGGTGACGGGGGAAACGCCGGTCGCCCGCGGTTAATTTGACACGGGAAACGACGAGGCCTAAGTTTAGGCGGTTTCTACCCTTACGCGAGGAGAGAAGGTGCGGTCGCGCCAAGCCATCCTCTTCTTCTCGCCGGCTGGACGTGCCGTACCTGACTTCGTGACCGCCTGGGTCAACGGGAAGAACATGCCCGTGATCACGCTCCCCCAGGCGTCCGCCGTAGAAGAGCGGGTCCTGCGCCTGCCGCCGACCCTCGTGGTGGTGGATGCCGACAGCGCCGGAGATGAGGGGATGCAGCTGTGCGCCCGGCTCAAAGGGGACGCGTACACCGCCATCGTGCCCCTCGCCGTGGTCACCAACCGGCACGCGACGGATGTGGTGCGGCGGTGGTTCGCGGCCGGAGCGGACGAGGTGATCACGCCGCTGTTCGAGCCCGGAGAGCAGGCGGGACGGCTCGACGCCCTCGTGACGCGTGCCGAGCGCGACGTCGCGGTGAATCCTTCGACGCGCCTCCCGGGCACGACGGAAATCGAGCGCGAGATCAAGCGGCGCATGGAGCTCGGCGAGTTTTTCGCCGTGTGTTACGCCGACCTGGATCACTTCAAGGAATACAACGATCGCTACAGCTACTACGACGGCGATCGGGTGATCTATCTGCTGTCGCGCATCCTGCACGACGTGGTGCGGGGCATGATCGGCAAACACGGGTTTGTCGGTCACATCGGCGGCGACGACTTCATCTTCGTCCTCCCGATCGACAGCATCGGGGAAGTGTGCACCGAGATTCTCGAGGTGTTCGATACGCTGGTGCCGTTTCAGTACAACGAGCAGGACCGCCGGGCGGGCTACTATTTCGGCAAGGACCGGCGCGGACAGCTGCACCGCGTGCCGCTGATGACGCTGTCGATCGGCGTGGTCACGAATCAGCACCGGCGCTTTGCGCACCCCGCGCAGGTCAGCGAGCTGGCGACGGAAATGAAGAGCTACGCCAAGACGCAGGCGGGCTCGGTGTTCGTGGTCGATCGCCGCCACGATCGCGATGCGGCAGACGAGCAGAATGGAGAGAGCGAGCGCTAAGACGTGAACGTCACCTGTCCGTCGTGTGAGACCGTGTATCGCGTAGACCCCGCCAAGGTCCCGGCGGGCGGTCTGCGCGCGCGTTGTAGCGTCTGCAGCAACGTGTTTGCGGTCAGCCCCGACGGGGTGGGGGCCGGAGCGGGGGCGGGGGCGGGGGCGGGGGCGGGGAATCCAGCGCCAGTAGCCACCGCCGCGGCTCCCGCGCGACCAGCCGCTCCCGCGCCAGCACCACCACCGCCTGCTCCTGCGAGACCCGCCCCCGCCCCCGCCATGGCTCCCGCGACGCCGCGCGTCGCGCCGCCGATCAGTCGTCCTGCGTCGCCGGTAAACCCGTTCGCGCGTCCCGCCGCACCGCCCGCGGGTGGTCCGCGGCCGATGGCGCCTCTGACAGCGCCGGCGAGACCGGCCGCCCCCCCGGCAGCCCCGGCAGCGCCGCCGCGGCCTGCGACACCGGCTGCCGCGGCTCCTCCAGCACCGCCGCCCGCGCCGCCCGCGCCGCCCGCGCCGCCCGCGCCGCGCGCACCGTCACCACCGCCTGCGCCGCCGGCGCCGGCCGCTCCCGCGTCGACAGCCAGTACGCCGGGAAAACGGAGCACGGGCCCGCTCCGGCCGGTGAATCCGTTCATGGTGCAGGACCCCAAGCAGAAGGCGCGCCGCCTGGCCCGCGCTTTGATCTCCGACATGCTTGTGTATCATCCAGAGAAGCGGCAGCAGGGGATTCGCGATGGGACGTTGCCGCAGCTGTTCAAGGACGAGATCGACAAGAGCTGGCAGGAGTACGTGGAGCAGGTGGGCGCCGAGCTGGCCCAGAGTACGCCGTATTGGACGGAAGCGTTGAACGAGATTCTCGCCGGGGGGCATAAGCTGTTCTAATGAGTCTTGCGGACCGTTTTTCCGAATTCGACCGCCGCCTCACCGAGCTCAGGGGCTTTCTTTGACGTCGACGGCAAAGCCGCGCGGCTCGCGGAGCTCGAGCAGAAAATGGCGGACGGCGCGCTCTGGGCCGACCAGGAGCGCGCGCGCCAGACCGTTGCCGAAGTCAAATCGCTGAAGGGTTGGCTCGAGCCCTATCACGCGCTGCGCAAGCGCGTCGATGAGGGGCGCGAGCTGAACGATCTGCTCGAAGCCGAATCCCACATCGATCTCGCCATGCAGCGCCAGCTCGAGACGGAGGCGGACGACATCGCCGGCCGGCTCGAGTCACTCGAGATGCAGAACATGCTCCGGGGTCCCGACGACGCGCGCGACGCGCTGCTCACCATTCATCCGGGCGCCGGCGGTACCGAGTCGCAGGACTGGGCGGAGATGCTCGTGCGGATGTACACGCGCTGGGCCGAGCGCCACGGATTCACGGTCGAGGTGCTCGACATGCTGCCCGGCGAAGAGGCCGGGATCAAATCGGCGGAAATCGAGATTCGCGGGCGCTACGCGTTCGGCCTGCTGCGGGCGGAGAAGGGCGTGCATCGCCTGGTCCGCATCTCGCCGTTCGACTCCCAGTCGCGGCGCCACACCTCGTTCGCGTCCGTGTTCGTGTATCCCGAAGTGGACGACGAGATCGAAATCGAGATCAAGGACGACGACCTGCGTATCGACGTGTTCCGCGCGTCCGGAAAAGGCGGGCAGCACGTCAACAAGACGTCCTCGGCGGTGCGGATCACGCATCTGCCGTCCGGGATCGTGGTCTCGTGTCAGCAGGAGCGCAGCCAGGGCAAGAACAAGGCGACCGCGATGAAGATGCTCAAAGCGCGGTTGTACCAGCGGGCGGTCGCCGAGCGCGACGCCAAAAAGGCGGAGGTGGACAAGCAGAAGGGCGACATCGCTTTCGGCAGCCAAATCCGGTCGTACGTGTTTCAGCCCTACACGATGGTGAACGACCATCGCACCGAGATGAAAGTGACCGACGTGCACAAGGTGATGGATGGCGATCTCGATCAGTTCATCGAAGCGTTCCTCAAGCGCTTCGGGAACAAGGCGGCGTAATGACGGGCTTTGTCGAAGCGGCCCGCCGGGAGAAGCTGCGCGAGCTCGTGGAGCGGGGCGTGACGCCGTTCGCCTACCGGTTCGAGCGCAGTGCCACCGCGAAACAGGCGCTCGCCGCGTACAAGACCGACGACGACCCCACCTCCCATGCGCTGGCCGGCCGGCTCGTCGCGCTGCGGCCCCACGGCAAGACGACGTTCGCGCACCTCGAGGATGCGAGCGGCAAGATCCAGCTCTACTTCAAGGGCGATGAGCTGGGTGATCAATACGGCGTGCTCGAGCTGCTCGACCTCGGCGACCATGTCGGGGTGGAAGGGCGTCTCATGAAGACGCGCACGGGAGAGATCACCTTGCGCGTCGCGCGTTTCACGCTGCTCACCAAGGCGCTCCGGCCCTTGCCGCTCGGCAAGGAGGACGCGAGCGGCGTCAAGCACGGTGAGCTGTCCGATCCCGAGCTGCGCTACCGGCAACGCTACGCCGACCTCGCCGTGCATCCGGAGGTTCGGGACGTGTTTCGGCTCCGCACGCGCATCGTGCAGGGGATTCGGGCTTTCCTCGACGCCAAGGGGTATCTGGAGGTGGAGACGCCGGTGCTGCAGCCGCTGTACGGCGGCGCGGCGGCGGTGCCGTTCCAGACGCACTGGGAAGCGCTGGACGCGACCTTCTACCTGCGAATCGCCGACGAGCTGTATCTGAAGCGCTGCCTCGTGGGCGGGCTCGAGAAGGTGTACGAGATCGGCCACGACTTTCGCAACGAGGGGCTGTCGCGGTTTCACAACCCGGAATTCACGATGGCGGAGTGGTACGAGGCGTACGCGGACTACAACGACATGGCCGCCCTCACCGAGGAGATGCTGGCGACGCTGGCGCAGCAGCTGTTCGGCTCGGCGATCCTCGAGCGCCCCGGGGGGGGGGCCACGCTGTCGTTCGAGCGGCCGTTCGCGCGCAAGGACTACTATGGCCTGGTGCGCGAGCACGCGGGGGTGGACCTGATGAAGGCGAGTGACGCCGAGTTGCGCGCCGTGCTCAAGCGTCACAACGCGCCCCCCCCGGCCGCCGAGATCGAGCAGCTGAACGGCGCGAAGCTGGTGGACGAGGTGTTCAAGACGACGGTCGAGCCCAAGCTCGTGCAGCCCACGTTCGTCTTCGATTATCCGGTCGCGCTCTCGCCGCTCGCCAAACCGAAGCGCGACGATCCGAGCCGCGTCGAGCGCTGGGAGCTGTTCGTCCAGCATCGCGAGCTGGCCAACGCGTTCAGCGAGCTGAACGATCCCGACGAGCAGCGCCGCCGCTTCGAGCAGCAGGGCAGGCTGCGCGCCGCCGGCGACACGGAGGCGCAGCAGCTCGATGAGGACTTCATTCGCGCGCTGGAGTACGGCATGCCGCCGGCCGGTGGCGTGGGCATGGGCGTGGATCGCCTCACGATGATCCTGGCCGATCAAACCAACATTCGTGACGTGATTCTGTTTCCGATGTTGAGGCCGGAATGACGATCTCGGTCACGTTCGTCGATATTCTCAAAGGGCTGTTCGTGGTCGCGTCGCTGGCGGCGGTCGTGGTCATCATCACGAACTGGCCGTCGGCGCTCGATTTGCGCGTCGCCATGCGGTACCTGCGCAGCCGCCGTTCATCCCGGCTGTTGTCGTTCATCACCGTGATCGCCGTGGGCGGCGTGACGGTGGGCGTAGGGGCGCTCGTCATCGTGCTCGGCGTCATGAACGGGATGCAGAACGACCTGCGTGAGAAGATCCTGGTCGTGAACCCGCATCTGCGCATTCTCACCTATGGCGAGGGCCTGCGGCTCGACGACTGGCGCACCGTGCTCGACACGGTGCGGCGGGTCAAGGGCGTCGTGGCGGCCGCCCCGTTCGTCCTGTCCCAGGGGCTGATCTCCGCGGGCCATGACTACGCGGAAGGCGTCGCCGTGGTCGGCGTCGAATCGGACACGGGCGCGCGCGCCGTCACCAGCCTGCCGCGGCATCTCACCAAGGGCGACCTGACATTCCGGACCACACAGCCCGGCGTCGAGGGCGGCATCGCCATCGGCACGCGGCTCTCGAACAAGCTGTCGGCGTACCCAGGCGACATCGTCACGATGGTCGCCCCCGGCGGCTCGCAGTTCAACCGCAGTCTCGGCGCCTTCGTGCCGAAGTACCGGCGGTATGAGGTCACCGGGCTGTTCGAGACGGGGATGTTCGACTACGACAACAGCTACGTCGTGATGCGGCGGGAAAACGCGCAGGAGTTCGCCGGCCTGGGCGGCGCGGTGACCGGACTCGAACTGCGACTCGCCGACCCGGAGCGCGCGAGCGAATTCGCCACCGCGATCGAACGCCGGCTCGGATATCCGTATCGGGCGCTCGACTGGCAACTCCAGAACCGCTCCCTGTTCTCGGCGCTGAAGCTGGAGAAGCTGGCGATGGGCCTGGTCGTCTTCCTGATCTGCGTCGTCGCCGCATTCAACGTCGTGGGCACGCTCACGATGGTGGTGCGCGACAAGACACGCGAGATCGGTATCCTGATGGCGATGGGGATGCAGCGCGGCCGGATCCGGAGAGTATTCCTGATTCAAGGCATCTTCATCGGGCTGGCGGGCACGGCGCTCGGGACCGTGCTGGGCTTCATCATCGGCGCAAGCGTGAATCGCGGTCATCTGATTCCGATCGACCCGTCGATCTATTTCATCGATCACCTGCCGGTGTTGACCAATCCCTGGGATGCCCTCGCCGTGATCGGGGCGAGTCTCGTGATCGCCACGCTGGCGCCGCTCTACCCGAGCGTGCAGGCGGCCGGCCTGCAGCCGGTCAACGCGATCCGGTACGAATGAACGCGCTCCTGGTCGCACGCGCGGTGCGGCGGGTGTTCGCGGGCGGGGATGGCCAGCTGCTCGAGATCCTGCGCGGCATCGACATCGAAGTGCGGCGCGGCGAATTCGTCGCGATCGTCGGCTCGTCCGGGGCAGGGAAGAGCACGCTCCTGCATCTCCTCGGCGCGCTCGACGGCCCGACGAGCGGAGACATCTGGCTCGACGGCTCGCGCTACGCCGACCTCGACGCGCGCAACGCAGCCGAGCTCCGGAACCGAAAACTGGGATTCGTGTTCCAGTTTCACCATTTGCTGCGGGAGTTTTCGGCGCTGGAGAACGTCATGATGCCGCTGCTGATCGGCGGCTCGTCGCCGCGCAAGGCGCGCTCGCGGGCCGAAGAAGTACTCTCGGACGTGGGCCTCGCGGGCCGAATGACGCATCGCCCCGCGGAGCTGTCGGGAGGGGAGCAGCAGCGCTGCGCCGTGGCGCGCGCGCTCGTGCACGATCCGAGTGTGATGCTGGCGGACGAGCCCTCCGGCAATCTGGATCATGCGAACGCTGAGCGGCTCCATGAAATCTTCTTCCGTCTGGCGCGGGAGTACGAAACGGCGGTCGTCGTGGTGACCCACAATCGCCAGCTGGCGGGGCGGGCGGACCGCGTGCTGTTACTCGAGGATGGCCGGCTCACGACGGTGAGCTCGGTCGATGCGATTCCCTGATGCTGTGCGACAACTGCAAAGAGCGCGAGGCCATCATCAACCTCACCCAGGTGGAGCATGACTCCAAGGTCACGCTGCACTTGTGCGAGCAGTGTGCCCAGCAAAAAGGCGTCGAGACCGGTGGGGCGGTCATGAAGAGCCCGCTCGGCAATTTCCTGGGCGCGCTCGGGAAGGGGGCGGCGCTGGTGCCGGCCGGGACGGACGGCGTGCGCTGCCCGGCCTGTGGCAGCTCGCTGCGGGACTTCCGCGATACGGGCCGGCTGGGCTGCGATGGGTGCTACGTCGCGTTCGATGCCCATCTCCGCGATCTGCTGCGCCGGCTGCACGGCTCCAGCCAGCACGTGGGCGAGCGCTACGAGGCGCCGGGCGAGGCGGGGGCCGAGCCCGATCCGCGCAGCCGGCTGCTCGAGCTGAAGGCGCAGCTGCGCCGCGCGGTCGAGGGCGAAGACTTCGAGCTCGCGGCTGAGCTGCGAGACCGGATCCGGGTGCTCGAGTAATGGATCTCTCGTTACTGCCCGACGGCGGCATGCGCTGGCTGGACGCGGCGGGTCCCAAATCGACGATCGTCTTGTCGACCCGGATCAGGCTCGCCCGGAACGTGCGGGGCATCCCGTTCAGCCAGCGGGCCAAGGATTCGGATCGCACGGCCGTTGTGGAGCGGGTCAGCGAGGCGGCGGCGTCGACCGAGCACCTCGCCTCGGCCGTGGCGTTCCATCTGGATCAGATGGACCGGACCGAACGGCAGCTCCTGCACGAACGGCACCTCGTCAGCAAGGAATTGGCAGGGTTGGAGCGCGAATCGCGGCCGCGCGCCGGCGCAGCCTTGCTGGTGCAGGACCAGGTTGGTGTGATGGTGAATGAAGAGGACCACCTGCGGCTGCATGGGATGTGGTCCGGGTTCGATTTGGAGGATGCGTATGCTGCGGTGGAATCGGTAGATGCCGAATTAGGTAGGCTCGTTCCTTTCGCCTTTCATCCCGAGTTTGGCTATCTTACGTCCTGTCCCACGAATGCGGGAACCGGGCTCCGCGCAAGTGTGCTTATCCATTTGCCGGGCCTTGTTTTGACCAAGGAAATCAACAAAGTTCTCCAAGGGCTCTCACAGGTGGGGTTAACCTTTCGGGGCCTGTACGGGGAAGGCAGTGAGGTCGTCGGGAATTTCTTCCAGCTGTCCAACCAAACAACGTTAGGGAAGACAGAAGACGAGTTGATCGACCACCTCGGAAAGATCGTGCGCCAGGTGGTGGAATATGAAGAGCAGGCACGGGACGTGCTGTTGAGGACAGCGCCTGAAGAGGTTGAAGACAAGACCTGGCGCGCCTACGGTTTGCTGAAACACGCGCGCCGGCTGTCATTTGAAGAAACGATGAATCTGTTGAGCGGTGTGCGGTTGGGCGTTGGGCTAAATCTGCTCCCGGGACCGGGGGTCTATACGCTCAACAAACTGCTGATCTATACCCAACCCGCGCACCTGGCAGCGATGGATGGCCGGTCCACCGGCGACCGCGAACTGCCGACGGTGCGCGCTGCGTTTGTGCGCCGTCTGCTCGAAGCAGAACCCAGTTGAAGGTCGAAAGGTGAGTTCGGAATCCCGATGAACGGCTACAATTTCACGGATCGAGTTCGGAAAGTTCTGCAGATGGCCCGCGAAGAAGCGGCCCGTCTGCATCACGAGTACGTCGGCACCGAGCACATCCTGCTCGGCTTGATCCGCGAAGGCGAGGGCGTCGCCGCTGCGGTCCTGACCAATCTCAACGTCGATCTCGAAGAGATTCAACAAAAGATCGAGGAGACGGTCAAGAAAGGGAAAGCGGCCGCCGCGGCCGGGCCCGACCTGCCCTATACATCCCGCGCCAAGAAGGTGCTCGAGCTGGCGATGAGCGAGGCGCGCGAGCTGAATCATTCCTACGTGGGCACCGAGCACCTGCTGCTCGGCCTGCTGCGCGAAGAGAAGGGCATCGCCGCCCAGGTCCTGACGGACGCGGGCGTGAACCTCGAGCAGGCGCGCGCGGAGACCCTGCGGCTGCTCGGGAGCGAGATGCCCGCGACGCCCGCCGGCGGCGGGACCGGCGCGCAGCCGACGCCGCCCAAGAGCGAGAAGAAATCCAAGACGCCCGCGCTCGACCATTTCTGCCGCGATCTCACGCAGCTCGCGGCCGAAGGATCGCTCGATCCCACGATCGGGCGGCAGAAGGAAATCGAGCGCGTCATGGAGATCCTGTCGCGCCGCAAGAAGAACAACCCGGTGCTGATCGGCGAGCCGGGCGTCGGCAAGACGGCGATCGTCGAGGGACTCGCGCAGCTCATCGCGAGCGGCCAGTGCCCCGACGCGCTGAAGGACCACCGCGTGCTGTCGCTCGACATGGCCGCCGTCATCGCGGGCACGAAATACCGCGGCCAGTTCGAGGAGCGGCTCAAGGCCGTCATCAACGAGATCGCCCAGAACAAGAACATCATTCTGTTCATCGACGAGCTGCACACGCTGGTCGGCGCGGGCGCGGCCGAGGGCGCGGTCGACGCGTCCAACATGCTGAAGCCGGCGCTGGCGCGCGGCGAGCTGCAATGCGTCGGCGCGTCCACGCTCAACGAGTACCGCAAGTACATCGAGAAGGACGGCGCGCTCGAGCGGCGGTTCCAGACGGTGATCGTCGATCCCCCGACCGTCGACGAGACGATCGAGATCCTCAAGGGGCTGCGGAAGCGCTACGAGGATCACCACCGCGTGATCATTCCCGATGAGACGCTGACGGAAGCGGCGAAGCTGTCGGAGCGGTACATCACCGACCGGTTCCTGCCCGACAAAGCGATCGACGTGATCGACGAGGCCGGCGCGCGCGCCCGGCTCGCCGCCCAGGTGCCGCCGCCCGAAGTCGCCCAGCTGAAGGACAAGCTCGAAGGGATCAACGGCGACAAGGAAGCGGCCGTGCGCGATCAGAACTTCGAGAAGGCCGCGTCGCTGCGCGACTCGGAGCGCGAGCTCCAGGCCGAGATCCGCCGCAAGCAGGAGGAGTGGGAGCGCGAGCGGCAGACCCGGCGGCCCACCATCAGTGAAGAAGGCGTGGCCTTCATCGTGTCACGCTGGACCGGCATCCCGGTGACCCGGCTCCAGGAAGCGGAGACCGCGCGCCTGCTGCGCATGGAAGACGAGCTGCACGAGAGCGTCGTGGGCCAGAACGAGGCGATCCAGGTGATCTCGCGGGCGATCCGCCGCAGCCGAGCGGGGCTCAAGGATCCCAAGCGCCCGATCGGCTCCTTCATCTTCAGCGGGCCCACCGGCGTCGGGAAAACCGAGCTGGCGCGCGCGCTGGCGCGATTCCTGTTCGCCGACGCGAACGCGCTGATCCGCGTCGACATGTCGGAATACATGGAGAAGTTCTCCGTGAGCCGGCTGATCGGCGCGCCGCCGGGATACGTGGGCTACGAAGACTCCGGGACGCTGACCAAAGCCGTCCGCCGGAAGCCGTACTCCGTGGTGCTGCTCGACGAGATCGAGAAGGCGCATCCTGACGTGTTCAACATCCTGCTGCAGGTGCTCGACGAAGGGCATCTGACGGACAACTACGGCCGGGTGATCGATTTCAAGAACACGGTCGTGATCATGACCTCGAACGTCGGGGCGCGCGACGTGGCCAAGGGGAAGACGCTCGGCTTCGCGCAGTCCGACGCGCGCAACGACTTCGACAAGATGTCCGAGAAGGTCAAGGAAGAGATCAACAAGGTCTTCAATCCGGAATTCCTGAACCGGCTGGACGACGTGATCGTCTTCCACGCTCTCAACCGGGCCCACATTACGCTGATCGTCGCGATCCTGGCGCGCGACGTGCAGAAGCGCCTGGGCGAGGAGGAGCTGACCCTGCGGCTGACCCAGGGCGCGACCGACTTCCTGGTCGATCACGGCTACGATGAGCACTTCGGGGCGCGGCCGTTGAAGCGCGCCATTCAGAAGTACGTCGAGGACCCGCTGTCCGAGAAGATCCTCGTTGGAGATTTCGCCAAGGGCGATGAGATCGAGGTCGACGTCGCTCCGGACAAGGAGCGCCTCGCATTCAGGGCACTCTCCGGCTCGAAGGCGTGATTCGCCGACTCACCCTTCCAATCGTCGTCAGTCTAGCCGTCCTCGCCCCGGGCCTGTGCATGGCCCAGGGCGAGGGCGCCTTCGGCGCGGCCCCTGTGCCCGATTCGATCACGGTCACGGGAAACAAGCGCAACGGTCCGATGAGCATCGTCCAGCTCAGCGGCCTCGTCGCGGGGCGCGCGCTCAACTACCGCGACATTCAGCGCGCGATTCAGGCGCTCTACAACAGCGGCCAGTTCGACGACGTCTCGATCACGCAGTCGACCACGCCCGAAGGCAAGACCATCCTGCTGATTCACGTGCGCGAGCGGCCGCAGCTGCTGCGCTGGTCGGTGCGCGGGGCGGAACGGCTTTCCGAAGGCAGCGTGCGCGACAAGGTCCAGCTCACCGAGGGCCGCCCGCTCGACCCCGCGGCCCTGGAGCGCTCGCGCGCCCGCATCGACTCGATGTATCACGCGCAGGGCTACTATCTCGCGCGCACCAACCCGCGGTACACCTACGAGCGCGACTCGGGCGCGGTGCGCGTGATCTTCGACATCGAAGAAGGGCGCCGCGTGTCGATCGCGCAGGTGGACTTCCAGGGCAATGCGCACTTCACCGATGAGCAGATGATCGCGCAGATGAGCTCGCAGCCCGAGGGGTTCTGGTGGTTCCAGTCGGGCGAATACAACGACGACAAGCTGGCCGGCGACCTGCGGCAGACACTCCCGGCGTATTACGGTAAGCAGGGCTACGTCGATTTCCAGGTGCTGAACGACACCCTGCTCCTGAACGACAAGACCGGAAAGGCCTCGCTCGTCATCACGGTGAGCGAAGGCGATCCGTACCGCATCGGCACGTTCGAGATCGTCGGTAACCGGCGCTTCTCCACGCAGGAGCTCGAGCCGTTCTATCCGTTCCAAGAGGCGAAGCACAGCGGGCTGCTCGGCCTCGGGCCGCGGCGCCAGACGGTGTACTTCGACGACGCGCAGTGGCAGGACGCCACGCGCAAGCTGCAGACGCTCTATTACAACAATGGCTACATCTACGTGAGCGTCCGGCCCGACGTGATCCGCCGGACCGCGCCGGACGGCACGCCGGTGGTGGACCTGCGCTGGGTCATCACCGAAGGCCAGCCCGCGATCGTCAGTCACATCGAGATCCGTGGCAACGACGTCACGCACGAGCGCGTGATCCGCGAGGCCATCGTCATGGCGCCGGGGGACGTGTTCCGGCAGGACGCGCTGCTCGCGTCCTACCAGCGCGTGTCGAACCTCGGATTCTTCAATCAGCCGCTGCCGTTCCCCGACACGCGCCCCGCCAACGAGCAGGGCGACATCGACGTGATCTTCCACGTGAGCGAGAAGCGCACGGGGAACATCAACTTCGGCGCATCGGTGGGGCAGGGGACGGGCATCGGCGGCTTCCTGGGCCTGGACGAGCCGAACCTGTTCGGCCAGGGCAAGCGCGGCCGGTTCCAGTGGCAGTTCGGCCGCAACATCAACGACTTCGACGTCTCGTACAGCGATCCGGCCATTCGCGAGTCACGGATCTCCGGGACCATCAGTCTGCACAACACGCGCGTGCGCTACGTCATCGCCGACGTCGGGCGGCTGCGGCGGCGCGGCGGCAGCCTGCAGTTCGGCTTCCCGGTATTCGGCGACAACTACACCCGTTTGTTCGTGTCGTACGGCATCGACCAGCAGAGCTTCATCGGGTCGGCGACGAACCTCGCGTTCTCGGCCGCCTACCGCTGCAACAACTGCGTGCGCTCGACGCTCGGCTTGTCGCTGCTGCGTGATACGCGCATCGATCTGCCGTTCCCGACGGCCGGCACGATGGTCCAGTTCGGACTGTCGCAGAGCGGCGGCCCGCTGGGCGGCGCCGGCAACTTCCAGCGCGTCGATGCGCAAGGAGACTTCTTCGCGCCGATCGGCGTGATGGGCAACATTGCCTCGCCCGTGAAGTTCGTGCTCGGGTTCAAGACGCGATCGGGGTTCGTGTTCGGCAGCTCGCCGTTCTTCGAGCAGCTGTTCACCCTGGGTGGCACGCAGTTCTTCATCCCGCTGCGCGGGTATGACGAAGCGTCGATCACGCCGTTCGGCTACGATCCCACCGCGTCCGCCAGCGGTGCGAGCCCGAATGCGTTCGGCAAGTCGTTCTTCGTGATGACCGGCGAGCTGGGCATGCGCGTGTCGCAGATGCTGTATCTGTCGGCCTTCTATGATGCCGGGAATGTCTGGTCCCGCCCGGCGCAGTGGAACCCGACCCGCCTGTTCCGCGGCGCCGGCGTCGGCGTCGCCGTGATCTCGCCGCTCGGACCGCTGGGCATCGATTATGCCTACGGCTTCGACCGCGTTGACATTCTGGGCCGGCCCGCACCAGCTTGGAAGTTGCACTTCAAGCTCGGCAATTTCTTCTAAGCCACACCCACAGTCCTTTCGGGGAGTTCCCGCGTTATGCAGCGTCTCGTGCTCGTTTCGCTCGCCGCCGTCGCCGTGCTCGCCACGGCGCCTTCGCTCTCGTTCGCCCAGGGGGGGGGGGCTCAGTCCTCGGCGCCACTCCGGATCGCGTTCATCAATTCGCGCGAGATCCTGCAACGCACGCCCGGGTACCAGGTCGCCGAGTCCACCTACCTGAAAGAGGTGGAGGGCTTCCGCACGGAGGTGCAGAAGCTCCAGCAACAGCTCGACTCGGCCGTGCAGGCGTTCGATCAGCAATCGATCGCCCTCTCGCCCGCCGCGCGCCAGACGAAGCAGCGGGAGCTGCAGGCGATGCAGCAGCGCATGGAGCAGCGCACCACCGAGCTCCAGGACCGCGCGCGCCAGCGCGAGGTGGAGTTGCTGCAGCCGATCCAAACCCGCGTGCAGTCCGTCATTCAAGGACTCCGCGCCGAGCTGAACTACGCGATGATCCTCGACGCGGACGCCGCGGGTGGACTCATCGCTGCGGCGGATCCGTCGCTCAACATCACGGCCCGGGTGCTGCAGCGGCTGACCCAGGCGCAGTAGCGGCCTCCCCCGGCCCCCGATGAATTCGGCGGGTACGCGGCCGCTTCCTGCGAGTGAAATCGCGGCGCTCACCGGCGGACGGCTGGTGGGACCGGGTACGACGACCGTCGCCGGAATCGCGCCGCTCGAGCGCGCGGGTCCCGGCGATCTCTCTTTTCTTGCCTCACCCCGCTACGTCCCCTACTTTGAGCGCACCAGCGCGTCCGTCGTGCTCGTCGCGCCGGAGTTCGAGTCCGCGACCGGCGGCCCCGAGACCCGCATCATCGTCGCCGAGCCGTACGCGGCGCTGCTCGTGGTGCTGCCGGTGCTGTATCCGCAGGCCGTCTGGGAAGCGGGCGTGCATCCGACGGCGGTCGTGGGCCGCGGCGTCACCTGGCAGGAGCCGGTCGAGATCGGTCCGCATGCCGTGCTCGGCCAGGGCGTTCAGCTGGGGCGCAACGTCAGGATCGGGGCGGGGTGCGTACTCGGCGACGGCGTCGCGGTGGGCGACGACAGCCAGCTGTATCCGGGCGTCACGCTGTATGCCGGTACTGCGCTGGGCAAGCGCGTGATCGCCCATGCCGGCGCGGTGCTGGGCAGTGATGGATTCGGGTACATCCCCGGCAAGAACGGCGAGCCGCATCGCAAGATTCCCCATGTGGGCCGCTGCCTCATCGGGGACGACATCGAAATCGGGGCGAACACGTGCATCGACCGCGGCAGCGTGGACGATACGGTGATCGGCTCGGGCACCAAGATCGACAACCTCGTCCATATCGCCCATAACGTGCGGATCGGCGCGCGCTGCCTGATCATGGCGCAGGCGGGCATCTCGGGCAGCTGCCTGGTGGAGGACGACGTGATCATCGCGGGACAAGTTGGCATCGTCGACCATATCACCATCGGACGCGGGGCGCGGATGCTCGCGCAGGCGGGCACCATCGCCGACGTTCCCGCCGGGGCGACGATGTTCGGAACATTGGCCCGCCCGCATCGCGAGTACCTGCGCGGGCAGGCCGCGCTGTACCGGCTCGCCAAAATTGTCGACAAGCTCGAGAAGCTCGTGGACTCCAAACCCGGGACGCCCGCTGCCGACACCGAACAGTAGGCGTTCCGTGATGCGTCCGGCCGCGCTGAGTGGCACCGGACTGCATACGGGCGCGGCGACGGAGGCGACATTCCTGCCGGCGCCGGCGGGGCAGGGGATCGTGTTCCGGCGGACCGATCTGCCCGGCAAGCCCGAAATCCCGGCTCGGCTCACTGAAGTCGAGGCGGTCGAACGGCGCACGGCGATCGGCCACGGCAACGCGACGATTCATACCGTGGAACATTTGCTCGCCGCGGTCGCGGCCCACGGGATCGACGATCTGACCGTCGAGCTCACCGGGCCCGAGCCCCCGATCCTGGACGGGAGCGTGCAGCCCTACTTCGATGCGCTCACCCGCGCGGAGCCGACCAGCGTGGGCGGCGAGGCGGTGGTACTATCGGTGCAGGCACCGTTTACGGTGACCGATAAGGACGCTGCCTATGTGGTGGCGCCGGACAAGGCCTTCCGGCTCACGGTATCGATCGAGTGGGCGCACCCGCTGATCGGGCGGCAGGCCGGGACTTACGAGGTGACGCCCGAGCGGTTCGCGACGGAGCTCGCGCCGGCCCGCACATTCGGGTTTACTCACGAGGTGGCGGAGCTGCAGGCGCGCGGCCTCATCAAGGGGGCGTCTTCGGCGAACGCGATCGTGCTGGACGAGCAGGGAGTGGTGCACGGCGGCAAGCTGAGGTGGCCGGACGAATTCGTGCGGCATAAGGCGGCGGACATCGTTGGCGACCTGGCGCTGACCGGCGCCCGGATTCAAGCTCATGTGGTGGCGACGCGGCCCAGCCACGGCGGCAACATCGCGCTGGCCCGGGCGCTCGAACGCGCAGGGAGGCGCACCGGCATGCCGGCGATGGACATCAGCAAGATCATGGACTACCTGCCGCACCGGTATCCGTTTCTGCTCGTGGACCGGATCATCGAGGTCGAGGGCCAGAAGCGGATCGTCGGAATCAAGAACGTCACGATCAACGAGCCGTTCTTTCAGGGGCATTTCCCAGGTCACCCCATCATGCCCGGCGTGCTCATCATCGAGGCGATGGCGCAGGTGGGCGGCATGCTGCTGATGAGCCACTTCGAGGGGCAGGATACGGCGAACAAGGTCGTCTACTTCATGTCGCTCGACAATGTGAAGTTCCGGCGCCCCGTGGTCCCCGGCGACCAGATCCGCTTCGAGCTGGACATGGTGCAGTTCCGGGGCAAGACCTGCAAGATGAAAGGCGCCGGATTCGTGGACGGGCAGGTCGTGGCCGAGGCCGAGATGATGGCGATGGTGGTCGATAAGTGATCCACCGGACCGCGCTCATCGATCCGACCGCCGAGCTCGGCGCCGACGTGTCCGTCGGGCCGTATTGCGTGATCGGGCCGAAGGTGACCGTGGGCGACCGCTGCACGATCGCCGGCCACACCGTGATCGAGCGCAACACGCGGGTCGGCGAGGGCGTCAAGGTCGGGTACGGCACCATCATCGGCAACGATCCGCAGGATCTGAAATACAAGGGCGAGGAGACGTGGGTCGAGATCGGCAGCGGCACGATCATCCGCGAGTACTGCACGATCAACCGGGGCAGCACGGCGACCGGCAAGACGACGATCGGCCAGCGCTGTTTCCTCATGACCTACGTCCACGTGGCGCATGATTGCGTCATCGGCAACGACGTGATTATGGCCAACGGCATCCAGATGGCGGGACACGTGACCGTGGACGATCGCGCGATCATCAGCGGGCTCGTGCCGATCCACCAATTCGTGCGGATCGGCACGTACGCATTCGTGGGGGGCGCGTCGCGCGTGAACCAGGACGTGCCGCCCTACACCAAGGCCGCCGGCAACCCGGTTCACCTCTACGGTCTGAACTCGGTGGGGCTGCAGCGCGCCGGCTTCTCGCCCGAGGTCAAGCTCGCGCTGAAGCGCGCCTACCGCCTGGTGTTCAATTCCGACCTCACCATGAGTCAGGGCGTCGCGCGGGCGCGCGTCGAGCTGCCGCAGGTTCCGGAAGTCGAGACGTTCCTCCAGTTCATCGAAGCGACCCAGCGCGGAGTGATGGTGTGACAGCGCAGCGCTCCCCCCGGCCGGTGCGGGTAGGCGTCGTGGGAGCGGGCGCGCTCGGCTACCATCACATCCGGTTGCTCAAGAAAATCGAAGGGGCCGACCTGGTAGGGTTCTACGATCACAATCCCACGCGTGCGCCGCAGGTTGCCAAAGAGCTCGAGACCACGGCCTTTCCGTCGCTCGACGCGCTGCTCGACCGCGTCGAGGCGATCACGGTCGTCGTCCCGACCTCCGCGCACGTCGAAGTCGGGCTTGCCGTGTTGGAGCGCGGCATTCACGCGCTAATCGAAAAGCCGCTCGCGGATACGCTGCCCGGTGCCGAGCAGCTGGTGCACACCGCCCGCGAGCGGGGACTGTGTCTGCAGGTTGGTCACGTGGAGCGCTTCAACCGCGCCGTGCGCGCGGCCGCGCCCTACCTCGAGGAGCCGCGGTTCCTGCAGACCGAGCGCCTGGCCCCGTTCCAGCCCCGGGGCACCGACGTCGCGGTGATTCTCGATCTCATGATTCATGACCTCGATCTGGTGCTCGAGCTGGTGCGCTCGGAAGTGGGCGAGGTGCGGGCGACGGGCGTCCCGATCCTCACCCCACACGTGGACATCGCCAACGCGCGCGTCGAGTTCGCGAACGGCGCCGTCGCAATCATCACGGCGAGCCGCGTGTCGCGCGAGCGCACGCGCAAGCTGCGGATCTTCCAGCCGACGGGCTATTTCTCACTCGATCTCGCGCAGGGCAACGGGCATTTCTACCGCCTCAAGGCGGGCTGGCAGAGCCTCGGCGCGAAGCAGATCGAGGAAATCGTGGAACACGTGAAGCTGGACGCGCCCGAAGCCGAGCCGCTGAAACTCGAGCTGGAGAGCTTCCTGCGGGCGGTGCGCGGCGACGGCGACGTCGTCGTCACGGGCGCCGCGGGCCTGCAGGCCCTGACCCTCGCCTACCGCGTCGCCGACGCCATCGAGACCTCGCCGCTCGCATCCGCGCGGCCGTGAAATCGAATCCCCGGATCTACATCTCGGCGGGCGAACCGTCGGCGGATGCGCACGCCGCTGCCGTAGCCACCGCGCTGCGGCGCCGCCTGCCGGGAGTCGAGCTGGAAGCCCTGGGCGGACCGTTGCTGGAGCGCGCGGGAGTGCGCGTCCTGGACCGGATGGAGGACTTCTCGGTCGTCGGATTCGTCGAGGCGCTCGCCAAGATTCCGGCGCACTACCGGCTGCTGGGACGCGTCAAGAAGGCATTCAACGAACAGCGGTACGATCTCGTCATTCTCGTCGATTATCCCGGTTACCATCTGCGCGCTGCCGCCGCGGCGGCCGCTGCCGGGATTCCGGTGCTCTACTACATCGCGCCACAGATGTGGGCCTGGGGACAAAACCGGGTCCGCAAGCTGGCGCCGGTGAAACAGCTGGCGGTCATCTTGCCGTTCGAGGAAGAGTTTTTTCGTGAACGCGGCGTCGCCGCGACCTTCGTCGGTCACCCGCTGAAGGATCGACCCGCCCCGCCGTCGCGCGAGGCCGCGCGCCGGCTGCTGGGCATCGAGCCGAACCGTCCGGTGCTCGGGCTGTTCCCCGGGAGCCGGGCGCAGGAAGTGAAGCGACATTGGGCCATGTTTCGCGAGGCCGCCGCCCGCGTCACGGCGGCCCGTCCCGACGTGCAGGTCATCGTCGCGGCAACGAAAGAAGCCGAGTACCCGGACCCTGGCTCGATCCGCGTGGTCCAGGGGGACCCGTTGGCGGTGTTCACGGCTGCCGACGCCGGGATCTGCAAGTCCGGCACGACGACGCTCGAAGCGGCCATCGCCGATTTGCCGATGGTGATAACCTATCGGGTTCATGCGATCTCTTCGTTCATCGCGCACCGCCTGATCCGGGTGCCGTGGGTCGGTCTCGTGAATCTGGTCGCCGGGTACGAGGTGGCCCCGGAATTCCTGCAACGTCGCGCCACGGGCGAATCGCTTGCGAACGGTGTCTTGCCGCTGCTCGATGCGGATGATCCGATTACGCGGCGCCAGCGCGAGGGCCTCCAGCTCGTGCGCGAACGCCTCGGCGCCCCGGGAGCCGCGATCCGGGTGGCCGAGCTCGCCACGGGACTGCTCGCGTGAAGCTGCGCTGGGCCGAGCCGGTGGTAACGGCGTTGGGTCCTCCCCTGATCAAGACTCTGGCTGCGAGCTGGCGCTTTCACGAAAGTGGTTTCATGCAATGGCAGCCTCCACTCATCTTCGTGTTGTGGCATTCGCGCATCCTGCCGCTGCTGGCCCTCCACCAGCGGAAGGGGGTGGTGGCGCTCATCAGCCGCCATCGTGACGGGGGATACCTCGCCGATCTTGCCGAGAGCTGGGGCTACCGCTCCGTTCGGGGATCCACACAACGCGGAGGCGACGTGGGCCTGCTGGGGATCGTCCGCGCGCTCCAGGGTGGCGCCATGGTCGCCGTGACCCCGGACGGTCCGCGTGGCCCCGCGGGCCGCGTGCAACCCGGCGCCGTGGCGGCGGCGCAGCACGCCGGCGTTCCGATCGTAGCGGCCGGCGCGCGGCCGTCATCCGCGTGGTATCTCGGGTCCTGGGATCGCATGTGCATTCCGAAGCCGTTCGCCGCGATCGACGTGGAATACAGTGCGCTGATCCACATCGCAGCCGGCAAGGACGGGTTGCGTGAGGGGATCGCGGCGGTGCAGCGCGCGCTGCACGCGGTCTCGGGCACGGCGGAGACGGCGTGAGCCTGCATCGGTTCGCGCACTGGGTCTGGTGGAGCACCGCGCCGCCGGCCCGCGTGGCGCGTGGCGTCCTGCTCCCCTTCGCGATGGCCTATCGCACCGTCATGAGCACGCGCGCGCGCGCCTACGCGCGCGGGTGGCTGCGGCAGCGGCCGCTGCCCTTACCGGCGATTGCGATCGGCAATCTCGCAGTCGGCGGGGCGGGGAAGACGCCGTTCGCTGCGTGGACCGCCGCCTATTTCGCCCGTCATGGAGCAAAGCCGGGGATCCTGCTGCGTGGGTATCGCGGGGACGAACAGGCAGTTCACCAGCGCCTCGTCCCTGAGGCGATCGTCGTGCCCAATCCGGACCGTCTGAAAGGCGCCGAGCACGCCCGCGCGCAGGGAGCGCGCGTGCTGGTTCTCGATGACGCCTATCAACGGCTGGACGTGGGGCGCGACGTGAACGTGGCGATCGTGAGCACCGAGAGCGCGCCGCCGCGCTACGTGGCGTGGCCGCTGCCCGCCGGCCCCTGGCGGGAAGACTGGAGCGCGCTCGGCCGCGCGCACGTCATCGTGGTGACGCGCCGGCGGGCCGCGATCGCCGAGTCACACCGGCTCGTCACACGCATCCGCGAGCGCTGGCCGAAGGCGGTTGTGGCCAGTGTGCACTTTGTGCTCGATGCGCTCCGCGGGCTCAGATCGGGCCGGCGGCTGGATCTCCGGGTGCTTACGAAGAAGCGGGTGATCGTGGCGGCGGGGATTGCCGATCCCGCGAGCTTTGCGGCGCAGGTGCGGGCGGTCGGCGCCGGAGTGCAACTCATGGCGTATCAAGACCATCACGCCTATCCCCCGAAGGATGTCGCCCGGCTCGCGCAAGCCGCAAAAGACGCCGATTATGTTGTAGTCACCGAGAAGGACGCGGTAAAGTTGCGGGATCGTTGGCCAGGTGATGCTCCGGAGCCCCTGGTGGCTGAGCTGGCGCTGCGGTGGGAATTGAACGGCGACGCGGTCGAGCGTGTCCTCGAAGGCGTACTGAAAAGGGTCGTATGAGCGAACCTGCGATTATCCGTCCCGACAAGCAAACGTTCCTCGCCGAGGAGAATCCGTTCGAGGCGATGATGGAACGTTTCGACCATGCCGCCAAGCTGCTCAATCTCGACCGCGGCCTCTACAAAGTCCTGCGCAATCCCGAAAAGCAGATCATCGTCTCCGTGCCCATCCTGCGCGACTCGGGCGAGGTCGAGGTCTATACCGGCTACCGCGTGCTGTACAACACCTCCCGCGGGCCCGCCAAAGGCGGCATCCGGTTCGACCTCAACGTCACGCTCGAGGAGGTCAAGGCGCTGGCCGCCTGGATGACGTGGAAGTGCGCGTTGGTCAGCATCCCGTTCGGCGGCTCCAAGGGTGGCGTGGTGTGCGACCCGAGCACGATGTCGATGGGCGAGCTCGAACGCCTCACGCGCCGCTACACGTCCAGCATCATCGAGACGCTCGGGCCCGATTCGGACGTGCCGGCACCCGATGTGAACACGAATGAGCGCGTGATGGCGTGGATCATGGATACGTACTCCATGCACAAGCGCCATACGGTCACGGCGGTGGTGACAGGGAAGCCGGTCGAGATGGGCGGCTCGCTCGGGCGACGCGAAGCGACGGGCCGTGGCTGCATGATCGTCACGCGCGAGGCGCTGGCGAAGCTGGGGATGAGCTTGAAGGGCGCGCGCATCGCGGTGCAGGGCTTCGGCAACGTGGGCTCCGTGGCCGCCGACCTCATGGCCAAGGAAGGAGCGGTCATCGTCGCGGTCTCCGACAAGTCCACCGCGCTCCACAATCCGAAGGGCCTGGACGTGCAGGAGCTGATCAAATGGGTGAAAGAGCACCGCCAGCTGACGGGATACAACAAGGCCGAAACGATCCCGCATGAGCAGGTCTTGACCGTCGATTGCGACGTCTTGATCCCCGCCGCGACCGAGAATGTCATCACCCGCAAGAACGCTCCCCACATCAAAGCCAGGATCATTTGCGAAGGCGCGAACGGCCCCACCAGCGCCGCGGCCGACAAGATTCTCGAGGACAAGGGCGTATTCGTGATTCCCGACATCCTCGCCAACGCCGGCGGCGTGACGGTGAGCTACTTCGAGTGGGTGCAGGACCGTGGCGGCTATTTCTGGGACGAGGAGACGGTCAACCGGCGCCTCGAGGCGATTCTGGTCCGCTCGTTCGGCGAGGTGATGGCGTCGGCGGCGAAGTACAAGGTCGCTAACCGGATCGCCTCCTACATCGTCGCCGTGGATCGCGTGGCGGGCATGCACCGGCTGCGCGGCATGTATGCCTGATGCGCTATCGCGTGGTCGGCGTGGGGCGCATGAAGGACGCGGCGCTCCGCGCGGCCTGTGACGATTATTTGGACCGCCTGCGTCACTATACGAAGGTCGAGGAGCGTGAGGTTAAGGAAGAGGCGCGTGTTCTGGGGGCCGTCCCCGAGGGCACGCGCCTTGTCGCGTTGACGCGCCGCGGCGAGGAGTGGACCTCAGGCCAGCTCTCGGAGTGGACGAAACGTTGGGAGATGGACGGACGCGACGTCGTGTTCGCGATCGGCGGCGCTGATGCGTTGCCGGACGAGGTCTTGCGCAAGGCGGAAAAGCTTTGGAGTCTGTCGCGGCTGACGTTGCCCCACGAGCTCGCCCGCGTGGTCGTGTACGAGCAGCTCTATCGGGCCTACACGATCCGCCGCGGGGAACCCTACCATCGCGGCGCCTGAGCTCACCGCGGCCGACGGTGCCGCGCTGCTCGCGCTGGCGCGCTGCGCGATCGAAGCGACGCTTGCGGGAGGCCCTGAGCCGCGCGTTCCCGACATCCCCGGCGCCAGGCAGCGGTGCGGCGCGTTCGTGTCACTGCACGAGCGCGGTGGCGACCTGCGCGGCTGTATCGGTCACGTCCAGGCTGACCGGCCGCTCGGCGAGGTGATCCGGCAGGTGGCCGTGTCGGCGGCCCAGCGCGATCCGCGCTTCGCTCCGGTGACCCGCGAGGAGCTGGCCGAGCTCCGGATTGAAGTCTCGGTCCTGAGCGAGCCGGTTCGCGTGGCGACGGCGGAGCTGCCTCGGCTCGTGATCGGCCGAGACGGAGTCCTGGTGCGGAACGGGGGCGCGCAGGCCGTGCTGCTGCCGCAGGTCGCCACCGAGCAGGGGCTCGGTCCCGAGGCGTTTCTCGACGCCGTCTGCCACAAGGCGGGGCTGGCCCCGGGAAGCTGGCGGGAACCCACGGGGACCACTCAGGTCTTCACCTTCACAGCGGACGTCTTCGTCGAATGACCGAATGGTTCGAGCAATGGTTCGGCGAGGAGTATCATGCCCTCTACCCGCACCGCGACGAGGATGATGCACGGCGCGCGGTAGACTTGATCCGTGGGGTCGTGGCGTGGGAGTCCGGAGCCCGGATCCTGGATTTGGCATGCGGGCCGGGACGCCATGCGGCGGAGCTGGAGCGCCTGGGCGCCCAGGTGGTGGGGTTCGACCTGTCGCGCGCGATGCTGCGGCGGGCGCGCGAGCGGACGCACGCGGGGCTGGTGCGCGGAGACATGCGGGCCCTGCCGTTTCGCGACCGCAGCTTTGTCCTGGCGGTGAATCTGTTCACGTCCTTTGGCTACTTTTTGGACGACGCGGAGCACGGGCTCGTGGTGCGACAGGTCGCCGCCGCGCTGGCGTCGCATGGCCATTTTGTGATCGACTATCTGAATGCCGTGCACGTGCGGCGTACGCTGAAAGCGCCCGAGCAGGCCGCGAGCCGCGACGTGCGGGTGACACGGCGCATTGACGGTGACAGCCGGTTTGTGATCAAGGAGATCGAATTGCGCGACGAAGGCCGACGGTTTCAGGAGCGCGTCCGGCTGTATGGGGCGGAGGAGCTGGAGTCGCTGCTCAGCGATGCCGGGTTGCACATCGTCGCGCGATTCGGCGATTACGACGGCGGCCCGCTCGGCCCCGAGGCGCCTCGCGTCATTCTGGTGGGCGCGCGCGCATGATCGCTCGCATCGTCACGACCGTTTCCCCGCTCGATCCGCGCGCGATCCCGGCGGGCAAGCCTCGGCGCGTACCGGCCGATGTGCTCGCCGCCACCCTTCCGGGTCCCGGGCGCGACCGGCTGGCAGCGGGCGAGGTGCTCGCCGTGACCACCGGCCAGCAGCCGGGCCTGTTCACGGGCCCACTGTACTCCGTTCACAAAGCGCTATCGGCCATCGTGGTCGCGCGACGTCTCGAGGCAGAACGGCACGTGCCGGTCGTTCCGGTCTTCTGGGTGGCCGGCGACGATCACGACTTTGCGGAGGGGAATCACGCGTGGGTACTGGGGCGGGAGGGCGAGCCGGTGCGCATCGTGTTGCGCGAGCGGCCGCACGAGGCGCCGCAGCTTCCGCTATTTCGCGAGCCATGCGGAGCGGACGCCGCCGCGGCGCTCGCAGCGCTGGCGACGGCGCTGCCGGACTCGGAGTTCAAGCCTGAGGTTCTGGCCTGGCTCGAGCAGGCCTATCGCCCCGACACGAACCTGGCCGATGCGGCAGCGCATGCCCTGAATGCGCTGCTCGCGAGCCGCGGGTTGGCGGTGTTTCGCGCCCACGACCGCGCGGCCAAGCGTGCCGCCACCTCATGGCTGCTGCGCGGGGTAGACGAGGCGCTCGACGACGGTTTGTCACCGGTGCTGGTCGAAGGCAGCCTGGGTCGCGATCGACTGAAGCGCGACGGTACCGAGTACGTGACCCGGCGCAGTGGCGAGCGGTTCACGCGCGCGCAGCTCGAGCAGATCGCGCGTGAGACGCCGGAGCGCCTGTCGCCCAACGTCCTGCTGCGGCCGGTAATCGAAGCGGCGCTGTTCCCGACGGTCGCCTACTTCGGCGGCCCGGGGGAAATGGAATACCTCCCCGAGTCCAAGCCGCTGTTCACGAAGCTCGGCGTGACGCCGCAGGTCCCGATTCGACGCTGGTCGGGACTCATCATCGAGTCGCGCGTCGACAAAGTACTGCAGAAGCACGGCCTCACGCCGGAGGACTTCAGCGAGCCGGCGGGCGCGCTCGAGAGCCGGCTCGCGCGCGCGGACATGCCCGAGGATCTGGCCGCCGCGCTGGAGGCGTTGCGCGACGACGTTGCGGCGCGCTTTCAGCGGATCAGCGGGGAAGTGCAGCTGATCGACCCCACGCTCGAGCGCACCGTTGACTCGGCGCGCAACGCGGCGCTCGCCGGCACCAACGAGATCGAGAAGAAGCTGGTCGCGAGCCTCAAGCGCTCGCAGGGCACCGTGACCGCGCAATTGGCGCGGGCGCGCGCGGCGCTCGCGCCCAACAACAAGCCGCAGGAGCGCGTGCTCACGCCGGCTTCGTTCCTGGCGCGCCATGGCACCTCGCTGTTGGCCGACGTCGAGGCGGAGGTGGCGCGCTGGGCAGGGGGGGGGGCTCCATCTTGAAGGGTGCCGCTCGGGTTGCGGGCGGCATTCTCGTCACGCGCGTCCTCGGCTACGTGCGCGAGCGCGTGTTTGCCCATTACTTCGGCAACGGCGCGGCGGCGGACGCCTTTCGCGCCGCGCTGCGCATCCCGAACGCCCTGCGCAATCTCCTCGGCGAGGGCACGCTGTCGGCGTCGTTCATTCCCGTCTACGCCCGGTTGAACGAGCAGAACAAGGACGCGGCTCGCGCGCTGGCCGGCGCGGTTCTGGGATTGCTGCTGCTGGCCAGCGGGCTGCTGGCGGTCCTCGGGATCGCGTTCGCGCCGGCCATCACGGCGCTGGTAGCCCAGGGATTCGACGGCCCGCGCCGCGAGCTGACCACAGTGCTGGTCCGGATTCTGTTCCCGATGACCGGGCTCATGGTCGTTTCTGCGTGGTGCCTCGGCATTCTCAATACCCACCGCCGGTTTTTCCTGCCGTATGCGGCGCCGGCGCTCTGGAACATCGCCGGCATCGCCGCGATGATCGGCGGGGCGGCGTGGCTCAAGGGCGACGGACTGTACGGTCTGTCCCTCGCGCTGGCCTGGGGAACAGTGGCCGGGAGCGTGCTCCAGATTGCCATTCAATTGCCGGCATGCTGGCGATTGCTGCAGGGCATCCCGCTGCGCGTGAGCCTCGCGCCGGACGGCGTGCGCGCGGTTATCACGGCCTGGGTGCCGCTCGTGATCGGCGCGGGGGTTGCTCAGATCTCAGGGTTAGTCGACACATTCCTCGGCTCCTATACCGGCGTGGGCGGACTCGCGAGCATCGGCTATGCGCAGCTCGTGCAGGTGCTGCCGATCAGTCTGTTCGGTGTGGCGGTCACCGCGGTCGCGCTGCCAGATCTTGCGCGCGACGCCATTGCCGAGCGTGCCCATGATCAAGTGCGCGCGCGCATCGCACTGGGATTTCGGCGCATTGCGTACTTCGTGATCCCGTCGGCCTTCGCCTTCGTCGCGCTCGGCCCGTCGATCATCGGCGCCCTGTTTCAGACCGGCCGGTTCGACGCCGACGACACGCAGCTCGTGGGCGGCGTACTCGCCGCCTATGGGATCGGGCTGCTCGGCCAGGCGACGGTGAAACTGTTCGCGTCGGGGTTCTACGCGCTGCGCGACACGCGGACGCCGGTGCGTATCGCGATCGTGTCGCTGGTCGTGTCCGGGCTGCTGTCGTGGGCGTTGATGCGGCGCTTCGGACCGGCCGGCATTGCCCTGGGCTCGTCGGTCGGCGGCATGCTGAACACGGTTCTGCATCTACGCGAGCTCGACCGGCGCATCGGGACGGTATTACAGCGCACGGATTGGCGCGCTCTAGGGCTGGTGGTGCTCGCGGGCCTGGTCGCGGCGGCGCTGGCGTTTGGGGGCGACCAGCTGGTCGCCGTCTGGCGACCGATCCCCAGGGGCATTGTCGTGCTGGGTATCTTTGGTGCGGCATACGGGGCGCTCACATTGGCGCTCCGTCACCCCGACGCGATACGCGCATGGCAATCTCTGACCGGCTCGCCCGCCAATTAGCGGCTCTTCCCGCTCGCCCCGGCGTTTATATCTGGAAAAACGCCGAGGGGGAGGTCTTGTACGTCGGGAAGGCGGCCAACCTGCGTTCACGGGTGCCGGCGTACTTTGCCGACGAGCAAGGAAGTACCGAACGGGAGTACCTGCGCGAGCAGATCGCCGACCTCGAGACGATCATCGTCCCGAGCGAGGCGCAAGCGCTGCTGCTCGAGAACACCCTGATCAAGGAAAACCAGCCGAAGTTCAACATCCGGCTGCGGGACGATAAGAGCTATCCGCAGATCGCGGTGACCCTGGCGGAGCCGTTCCCGCGGGTGCTGGTAGTGCGGCGCGTGACGATTCCTGGGGCGCGCTACTTCGGCCCCTACACCGACGTGGCGACGCTGCGCCAAACGCTCAAGATCGTCCGGCGGATTTTCACAGTCCGGTCCTGCTCCTGGCATCTGCCGGAGGAGGCTCCCGATCGGCCGTGCCTCGACTTCCACATCGAACGCTGCAAGGCGCCCTGCGTCAGCTATCAGAGCGTCGAAGAGTATCGGCGCATGATCGATGACGTGCTCCTGTTCCTCTCGGGCAAGACGCTCGATGTGCGCGGCCGGCTCCGGGAGCGCATGCACGAAGCCAGCAACGTCCAGGACTATGAGCGCGCGGCGCAGCTGCGCGATGCCTTGAAGTGGCTGGATCAGCTGGAGCAGCCGCAAACCGTCGAAGTCGTCGGCGGTGGCGATGCGGATGCGATCAGTCTGGCGCGCGACGGCGACGACGCGGCCGGCGTCATTCTGCGCATTCGAGACGGGCGCCTCGTGGCGCGCGAGCACCGCTTCCTGGAGCACGTCGAGCACGCGCCCGAGGGCGATGTCCTGCGCACGTTCCTGGTCGGGTACTATCTCCCGCTCGAGCAACGCGCCCAGCGCGTGGTGCTGCCGTTCGCCCCCGCCGATTTCGACGCCCTGCGCGAGCTTGCGTCCAGCGTGGAATTCGTGGTCCCGCAACGCGGCTCGGCGGCCAAGCTCGTGGAGCTCGCGGACCAGAACGCGCGCCATCTGTTGGACAGCTTCAAAATCGAGGCGTTCGACATCGACGAGCGCGCCGCCGATCCCGTGTTCGCGCTGGGCCGCGACCTCGGCTTGCCGGTGGTGCCCCGGGCGATGGTATGCATCGACATCTCGCACAACCAGGGCCGCGATACGGTAGGCTCGCTGGTGTGGTTCGAGGGGGGGCGGCCGCGGAAGTCCGACTACCGCCGGTACCGGATCAAAGGGGTAGAAGGGATCGACGATTTCGCCGCGATGAAGGAAGTGGTGACGCGGTTCCTCACCCGGCGCATTGCCGAGCACAAGCAGCTCCCTGATCTGATCGTGATCGATGGGGGAAAGGGACAACTCTCTGCAGCCGTGGAGGCCGCCAATGCGCAGGGTCAGGACCGCTTGCCAATCGTGAGCCTGGCGAAGCGCGAGGAGGAAGTGTTCCTGCCGGGCTCTGACGAGCCGCTGCGGCTGTCGCGGCGCAGCCCGTCGCTCAAGCTGTTGCAGCGCGCGCGCGACGAAGCGCACCGCTTCGCGGTGTCGTACAGCCGCAAGCGTCGTTCCAAGCGCACGATCACGTCCGAGCTGCTGCGCATTCCAGGGATTGGACCGGCGCGGCGCCGGCTGCTGCTCGAACGGTTCGGCTCCCTCGCGGGCGTCCGTACGGCCACGCCCGCGGAGATTGCCGCGCTCCCAGGGTTCTCGACCAAGCTCGCGGATCGCATCCTCGACCGGTTGCACCAGCGCGCGTGACGACCTGGACATTGGAGTGCTCCGCGTGCGTTCCCGTGCGCACGCGCGGCACGGAAGGATTCCCGGGTGTGTGCGAGGTGTGCGGAGCGCCGTATCTGGTACGCTACGCATCCCTGCCGTCGCCCGATTCCAAGATGCTGCTGCGTCGAGAGCGCTGGACGATGTGGCGCTACAGTCCCTGGCTCCCGCTCGGGGAGGGCGAACACCCCGTCACGCTCGGCGAGGGCGGCACGCCATTGCTGACGGTGCCGCGGCTCGGGGTCCGGCACGGATTCGAGCGACTGTGGGTCAAGGACGAGAGCACGAATCCCACGGGCTCGTTCAAGGCTCGCGGTCTCGCAGTCGCCGTGACGCGGGCAGTGTTGAGCGGAGCGACGGAGTTCGTGATTCCCACCGCCGGAAACGCCGGCATCGCGCTCGCGGCCTACGCGACGCGGGCGGGTGTACCGGCGCGTGTGTATGCGCCGACCACGACGCCCAGACCCATCCTGACGCAGATCCGTTCCTATGGCGGCGATCTCATGCTGCGGGACGGCCACATCGGCGACTGCGGCATCGCCGCTCGGCTGTATGCCGACGACACGGGCGCGGTCGACGTCTCCACGCTGAAAGAGCCGTACCGCATCGAAGGAAAAAAAACGCTCGGTCTCGAGCTGGCCGAGCAGCTCGGCTGGACGTTGCCTGATGCGATCGTCTACCCGACGGGCGGCGGAACGGGCCTCATCGGGATGTGGAAGGCGTTTCACGAGCTGCGCGAGAGCGGCTGGCTGCGCACGCCGTTGCCCCGGATGTTCACGGTCCAGGCGACCGGATGCGCGCCGATCGTGCAGGCGTTCGAAGCCGGGGCCGAGCGCGCCACGCCCTGGTCCGATCCCCACACGCTCGCGGCGGGGCTGCGGGTCCCCGCGCCGATCGGTGACCGGCTGATGCTGCGCGCGTTGCGGGAGAGCAATGGTGGCGCGGTGGCGGTGAGTGACGAGGCGCTGGTCGCCGCGGCCGGTGAGCTCCAAGCCAGCGAGGGCATAGACGCGTCACCGGAGGGCGGGGCGGCGCTGGCGGGGGCCATCGAGCTGAAGCGCCGCGGCGTGCTGCAGGGTGGGGAACGCGTGGTGCTCTTCAATACCGGTGCCGGGTGGCTCTACCGAACATAAGCCGTTTATATTCCGAGACTTCGGCCCATGCGCATCGCCATCCTCGATCCAACCGCCGGCATCAGCGGCGATATGACACTGGGTGCGCTTCTCTCACTCGGTGTGCCGACTCCGTGGCTGGAGGAGCTACCAGCACGCCTTGGGGTAGCTGATGTGCGCGTTGCGGTCCGAGACGTCCGGCGGGCCGGTATCACCTGTAAGCAAGTTGAATTCGCGATCCCAGAGCAGCCACACGGCCGTCACGTGGGTGAGCTGTTGCGATTGGTCGAGCGGGCACCGGTGTCGGATTGGGTGAAGGAGCGCGCGCTCAAAGCATTTCGCCTGATTGGCGAGGCCGAGGGGCGCGTGCACGGCGTGGCGCCGGAGCAGGTGCATCTGCACGAGGTCGGTGCCGTGGATGCGGTGCTCGACATCGTGGGTTCAATCGAAGGGTTCGAGCGTCTGGGAGTCGACGCCGTTCACCACCTGCCGATAGCCGTGGGGCAGGGTTGGGTCGAAGCCGCGCATGGACGGCTGCCCGTGCCGGCGCCGGCGACCGCGATCTTGCTCGAGGGACTGGAGGTAGCGGGCACGGCGGGCAGTCCGGTGGAAGGAGAAGCGACGACACCGACGGGCGCGGCGCTGCTGCGTGTGCTGTCGACCGGCGCGCCGCCGGAGCGGTGGCGCCTCACGGGAAGCGGCTGGGGTGCGGGTCAGCGCGACCCCAAGCAGTATCCCAACGCGCTGCGCATCATGCTCGCCGAGTCGGCGAGTGAAGCGGGGCGCGTGGTGCTGCTGGCGACGGACGTGGACGACATGAGTCCCGAGTACGTCGAGCCGCTGCGGCAAGCGCTGGTGAGCGCGGGAGCGCTGGACGTGCAGACCTGGCCCGTGCAGATGAAGAAAGGTCGCTCGGGATTCCGGGTCGAGGTCATGGCGCCCGAGGCGCTGGCGGAGGCCGTGACGGCGGAGCTGTTCCGTCACAGCACCACCGCCGGAGTACGCCGCTGGGTGGCGGAACGAGCGACGGTGCCGCGCCATCAGCTCACGGTGCAGCTGGATGGCGTTGCCGTGCGGGTCAAGGTTCTGGACGGCGGCAACGTGCGGGTAAAACCGGAATACGACGATGTCTTAGCGGCGGCGAAGGCCCTGGGCCGGCCGCCGATCGACGTGGCGCGCGCCGTGGAGCGCGACGCCGAGGCCCTTATCGCGAAAGCGAAGGAGTGAACGTGCGTACGGTTCGGAATCTGGTGGTTGTCTCGCTGGCAATGATCGCGGCGCCGCTCAGCGCGCAAACGGCGGGCGGGCGCTGGGCGGAGGTAAAGTGTGACATCAAGCCGGGTCATTTCCTCGTGAATAGCGGTCTGCTGTATCTCAAGAGCGCGAGCAGTGCGAAATTTGAGGAGCAAAGGCAGAAGGACCTGAAGGATGCGCAGCGGGTGCTGAATCAGGCGCTCACGACGGGCGGACAGGAGAAGAATCCGGCCGCGTGGTATTACCTGGGCCGCTATTACATCCTGGTCAACGATGCCCCGGGCGTCGACAGCTCGTTTACGCGCGCTGAAGCGCTGAAGCCCGCCTGCAAAGACGACATCGGAGGCTGGCGCCGCGTGCTGTGGGTCCCGGCGTTCAACGCCGGCGTCGCGGCCTGGCAAGCCAACAGCAACGATTCGGCGATCGCCTCGTTCAAGCGGGCCAGCTCGCTGTTGCCCGATGAGCCCACCAGCACGAAGTACCTCGCGACGTTGTACTTCAACGCCGGCCAGCCGGATTCGGCCGTCGTGTACTTCCGCCGCTCCGCCGATATCGCCAAGAAGGATCCGAAGTTCGCACAGGACTACAAGGACGCGCTCTTCAACCTCGCGCGGATCGAGCAGAGCCAGGAGCACTGGCCTCAGGCGAGCGCCGCCTATCAGGAGTACTTGACCGTCTATCCCAACGATGCTGAAGTGCTGGCCTCGATGGGCACGGTCTACATGCAGACCGGCAAGAAGGACAGCGCGTTCGCGACGTACCGGCAGGTCGTGGCCAGGGGTGACTCGATGGGCTTCTACACGCTGTACCGCGTCGGCGCCTCGATCGGCCAGAGCGTGCCCGAGGAGCCCGACACGGCGGCGGCCGGCGGCACCTGCCGCAACACGGCCCGGTCCGCGCGCCCGCCGCTCACCGCGGCCCGGATTCGCGCCCGGTGCGACTCGGTGACCAAGGGGATGGCAAACGAGTACTTCGCCAACTCCCAGGAAGCGTACACGCTCTCGGCCCAGGCGCTCGACGCCAGCCTCAGGCTGAATCCGTACTTCCGCGAGACGCTCATTCACCGCACGAACACAGCGCTGGGAATGCGCGATACCGTCACCGCGCTCGCCATGGCGCGCCGGCTGATCGGTGTCGATCCGATGAACAAGCTGTCGATCAAGATGATGGCGTACGCGCAGCAGGCGAATGGGAAGGTCGATTCGACGCTCCACTACCTGCGGCTGCACGATTCGACCCTCGTCGCCGATGTGACGATCAGCCTGTTCGACTCGACCGACGCGGGGCGAGATCTCAAAGGCCTCGTCACCAATTCACGGCCGGTCGCGTCGCCGCCGCTGGCTCTCGTGTTCGAGTTCCTGAACAACAAGGGCGATGTCGTGTCGACGCAGACGGTCCAGGTACCGGCGATCCAGCCGGCGCAGAGCACGCCGATCGAACTGCAGGCAGCCGGCGCGGGGATCGTGGCCTGGCGGTATCGAAAACAGTAACGATTGACGCGGGCGGAATGTGCGCGCACATTCCGCCCGGTTCGCGGGCGTAATTCAGGGGTAGAATGCCAGCTTCCCAAGCTGGACGTCACGGGTTCGAATCCCGTCGCCCGCTCTTCCAATAGCGATGCCGTCGCGCACTTCCTTCCTCTCCTTCCTCGGGCTTCTCGCGCTCGTCCCAGCCGCGCTTGGGGCTCAAGCGCGCGAATGGGTAGCGCCCCAGCCACCCTGCGACATCAAGCCCGGGCATTTCCGCGTGAACTCAGCCGTCGTCGATCTGCAGTCGGCGGCCACCCGGCCCAATACGCGCGATCGGATGTTGGCGGCGACGAAGGACGTCTTGACCCGCTCGATCACGGCGGACGGGCAGGAGAAGAATCCCGCCGTTTGGTACTACTTCGGCCGGTACTATGTGGAGATGAAAGACGGTGCAGGGGCCGACAGCGCGTTCCGTAAGGCGCTGGCTCTCGCTCCGCAATGCCAGGCTGACATCGATGGGTATCGCGAGCAGATATGGTCGGATGTCCTCCAGGCTGGTCTGCGCACCTGGCAGGAGAACAAGCTCGACTCGGCCAAGATGCTGCTGCGGCAGGCCGCCGGGCTTCGTCCCAACCATCCCCGGGCCTTGCTGGCGCTGGGTCAGATCTACGCCGCCGAGAACAAGATCGACTCCGCCGCGGCGGCGCTGAATCAGGCGGCAGCCGGTGCCGGTACCGACACGGCATTCGCTGAACAGAAGAAGGATGCGTTGGGAACGGCCGCGCGCCTCCACGTGCGGCAGCTCCAAAGCGATACGATCGCGCAACGCTGGCAGGGCACCCGCTTCAGCCGCGACTCGCTGCAGCGCCTGCTGGCCGTCGATTCGACTGTGCTGGTGCGGATCGAGGCGTCGTCGGCGTCGCGGAAAGCTCGGGGCGCGCGGCTCGCCCCGGCCGATCAACAGAGCTTTGCGCGCGACTCGAGCGCTCGGGCGAAGGCGGTGGCCGACCGGCGCGCCGCATTGGCCGCGCGCGCGAGTGCCGTCGCCAGCGATAGCGCGGCAGCGGCGCCTCGATACGACGCCGTCATTCGCTCGTTCCGTGCCTACCTCGACGCCTATCCCGATGCGACCGATGCGGTCGCGGGCCTCGCGAACCTCTACACCCAGAGCGGCCGCCAGGCTGAGGCCACCAGCGCGTTCGAGGCGATCTATCCGGCCAATCGCTCGACCGACCCTGATTTGCTCATCGATGCGGGGCGGGGAGCGCTGCGCGGCAACGCCATGGCAGCCGGTGCCGCGCTGATCGAGCGGGGCCTCGCCAAGCGGCCCTACAACCGCGACGCACTCGTGGATCTGGGCAACGCCTACCAGATGCTCCGCGACTCCGCGCACCTGCTTCCCGTGGCGCAGCGGCTCAAAGCCGTAGACCCCCTGAACCGTGGCACGCTGCGGCTGCTGGCCGCAGGGTGGGACCTGCGCGGAAGGCGTGACTCGGCGCAGAAGTACCAGGACCTGGCCGCCGGCGGACAGGCAGTGGAGGTCGTGATCAGCAGCCTCGACGCCGACTCCAGCGGTTACACCCTGCGGGGGAGCGCGAGTAACGCTGGAAGCGTCGCCGCACCGGTCCAGCGGCTGACGTTCGAATTCCTCGATGCGAACGGCAATGTCCAAGTCACACAATCCGTTGAGATCCCCGGGCTCCCGCCCCAAGGCTCGCGAGATATCGAGATCCGGGTGACCGGAACGGCGCTCGTCGCCTGGCGTTACCGTCCCTCCTAAGCGATATTAGCCGTTGAAGTTGCGCCGTTAGCTTCAGAAACTCCTTGAACCTCTAGGCGGTCAGCAGTGATTCGCGTGCAAGCGGTGGCCCCCGATTCGTTGGGAGCCGCCCTCCAACTCACACCTGGAACCGAGCTGCTCACGGTCAATGGCAAGAGCCTCGAGGACTTTCTCGATTGGGAGTTCCTGACCGCCGATGACCAGTTCGTGCTCCAGGCACGCCTGCCGTCGGGGGCGGAGATCGAGTACGACGTCGAGCGCCCGGAAGGGATGCCGATGGGTGTCACGCTCGAGCCGCCCCGCATCCGCCGTTGTGCCAACCACTGTGACTTCTGCTTTGTGGATGGCAACCCGCAGGGGATGCGGGAGGTCCTCTATATCCGGGACGATGATTACCGCCTGTCGTTCCGCTACGGCAACTTCGCGACCCTGACCAATCTCAAGCCGTGGGACCTCGAGCGGATCGTCGCATACCGCCTGTCGCCGCTCTACGTGTCCGTACACGCCACCGATCCGGTGGTGCGTCGCTGGTTGCTGCGCAATCCGGAGGCGCCCGATGTGATTCCACAGCTCCGCTGGTTCGCGGACCGGGGAATCACGTTTCACACCCAGGTCGTGTTGGTGCCGGGGGTCAACGACGGGCCGCAGCTCGTGCGAACCCTCGGCGACCTGTACGGCCTCGGCGAATCGGTGCTCTCGGTGTCGGTGGTGCCGGTCGCGCTGACGGAGTTCAGCAAGCACGCACTGGTGCGCCAGCCGACCCGGGACGAGTGCCGCGCCGCCGTCGGCGTGGTGGACGATTTCGCGGCGCGCGCCGTGGCCGACCGTGGCACGCCGTGGTGCTACGGCGCGGACGACCTCTACCTGCAGGCTGACGTGCCGTTGCCTCCCGCAGAGTGGTACGGCGACTTCGAGCAGCGCGAGAACGGCGTCGGGGCGGTGCGCTATCTCCAGACGCGCATCCAGGCCGCCCACGATGCGCTCGGAGCGGAGCACTGGCGCGGCAAGCGCATCGGGATCGTCACCGGAACGGCGATGGCGCCACTGATCCCGCAGATCGTAGCCGATCTCACGCAGATCACGCACGCGCATTTTGAGATTCTGGCGCTCGAGAACACCCTGTTTGGCCCCTCGGTCACAACTGCCGGCCTTCTTCCCGGTAAAGCGATCCTCGGGGCGCTGAAGGATCGCCGAGACCTCGATTTCGCGTTGCTGCCCGCCGAGTCGGTGAACGACAATCTCTTCTTCATGGACGACCTGGAGGCTCATGATCTGGCGGCGCAGCTGCCGATGCCGGTGAGGCTGTCGTACGACTTCGCGGATGCGTTGGTCAAAGAAGAGGTCGTTGTATGAGGAACCGGTCGTGAACGTCCCCACTGTTGCCATCATCGGCCGCCCCAACGTCGGCAAGTCGACCCTGTTCAACCGCATCATCGGCCGGCGCCTGGCGATCGTCGATGCGCAGCCCGGTGTGACGCGCGACCGGCATTTCGCCCCCGCGGAGTGGAATGGCCGCCGCTTCTGGCTGGTGGACACGGGCGGGCTCGTGCCGGGATCGACCGATCCGATGAATCGCGCGATCCGCGCGCAGGTCGAGCAAGCGATCGCCGACAGCGACGTCCTCCTGTTCGTGGTGGACATCCAGGACGGCATCCACCCCATGGACCTCGAGATTGCCCAGTATCTGCGGAAGGCGAAGCGGCCGGTGCTGCTCGTCGTGAATAAGGCGGACGACCTCCCCGACGAAACCCGCCACCTCGCGTTTTACGAGCTCGGGCTGGGCGATCCGTTTCCGGTCTCGGCGGCCGTCGGCAAGAACAGCGGCGACCTGCTCGACCAGGTCGCCGCCATCCTCCCCGATTCGGCCGCGGCGGAAGGCGACGCAGCGATCCACGTCGCGGTGGTCGGCCGCCCCAACGTCGGCAAGTCGAGCCTGGTCAACCGGCTGCTCGGGCAGGAGCGGTTGATCGTGCACGATGAGCCCGGCACGACCCGCGACGCCATCGATACCGAGTTCGAGTACCAGGGCCGCAAGCTCGTGTTCATCGACACCGCCGGCCTCCGGAAACGGAGCAAAGTGGATGAAGACCTCGAGTTCTATTCGACGCTGCGCACCTCTCGCGCGATGGAGCGCGCCGAAGTGTGCGTGCTCGTGGTTGACGCGAAGGACGGCATGCACGTGCAGGACCTCAAGATCGCCAACGAAGCGTGGGAACGCGGGGCTGGTGTGCTCATCGCCGTGAACAAGTGGGACCTGATCGAGGAGAAAGAAACCAACACGGCGCGTGACGGCGAGCGGGACATCAAGGCGCGCGCGGCATTCCTCGAGTTCATCCCGTTCTACTACGTCTCGGCGAAAACGGGCCAGCGCGTCACGAAATTGCTCGACGCGATCGTGACGGTCGCCGAGGAGCGGGAAAAGCGCGTGCCGACCGCCGAGGTCAATCGCGTGCTGGAGCAGCTGCTCGCCCGGCAACAGCCCCCGCAACCGGTGGGGGAATCGGTGCGGCTCTTCTACGCGACCCAGGTGGGGACGGCGCCGCCCCGGTTTGCCGTCATCGCGAATCGGCCGGACGCGATCCCTGAGTCCTACACCCGCTATTTGCACAACGGCTTTCGCGAAGCCTGGGAGTTCACGGGGGCGCCGCTCACGATCAAGTTCCGTCGCAAACGAGGGCGCCGCTGAACGCCATCCTGGCGATGCTCGGCTCCTACCTGCTCGGGGCAACCCCGACCAGCTATATCGCCGGCAAGCTCGGCCGCGGGATCGACCTGCGCGAGCACGGCTCGAAGAACCTGGGTGCGACGAACGTCTACCGGATCCTGGGCTGGAAATACGCGATTCCCGTCGCGCTGATCGACATCGCAAAAGGGGCCATCCCCGTCCTGCTCGCTCCCACCACGCCATATCCCTGGCTGCCGCTCGCGGCGGGGGGCGCCGCGGTGCTCGGACACATGTTCTCGCCATATGTCAGCTTCAAGGGCGGGAAAGGGGTCGCGACGGCGGCCGGCATGTTCGTGGCGCTCGCGCCGCTCGCCGTGCTGATCGCGATCGCGGTGTGGGGCGCATGTCTCTGGCTCACCGGATACGTGTCACTCAGCTCGATCATCGGCGTCCTGAGTGTGCCGCTCACGGTTGCGCTGCTCCAGCCTGGTGCGTCGTACGTGTTTTGGGCAAGCGTCGCGCTCGTCGTGCTGATCATCTTCGCGCACCGCCGAAACATTCGCGGCTTGATCGCAGGGACGGAGAACCGGTTCCGTACGCGGGGTGGGCAGTCCGGCCGTCCGGCCGTCGGGCCGTCCGACCCATGAAAGTCGCGGTCATCGGCGGCGGCGCCTGGGGCACGGCACTCGCGGACCTGCTCGCCCGCAAAGGCGAGAAGGTCACGCTGTGGGCGCGCGAATCTGAAGTGATCGAGAGCGTGAACCAGCGCCATCGCAACGACATGTTCCTGCCCGGTGCCGAGCTGGCACCCGGACTGCGCGCCGAGGCTGACCTGGACGCCGCGGTGCGCGGCGCCGAGACGATTGTGTCGGCGGCGCCGTCGCATGCCGTCCGGTCCGTGATGACGCAGGCTGCCGCGGCGCTGAGCGACGCCCCCCCCCGTCCGCTCGTCGTGAGCGCCTCGAAGGGACTCGATCCCGATCGGCTGGAACGGCCCTCCTACGTCCTGGGCGAAGTGCTGCCGGCGGGGATACCGGTCGCAGTGCTGTCGGGCCCCTCATTCGCATTGGAAGTGTTCCAGCGGCAGCCAACCGCCGTCGTCGCCGCTGCCACCGATCACGAGGTCGCGCAGCGGACGCAGCGGGTCTTCTCGACCAACTACTTCCGCGTCTACTCGCATACCGATGTCGTCGGCGTCGAGCTGGCCGGAGCGCTCAAGAACGTGATTGCGCTCGCGGCCGGCATTCTCGAGGGCCTAGGCCTGGGCTTCAACACGCGCGCGGCGCTGATCACGCGGGGCCTCGCGGAGATCACCCGCCTCGGCGTTGCGCTCGGCGCGCACCCGATGACGTTCGCCGGCCTCGCGGGGATGGGCGATCTGATTCTGACGGCGACGGGCGCGCTGTCGCGCAATCGTACGCTCGGCGTTGCGTTGGGGCAGGGGCAGTCGCTGGAACAGGCACTCGCGGGCAAGGCGGCCGTCGTGGAAGGCGTGAACACGACGCGCACCGCGGTCGCCCTGGGTGAACGCCACGGGGTCGAGCTGCCGATCGCGCGCGAAGTGGCGAACGTGCTCTTCAAGGACAAGGCGGCGCGACAAGCGATCACCGATCTGATGGAGCGAGAGCCCAAAGCGGAGCAGTGGGGAGCCCCCGCGGACGGGGAGCGGAGGGGCCGATGAGCAGCGTGACACCTCCACAACTTCCGGCACAGCCCGTTCAGGAGTTCTTTTCGATCGGCGAGGTCTGCCAGCTCACCGATCTCAAGCCGCACGTGCTGCGCTATTGGGAGAGTCAGTTCCGGTTTCTCAATCCCGCCAAGAATCGCTCGGGCAATCGCGTGTACCAGCGCCGCGAAATCGAACTGATCATGCTCGTGAAGCATCTGCTCTACACGGAGAAGTACACGATCGAGGGGGCGCGGCAGAAGATCGAGCAGTACCGTCGCTCGGGGGAGCTCAAGCCCGAAGCCCGTCGGGCGCTCGCGACCGAGACGGTCAAGGAGCTGCGCGCCCAGCTGAAATCGGTACTCGGCATTCTCGAGGGGAGTTGAGTTGCGGCTTGCCGTCGTCATTCCCGCCTACCAGGCCGCGACGACGATCCGTGATGCTGTTGCCCACACCCGTGCCGCTGTCCCCGATGCGAGCGTGATCGTGGTCGACGATGGGTCCAGCGATGGGACAGGGGAGCAGGGCAGGGGCACGGGAGCTGTGGTCGTCACCCATCCCCGCAACCGCGGCAAGGGTGTCGCGCTCCGCAGCGGCATTGCCCGGGCTTGTGAGGCGGGGGCGGACGTCATCGTCACGCTCGATGCCGACGGCCAGCACCCGCCCGGGCTGATCCCGCGCCTCCTGCAGCCGATTTCCGACGCTGAGGCCGACCTCGTGCTGGGCGCGCGCGCGCGTTCCGGGGCCATGCCGCTGGGCAGGCGCTTCACCAACTGGATCTCGGCGGCTCTGGCGTCGCGGATCGGCGGCCAGGACGTACGAGACGCGCAGACGGGCTTTCGGGCCTTTACGCGCGCGGTGGCGGAGCGCCTGAAACCGGCTGGGGATCGGTACGAGTACGAGGCTAACTTTCTGCTCGACGCGCTGCGCGCCGGGTTTCGGGTGACCTCCGTGGAGGTCCCGACCGTGTACGGCCCGCGCAGTCACTTTCGATCGTGGTCGGATACCTGGCGGATGGCGCGCGCGTTCGCGCGCCACATGAGGGCTCGTGATTAGCAAGGAAAACGGCTTGAGGATTCTGGTGTCGAACGATGACGGCGTGCTCGCGCCGGGCATCGCCCTGTTAGCCGACGTCTGCGCGGCGGTCGGACAGGTCACCGTCGTCGCGCCGGACCGCGAGCAGAGCGGGACCTCGCATTCGCTGACCTTGCACCGGCCACTGCGGGCGCATCGGCGTTCCGACGGCGCGTTCCAGGTAGACGGCACGCCGACCGATTGTGTGTTGCTGGCGCTCGGTACGCTCATGCCTGATGGCCCGAACTGGGTGTTCTCGGGCGTGAATCACGGGCCCAACATGGGCGAGGACGTGCTGTACTCGGGCACCGTCTCCGCCGCGATGGAAGGCCTCGCCGCGGGCGTCCCGAGTGTCGCGATCTCCTACGGCAGCTTCGATCTCGAGCACCTCGAAAGCCATCGCGCCGGACTCGAGCGGCTGATCAAGCGCATCGTGCAGGTGGAGAATTTCCCGGGCGAGACGCTGCTCAACATCAACCTGCCGCCGATTCCCGGCAGCCAGGTCAAAGGCGTGAGGGTGACCAACCTCGGCAGCCGCGTTTTTCATGAAGAAATCGCGACGATGAAAGATCCGTGGGGGCGTGAAGTACACTGGATCGGGGGCGGGCGCGTGACCTGGTCGGGCGGGGCGGACTCGGACTTTCAGGCCGTGAAGGACGGCTACATCTCCGTCACGCCGTTGCACGTCGATCTGACCAATTACAAACTGCTCGAAGTCGTCGGCAAGTGGGACCTCGGGAAGTGATCCGCCCCCCGGCTGGGAGTGCGGCCGGAGGCGCGAGCCGCGACACGTACGGTGGGTATCGCACGCGCCTGGTCGAGCAGCTGCGCGCGCAGGGGATTCGCGATCTCGCCGTGCTGCGCGCGTTCGCGGACACACCACGGCATTTGTTTGTCCCTGAAGCGGTGCGTCATCGCGCGTACGAAGACGCCGCGCTGCCGATCGGGACCGGGCAGACCATCTCGCAGCCGTCTACCCAGGCCCGCTACCTCGAGACTCTAGGCCTGAAAGGGTCCGAGAAAGTGCTCGAGATCGGGACCGGCTCCGGCTATCAAACAGCGTTGCTGGCCGCGCTGGCGTCCCAAGTATTCTCGATCGAGCGTGTGCGGCCTCTGGCGGAGTCAGCGCAGGCGGCGCTTCGGGCTGCAGGCGTGACCAACGTGTCGTTGCTCGTCGGCGACGGGACGCTCGGCTGGAGTGCCTACGCGCCGTACCACGCGATCCTGGTGGCCGCGGGCGGACCCGAGATCCCACCGCCGCTCGTGGAGCAGCTCGCTCCGGACGGACGGATGATCATCCCACTCGGTGCGCGGGGCGCGCAGAAGCTGACGGTGGTGCGCCGGACCGCGGCCGGGGTGCACGCGACGCCCATCGGCGACGCTCGATTCGTCCCGCTCGTCGGCGAGCATGGCTTCGATGGTTGATCGAGTCGTCGTGTGGCTCACCGAGACCATCTTCGCGCTCGGCTACCCAGGGATCGTGATCCTGATGACTATCGAATCGTCGGCGATCCC